>QWCL01000002.1_pt1 | contig 255730 bp, 249 predicted proteins | sample 1972551 | NCBI WGS metagenome assembly QWCL01 (sample SAMN09866709, study PRJNA288562) | Human oral metagenome isolate term2_saliva, whole genome shotgun sequencing... | isolation source: mouth | host: Homo sapiens | place: USA: California
TCCCTTAATTTTACTAAGTAAGGCTTTGACCGCTTTAGATCCCGCTTGGATCTTTTCTTTGATGAAGTTAACGATTCGTTTCAATAATTCTTTCAATTTCGTAATCGCAGTGTTGATTAACTTTTTAGAACCACTTACGATACCCTCAGTGACAATCAACTGAATATCTTGTGATTCAAGTGTCATCTCATATAGTTCATTCATTGATAAGCCCCTTCTTACATTATTTTTTCTTTTATAATTCTAATAGATTGGTTGAATTTAGATATTAGTATATATAGATTCGCACATAAGATCATAATTGCATTTTGAAGTTCTGCTATGGTATTAACTAACTTAGTGCCTACGGTATCAGAATTCTTTTTACAAGCATTGGCGATATCAATAATATCGTCAGCATATGATTTACATCTTATATTAACTTCTCTAATAGATGCTATCAGATTACTAATTTGATCCAATACTTCCACACCTTCATGATGATATGGTTTCATAAGTCTTTTATCTTTATCTCTAAATATAGCTTGAATCTTTTTAGCGATAGTAAAAAAATCCTCTGCTAATGAAGGAATATCTTCTCGTCTACGAAAACGATAGGCACTAATAGCATCTGAAAACACATCTAATGCCGCGTCACTATCTCTAATAACCATTTCTGCTACTTTGATAATGACAATGCGGTCACTTTGATTAGTTTGTGTTGTTTCTGGTGTTGGTTGAGGAGCACCAGCTTCTTTATATAGTTTCTTAACCTTAGCAATCATTTGTTCAGTTGCATCAAGCCCTTTAGTAAGCTTATCCTTTAAAAAAGAGATAAACTTTTTACATAGTTCAATGATTTTATCTATGACTTTCTTAAGTGTTTTCTTAGTAGTATCAATGAAACCCTCAGCTAATATAAGTTGAGTATCCATCGATTCCAATACTAAGTCATGAATATTTGATTCCATAGTATAATCCTTTCATACAAAAACTGGAAAGAGCCTAGATAGCTCTTTCCAGACTAGTACTAAATAGTTCGTTTGATTAATCTTCCCATTTCCAACTATGGAATGGGGATACACGCATCGCTAACATAGCTTTTGTTGTACGACCTCGTTCTAGCGATGGATTAATCTTCCAACCTAAATAAATATCAAAGTCAAACTTCTTACCAAAACAATACCAAGGAATCTCGAACTTAAGTGCAAAATATCCACCTGTATAATGATGAATAGTGGTCACTGGTATTCCACTAGCGTCTTTAGTCCAAGTCGTATATTCAGATTCGCCTTCATACACAACACGTTCATGTTTTGTATTGGTAATGACTTCCATATCCATAGTATTGTAATCAATACCAGATACTTCATAGGAGTATCCATAGGCACAATTTCGATTTAACCATAATAAGCGACAGAAGTACCTTTGCATTCGTTCTTTGATAGTGAAGTTATCATCGAGAATATCCACATGACCAGGGATTAATGTGCCATCATCATTCTTAACTTCATAGTGGTACTTGTAATGCTTATTAAAATCATATCTGAATAGTTTAGGTACAACTCCTTCAGTAACCATCCATTCAACATCTAAACAGTTATCGTAGGTTTGCCAATACCGTAAACTGTGTGGTAAGTTACCATACTTATCAGTGAACAGTACTACGATAGGATTCGTTATATAAGCAATTATATTAAAAAGTATATCTTTAAATGCAGTCCAGACCCATTTCCACGTAATTAAATATAGATATGGGAAGACTTTTTCTCGTAATTGGGATAGTAGTCCAGTCATATAATTCCTTTCTATTCTATATGCTTACTAATAGCAGATGTTAGTACATGAAGATTACCAATACAAACATCTGTTGATTTAATAAATAGTTCAATAGAACGAATGGAGTCTTTGTATCGATGTACATACACTGATAAGTTATTCCCTAATCCAGTATAATAGTCACTATGTGTACTAATATCATTAGTAAATGCATCGAGAATCTTTGTTTGATTAGCTATATAGTCATCAAGTTTTGTAATAATCGATTCCAATGTATTGACTAGAATTTTATGTGTATTAACTATCATAGTTAGGAATGTATGTAATCCTTTAACACTGATGGGTCTATGATGTTCAATGTCAGTCAATAGATCGTTCGTAGTTAAAATGGTGTATTTGGATGTAATGGAATCATTTAACTCTTCTACAATAGCCGAATCGATCATATCCTTAGCGACTACCATTGTACAAATACGACCCATTCGTTTAATAATCATATTCGTTGTATCTATGATTCGTTCAAATACGTCTCTATTAATAACGAAATCTTTCTTATAGTTCGACTCATTAATGTGATGAATCTTTGATGTTAGCTGTTTAATATCAGATGCTGTCGTGGTTGTTATTTTTGTATGTAATCGTTGCAATGCGGCTAATTGCTTACGAAGACGACTCATATAATCATCTTTAGCAATATACTTAAGACTCTCCATGATAGCAACATCAACAATGGAAGTATCATAGTTCATAGATATAACCTCCGATAAAAAAAGAAGAATACACCTCACGATGTATTCTTCTATGTGTATTATTAAGTAGTCAATATTATTTAGTTTTAGAGAAAATCATAGTATCAACTTTAGCGTCCAATGTTGTTAGCTCTGTATCATCACACGTTTTTACTTCTTGGATATCTGCAAGATGTATAATCTTATCACTCGTAATCGATGCTAATGTATTTAAATTCTCGTGAGTATGAGAATTGGTTACCATTGTATCGATTGCTTCAGCAGTTTGATTAAATCCTTTGATTGTGGCTAACGAAATACTCATATCCAACATCGTAGAATCAGATACTTTATATTGCATGGTACCATAAGCATCTTTATGCACTAAATACATAGCCCAACCATAATCAACCGTAATATCACCCGTTGCATCCAATACCATAATCATAGCATCTTTAGGTTGATTATTAGAATCGTCTAACATAGCTTGATAGGTTGGATATTCTAGTACAGTACGAGTTGAGTGAGTCGGTACATAGCCATTCTCATTAATAGTCGCTAACGTTCTAAGGGCACTTTTGAATGCATCGGTCACATGAACACTGTCATTAGCTTCATGATGATTCCATCCTTGCACTTGTTCAATCACTGTCTTTGGGCATGTGACTGTAAAGGTTGTACCATTATACCGTTTCATTTCCATGGTGATTGTCTTCATATCACATCACCACCTATTATAAACTATCCTCTAATACAAATAAACCTTGCATTACTTGCATATCAGGAATATACCCGATAGAGGCAGAGTTTTTGTTATCATCATTTTCATTGATATATTTTCTAAAGTTGTCTAATGTGTTAGATCTATCATATAAACTATTAAGATATACGTTTATATGGTCCCCTTCAACTTCTAAGAACACATTATAGGGACTATTGTTATTTAATGGCATTATTGGTGTTACAAATGTGATATTTCTACCAATGTATATCACTGGTTCGATATTGATGGTAGCAATAGGCACTAATGGATCTTTTAGAAAAATATCCATACTCGATCCACTAGCAATATCATTCAATGTTATAACAAAGGTAATTTGAGAACCGCCAGATAAATAGGTCTTAATGCTTAAATTTTCATTTGTGTAAGTATGGGTAGTTTTTTCTGTATCAATATTATCAAAATTGATAGTTGTTGACAACTCAGTTGTCGCAATAAATGGTATCGACGGTTGTCCAATTTGTGGAGTATCACCGGATCGATTACTACTATTATTTTTTACTGCTTCTTTAGCTGCTTCTATGGCAGATTTAATTTGTTCATTCGAATCATAGATTTCAACAAATTCCTTAGAGCCATCGCCAGCTTCATTCACAACATAAATCTTTTTTAATTTATTAATTTTAGTAGCCATCTATGAAGAGCTCCTTTCTAAAAAAAATAGAAGAGACATATCGGACGATACATCTCTTCTATTATATGAGTTTCATTCGTTCGGATCATATACTATACAAGTATATCGATTATAGAATTGTTATTCTATACGGATTAGGTGTATAGTACCCGATAACTCATATCTTTCATATGGAATCGCAACAATCTGGAAACGAAGACCATCAATTCGGTAGTGGACGCTTTGACATCCGTCTGTAATGAATCTACACCAATGGTATGGATTTCTATATATGTTTTTGTGGAGTTGATAATATCTCCAGACCCTATATGAACAGAACAGGTTTCCAAATTAATTTGATTTGGGTTTTTAAATGGTTGCCCCATCACTGCTCGATAGATGATTGGGAAGCTTGGTGTCGCTAATATCTTTAACCCATCTCGCAATTCAGCATCGGATATAGTATCGGTTTTCACCATACCCATTCTAATACGAAATGTGGTATTTGACTTCTTCGTCCGTCGACTCAAATTTTCAAGCGGTATACCCATGGCATCGGCTAGACGTATTGCCTTATCATGACTGATAAGTCCTATACGTTGTTTATAGCTATACAATGACGATTGAGCTATGTCTGCTTTACGAGCTAAGTCAACATACTTAACACCTTCTTCGAATACCATATACTCTATGGTATTTGCCACATTTTCTTGAAATGTTTCTCTATCCATACTACTCTCCTAGTTTGTCAATATATTCACACATTTCTTCAGGTGATTTGGTTTGTGCATCATTCATCGTATGTATATCATGGGTGATATCAAATACGATATTCACATCAGAATCGTCAAAATGAACACAATAGTACTCACTAGTCTTCTGATTATAGACGCCCATATGATAATCGGTTATAAATGGTGAACAGCTTTGTTGGTATCGATGATAGAATCGTTCTAACCATTCAGATATAGATTGTAAACCCATATGATGTAATCCATATCGAATCGTATATACATCCATTACTTCACGAAGCTTCATGCCTTCTGATGTGTACACAAAGGTATCAACATCGATGAATTCTACATAGACCTCATCATCCAGTGCATCGGTTGTTGATATAATAATCGTTTCATTAAATCGTGTCTTACAGATTACGGACGAATCTAGTAGTTCCATATCTGTAAGTATCCCATCAGTAAAGAATGACATATACTGTGCAATATCTTCAGCAGTTCCTTTGTAATCAGGAAGCACATTCGTTGTTAGATAGGATTGAGGCATTGTAATATCCAATACTTCATCAATCTCATTATCATCCGATACTACGACGGTACCACTTTCTGTTTCTTTACTAATCGATTTCCTAATCACATCTTCAAACTCAAAGAATGTAATGAACCGTTTAAACTTACCGTTCTTATAATACGCTACTGGGTAGTTATGTAACGTACTAACAGTGAAAAGGTCGTCGAACTTTTCTTTGAATTCAGTTTCCTTAATAGTAGGGATCACATATGCCTTCTTACCGTTAGTACTTCGGTATCCATAGAACCGATTATTCACTACAAATGGTGCCCAATATCTACCAATAGCTAAATGTAGCTCCATAAGATCGGATAACAACGGATTATCATAAAAACCAGATGTGATGATAGACAAATCTACACAATCGGTTAACTGACATCCAAAGGTTGCAATAAGTGATTCTGGTTGCATAGAATTGAATAAATCGATATAGGTACTCATTGTATCAAAGTCGTAGTCCTTAACTCTAAATCGAATACATCCTTCTGGCATAGGGAGAAGATATTCTTTATCGGCTATCTCCATAAATCCGAATTCAGAAAAATACAATCTAAGTTCATCCCAATTCGTTGGTGGAACAAATGCCATCATAGATGATTTAGCAGAATACATAAATGGGAGCTTCTGCATAGCGGCATCGAAGTCTTCTCGGAATGAATCCCTAAGACCTGTGTGGTCTAAGATATATGATAGAGCTTCAGATTCATGAATTCGGCTATACTCTTCATCATTCATGGATTCCAATACATAATTTTTAATAATGTATTTTTCACCACTTGGTGTGATAAGAGAATCGACAATCCGCTCAATGTTACGATTGATTACTTTTAAGTTCATTGTGTTAGTATGACCAGAAATAGTCATCGTCTTATGTTCCACATCGAACTTCTTAATATTCATTTGGGATTTTAATTTAATCCCTAACACTTTTGCTGTTGTTTTAGGATCTTCAATAAGATTAGTCATCAAAGAATCCAATAGTTTTCTGTATGAGCTTGTTGGTTTTTGTCCAAATACTTTAGACTCTACAGTCACGTTAAATAATGTACGATTTGCCATGATATTTTCCTCCTTAATTATTTTTTCTTAGTATTATCTTCACCAAAGAAAGGTTCATCTACAATAGCAGGCATAGAATGTAAAAATTCTATAATCTTATCTTCTGCCCATTGTATATGGGTAACTAATTGTTCGGATGTTATATCCTCTATTTCATTGGTGCGTTTAAAGCGGTCAGTAATGACTACGTCCAGTCGTTCCCATCCATCAGTACCAACTCGTAATTGGTATACAAACGTTTGATCGATAAATAGTTTAAACTTTGTCAATAACTGATCATTCTGAGTTACTACATCAAACGGTAATCCGATATAGTGATGGTTATTATAATCAATCGTTGCCATTGGATTATCGATTACAATATTATCTTGCTTAATTAATTTTGTGATGGTCGTAGTAATGGTGCGTGTAAACGAATGCTTATAATCTAATACGTCTAATAATCGTATACATTTTTCAATATCCTTTTCCGAACGTATCACCATAGACTCAGCAATCCACTCACTCGTAAGCATAGCATTAATTTGAATAAATTCATTAAGCTCTGTCGAATATGTTAAAACCACGCTAATCTTGCTATTGACTGGTGAATTATCTTTAAATAGCAATATCTGTTTTGGATAGTTTTCTTGTGGAAATTCCATATAATGCCTATGGTCAAAATCACAAGCCATAATCAATTGGGCCATATCGTTAATAGTATTCATAATTTTCTCCTTTTAATCATATAAACTATCATCATGATAGTCATGCAACTCAATAACTTGTTTTGGTTGGTATTGAGGAATAAAAGATGGTAATCGTTGCATCGTGGATATAATACGTTCTACCGATATAGGATCTCTTGCATCCAATGATAGAATGGTATTTGTACCCAATGGTAATTCAACTGATATCATCAAAGATAGTAAATCATAATTCACTTCTGTATATACTGCTTGTATACTTACATGAATATCGTTTTCGTGATATGACATGAATTCTACATGTTCATCACCAACTACATATTCCTTACTGGTTTGCCAATTAAGACTCTTTAAGCTATCATATATTGTAAATAGCGTATTCATATTTCATTCCTTTCTAACATAAAAGATATAATCCATTAGGTTCTATACCTAATGGATTATATCAAAATTGTATATTGTATTATCACAGATTGACTTAGCAATCAAATTGATAATTGATTTAGATGATTCATTGGTTTCATTCCAGTTTAGTGTACTCAAATACCCTGTTTCTCTATTATGAATCTCAATTTGTATTAACTCAATATAGTCGATATATCGAGTTGCTTTGACGATAATCCAACCATTTGAACAATGAAATTCAACTCGTTCATGGGCTTTTTCATCATCATAGTTAGCAGAACGAGATGACCATCGAAGAGGTGTATCAAATATATCTTCATACACATCTAGTAATGTATATGGTAAAGATGTATTCATATCACTTATCATCTTCATTTAGGACACGCTCCAAATCCATTGGTTCAAATCTAAGGTCATCTGAATTACCAAGAGTATGCCAATTCTTACTATCAATTGTCAACCCCATATAGTCTGGTACTGTACTAAAATCATATACTAGTTCTTGACAATCTGTATGTTCACCAGATAGTATGAGATTAGCAGCAAGACGGATATGTTCACCAAAGTATTTCGATGTTCTTAATGATATCCCAACAATAGCTTCACCGTATAAAAACTTCACTTTCTTAAAATAGTTACTCATAGAGTCAGCATCTGTCAATATGACAGTTAAATGAAATTCGTCTCCATTACCAGCCCCTCTAGTAAACACTTTTAATGTTGGTTGTTTTATATCACTAAGATTCAATACAATTTTAGTTACATTAGGAATCAAACATCTACAAATAGCACTTGTACAGGCTGCAATATACCGTTCTTTTTGTTCTTCAGTTAGTTTCATTTTTAATTCCTCCTATGAAATATAAATATACGTAATGATAATTAAAATAAATGTGATGACTTGGGCAATCTCCAAGACTTCTGGGCCTTTACGTCCCGTTGTCATAAAGATTAATAATCGCATTAATGTAAATATCACTAATGCAATGACTAATGAGTACATCGTCCGTATGTCAATGATATGCATAGTATTTTCCTCCTATAATTAAAATGTACCTATATAGATAATATATACTTATATACTTTGACGTTTTTTTTTTGACATACTTATAACTATTAAACAATTTTGTTTTTATAGAAAGGAGCCTTTACATGGCTATACAAAAAAAAATACAACTTTACGTAAGTGATGCTACAGGTAATCAAAAATCTGCGAAATATTATCGCATTCCATTACCTGCTGATACCTTACCTTTTAATAAAGAAACCAATATCTATAAAAATATGATGCATTTCTATTGTACTATCAGTGCTGATAGTGCAACATTTGGTGCTATTGGTTTTACAGATCCTATTATTGGTCTATATGAAACAGCGGCTACCCATAACGGTCACTATGATAGTGAATCCACACTCGTTAATTTCAGAAATATCACACCAACTATTCCTGAAAAATTATTAAATGATGGCGAATTATCCTTTGATGTACATGGTTCTATCGAAACGATTCATTATAACTCCGTGAATGGATATGTACACCAAGGTTACTCCATCTTTAATAACCCTGGTAATGAACAGGGCAAATATCTTGAAAAAATCGTTAAGAAGTCCGGTATATTCCAATCCAGTAACGTAATCCGTTCCAATAGTGAAAATGAGTTATCCTCATTTGTTCCATCCGACTGGCAAGAGTTTGATACTATGGAAGATTTGTTAGTGGATGTTCGTAAACGTATCAATGATGTCAAAACAATGGATCGCGGTGAACTATACAGTTATGAAGATTGCATTGCTGAGCACGATAGTCATTTTAATCCTAACTTGGGCGAGTTACAAAATCCGTTGGGTACAATACATGATTTTAAAGTCCTTGACTTTGGTAATGTAACTCCATCAGGCACCCAACCATTACAAACTGGATGCGATGGTGATCAACGTATACTATCACTAATCAACACCTATACGTTACAAGGTCGTAGTGTAGTTGTCGATACAACTACCTTAACCGACGAAATCGCAATCGTCAATAATAATACTTTTAACGCTATCATAAATACAGTCCGTCGAATTCAACCTAATACTGGTGAAGTTAGATTAAATGATAACTTTGGTGACTATGGTACTGCTATTGTATTTAAAAACAAATCTGATAGTGCCCATATTAAATTAACAGTAGTTAGCCCAATGGAAAACTTGGCTGCGTTAGCTGCTAATGAAGCAACTCCTATTGATAAACTTACAGAAGCATTCCAATGGGTACCAAATTCTACACTAGTAGAAACAGGTATTGCTATGCCTCCTAGAACAGTAACAACTGATGTCCCTATCAATGATTTCTATAAAGTCAACAATAATGAAAATATTAGATATCTTGATGTAAATAATTCGAGTGTTACTATCAAATCAACCCCTGGTACAAAATATAAATTATTTGCAAAATCAACTAACGGTTCAGTTGATAATGTTCCTGTAGATAACACATCTGGTGAAGTGACATTTGACCTCTACAATTATACTCATGGTCCAATTGGTAGTCGATTAGCTGATCTATACCTCGTTAAATATGAACCAACTGATATTAAAGTATCTTGGTAATATACATCGCATAAGAAATAGAGAATACCGAAAGGTATTCTCTATTTATTGTCTGTTACCGTACCTTATAATACTCCTTTGGCAAAAGATATATTAGCGTGGCCGATTAAATCATGGGATAGCATGATAACACATCCATTGGCTTCAAATGTTTTATTACCTGGATCATCATGACTATCTTTAGGGGAACTATTGAGTTGGAATGTGGCTGTGTTACCTGTGAAGGTAAACTCTTCTACATGTTCAGCCCATTCATGACCGGAAGTATTATAGAAATATTCTACATATACTCTACTATCAGCAGACACATTGTCGGCAGTTACTGTAATTGTACCATAATCACCATGGTCAATTTGATATGCATCTGGAACTAGTCCTTTATACTCATCATTTACTTCAACTGCACCAGTTTCAGTATTGATTTTTGGCACAAAATATTCAACGCATTGGAATGCGTCCGGAATTTCATCAATTGTGTATTCGGAGAATACTGGTCCTCTAGGAGTTGCAGGAGCATCAGTCCATGTTTGAATATCTTGCAATACATCATTGATGGAATCAAATTCAATCCAGTTAGATGGAACAAATTGAGTTAATTCATTTTCTAAATTAGATAGAATTGCTACGGTAAAGATATTGTTTTTTTGTTTTCGTTTACTATTATATTTATAAAGAAACTCATCATTACTTTGCCCTTCACCGAAACGATCTTCGGATAAACCACCAAAGAAGTTACCTCTATTAAAACCAGTTCCATGGATATAAATACCATCCATTTCAACCAATCCTTCGCCATCATTCATGAGCTTATCAGGAATAATTGGGGATAGTAGATTACTAATTGCTGTATAATATTTTTCATTACGAACAGAGGAATCTGGATAACTTTTTAATACCAAACCAATATAGAACATGTCACCAGATACCTTAGCATAAAAACGAACAAGATCTTTGTAGATATTGTCAGTTCTGTTCGCTGGTTTGGAATCGCTTGGTAGTGGAATTCTATAATATTTAGCTGTTTTAGCAGCTCCAGTAGCATCACTCACATAGAGTTGTATTTTTTTTTGTATAGCCATTGTATTGTATTTCCTTTCTAAAAAAATAAGGTTATCAGTTATGATAATGTCAAAAAAAAAAAGAAGCGGTTAAACCGCTTCTTTAATTCTAACGATATTAGCATTTTCTCCATATGCTTCATATCGATCACCGATGGTACAATAGTACCATTCTTTACTTGTTTCATCTACGATTCTGTCGATGAAACCTTTTGAACTATAAAGTTCATTATAGACTTCACCTTCCAAAATACTATTATGCTCCCGTTTGATAGAGCTCCAAGTTGGTTTCTTGAGCGTTTTATTGAAAGTGGACCAACCGTTCCAGTTATTTTCTGGATGCGGTATGGAACCTTTAACTATTGCAGAGAGTATTTTCATACCGCTCTTAGTTTCAATGAAGTTGATAATACTTTTTACTTGGGTCACACCATTTCTGATGTCCCCGCTACATGGTCGGTGTTCAAAGTGATCCTCGTAGTATTCTATCGATAACGTAATGATATTGCTGTCATCTTTCTTATATAGGGATGCTTGATATTGAGCATCCAATTTACCGATAAATTTTACTAATCTAACAATATTTTCTTTTTTCATTTTATTTTCTCCTTTATATAAAATATCTAAATAAACCGAATAGAGTAGTTTATCCTTTTATTCCTATCTCTATTCATGATTATAATATATACTTATAGTCCTATAATTTACGGTTATTTTTGGTTTTACTAGTACTATGTATTAATAGCATAGACTAGGAGGTAGTATGAAATTATCACAATGTACATCAATGAATCAAATTATAGAGTATTATATAGCCAATCAAATTACCGATACTGGAAGAAGCTCAACAAATAAACAATCTGTATTCTACGTAAAGGATATTGATAAAACTCATACAGCAAACTGCATTGATACTGCTATTGCTAATATGTGTACATTATTAGATAAGGGAATCACATCTGGTATTGTTGTATTTACCATGATAATATCAGCATCTAAATCACAAACCCACTATATATCGTATAGTAAAGAGAATGGCTCCTACATTCTATTCAACTATATCAATCCAGAACTGTATCATATAATAACTACAAAAAATCTTAATAACGGCGTTAGTGATCAATTGGCTTGGTTAGTAGAAAACTATGAACAGGATTTTGATTGCCAAGTAAAACAAACCAAAGTATATATCCCATCAACAGATACTTGTAATCGTTTATATCAATTCTATAAAGAGAATAAACGAATCTCACAAATCGATATCATGGCTATGTGTCAACGATAAAAAAAAGAGGAACCGAATGGTTCCTCTTTTTGCGTTTTATTTATACCATACATAAAAATTGAATTATGAATCATCACCTAACCTGATTGTGCATGTAACTGGTTGTGATGGAGTAGCTTCTATCGTTTCAATAGAATCGGTTTCAGTTGGAGTACTTATATTAGATTGCATTGATACTAACAACTCCTCAATTCTATCCAACTTAGACTCCATTTGAGTTAATTTTTCATTTACTTTTTTATATCTCTTCTTGAGAATCTTATATAAATATTCAAAATCGTCATCGTATCTAGGACTTGTACTTCTAACAGCCTTTTCAATAACCTCAATATCCTCATTATACCAATCCATAATAGTACCTCCTAAGAGAATAAAAAAGAGGAACCCGAAGGTTCCTCTTTTTTTATAACTTATTTCAAGATTGTACCATAAGCATCACGTTGTACATCTTTTGTACTAGTTTGTACATGTACACGTTCGATACCTTTACCCATTTGGTCTACTTTGAAACGAGCCATTTCAGGGCTGAATTCTTCAACCAAACGAGCGTCAATTTCTTGACCAGCTTCTTGAGCACGTTGTAATGCACGATATACAATTTGTGCAAATTCATAACGAGTCAACAAACGGTCGCCTTTGAAGTTGCCATCTTCATAACCAATTACAAGACCACGTTGACGAAGACCTTCAACTGCTTCATATGCCCAATGATTGCTTGGAACATCTGGGAACAATTTATCTTGGTCCACTGTCATATTAGCACCAGTTACTGCATTTACAATTGCTTTCAATTTTTCATTGTCAGCTTGTAATTTTGCTACAGTTGCTTTCAAGTCTTGCAAATCTTTAGCAACGGCTACACGGCTACGGGATACGTTGGATTTGGCACCTACTTTATAGCTGATACCCGCATTCAATACAGAATCGCTACCATTGATAGCACCACCTAATGTGAACATAACGTCTTCATTAGGACGGTATGCTAAACCCAATGCTGTTGCAGTTTGACCTTTGAAATGACCTACGCCAGCCATAATATCAAGCTTATGGTCTGGGTCAAAATCAAGTGGGTGTAATGCGGCTACAGCGGCAGCACCAGCTACGCCACGACGAGCTTCTTTTTGGTTATTAGAAACTGTACGTGTCAAACTATCATAACGATCAGTTACGTTATTAATAGTTTGATTCAAATTGTTAATAGCAGAGCTATTGTTGTTAATTTGATTGCTAGTAGCTTGGTCAATAGCTACTGTGTAATTTGGTGTACCGTCTGTATTGGTACCAGTAGTTACAGATACGCGATTACCTGCTGTTACAGTGGCATGAGTATCTTTATCATTCGCTGCTACATAGTCTTTCAATTGTTTTACGTTAACAGCATCAGTATCAGCTACACCAGTATCAACACCGTTGATAACTTGGTTACCTGCATTAATACCGTCAGTACCAAATGCTACGGATTTACCATTAGAATCAGCTCGCATACCGTCCATAGTATATTCCGCAGTATCCAAATTATTGCGGTTTTCTAAGTGAACACCATTCGCACCGAAATGTGCATCGATGTCACCATCGAATGTAGACATACCATTTTTATCTACACGATTATGAACAGAATCAGTTACAGCACCGAAATTAACGGAATTCATGTTTGTCAAATCTTGGTTGACATTAACTTTGAATTCTTTGCGTCCATAATTATTGTCAGTTGTTGTAACCGTTGTGTTTGTACCGTCTGCCATTGTGTTATGCTTTTGTGCCTCTAAGGCAGTGTCGTATAACTGAGAACCATTAACGGCATCAGTGGATGTTGCGTTTACACGACCAGCTGCAACATTTTGCAACTGACGTTTGTAATCGCTTACACCACCATACCCAGCAGTACCATTAGCACCAAAGGACACAACTGAGTCTACATGGGAGCCAGCGAAATCGATATTTTTGAATCGGATATCACTGTTACCATCTTGAATGTTTGCCACATCTACACCTAATTCAGTTGTACTATTAGTACCAATAGCTACAGAATTAGGCACACTAGCGATTGCGTTGTTGCCAACAACTGTGGCATCGATAGCGGTTGCTTCGCTATGAGTACCTACAACAATGGCACCTTGGCCAGAGGTTTTACTGTTGGAACCGTAAATAAGTTGTTCTGGGTCAGTACCAACCACTTGGTTGTTATACCCTGTTACAACAGATTGAATGGAGTTGATTTCTCCATTATGTGCACCGATAGCAATTGTATCGTCTGATTTAACAGTGTTATCTAAACCAACTGCGATACTTGTTGCACCTAATGCTTTAGAATCATTGCCCAATGCGATAGCGTCAGCAGCTTTTGCTGTTGCGTTTGTACCCATTGCAAATGTGTATGCTTGAGCATATGCACTAGCACCATACGCGAAAGCATTGCGACCATCAGCAGTGGCATTTTCCCCCCCAACGAATGCGTTCTCACCATTCGCTGTATTGGAGTTACCAAACACAAGACCATTTTGTGCTTGGTTCACGGTATTATTAAAACCAGATACATTTACGGATGTGCCGTTTACATGGTTTTGATAACCTGTTACATTCGAATAGTTGCCCACTACGGAGTTTTGATAACCGCCAACTCTGGACCCTTCAGAGTTAACGTAGTTGCCTTCGCCAACAGCAATTGTATTGCGGGAATTGACGCTGTTATTGAGCCCCACACTCATTGTATAAGAAGCATTGTTGGTATTCCCTTGACCGACATTAATGTCGTTGTCAGTCACTGTTGTTGCTGTAGCAATAGGAGCCATTAAAGAAGTTGCAATTAAAGTAGTTAAAAGAGTTTTGTTCGTTTTCATTGTTATTATCTCCTTTTGAAAACTGATCCCTATAATTTTTTAGGATCATAGAAAAATAATGTATAGAATCCCTTTCTATACGTAAAAATAATATATATTTATTTTTTTTTACTTTTTCACCTATTCTATACACCATAATGTAAAAAAAAATAAAAGAAGTGGATTACTCCACTTCTTTTATTACTATTGCTTGTAGTTGCTGAATAATAGTATCTGGTACTTCACCTTTATATGACCGCTCAATAACAACATCATTACCATGAATCTCCAAGTCCATTGATAGACTCATTCCTAATAGGTGTTTCAACCAACATGTCGCTTTCACATGTTCAGTCTTAAAGAAATATGATTCAATAATACCATACTCAGTACCAGTTTTTCTATTACGTTGCCAAGGTAACTCACGTATGTGTTCAAATGCATCTTTTAAATTCATCATTTCCTCCTTATACGTTTATACCTCTCCCATGTTATTAAAGGATACGATAATCACTTAGAATCGCAGATAAGATAGAAATGCTCATATAGGTCGCATTCACGTGTACAGTATTTACTATATTGCGATTCATATCATTACCAAGTATAGTTATACTCACATTATCCAATTCTGTGCAACTATCATTCATATCAGCCCATTCAATATGAAGAATCAAATCTTCTGTAGCAACATCAATTGACAAGTCACGTTGCCCCATTCGTTCTCCATATCGTTCGGTTAATTCATTAACAAGGTCTTTGAATTCCATCATAGTTACTCCTTATGTTTTAAATCAATAATAATCGGTTCTTTTTGTGTACGACTATGTGTCGTAAAATCACATGATGCTTCCTTACAATTTTTACATATACCCAAATTATCCAAATTGATATAGTTTGGGTATAGTTCATGTAACACATCATAGATTTCAATCGCTAATTCACGATGTTCTAATGATGCCCGTTTACATACACGTTTCTTTAAGTATTCCATCCATGTGCGTAAATTACCAGAGATAGTCAATCGCACTTTACTACCTAATGGTAACATATAGGCGGCTTGTTCATAAGGAATACCCATCTTAATCGCTTCATTGTAATTAGCAATAGAGGTTTCAATTGAGTTATTGATAAACTCCTTAAAGAATGGGTTCGCTTCTTTATTGATATACCCATTGGAACCCATATCCATACCACGACTCGATTGTACAGTGAAACTGAAATGTCTATGACGTGTAATTTGAGCTAACACTTTTTGACTACAAGTCAAATCCAGTGTAGCAATCGAATGTTCCATAACACTTAGATGCCCTGCTTCGATAATATGTAATAAAGCCTTATCCCCAATCGTACGATTGTAACATTTACCAGTAGCAATCTTAACAGCTTCAATATCGGTTGATTGAATCACTTCTACATTATAATCTGACATACTATATCTCCTTAGATATACAAAAGAAAAGATGTGAGTATATACGATTAGGTATATACTCACATTCGTTAAATATCGTAGTTTGTCGTAGGTTCCCCTAAGATAACATATAACATACCTTCATCTTCATCTGTCATATAGGTAATATTGAAGTTATTAGCTTGACGCTTTAACATTTCCATACGAGCTTCATAGTATTCTACAGGGTTATTCCCGATTTCAATACTCAAAATCCCTTGTTTAGCATCTTCTTCTGCCAATTCCTTCATAATTTCATATTCTTGATCTTGTGGTTCTGGTGCATCATCGAAATACAATTTATGCACTTTAGCAAACGGTGTACAAGAACCCGATAGCCCAGGAGATGAGCTAGAGTATACGTTAATATCCAAATTACCTAAATAACTTGGATGCACCCCTCTGAATTTAACATTGATATTACGGTCGGATTTAGAACCTAAACTATTAGGACCTTTCACCGTATATCGTAATGCTGAGAAGATATCGAGATCATTCACTCGATCATCGTACTTTAACAATTGGGAAGTTTGTAATAATTGTAATACAATATTCCCTGGGAACTTAAAGATATTCTCAACTTGTTTAAACGTTGCTTTACCCTGAGATGATAATAGACGGTTGACACTCTCACCAAGACGCATAGATAACATAGAGGCAATGTATTCATTTAAGCGAAGACGCTTAGTGGATAAATCCATATTGTTCTTTTGCTTTAACTCAGCGAAGTTTTGAATCATCCATCGAACGATGGAATAGATAGATTGTTTATTGATTTCAGATACCTTTAAGATATCCTTCGTTGTTAAATCCAATAACCGTTCAAAGAATGTGATTGTACTATTACCAGAATCACGCATCTTATGAGCAGTCTTAGTGAATAATCCACCAATATGCTCAGTCCAATAATCAATATCTTCTAGGTCTTCTATAGTAGTACGAGTACTCATACATTCTTTCAACATAGCGGTTACGGCTTTCACATATTGGTACTTATCGAAGAAATGACGACGCACTTTCAAGTAAATATGTTTATTGACCTTGAAATAATAATGATCTTCATCTTCTGGATATGGTTCTGATACGGCATCAATAATGCGTTCTACCGCAAAATAGGATAGTGTAGCACTGAAACCAATCTTAGCAAAATAGAATAAGAAGACCGGAATCTCCCGTTTGAATAATGCTAAGAAGTAACTCACCACATCAAATGTTTCACCCGTGCAATCCGTTAATGTATTATGACGGGTATTCACAACAATTGGCATCAATGATTTTAAGGTAATACCATTCTTACTTACATAGGTACTATTATCAACCAATTGGTATAATAAGAAATATTTCTTATCTTTCAAGGTCATATAGTTATTATGGTCTTTCTTAGGTAATAAGATAGAACGAGTGATAATCTTAGATTTAAACTCGTTATTATCAATACCTTCTATATGGAATCGCATTGTCAATTCAAACACTCTATCGGATTTGATATAGTGGTATTTGATATGCTCCTCTTTTTTCTTCTTTTTCTTTCGACTTGTGATGTATTTATTGATGTCTATTTTCGATTCATCATATTCAACAGTGTAGTCGATGAATTGAATGGAACGAATGACTTCCAATGATTTGAATACATTCACAACGAAATCAATCAAGTCGTCTTCATATTCACGTTTGATCAGTTTCATATTCAACTGATCTTCATTAATGTTCTTAAAGTGTTTAATAAACTTCTTCATGCTGATGACTCCAAAAACAAAAAGTTTATGTTAGATAGGGATTACCCAGATAGAGATATAACTCTCTATCTGGGTATTTGATACTAGTCTTCAGTAGAAGTATCGTTTTTAGCACCCAATTTAAACACTTCACCAAGTGTTACGAATGGCACCAAGTTACCTTCTTTTTCGCCTTCTTCGGAATCACGAATGGTGGTTCCCAATGTCATGATAGAATCTAATACGACTTCAACTGGTTTATTACCATTAGCTTCGGTTTCAGCGGCTAGATGTTTAGCGAATTCTTCTAACCATACTAATACAACCGTAGATGCAACTTCAGGTTGTACAATATTCAAATTGTATTCTTTACTACGTAGGTGTGCGACTGTGGCAGTATCAACTGCTTTCACAAAATCGCGGCTTTCTTTTTGTACTTGTCTTGGACGGAATCCCATTTCCATTTCCTCCTTATTAAAAATGACATGTCATATGCGTATAGCATATAATGATGTTAACTTCATTATAGTTATTTACTATCAAAGCCAAATCGTTCATATGCTTCAAATACGCCAATCACTGGAATATTACGTTCATGTGCTTTTTTGATTTTACCGCTGTTGCCAGTCGGATTATCAGCAATCACAAGACCTACATCTCCAGTGACTGAGTTGACTACCTCAATTCCTATTGAGTTAAGATATTCCTCAAAAAGTTTGTTCCTGAAACCTGTGAAAACCACTTTAAGTGATACATCTTTGGATTTAGTAATCTTGACTGTTTGGAGTAAGAACTCAATCAAGTCTCGATTCTCTTCAATACCATCAATGATCTTCTTAGCTGTTGTTTCTTTGATACCAGGAACTTTGCATAATATACTTTCTTCACCAGGAGAAATATCTAGCAACTCATGTATATTATATATACTCAAAACTTTATTGAATATTTTTCGACCAATACTCGGAATACCGATAGAACCAATCACTCGATCAATGGTACCCGATGCATTGTTGATGGACTCAACCATATTCACAAAGCTCGTTTCACCAAACCCTTCAAGGTTAATGACCTCATCTCGTTTCGTGTGGATCATATATAAATCTTGAATATTCTTTACAATACCCGCATGGTATAATGCTTCTATGGTGGCTTCGCCAATATTTTCCATATTCATCTTTTCACAATAGTTATAGATTTTCCCTATCATACGAGATGAACAAGATGTATTTCCACACATATACTCTGGGTTAAATACGAGCTCTTCCCCACAATATGGGCAATGTGTAATAGCTTCAATTCTTGGATTACCAGAACGATGCTGTTCACAATATTCATCCACTAGGAGATATGGAATGATTTCATATTTCACATTCACCATATCACCTTTAGCCAATTTCAATTCATTGAATCGGTCATAGGAACCTAAGCTAACAGACTTAATCGTCTTATTATTGAACTCGAATGGTTCCACTTTAGCAGTGAATGATACTTTACCCATTAATCCAATATCTTGCTTTACATCTAATATGGTTGTATAGTTGGATGGTTTAGGGAACTTATAGGCAACTTCGAAGTTATTTGTCCCTTTACTTTCATTACGACCAAGATAATCAATGATATCTTGGTCTATAAATCGAATAACTAACCCATCGCATTGGTATGGAAGTTGATCGATGAATCGTTTAGCTCGTTCAACATACACTGGAAGATTCTTAGCTGTGAATTCGCCTGAGTCAGCATAAAAGTCTTCAAACTCATATGGTGGACAAGCAAACATACCTTCCCCACATTTAGAATGGTAAGCAATTAGTTGGTCACCTGACTGTAACATCAATGCACAAATTGACATATATTGGGCATGGACATCAGTAAAACTAACGGAATTCGTTAAACTTGTAATTGCAGACCGCTCATTCACTAGTTTACCATCACCAAACTTTTCATTGTATTCTTGGAACTTATCTTTCTGCATAATACATTCGATTTTAAGTCCCACTTCATGACCACGGAGTTCACCAGGTACTAAATCAATTAGATTGACATCTTTAAATAGCGGTGTTCTATCACTACCAACACCTAAGTCTTTATCACCGCGTGTCACTGCTTTAATGACATGACCTCGTTTATCAAGTGATAATTGAATCGATACTCCATCGTACTTAGGATAGAATGAAATGACAATGGGTTTCTTAGGATCCCGTTTCATGTCTCGTATCTTTTCCATACGATCTTCATACCATTCCATAATGGAACGATGTGTTGCTATGGCGTTAGGATCATTCAACCGTTCTTCTTTGGTGATGTAATGAACCTTTTCCATAGAGCCTTTTAACATAGGATAGTCATGCTCTAATTTAACACGATCCATTGTGTGTTCTTCATGACGGTCTTTATGAATCATACGACCTGTTAATTCGATATATATTTCATGGAGTTGGTCATATTCAGCATCACTTAATGGAGTTACTTCACCTGTTCGATAGATATCATCCATCATCAATAAGAAGTTTCCTAATGCTGTTACATTAATGACATCCTTATGCTTATAGTTATGAATGAATTCATTATAGAGTTGCACAGCATGTGACGTAATTGTCTCACGAACATCTCTTGTCCAATCACTTGGATCCATTGTATATAATTCTTCAAACATCATTATTCTCCTTTGTAATATAAGAAAAAGACCCCTTACGGGGTCTTTATTACGTAGCTACAGTTTTAAGTCTGTGGCTCTAAAGCCTAGGACTACACCTGCCGCTACTAAACATCCCACACCCACTTTAATGAGCTTGGATTTCAATGTGTCGTCAACTTTTTCATTAACTAAATCTTCTTCGGTATAGGATACGATTGTACCATCACCTTTCTTGAATTGGACTGTTACCAATCCGTCATCAGGTAACTCAACTGTACCAGCTGCAACCGATTTCTTTCCAACAGAGTCTACATCGAGTTCGTCGATTGTGTAGTCATCACTATCGGATTTCTTTTCTTTGCCAATCAATGTAATTTTGCCGATTGGGTTTGCTTCATTCAAGAGATCCTTCATAAGTTCCAATGGAGATTGTTCTACAACAATTTCTCCTTTGATAGTCTTAGAAGTAGCTTCTTTTTTAGATTTCTTTTCATCTTCAAAAATTACATCGAAATCATTTCTGCGTTGTTTCTTTTTGTTTTTCTTCTTTGCCATATCCTTTAGCTTCCTTTCTTAACAAAATAAGTTACGCATCGATACGTTACTATAATATATATTTTAAATAAGTATAGAATAATAGAAAATATAACTATATAGTAATTTGATCTTCGCGTGTCAAATTACGTTCACTCTTAAGACGAGAGAATGAATAAATTACTCCTTGGGACAAGTGGTATGATGGGTTTCCATCATACCACTTTTTCATACAAAAAAGAAGATATACCAAACGGTATATCTTCTTTTCATTACTCTTTAAGTTCTTCTATATCATCATTGATACGAACTAAATTCTTTTGTGCTGTTTCTACAGCTTCTTTCTTGAACTTAGCATAGGCTTTTTCTGCTTTAGATTCAGGACCATCGTATTGAGCATTGAATTGTGGACGTAATAGATCATCTAATAAGATTTCTCTCATTTCTGCTTTAGTACGGAAATGAATTTCATCTTTATAGACATAAGTATTCATCTTCTCATCATCAATATCTAATGTCAATCCATTAAAACCAAAGTCAATGTTAGCTCCAATGGCTTTCATCTCAGCATTCAGAATCTCTACGTTACGATTCTTATACCCATCTTTGATTTTAAACTTCTTATAGTCTAATACATCTTTCGTGAATAACTTACCCACTTGCTTACGAGCAAATGGTGATGTGCGATAGAACAAGTGGAACTTGGAGAGAATGAATGGTCTAACGCCAATACCCAAGTTATTGTTTTCATCACGACCTACCGTAATTGGTGTAGTTGAATACAATTGTTCATTAGTTCGTACCTTATTGGATTTTTCAGGTAATCCTTTTTGTGATAGGTAACCAGTTGAACGAGCGGAGAAGTTCTTTTCCGATGTTTGTTTTAACTTAATCATATACTTCTCACCGACAACTACTTTACTCAATAATGGTATCGTTCTACCCCAGCGATGTACATAGAGTTGATCACGTGTAAACCCAAACTTAGTATATAAGTCTTCAATCTTCTTAACAGCTGGCATACCTTCCCACATAGGTGGATAGTTAATGAATATGCCTTCTTCATAAATCGATTCGAAGAACGCATCTTTTTCTTTACTAGATAATGACTTATAGTATTTTTCAAGCTCATCCTTTTCACCACGTTCATTGAAATAGAACATGAATTCAGATAAGGCCTTGAATCGTTCACTATTCGACTTCATCTCTTTCATTTGTTCAATCAATTGATTAGCACAATGATTCAAACTTAATTCAATCCATTGGAAGGAATTAAGTCGATTGATACAGCTCAATGGGTTACAGATGACATCTAAGCGATTACCATTCTTATCAAATGGCATCTCATCATCAGGTCTGATGACAGATACAACACCTTTATCACCATATCGACCTGTGATCTTAGAACCTTTGAACAATCTAACATCACGATCAACACGGAAATCAATGATGATATTGTTAAACACGGTATCATTATCTTTCCATTTGTAATCGGGGTCTAAGATATTCTTAGCTCGACGATAGATAAAACCAATATCATCGGAATACTTAGAACCACTTTCTAAGATTTCTTCACAGATATCAAAGAGTTCTTGGTAATAGCGAGTTTGGTTCTCTAAGTAGTAGATGATTTGTTCATTATATTCCGTTTTAGGAATCTCATCGACTTCTTTATTAGAATAGATATCGATATCGGTGACCCAACCTTTCGTAAAGAATGGTTTATCATTCAATGGAGAAATCTTCTTCATATTCGATTTCTTCATATCATATAAGATTTGCGTATTTTGGATACGACGTTTGGTACAGATGATACGTTTAGAGACTTCTTCACCAATATCAGGGAAGCCTTTGTAACCTTCTGTATCATTACCATATAAATCCAATAGGAAGTCATTATCATTGATAGATACTTTAACAGTATCCACTTTACGAGATACCATAGATCTAGCAAATGATTCACTCACTACATACGCATCTTCGATAACATCTGGGTCTAAGATATATGCTGTTTTAGCATTACGACCATAGCAATAGTTATCATCATCATCGTACGATGTAGTTTTATATAATACATCACCTTTCTTAACAGAATCCCCTTCTTGTAATTTATCAAGGTTCTCATTGTTATAGACATACCCGAAGTTTTCTGTTAAGTCTTCGGATTGTTTCTTAAAGATGATATCATAGAAATCATTATCTTCATCGTACAGGATCGTAGCAAATATATACCCTGGACGATCAGCAAACTTATCGATTTTCTTAACCACAGTATAATTACTTCTAGCTTTCACTAGACCAGAAGAATTTTTACCAAAGATATTTTCATAGTTAGTAAAAACTCTTGGGAATTGCGGATCATTCAATGTATTAAACTGCTTTAAATGACTCGTAAACATGATAGAACGAGTCGATGAAATGTACTGTGGAAATGTCATTAAGGTTAACCCCAAATGTTTATCAGTACCTTCGTATTCTTTCGTTTTCTCAGCCAGTAATTTAGATACATCCACTAAATCTTGGCTAGATTTAAATTCGCGATTTTCTGCCATAACTATTTACTCCTTATTATATAACAGAATGTTTCATATAGATAAATGTACTTATGAGTATAATACACTACTAAGACATCGTAAATTTGTTTTCAAATTTTTGTAAGAATATCTTAAATGGTTCATATGATAAATCTGCATATAATGCTACTTTGTCATCTGGGTCAGTTGGATCAAATTCATCATGTATGGAAAACACTTCACATAATTCTCGGTCAGTCAATAATACTCGATTGATGCGATGTAATCGATCTCTATTTTCTGCCATATATCGACCAATTTCTTTTTTATTCATATTTATATCGAATCTATCATCACAACCATACATTTCCACTCTAGCAAATAACTCCACTGTTTCATCAATCGCTTCAGCAGATTCATCAAATATCATAATCACTTTAACGATCTTAGCGATGACTTCGTTAGAATTTGTTTGGAATACAATCAGATTAGTACCAATTGGTATTTCATGAGTAAAATGGTCTATTGTGAGTAACTTGATACATCCACGTAATTCATGTGTCATAGATTCAATTCGTAAACGTCGTTCTAACTGACGTTGCATAAGTAGTTCGTTTCTATTCATCGGTTGCATGGGACTATTCCCTCCTTTCACATAGGTATGATATATACTTCTATTAGTATTTAAAATAACTCGTTGTTACAAATAAGTATAGCTAATTTAAAGTTAAAGGAGAAACGTATATGAGTACAGATAACTTTGACATTTCTGAAGAGTTCATGCGATTAAAAGAGGATGCTCCTCTTTCTAATGATCGTGTAGAACCTTTAGAAGACGCTTCTGACTCTACTCTATATAGTGATGACACTAAAAAGAAAAAGAAGAAGAAGAAAAAGAAAGATAAATTTGACTCCTTCGATAGTGATAAGATCGCTCTGTTATTAGACCCAGGTTCTCTCGGTAGTGATGCTGATGATATTGGGTTAGATTCTGACGAATTCTTAATCGAGAAGAAAGTCAAAAAAGGCAAAAAGAAAAACCTCTTTGATATGAAGGCAGCTAAGAAGAAGAAAAAGGAGAATTATGAAACTAAGTTCAATCCTGAAATGATTCAATATCGTAAAATCTTAAAAGATAACGATGAAGTAGCTACACTCATCAAAGGAATGGTGGAAGACATTCGTAAGAGTAATACAAGAGGAGCTGGTAAATTATTAACCGACTTATTGATTACTCTCAATAGTACGAATGGTAACCGAGCATCTGTCATTCGTGATATGGTCAATATCAAGAAAGCTGCGGTTGATTTAGAACTCAAAGCCAATCGTAATAAGAAAGAAGACAAAGAAGCTCGTAACGAAGAAGAAGAAGGTCTTAATGTATTTAACGCCTTCTACGGTGGTGGCGGTCGTAAGGCATTGCTTGACCAAATTGCTTCTAACTATCATAGTATGGATGGATATTCGAGTGCACAAGATGTTCCTAAATTCACATATGACCCTAGAACCAACAACGATGACGATGTATTCGATGCGATTAATGACCGTTTAGATAACGAGGATATTGATTTCCGTTCTGAAGATGGTAATGCATATATTCGCTATGAATATTTATCACCAGAGTATGTCATTCTAATGCATACGAACAATGGTGAAACGGAATGGGAACTAGAGGCTATTGATAAAGATGGTAATATTATGCCATCCGATTACCCTCGTATCCCAATTGAAAATCTTGGTAAAGTGACATTCAATATGGATAGTATGAGTGCTACCGATGAAACTGGTCGCACATATCGAGTAATCGAAAGCTAACAAAAAAAGAAGAATAGGTATTCCCTATTCTTCTTTCTTATGTCCTTTGACCTGTTTATAGAGTTTTTTATACTCATCATACCCAGACTCAATGACAAAAATTTGACCTTCAGTAATGTGTGGGTTTAAGAAACGAATGTACTTTAGGATACGTCCTAAACCATTCTTTTCCACATTCAATTCCCGCATAACTAAATTAAAGTTACGTGTCTCATAGGTTGCTGCAATACGAGCACAACTTGTTTTAAACAGCATTCGTTTAACGAATAACTGAGCTTCTTTAGTCGTACCATATAACGCAGACGCTGTTGCACTAAATATATACTCTAATTTATCCATATCAATATGGAATGGATTGTTAGTATTTTTTTCCATCTAAATTTAACTCCTTAATCATCGAACCACATACTTTCTTTACCAACTCACTATTTGTTGTGAGTTGTTTTTCTCGACATTTAGCATATAGCTTATGTCGAGTCTTTTTTGTTAAGAAGTGATCAGCTAATTTACTGATAGGACTTCTTCCAATTCCTGTTGCCATTAGTTCCTCCTAATCTAACATAATAGAGTATAGAGAATCACCTCTATACTCTATTATAATATATACATCAATTACCGTTGGAATATCACATTCATATTATCTTCATACAATGATCGATAGGATGGATCCGTAATGATTAAGTTTACTGGATAATCATTGAACATGGTACTTTGTGTAATGATGAATGCTTGTTCAGAATGAATCCGAGATAACATACCTTCCAAAGCTGCAAAGAACCGTTCTTTATTCCCTTTATACATTGGACCATCTACTTCATCAAGTAGGATAATGTTATAGGTATACGCGAATTGTTCTAACATAGCAAAAGATATAGCTAGTGTAGCTACTGATGATTCTGCTTGTGATGCATATCGAATATCCCGTACACTCACACCTTTTGTACGATACGGAATGCGGAATTCCTTATCATTCACTACAAACTCTTCTAACACAAAATCATTTTCATAAATATCTTTAATGATTTCATTAGCAACGAGTCGTAATGATTTGAAGTATGAATTAATATAAATCAACGGAATCCCTTTATTGGTTGACACTGCCTCTTTTAGTAACTCTACGATATCATACCGAGTTTTAATCTGTTCAATTTCTTGACCTAATTCAATAAATTGAGTCCGTTTCACACGATCATGATAGATAGAATCTTCTAACGAACTAATATCAAACTCTATGGATTCTACTTGTTTATTGTAGGCTGCCAACTTCTCATCATATTCAATCTTATCTTTAAGAGATTCTTTCAGTGTGTCCCGTGATTCCTTAGTGTGTGTTAACTCCGTATTGAGTCGTTCCACTTCATTGGTATATTCGACATATTTACTGAAATCATCGATCAGATCTTTAGTCTGTTCAATATCTTCTAATCGTTCAGACTCTTTACGATCCAGTTCATCAATTTGTCGATTAAATACACTAAGTTGCATCGTTAGTTTGGATATATTAGATAAGATCTCATCTGGTGATTCTAATTGATTACTCAATTGGAATACCTTGGCTTGTTGTTCATATTCAGCTCGTTTTTCTTTATGATTGACATATTCTTCGTAGTATTCTAAGAACTCAACCTCAGATTTAACGGCTTCATAATCAACAAATTCATTGATATCCCGTTTCATAATCGAGGCGATAATACCTTGGTAACCATGATCCATTCGATGTTCCAGCTTAATTGTATTCAATAGCATTTGAATCGATTTCAATTGATTGAATACTGTTAGTGCCTCATTTCGACGATCAATCTCAAATTCCAACTTAATGGTATCTTCTTTCGAATGATGAACTAGTTCTTCATGATAATGAAGATAATATGGACACTCATTGAACATGTCACAACCTTCAGGTGTACACATTTTCTCAGCAATCTTTCTATGATGTTTAGTGTTAGATACCGATCGATCTAATTGTACCAACAATTCAGATACTTCTCGTCTAAGTTTGGTTTCTATTTTATCGATTGTATTCGGTTGTACAATATCTTCGACATATCTATCTCTAAAGTATTGAAGACCTGTTTCTGGAAGCTCAAAGACATCTTTCATCTGATAGATGATGATATTAATCGTATCTACATAGCTCATAAACACATCTTTTGATATCGATGTATCATGTTGACTAATATCGAAACTCTTTTCAAAATCATGTATCTTATCTGTCAACTCTTTGATATATCCTTGAATCTCTTCCAATTCACTAGATGCCTTCGTTGCTTCTAGTTTTTTATTTTCAGCTTCAAGTAAATCGATCACTCGTTGTTTTTCATTTAATATAATGGCACGTTGTGATACGATACCACTATGACTGAGATTCAGATTCACCAGCTTATCTGTGTATTCAGATGTGGTTGCACTCGAGGTAGATACATGAAGATATTTTGGCTTATCTAAATTCTTAATGCTATCTTTGAGATTCTCGATATTTTGTAAAGTCACATCATATAAGGTTTGTAATGTTTCCATACTATCCAAATTAATGGAACCTTTATATTCATAAAACCGTTTGGTTAATGATTCCTTATCATCATATCGAGATTTAATCATCTCTTCTTTACGTGCAATCCCAGTATCTAAAATACTGATATCGCTAATGTTAAGTTTATCGCGTTTAGATACGGCTAGTTTTAACGCATTAGCTAAGAACTTAGCTTGTTCTTTAGCTTGCTTATAATCCTTCATGTAGTCTTCTACTTCAGATAGAAGTTTACTAATGAAGAACTTTCTATCAGTGAATGATAGCTTAATGAAGTTTTGCACATTCGGTCCCAATCGAATCAACTTTAAAAAGTTAGGTTCAATTTGGAACTCAGTCTCAACGATCTCGTTAAATGTTTTAACGGTACCAGGCTCATTCAGTTCTTTACCATTCTTTTGAATATAACACTTAACCTGACGGGTTGTTCGTTTCCCCGATGGAGCTAAGTAGATATGTTCGATATAATACTGATCATCTCCTTTGGAATACCAGACTTCTTTATGTCCATCCATGTCAGGTATGATAATATCAGCATCTTCTCGGGCTTCTAGTGCCCCTAGATAGGGGAATGGATGGAAATTAGATAATAAAGCAGTTTTACCAGTCCCGTTATTACCAATAATCAAACTAACGGTATATTTAGATTTAGTAAAATCAATATCAATTTCATCCAATCCCATTCCTGATTTGATTAGAGCAAAATTCTCTAATCGGATTCGATCCATACGAATAGTCATCACCCTCTTTCTATAATCTATAGTAATAATATATACTTCTTACTTAATATAGATTATCTCTTTAAATTGCTTCTTATAGCGTGACTCACGTTCTTTAAACTGAGCACGAATAGAAGCAAACCCTGTATCCACTAATTCAACATAGTAACACATAATATCATCACCTAATCGTCTAAGACGACCCGATGCTTGGTTACCAGTGATTTTCGAACGAAATGCTTCGCAATTAATCACTAACCGTAAATTAGCAATGGTTTCACTAAACCCGAGTGATGCTGATGTAGATACAATTAATTGGTCTTCATCCAATACCCGTTGCTTCTCATGTTTATCAATACTGGAATTATAGACCCCTATTGATAAACCTGGATATATCGATGCGAAGAACTCTTTGACAGCCTCACATGATGTGATTTTAGATACGAGTATAAGTGTACGGAAACCCTTCTCAACTGTCATTCTACGAACATATTGATCCAGGATCTCAAAGAATTGTGTGTCTGACGTAACTTGATAGTCAGAATATGCGTTCTTATTAAATCCTTGCACATTCTTACAAGCACTGATTTCTTGTACTGATGGATGACTATTATACCGATTCACAAACATGGTGATATGTTTCTTAGAATCAGTATAGCCAAGTTTAACCTGATCGAAACGTGGTACCGCTTTAAAACATTTTTGAAAGATTGAGTTTTCATCATATGACGACCGTTCCATATTAGCAGTTAAATAAAAGGTTCGTCTTACGTTTGAATGGAAATCAATCATCATCATATTATGAAACTCCATGTGGGCTTCATCATAGATCTTTAACCCCACTCTAAGATTGGCAAATAAACATTGAATCCAGTTCCATCCGTATTTAGCAGCATTTGATGCGATCGTTCTATGTGTCGTGACGAATACACGATATTTTTTAACAATGGATGGATCGTCCATAATCTTCTCAATCATTCGTGTATTTAGTTCACAGATTCTGCGTCTATCCAAATCAGTATAGGTATCGATAGAATCAATCCAATTCTTAACAATATTCTTACGGTTAACAATAATAATCGTTTTCATGGATAAGAACGAGATGGCTGCAATAGCACAGAAAGTCTTTCCTTCCCCAGTTTCCGCATTACCAACTAATTGGGTCATATTACCATTGAATTGATATTGGTCTAACCCAATTAAGAACTTAATTAAATCGTTCTGTAATTCACTTCTAGGGAAGCCAGTTAACTTAATAGATACTGGGTCGTATGTATTGGTAATCGTATTATCATCAACAGGTCTTCCTAATAAATAGGAAATGTATTTTAGGTTCATACCTGCTGGAATGGTTAGTGTACTACTCTCTTCATCGTAGTCCATAGCAACAGCTTCTCTACGATAATAGAGTTTGTTATATTTAGATAACATCCCTTCTAATTTGGGACATTCTCCGAGTTCATAATCTTCAACCTCACAATAGGTTGCATACTTTATAATTCGTCTCATATGTCCTCCATATATACGAAAAAAAGAAGAACCGAAGTTCTTCTTTTCCTATCTCATAAAACTCTGATATCAGTATGTTTTATGAGATATTATGGTTTAGTTACGTAAATGCGTTTTACGATACCATCGCGACCAGCAACAACATGACACATAGTGCCATCGGCATATCTGAAACTATACACGTTGGCTTGCTCATCACGTAGATAATGACCACCGACGTATTCAGTAACCATTTCAAAACGGTTAAACTTTTGACCTACTGTGGCGTGGTCATAGTGATATGGTCTATATGAATCATATGCGAATCCAATACCAGACATTGAAACCAACATAGTTGCAACAACAGTGGCTTTAACAAATACCTTTTTCATTTTTAAATCCCTCCTATTCAACTAAAATATTATGCACGATACCGGCACGATCTACCTGAACTAAACATACTGTACCATCACCGTATGTGTAATAGTAATTTGTAATTTGGTATCTTGGTAGGTACTCTACCTTAGTACACATGGTCACCATAGCATTCGGGTCGAAGTGACGACCACGGAATGCATGGTCATATGCACCTGTATTATACGCAAACACAGATGTGGAACAGGATACTGCAACAGAAGCAATTAATACAGCCTTTTTCAACATATTTTTCATTTTCATTTTCCTCCTTATTGAAAAAGATAAGACGTATAGCGAATATGCTATACGTCTATTATTACCATGATAATATATATTTGATTATTTGAGGTTTACACTAACTTCAGCATCTTCCCCATTAGCATCCTTGAACTTAACATTCACCGATAAGTCTAGGTTTAATATCTCACACCATTTGACCAAATACTTAATAGTCATATTGGATGGCTTATTGATAGCAGACTTCATGTTAGTGATGTCGTATTCATTACGGAATCGATCTTTGTATAAACGAAGATCGATTTTCATTTCCCCTAATACGGTCTTAATAGCCCGTTTTAGAATATCATCTTCTGGGTTGATGGTTGGAGCAAAAATATTGCTTTCATTCAACTCAGCTAATCGTGGGTCGAATGTCTTTAAGTCAGCATCATCCATTTCATTCATGGCTTGCTTATTGACCATTACGACATTATCTACATCGTGCTCCACGCTTTCAGGTTTAACAAAATGAACTTTACCATCATCATCCTTATAAGCATGACCTGCTTCGATGTATTTATACTTGTTCATTTTACCATCGTAGATATAGACCTTATCTTTATAGATATAGCCTACACCCTTTTCTAACCGTTCACCCTCTATATAGGGAAGTACTGTATATAGTGTATCATCGATACTTATATACATTTTCTCTTTTGTGAGATTGATTGTGTCTTTTTCTGCCATTACACTACTCCTTATTTTCACCGGATTTGTTGATTGCCTGTATTTTATCTATCCTAGCACCTAAGTCCATCATTTGTCCAATGGATTCATTGGACCGTTCGCGTAATAATGCTCGTTCTAGTTGTTCCATCACCATCAATTCGGTATATACAAAGTAATCAACCTTATCCATATTATAAATACAAGCACATAACTCATCATATGTCATATACCCGTAGGTAGCATGACGATTTAGATAAATAATCACACCCTCATATGGTTTATCACTGTCATCAGCATAGATGAGTTCATGCTTAATTTTTAATTGTTTTGAATCAACTAAAGGAATTGTGATTGCTAATTGATTCGCTACAGTAGTATCAATTGCTAACTTACCTTCATCATCAGTAAAGAATATGTCATCGCGATCGAATGCTTTTTCCATAGCTTTGAATACTTTCATAAACCGATGAATGAGTCGATTCGGTATAGTCACTCGTCCATACTTATCAAATCCTCGATTTGATATAAGCGTCATAGTAACAAATCCAACATGTGTCGAGTTCGATTCCATGATACGAGTATGGCTAAGCCCTTCTATGGAAGGACCTGGTTTCGAAGTAAACTTGTCGCTATTCGGTAAGATAACAAATTCGAAGATAAACTCTCCAAATCGTCCTATCCGTCTACGACTTCGCCCTTGTTGTACATCCATATCAACACCCTCTCTAGTACAATAATAAATCTCCTAGATGACTGGTGTATAATATGTCAATGTATTTTGGAATGAATTCCAAAAAGGTTTCCTGAATAAACGTAGAATCTTTATCTGTTAACCCATAATGAGTTTGGAGAAACCGTATAAACATAGGCTCCATTTCTGTTGGGTTAGCAAAGTAACTACTATTCCTAAATTCAGGTAATGCTGGATTATCTGGTTGCATAATGTCGGTAAAGAACCATTGGCTCGTTATATGTAACCGAATGGTTTTACGCTGACGATGTGTCATTAATGCATATGCTTCAGGCAATCCTTTTTCTTCAATCATTTTTTCAAGTTCTTTGACTTGAATGATTCGACGTTTTTTAGTAGTAAAGAGATCGATTATATCCATACATCTCCTCCTATCGACGTCGATTAATCATACTATATCGTGACAATCGGGCTGTATCCAATGTTTTACGACGATTTTCTTGAATACGTTCTTCCCATTCATGTTGGTCACGAATTTCTTGCCGACGACGTTCTGCTAGTCGTTCTTCTCGTAATTCGGCACGTCTAAGTTCGCGTTCTTTACGTTTTTTGTTTGCTTGGATTCGACCATAAATATCAAATCCAATGACAACGATTACGCCAAGGATGGCTACATAACTAAGTACGCGAATAGGGTCAAGTGTTGTTAAAAATTCCATGATATTGTTCTCCTTTTCATGAAAAATGAAATAAAATATATAATACCCTATAATACATCGTTCATACGACTATTATAGACTACTAACGGGATAAAAGAAGATGGTATACCAAACGGTATACCATCTTGAGACCTTCTATTATTTATTAGAGAAGGATTTTTTAGTTTGTTCAACTGCACGAGCAGCCACTTTGTCAGCAATTTTACCTTTGCCAACTTCTTTTTTAGGGTCACCAGCAACTTTCTTAAGACCAGTTGCAGTATAGTTTTTGATTTTAGCTTTAGCGATCTTAGATGCTTTAGAAGCATATTTTTTGCTCAAGTATGCTTCGATTTGACGTTCTTGTTTCCACAATGTCAACAATTTGCGATACTTAGGATCGTTAGCAGCGTTAGCTAATTTGAATACAGCTGCTTTTTGTAAGTGTGTCAAACGGGATTTTTTATCCATTTTCACAATTACTTTTTCCATAGCCACACCCATGTTTTCAGACAATGCAGCCATTTCATCATAGGATTCAGCCATAGCTTGGATTTCATCTGGAGTTGCAAACTCATTCAAGAAAAGAGCGGCGAAAGTAGATTCTTCGACTTCATCATCGTCGTCATCATCGTCTTCTTCTTCATCGTCATCTTCAGCATCTTCATCATCAGATGGGATATCTTCTGGGTTTACATCTTCTGTTTCAACTTCGGGAGCATCTTCTACTTCAGTGCCATCTTCAGCAGCGTCAGCTTCCAATGTAGCTTCAACATCTTCATCGGATACTAAATCAGCTTCTAATGCCAATAGTTCTTCTAAAGATAATTCTTTTACATCAGACATTGTAAGTCCTCCTTTAAAGGAAAAATGTGTTGTACAACGTTATTTACGTTAAAATATTACTATACTGTTTTATATATAGTATACATAATGGTCATAACTCCATTAAGGAGTTGTTTTCTAGTAATTTTTTATTATACGTTGAGTAGTTGTACTAATTCATCCTTGTAATTATGGTTTCGAGTTGTGGTTGTATAGATACGACCTTCACCGCGTTTATATATGGATATACGGACACAGTCTATATCGACCGTTTCCAGTATCAATATATAACCAAAACTATCACTTTCTGATTTAATTGTAAAGGTAACTTCATCATTACTATAATGAAGATTACCTGGGTAGATACGTATCTCTCGATTGTTCATAAGTTCATGAACTGCAATATCTACCATAGAGTAATCGATATTGAAGGTTTGTAATAGTACACGATTAGGTGTCGTACCAATGATTGAATTGGTTGCCGTATCATCAATGGTGAATAGAATATCTTCTATTTTCACATTCTCATACCTAAGCTTAAATTCAATGTACCCTAGCTTATTTTTTACATAAAACGCTTGGGTAGATACCAATTCACTCAATACGTTTGTTGGATCCTTATAGTGTTCATTCATTCGAATACTATCGGTTGTTCCAATCGCTATTACATCTTCAATGCGAATGATATTCGTAAACTTCAAGAGTCTACCAACATCTAATCCAATAAAATTACCGTCTTTCCACACACATAAATCTTTGTAATAATACCCATGGCAGCGATTATAGGCTACCACATAATCATCACGAATTCGATATCGCTGTGGATTGGTGTGAATGATTTCATTACGTTTACCATTCTTATAAAAGATAGAGGTCACTTTGAAATCATCTCTAATGACATACTCTTCTTCATTATACTCCAGTATAATTTGAGCAAATTTAAAAATAATTGATTCGTCTGGTTGATCGATGGGACCAATTAGACGATATCGTGATTGGTTAGTCACGTCATCATGTGCCACATGATATAACATACCATCATATTTATGCAGTGTAATCCCATGAACTATACGTACATTTTCATCCGTGAATAAATGTAGTAGTTCATGGGATTCTTTATATGATGCTATTGTATTATATAAGGTGGCTTCATCTAATGTGATGATGTGGACTTCTGGTTTTAGTTCCATCATATTGTCCTCCTTATGTATATAATCTGATGTATCGCTATTATAATATATACATCAAAATAAAATTAAGTAGGAAGGATTGTACTAGTATGAATGTGTTTTTGTATGTAATGATTGTTATTCGGAGTGGAACAAAAAAACTCAATCCTTCCTACTTACTTGTCAAGACTATAGTAATTGTTAACGGCAAAAACTATCCATTAAGAATATACATATAACTAATAGTCTCCTATATCAACTCGTGGATAGTGTGTATTCGTACATACTATCCACTTATTATACGACTGATTAGTAATATAACTAGAATTATGTAAAGTAGGTGACACCTTGAAACTCAATACCATTAGAAAATGTAAATGTCCAGTTTGTCATAAGAATTATGTGAGTAAAGATGCGGTATATGATCATATTGAGCGTTCTCATTCTGATATGATTCCTGAAGGAATCCCATCTGATCAATATTATTATGACTTAACACATAACAAACAAACAGTCTGTGTCATATGTAAACGAAGAACCCCTTGGAATCCAAAAACACATAAATATGCTAGACTCTGTGGTAGAAAAGAATGTGCTCAAAAGAATAGAGAGATCTTTAAAGAACGTATGATGCGAGTATACAATAAATACAATTTAGCTAACGACCCAGAACATCAAAAGAAAATGTTAGCGGCTAGAAAGATTTCTGGTAAGTATCAATGGGAAAATGGTGGAGAACCAACTACCTATGTTGGCTCCTATGAAAAAGACTTCCTATTGAACTGCGATACGGTATTTAATTTTGAATCCGCTGATATTATTGCTCCATCACCAAATGTATATCGATACCAATATAACGGAGAAGATCATTTTTATATCCCCGATTTTTATATCCCAGACCTTCGATTAGAAGTCGAAATCAAAGATGGTGGGGATAATCCAAATATGCATCATAAAATCCAATCTGTTGATAAAGTTAAGGAAAAGTATAAAGATGATGCGTTATTAAAACAACGAGATAACAACTATATCAAAGTTGTGAATAAGAAATATGGGGATTTCTTAGCATTGATCAATAAACTTCGTTCAGATGATCTTTCTCCAGAGGAACGTAGAAATAAGATCAAAATTAAACCAGAATAATATAAAATATTACTTGGTATCAACATACTAGTAGCTGAATAAACTCGTCATTTATTTAGTTTAACCTTTTCAATAGCTGGAAAGTCACGTAGCTCCATAACCCAAACGGCTACGTGACTTTCCTCTATCCTTTTTTAAAATCGATTTATGGACAATGTGGTAATCACAATGTTTATATAGTATCTCATAAGGAGGTTGTAATATATGTCTGAAGTCTTACCTCGTTCCGCCATGGTAAAGGTGACGTTGTATGATCTTAAGAAAAAAGCTACGGCTGTATATTGGTCCCTTTGGAACCAAGCTCGTTCCGTAGGTCGTGATGTTAAATTATATCTCCACTGGACAGCTGGTCGTTATGGTCAATTCTGGGATGATTATCATATCCAAATTGATAAGGCTGGTGACATCTATATGCCTGCGGGTGTCAATTTAGATGATATCCTATATGGCACTTGGCATCGCAATACGGGTTCTATTGCTATTACGCTATTAGGATGTTTTGATGCAACTCCTAATGGGTTAGGTAGTGAACCACCAACGGCAGCTCAAATTGAAACTATGTCCCAAGTCGTATGTGTATTAGCCAATGCATTCGATTTAACCATCGATAAAGCTCGTGTTATGACACACGGTGAAGCTGGGGATAATGAAGATGGCGTTTGGTGCCATGAACCATATGGTCCTAAATCTACAGTAGAACGTTGGGACTTGGAATTCTTAGGAACACCTGAGTCTCCTGTATATGACCCATATGGCAAAAAAGGATATCGTCGTGGTGGCGATGTTATCCGTGGTAAAGCTAACTGGTATCGTAAAGCCGGTATCAAAGGAGTTTATGATCCTCGATAATGACAAAAAGAAGAGTATACGGTTCAATCCGTATACTCTTCTACTTATTTTTTGTTATTTCGTTGATGGTATTTATAAATCCATCTTACATTTTTAAGATAGTATTTGCGATCAGTGTTATTGTACTTTGTTACAATGCCTTTGTTATTGCAAATAAAACCTTTATTATGTTTACTAAGTCTTCTCTCTAGTATATCAGCAAAATTCTGTTCACCAATTCGTAATACGCGAGTGTCACACACTAGCATATCACTCATGAGTAATAATCTCTCGTTTATTACATCAATCAATTGCGTTGGTGACGTGAATGTTGTTAATTTCTTAAATGCTTTCTTTACAAATGTTTGTGGATCATCCAAGTATATCTTAACATGATTTCTACATATATCATCAATGACTTTAATACCATTGATGTAGTCGGAAGAAGATATGACTTTAGCAATCGCCATCGTTTCTTTAATATCGATCGAATCAGGTTTTAACATAGAATTTCTGATTTTAATACCAAAGCACCCACTAATCATATCCACAATTTTTTTGCGAATTGATTTTCGATATTCTTCTCCAATGTATAATAGATTATGGTCATCGCATAGTTCATCTGGTAATACCAGTTGCACCTTATGTAATCGCACATACCCACAAAATACTTTTACATCCGTTGCTACGATATCGCTCTCTTTTAATATCTCAACGGGAACCTTAATAAACGTTTTCTTTTTCGTTTTTAACATCATGAATCTCTCGTTTGTGAGTTGATGCACATAGATACCAAATGGTTCATACCGTATCATATCCATCTCGTATCGTTGTACAGTCCGCTTCACATGAGAAGCTCCATGTAATACATACTTACTTAATGCTTCACGCATATCATGGAACACATCCGGTCTAAGTGTTCCGATAAAATCAGCTAAGTTATCAAAGTCCACAGTCAGTGCTTGTGAGATGATAACTTGCGATTCTAATCCCTGTTCAATAACAACTGGGTACAATGTATCGAATGGTCGAATTTTTGTCGACAATGGCAATACATTCACTGTATTTTTACTAGTTGCCATAACAACAACTGGTCTGTCATAACGAATGACTTGAGTATCTGGAATTTCCTTATGTTTATTCTCAGCGTCATACCCATTATCTCGCATAATAAATACATCACCCGGTTGTACATGAGATGGGGTAGTGGCTTTTCGTTTCTCTTGTTGAGAGTCTAATATAGAGGACACACAATCCTTATTCATTCGCGAGTTATTGGATTGAGATTTCATCGGTTTACGCTTTTCTCTGAATCGTTTACTCGCTTGGTGTCGTCTACTCATCTTAGTACCTCACCTCCTATTACAAAAAATATAAATGTTATACTATGAGGTTCACAAATATATAACATTCATTAATTACTTGTGACAGCAAAAAATAAAACTGTACTATAGATAAGGAGATTATACCTATGATAACTGATATTACTGATATCTATCGGTACCCAAGCGAATACTTTGGTTTACCAGATCAACGTAGATTCCCTATGTATACACAAGAAGAAGTAGAAGGTTGTATTCGCTTCTTCGATTTATGTGAAGAAGGGTATAAGAATACTCTTGCTAACAATATTGGACGTCGCTTACATGAATTAGGACTAGCAGAATCCATTCAATTCAAAGGTAAGTTAATGCGGTACTTTGACGTTCGTAAATATGGAACTAAAAAAGGTTCGATTCAAGTAATGGAAGCTTCCAATGTAGGCACATTAGAACCAATCGTTGGGGCTACCAATGGTGGTACACAAGTATTATCCAAGAAACTTCCTACTGAAGAATTCAATTCATTAGATGATACCCGTAAACTACAAACCCTAATTGCTAATGGGAATATTCAAACTGTTATTGATGATGAAGATAAACATTCCTTAGCGATTGATGATGTAGCTAAAGAGTACTTGATGAGAGATACTTTAGATTTCTCTCAACGATTAGACTCTGTTGATGAATCCGTATTCCCAACAATCTATCCAATTCTAAGAGAATCGTTAAACAAAGCATCTCTTCAATTAGAAGCAACACCATTTATGGTATCTTATGAAGGTTATTATGACTATCCAACTGAATACCAAGCGTATATCAAAATGATATCCAGTACACCTGGTATGTCTGCTAGAGAAAGAGCTGATAAAATCATAGCCTTATTATATAATGGTGGTATGGCCGATATTATCAATAACCTTCTTGAACGTAATATGGGCGATGGTGAAGTAGCACAAATGGTTATTAATGCATTACGTCAACCAGCCGACTATATGGAATATAAAACGATATCTATTCTATTAGGGTCTGCTATGACAGATGATATTAAAAACTATATCGAAAACGTAGCTCCCTCATTACAAACAAAAGGATTCCCAGAATCCCTAATTGGTTTCATTCAACATCTAGCGGTTCCAGTTGGTTTACCGTACGCTATCTATGAATATACCTATAAAGCAATTAATACCGACCGTCCAGCTAATGCAGTATTAGCTGCTCACCTATTATTGATGGATAGTGAACCATCCGATATTGAATACTATATCGAACGTGATACTTGTGACTTAGAAAATCAATTCTGGTTATATAACTCTCGTAATGGCCTATGTTATTACGCTCGGTGTTATGTAGACTTAGCTTCTCAAGCCATATTCATCGTTAAGTATCCCCTTATCTCCGTATTTGAAGGTAGTGTTAAAATTACTGATGAGTATCGAGAAATATGTGGATTAAATCCTGAGAGTGATCGTGATAGAAACATTCTACTTGATCAAATCACTAGACACATTCGATATGATAAGTTAATCAGTGTTCAAAATATCAATCCAGATATTAAGAAAGCTACGATTGTATCTGATACTGACTTTACTGGATACTTACCTTCCATGGTACAACAACTTGATGAATTCCTTCAAGGGATTAAAATGTCATCTGCCCATCTAGGTATCCAATTCAATCCTTGTATGTATTTCGATAATCCAACACTCTATCTACGTGACTATGTTAAGGTTGGTATAGAGAATGATAATATCGCGATGCTTAAAGATGCCGTTACATTAGGTATGTGTATCATCACCAGTAAGTTAGCTGACCGTAATGAAGATTTAAACCTTCCTCAATATAAGGAACTTATTCAATTGGTACGTTCCACACTATTCCATATTCAGAAGGTCGATCAAACATTCTTATTCTCAGATTACCTATTTAAGAATCGCTGGGATAGAAAACTTTACATCGTTAGCAACACCGATAAACTTAGAGATTACTTAGCTCAAGCCTACAAATACGTATTCAACTTATAAGTATATATTATACAGATACAGTGTCATTCACTGTATCTGTATTTTTATTGTTATTAGAGCACAATACGTATGTAACAATGTTCTAATGAAGAAAGGAGATGATGACTTGAAGAAATCAATCATGCAAATCATCAAATTCGTCCTCATTATAACAGTCATTCTTGGTGTGAGCGAGTACCAAAATGACCCAAAAGCTTTTTCAGTACAAGATGCTGGATCCAAGTACAATAGTGACAAAGGGGACACGTCGCAGTTAGCGACAGAAAATGTAGAGGATGTTGATTTAACAAACTCCATTTATCTAGTAACATCAAAAGACGTTACCATTATTTCAAACGATGGAAAGGAAACCAAGTTAAAACAGGGTGAATTCACTGTCATCCCTGATGAAAAAACTAAATACTCGCTAAGTGAACGTGGATACTTAACATCCATGAATGGGTTAGCAAAAGTACCTAAAGATATTGCTAAAAACTCATTCTATATTCAATTTAAACCTAAAAATACAGATCTATCTGGCACTGAAGTATTTACCAAACTACCAACTGACTACAAGATGGTCAGCTTAACAGAAACATTTAAAAAGTTTGGTAATGCATCGAAAATCCATTTACCTGCTGTGGAAACAACTCGAATCACACATCTATTCAAAGGTAAGTTTATCGCTTTTGAACTGAATGGGACTCGATACTTTATTCCTGAGTCAGATGTGATTTGGTCTATTCGCAGTGTACGAGATCTACATCTCGTATCTCGCTATACAGCAGGACGACACGTCGCCCAAGAGAAACGAACCAATATTACAAATGACATCACCCAACCAACCAATCTATCCGCAGAAGAACTTGATAAAGCGTTATCAGGAACTAATCTTGCTGGTCTTGGTCAAGCCTTCCAAGCGATGGAAGAACGGTGGGGTGTGAATGCCTTATTTGCCATCTCAGTAGCAGCCCATGAATCTGGTTGGGGTACTAGCTATTTAGCTAGATCCCGCAATAACTTATTTGGTATTGCTGCCTATGATGGTAATGAAGGAGCTGCCTATGGCTTCTCTAGTCAAGCAGCTTGCATTGATCATTGGGGTGAGATGATAAAAGAAGTATACTTCAATCGAGGCTATACATCTCTTACCTCTGTGAATAGCATCTATGCATCAGATACTCGTTGGGCAAGTAAGGTACAATCCACTATGTCTGCTATGCAACATAAGATACTCAATTAGAGTTAAATTCTTAAATAAGAATTTATCTATATATTATTTAATTAAGTCGTAAACAAATAGTCAAGTCGAATTGAACTATTCGTTTTCGACTTAATTACTATTTTATTTTTCACTTAGAGGAGGTTGCACATATGAGCAACAATCAACAAGTCGGTCAACAAGGTGGTCAACAAACCAACCCACAACAAAACCGCAACAATCAACAACGTCCAGTGATGGACCAACAAGCCCGTAATTTTAACGAATTATTGGCTAACAACATGGCACTGATTCCAAAGGGTGTTACGTATGAAGTAACTGACAAACAAATCAACCGTAGTGTTGAATTATGTTTGGAACGCCTTGGTGTAGAAAACGTGCATCAAAAAGTATACTGTGTAACTCAATATAACACAGCATTTTCTCAAGTGCTAAAGGGTAAACAAGTTAACCCTAAACACCCAATTGACCCATTCAATGTGTATATCGTACTTCGTCTTGATAAAGAAGATCGTAAACGCATGAAAGGTGGCAAACGTGGTTACGGTCATGGAACTGGATATAATCAAGTTATGAATCGCCTCTTCCATAATAAAGCCGATAAAGCACAAGGTAATATCATGGTCAACAAAAAGTTGAATGAAACGTTGGCACAATTCACTACTCGTGAAGTCAAATTCCAAATTACCCCAAATGGTAATGCGGCTCGTTTCAAATTGGACTGCGATATCGTGATGCGTTACATCTTCGATATCCCAGAAAACCAAGGCAACTTCATTGTCGACATTTTAAATGTACATGATCAACGAAGAAAAGGGTTCAAAGCTATTATTCACAAAACATTTGCGAATAAAACATTCAAACAAAGCGACTTCGACCCTTCTAAATACGTTTAATCGGTAACAGTCAATCTAATAGGCATGGATCTTCGGGTCCATGCCTATTATTTTTTTACTCCTACACAGAAAATTAAAAAGGAGGCGATATCATGGCAAGAAAACCATACGACCCAAGTCGTTTTAAAGTAGAAGAGATTATTGAAAATATCTCTGAATCTGATACTAGCAATTGGGGTAAATTTATCATCCGGGCATCCTTTGATGATGGTCCTGCTAATATCAATATTCGTAGTATGAAATTAGGTGATGAACCTATCATCGGTAAAGGTATCTCATTAACGAATGAAGAAGTAGATACCGTTGTAGATACCCTTGTAGGTATGGGTTTTGGTAGCATTAGTAAACTAAAAGATAGTATATCCGATAGACAAAAACAGTTCGGTGGATTCGATATGAATTCATTTATGGGAACTGATGATGACGATGATGATATGCTAACAATTGATGGTGACCAAGATGTTTGAGATCGTTGATGCATACGCCAACTCATTTAAAATCAAATACCTGTACTTGGATAAGCTATTCAATAATAAGTTAACTGAAACAAATAAAGCCGGAAAGCAAATTGTGCAGACGGCTAATATCTATATCAACTTCGAGTCATTGTATAATAGTATTAGGAATACAACGATCGAAAAGTTCGTTAAAGTAGCCACAAAGAAAGAGTTGAATGAGTTATATCGCAATATGATATCCAACTTCATCAATATCGTGGCCCACTATAGAAAATACTTTTCTAAAAATCGTATAAAGACAAATATCTTCCTATACTATAATGCGATACCAGAACATAAAATAGAATATAACAACACGGCGTTGGTTGAAAATTATCGTCAACACTTTTTCAGTTCCTTAACCGATTTGGAACGCTTAACTGTCAATAGTATCATTCAAGAAGCTATCTCGTTTATGCGAATCATCACCGAATACATTGAAAATGTATATATGGTAAGTACGGATAGTGTTGAATCCTCATTAGTACCTATGATTATTAATATGGAGAATAAGTATCCCGCTAATATTAATATCATTATATCTAAAGATGAGTATGATTTACAGTACGTGAACTATAACTTCCTACTTGTCACTAAATTCAAAAAAGATGCTGTCTTGATCACAAAGAAGAATGTAATCAAGTACATGTGTTTCCGAAACAAGTTTGAAGAAAAGCGATTAATCAATCCATTGCTTATCCCATTCATTATATCCTGTAATGGTAATCGTAAACGTTCTATTAAAGGAGTTAGTGGATTCCGATTCATTAAAATCTATAAATCATTGGAGAAATTATATGAGGCAGGGTATTTAAATGATGACGATGAAGAAACGTTCACCATTACTAATATTGCTCATGTAATTAATCAATCCAATTTTAACTTCTTAAATCGAGATGATATTGCCAATCAAGTAGTACGCAACTATCGTGCGGTTGATTTAGAATATCAATATGACGTATTATCCGATGTACAAAAAGAAAAAATCTTTGATCAACTTACGGATAAAACTGACCCTAGTACATTGATGGAAATTAATGACCGTTATTTCTCTGATTATCCATTAATGTTAATGGAACTCAACCAATATGACATAGTTGATGAAATGAGGGAACAATTATAACATGGGTATCAAGCTAGACACAGGTAATTTACTTAGGAATATATTCAGTTCGGTTAAACGACCGAATATTCCTAAACTAGATGTCAATGGATTGCTTGATAAAGCATTTAAAATGGGTGGGTCAGCTGGTGGCAATAACCAATTTCGCTCTAATATGCAAAATCACAGGTACCGATATCGAGTGGATGCTTGGCAGGTGTTAATACCTGGTCAAGAACCAATCGATATGGTACCTAGTGCCATCCAGAATATTTTTCTTACCCAATTATATGATGAAGCAATCCATCCTATATTAGAAATTAAAACATTACTTCCACCTCGGTTACATGAGGCGATTGTCAATCATAAAAATGATGTGAATATTCGATTCCGATTAGTGGCAGTAGATATCAATAATCAGAACTCAGGTTATCATGATATTATCAATGATACCTTTATTGTATTGATTGATGATGAAGCCCCATTCCAAGAAAGTAAATTATACGATAAAACCAATGAAGCTCAAGGTGGTAAAGGTAGTGGTACATCTTCTGGTATTAAAGCTGAAGATAAACACTGGTACAACGTTAGTGATTATACGGAAAGCTATGAAATCTCCTTATGGAGAGAACGTGATTTAATCGCTATGCGGAAGACAGTCAATGAAATCTACAATGACTGTACACTATCATCGGCACTGGGTCATATCTTAGGAAATGCAGGTATTGATAAAATGCTCATTAGTCCATTGAATAATGATAAACAATATCCTCAGGTGATTATCCCACCAATGAACCTAATGAACGTGTTTGAGTACTTACAACAAACGTACGGTACCTATTATTTTGGTACGATGTCATTCTATGACTATCGATGTCTATATGTATTGAATAAATCTGGTGCATGTGACTGTTATGAACAGGGTGAGTATAGAAAGACCATTATCACAGCGATTGATAACAGTAACTCATCTAGTAAAGCAACAGGCACATTTGAATCACCAGACGAACAAGAATACGTCATGTACGTTGACCCAGAAAACATCAGTGTACAGACACCATCCACTACACAAGACTTAATTGCCGGTAACAATGTAACCATTGTTGATTCTGGTAATAATGAAACAACAGAAGTGAGTGGTGCTGGTAAACAACGTGGTATGGGTAACTCTACGATTGTATCAGATAAGTTTGGTAACGATTTCAATAAATCAGTTATGTTAAGTGAAATTAATGAACGGAATCTCCATTTATCATGCTATTTATTAGACCATGATCTATTTGCTATGACTCCAAATAAAGAGTTCGTAGTGTACTTCACGGATAAGGAAAAAGCTAAGTATAATGGATATTATCGTCTCACAAGTGCAGTGGCAGCCTTTACTAAAGCAGGTGGCATGTTCAATTGTGCTGGTCAATATGATTTTGCTTTTAAATCTGGTTTAGGTTCTGATGAGGTTCAACTATTAGATGCTAAGGTAAATCCTAATATTCAAATAGAACAACCTAAAGCAAAAGGACCATCGAATACACCAACACCGAAGGAAACTAATGATATCTATGCCGATGGTATACATTCAGACTTAAAGAAAGCCTCAGATGTACCGAACCCTCATGATACCGACAAACACGGTAATATTCAAGATAACAAGTACCCAGATACATTTAAAAAGAAATCTGGTGATTCTGAAGCACGTAATGAATATAATCAGAAGGTTCAAGATGCTCATACGCCATCTAAGGCACCTAGACCTAGGTCATTAAAATAATTTTTTTGGGTATATAGCGTAATGCTATATACCCATTCTTACTCTAAAAAACAAACTAATAACAATTTTAGCTAAAATTTACTATGTAGAAAGAGGTGTACACCTTATGAATAACGAGATCGATATCGTATTCGAAGAATCCCGTTTCCTATCTACTGAAGTAGGAAATGCATCCTTTGACCCAATGGTCGGTGCAGTTGGGTTCTATAATAATTTCCTATCAACTGTACGCAAAAATACTGCGGATGCACTTAAAATAGTTAGTAAGGCAGTAACTGATGAATCGTTTAAATTAGCGATCACTACCATTACAGACCATATTAAAAAAGTAGAAAAAACAGCATTCGATGCTTGCGATTATACAATGAAACGTGTGAATAGCTTACATAAAGAAATTAATAAACAACGTTCCATGATTACCGTCGATGCTATTAGTTATATATTCAAAGGTCGTCAATCAGAAACCTTTACAATGTATATCTATAACCCTATCATGACCGATAAACGCACTATCAATTTCAATGAGTGCTTAGGTTGGGATAGACTTGGTAAATTGATCAATAAATTGGGTACACAAAAATTTGACCTAGATGAATTCGATGAAGAAATTAAAGATATTAAAGAAAATGGTATCTATAACTTCCGTGCCGATATTGTTGGGGTATCTAAGTATATCAAAACAAAGAGTTTAAATGGTACGGCATTTAATGATACCGTACATCGTATCTTCTTCCCATCCGAACAGCGTGTTCCTGTCAGTGTAGGTGAATTGTTCATCCGAGATATGTTTAATTCTATTGCTAAATTTGATAAAGAGTATGATGCTTTGAAATTAGCGTATCTATATAAAGCGATTAACCAAGTTAAAGAAACCATCACAACTCTATTATCACTACTTCGTAGTAAAATTAAAGACGTTATGACTATGACAAATATCCCGGCTCGGGTTAAGATGATTCTTAAACTATTCGATGCTGTTCAAGTATTAAGTGCTTTGGGTATTATGGCTATCAATGATATATGTACCTATATCAACTATAAAATGATGGCGTTCTTAGAATTCTATACTACTATTACGAATATCATGACTCATGTAAATAAACGTCAAACGTTTATGGATATGATTACACAATAAGGGGTGATACTATGAATCATCTTGATTGTTTAACCGAATCGGTTATTCTTGATGCCAATTATAATTCGGTTGTACTCGAAGTGAGTGTACTTGATAGAATCAAAGAAAAATCTATCCATAATACATTGATTGACACCATTAAAAAATGGGTCGTTAAAATACGTAACTATATCGCTAAATTGATTCAATCATGGATTAAAAAAATTCGTTCTATGTATGAAGTACATCAAGAATGGATTGATCATCATATCGATGACTTCAATGAATTGAAGAAGCGTGATTATAGAGACATCTCTATCAATGCGGTCCCATACTGGAATGCCATCACTAAGTTAATGGATAAACGAAATCCTATTCCAACTTACAATGCATCCGTATGGAGAAAGTTAGAGACTAGTGATATTAAATCGGAACAAGATGTGCTAGATACATTCACCGAATTTCGTTCATTTAATGATATTAAAACATTCTATCGAGGTGCCAGTGTAACGGATGTTGTTACTATTGATAGTCCATCTAAACTAGCTCCTATTGTTGATATGATGCTTGGCTATTGTAGTAAATACAAAGAACTTATCTCCATCGTTCAAAGTCAAAAGGTTGAACTCGATTCGCACCTTAAAGCAGTTGAACAAGAAATGAATCATATTGATGATCAAGATCATTTCAATACGATGCAGAAGCTTAAACTGTATGTGCAAACAAGTTTACGTATATTGACAATTCGTATATCCATGATGGGGCAAGCATTCCATGCATTTACTAACTATTTAAAACAGATTTTATCTAAAGGTAAGCGTAATCGAACCAATGAAGAAAAGGAACTTAAAAAGAGTCCAATCAAAGGTAATATCAAACGTGCTTACCGTATCGTAAAATCAGAAATATAATAAAAGATCCAGATACCGAATAGGTATCTGGATCTTATTTTTTAAGCTTCTTCTAGCATCATATCTAGTAAACTAGTGGATTCTGTAGTTTGTTCTTTTTGACTATGTAATTCATTGATAGCCATCGTACAAGCTCTACGAGCCACCATGTAACTACTCATTGTGTATTGATGTACTGTATAGGCATATCTTGCATACATAGTTACCAATGTTGAAGCTACAACAATGATTTTTTGAGAACGTTCATAGTTATTCATTGATTTGATATTATCAATAATACCAACACCCGTTCTCTTTTTAACATCAACTAAGCATTTTAGTAAGAAGTGCATTTCATCAAGATTAGCATCATAGACTTTTTTACTAGCACGTTCTATTGCTCTAGCTTTAACTTTACCAAACTCAACTTCTTCTTTATGTTTGAATGTACTTTCTACTGAGTCAACTATACCATCTATAGTGTCTTTTAGTGCGTCAATGGAATCTTGAAGTTTTTCAAGTGCTTCGTTAAATTCTTCATCACTCTTTGCTCTGAGGCAATCGCCAACATACTTAAATGGCACATCGAAGTTTTTACTAATATGATTTAGTTTTTGTTCTTTGATTTTAACCCAAGGTACTTTGACATGATCGACTTTATCAGATTTTAAGAGTTCATAGTATTTGTTAAAGAATTTATTGTACCAATCACCGAGCTTAGTCCTGAGTTTATTAATAACATCTTTGATGAAATTGATGACGCTATCAATCACTTTTGCGGCTTTTTCTTTAGCACGTTTAATGAAATCGGCTAATGTTCCTTCATAAATCACACTAATAGCAGCTCTATCATGATCAGTGGTTGCTTTCTTATATTCTTCAATGCATCTGACATCTGCTTTTTCCATAGCCAATTGAAGATTTGTGAACTCAGTGGTGTATTGTAGGAATGCTGTATTGAATTCTTTATAATTTTCAAAATGCATTTCTTCAACGTGCACTGTACGTTCATTTACAAATTGTTCAAATTGTAACATCGAATATTCCTCCTATATAGGATATATTGTTAAATAAATTACTATAATGTAAAAACCGCGAAATAAATATAGATACTACTCAAAGAGCAGTATCTATATTTTAGTGTTCAGTATTCAGATTAGAATACGGATGCTAACATGTCGTCCAATAAGGAGTAGGATTCAGTAGCGGCTTTTTGAGCAGCACCTTTACCTTGAACAGCTTTAACGCAAGCACGTTTAGCGTTGAAGAACAAATCGTTTCTAGCACCTGCACGAGATACTGCGATATCTTTAGCGGCACGGATACCACGGTTAGCATATTTAGTAGCAGCACTCAAAGCCGTTTTGCTGAATGGGTTACGTTCTTCTACAGGTAAGCTTAATACTTCAGCTTTAGCAGCTTTCATATCTTTACCTGCTTGACGGTATGCTTTTACGATGTTCATTACGGAAGCTTCACCTGCATTGGCAATCGCTTTACGTTTAATGGAACCGAATTTAACTTCTTTACGTTCTTTATTTTCGTTTTCAACGTTAGCATCATCAAGAGCTTTTTGAAGAGCTTTCAATGCTTCATCATCTGCTTTACCTTCGTATTTTTTAACTAAGGATTCAAGTTTTTCTGCAGAATCAGCTTTAGCGATTTCTTTAGCTGCTTGCATGAAGATTTGTTCTTTACCAGCGAATGCATCGATTTTAGCAACATCGATATCAGACCAAGGTACCATTACTTGGTCGCAATCTTTACTGTTCAATACATCAGCATATTTTTCCATGAATTTTTTGGAATTCAATTTAATTTGACCATCGAAGTCTTTAGCACGTTTTTCACACCAGTTGGATACGGATTCGGACGCTTTACCCAATTTTTCTTTCCAACGATCGAAGAATTCAGATACAGCACCTTCGTATGTAGCAACGATGTCTGCTTTAGCAGATTCAGTAGTTGCTTGCATGTATTGTTCCATACAATGAGCATCAGCTTTTACTAATGCGATTTGAAGTTGAATGGATTCTACCATAAAGTCAGTATACGCTTCTTCCATTTCTTCTTCAGTTTCAGGATTTACTTTTGCGTCAGTATTTTTTGCTTCTTCAGCTTCTAATACAAATTTTTCGAAATTTAACATTCGTTATTCCTCCTAGAATAATGGCAAGCCAGTGTTAGCTTCGCCTGGTTTACTAGTGACATCAACTGCATCGTCTTTAGAATCTTCAATAATCGCTTTTGTATCACGTTTATTATCCGTTTCGGCTTGACGAGTAGATTTGACACCATCGATTGCTAATTTGTCAGAATATTTAAGAAGTAATTCAGCCGTTTTCTTTTGTTTTGCTAGAATCAATTCTTTTTCTTCTTTAGATAAATTACTATTATTTTTAACATTTTCAGCATTGAGTTGAAGATACAATGCTTGTTGAGCTAAATAATCGGATAACTTTACTCTGGATTTATAAATGGCAAATACAATATATTTACCAAGTATAAAGAATGCAAGTAAAGCAACACCGACAACGGTAAATGCTTTCCACTTATTAACTTGTGTAACTACTTTCATTAAGATATCACCAAGACCTTCGGTCAATTGGACATCTTTGTCGAATACTTTTTCAGCATTATGACTATTGATGAGTTCAGCAGATTTTTCTAATGCTTCAACACCAGTTTTACATAATGGTGTAACTTTTTTATCCGATTCAATCATAATAGCATAGCTAGTACCAACTACACAATTTAGTACGAAAGTTGTATATAAAGAAAGGCAAGCAGGACAACCCGCATGGATACCTTTCATAAAATCAGATTTATGACGTTGTAAGAAACTGGAAATCAATAAAATTTGTTTACCCATTTCTTTTACAGTAGCATGATTAGATTTAGTGAAGATTGTTGCAATAGTAGGTTTCTCACCTTGTGTTTCAAAATAAGGATGTTTAGAGAAATCACCTTTCGTATCAGCAATCACTTTCAGCATATCATTGTTTTTGCCACCGAGAATACAACGTTGGATACTGGATAGTACTCGACCATATAGTCGTTGAATAAATCCAGCTTGAACTTCTTCGGATTCTAACGCCAAAGAAAGTTGTGTGAATTCTTTAGGAGTTAAACTTTCTGCAAGAATAACTTCTAAGTCTTGATTTTCAACCATATGCGTGTACTCCTTATAACTTATTCATTTGCTTAATGAGTCGCATTGCTTGTTTTTCAGCATCACCATTATCACGTTGTAATGCATTGAATGTGTAGGTTTGGAATTTAGTTTGACCATCGATTAAGAAATACGCTACATCATTCGCATCATCAACTACGATGAACTGTAATAGACCAAGTTGTTGCATAACTTGTACAGCAGAACCAGGGTCTAAAATATCGACACCTGTATTAGCTCGAAGGTTATCCACTTCAGCTTGTGTCATAGCAATGGTTGCATTAGGTAACAATGGGGCAGTTTTAGTCCATCTACGGAAACGTCCCATAGAGTTACGATTACGAAGAATATTCCACCAAGGGGATTCTTTTTTGTTGCGTTCAGCACTGATATCTCGTTTCACTTCATCAAGACCTAGTACTAAGTCTTTAATGAAACTGATTTCTCCAGTTGTCCAACGAAGGAAATCGAAGAATTTACCACGAGAGCCTTTATCAAATGCCTTAAACACATTATTGATCATTTCTACGGAACCAACAGGGTGTAATACCGCTTTAATTCCTAGTAAGAAATGAATAGGGATATTTTGACCCGCATCGTTGCGTTGTACTAGTTGTACTGACATTAACGATGGGACCAACTCATTTGCTTTTTTGACATCACTATCTTTAAGGATAGATTTGAACGGAGGTTCAACTGTTTTACTAGCTAATGAAGCATTAGCTTTTTCCTCATCATTCATCCCAACGTAAATCTCACCTTTATGTTCAGATTCAGTTGCAAGGATAGATTTAATGTCAACTGGTTTATATCGATCATTTAAGGATTGTGCTTCGAATTGAGAGCCAAATTCAACATTAGCTTCTAACAATAAACGTTGCATTTCCTTTTTATCGATAGGAGAGACGGACTCATTGACTTTAGTATCGATATACCCACCAACGCGTTCAATAGTGTCGTCTGTATTTGTATGAAAACGACTAATATAATCGACTGCACCGGTATTACTATCAATTACTTGGTTAAGACCGATAACAACCCCCATAAAGGTAGTGAAATTGCGTTCACATGCCTTTACAATCATAGTAGCTGTATCATACGTCATTGCTTTAGAAGCAATTACTGGAAATTGACAAATTGCTTTGTCTGATTGACGGGCAATGGATTTATACTTCTCAGATGGTTTAAGGTAATCATAGGCTTGTTTGCCAGTTCCTCCTTTAACGACTGAAAGAATTTTGCCCAATACAGTATCAATCATGTGATTAGGTCTCCTTTCTTATTCAGGATAGATTATATATTTGTTAAATACCTAAAATGTTCTATATGATACTATAATCTATTGTACAAGTCCATGTGAATATATGGTTTTAACATTCAAATAAGATTACAGTCCTATTTAATGAGGTGACATATAATATGTATTTAGAAGCAAGAGTTAAGTGCACAACCCCTATTCTTAGTAAGCCTAATGAGTTAGGGACGAGCTTAGGTAAACTATATACAAATGATTTTGTTGCTCTCGTATCCCTACATAAAAATGGTCTGGACTCTTACTATAGAACAGCCAATGGTGGCTATATCAATGCAGCCGATGTTGTGATTGATAGAGATGTGGAATTCTCATCTCAACGTGTAGCTAACCATGCTAATCAAGATAAGAAAAACCCGTTTAGACGTTCATTTGGTAGTTTAAATAAATTATCTAAATTTTTAACAGGCAGTGCTCCATCACCAACTTCTAGTATAGGAAGTGGTACATTATGGTCTGCCGGTCAAGTGAATAGTGGTACACCAACTAATTCCAATAGTAATTATGTATTTACACCGGGTAATAAAGCTTGGGCACAGGGTGATCCTGGTAAGCCAGTTAGCTTTAAAGGTTCTACCACATCATGGCGAACCATTAGTGGTCAGGGTGAAGTGCAAGAAAAGAAACCCAATCGATTAAATAATATGAGTATCGATTCATTTATTCGAACTAAGAATAAATATGTAAGCAGTCTATTAAAGGGTGCTACGATCGGTAATATTCGTGATGGTTCCTTTTTTGGTAGAGATGGGGGTTTATTAAATAACTTCCGTGGGTTACTATCTGGTGTTATATCTTCTCGATTACGCTATGTAATCGGTTTTGATTTTGGTTCTGAACTATCCGATATCTTCAATATATTCGGTGAAACCTATCCGGGCATCACTGATAAATTTAGTAAGTATATCGGTGGTACAGATGGTGGTAGTTTATATAGTGGTGATGCTAAAGATTGGCCAGGTGAACGACCTTCCTTTGATAATGGTGGTAGTTTATTCGATGGTCAATATGAACAACGCCAAATTCATTATGCTGCTATCGACCAACATGCAATCGAATACTTTAAGTATAAAGGTTGTGATGGTCGTACTATCATTAAACGATTTGGTGGTATTTATGAATGGGAACAAGATGAATCCTATGCGACTCCACTAGTAACAGATCCACCACATATCGAAGAAGAAGATGTTCAAATCTTTAAAGATATGAGTGATGACTTATATGATGAATATAGTTCAGGATTTGATGCGATCTATGATGAATTTAACATTCATACGGATAGAGCAACCATCTTTAACAAATTCAATCGCTATCGTCTACCAACACCTAATAATGAATTACTTGGCTCTAAAGGTCATATCTTCTTCACAAGACCAGATATGAACTTATCATTTGCTAATGATACAGGGGCTAGTGTATTGAATTTAGATACTGCGGTAGCTCATGCTCATGCATCTGCCTTGATGTATAGTATGTTAAAATCACATCCTGTATTATGTAGTTACCTTATGGGTAATAGTGCAGGTGGTGGACATTCATTCATACCGATCTTAACTGACCGTGTAACTGGCTTAGACGTACAAGACGAAGTATTGGAAACAACAGAAGCGGGTGAAACACTCACTGGTTGGAAAAATACCTACGGTCAAAGTACGATTAAGACTAAGACGGCTGGTACAGTAAATGTGAACTTCCGTGATGATGATATGCTATCCGTATACAAGATTATGAAAATCTGGATAGAGTATATCAATGCGGTATATCGTGGTGAAGCTATGCCTAATCCAGTTCATGCTAGAAAGCATACACTTGATTATGCGATTTCTATCTATTATTTCTTAACTAAGACGACAGGTGAGGATATTCTCTACTGGTGTAAATATACTGGTTGTTTCCCTACGAATATTCCATCATCTAACTTCTCGGATTCGGTTAACGAAACGATTAAACAACCAACGTATACCATTACGTTTAACTATAGTAAGAAGGATGACTATAATCCATTACATGTAGCTGAATTTAACTACTTATCCCAAAACCAAGCATTCAATTATATTCCAGTATACAATCAAAGTACAATGCACTCTACGAAAACATTCGTTGGATGTCCATTTGTAGATACTGGTAATGGTGGGGAATTATATAAGTTACGTTATCGACCAGTATAATAATGAGGGATACACATGGCACAAACAACTCTCTATCGTTGGAATAACGATACTAAACAATGGTTAGAAGCAAACACCGAACAGTTGGCTGTTGGTGATTGTATTCGTATAGTAAATGAAGATGGTGTGATATATAAACGACCAGATACTAAAGATTCTATCTTCGTGGTAACACACACAGTCCCATTTATTCTTTATAATGATTTAAGCTTGACATTTATGATGGTTAAAAACATCGTACAATCATTTGAAAAAGCTAAACTGACAAATGATGATACCGATAGTTCCATCATGGAAGTCCTTACCCATAAACGAAACCCAACACAATTCGAGTATACATTACTCACAACTTGGGTGACACAATTTTATTCTGATTATCAACTTATGTATGCTTAGGATGTGATAAAGTGGGTACTATTAAAAACGGTACTAGTGTATATGATATAAAGGACTATTTATCCAAAGAAATAGCACCAACGTATTTCAAAGATATCGCTGATATGAATGAAATGAATGTGGGTCTATTTGGATATATTACAGAGATCCTTTCTACTACTATCAATGATGGATACTTCGCTATCACATCGTTGTTTAAAGAGATATTCCCGATTCAGGCAGAATTACCTGAATCTATTTATAATCATGCCACGATTTTCCAAATTGATAATCTGATGGCAACCGCGGCTTCTGTACCATTCACCATCATGATGTCAGAAGAAGCCTTATTAAAGAATGGTATTCATGTTGATGGTAATATCACTCAGTTCGATATGGACTCTGAGATGGTATTTAATGTTGATGGTATCCCATTCATGTTAGACTACGATGTACGTGTTACTAGTAAACGTACATTAGAAGGTACAATTCATAGTGCATACTATATCATGGATCACAATAATAGCGTAAGCCCATTATTAAATCCATATATACGTACAAGCACCTATGTAAATGATAATGGTAAACGGTATGTGGTGTTAGCAGTAACGCTACATCAAGTTGAAAAGAAAACAATTACCGATACCATTATCATGAATGATAAGATTAATATGGTATCTATGGAATATACATTTGAAGGTCAATTGGCTAACTTTGAAATATTCTATAAGGCACCGGGTGATTTAACATACACACAATTGACGAAGAAGTTAATGAATACAGAAAAGTTAGATAAACCATTCTGTTTCTATAAAATCGTCGATGACCATAAGCTCCAAATCGAGTTCTCTAATGATGAACGTTACTTTACCCCTAAGTATAATTCCGAAATCTATATTCAATTATATACAACAAAGGGTAATAATGGTAACTTCACTACCTATGATGGTACTGATATTGAAATCATCGGTAAAGCGGATCGATATCCAAACAACCGTGGTATGATTTTCATGGGTACTGTTACAGGGGAATCCGTTGGTGGCTATGATCGTAAAGATATTGAAGAACTTCGTAATGACGTAGTTAAGGCATATTCTACTATCAAATCCTTTACTACTACCAATGACTTACAAATCTACTTCAACAATATCAAACATCGTGAACAAAACGAAATTCTATTCATGAAAAAACGAGATGATGCTTTCGAGCGTCTCTATTCTACATTTATTCTATTTAGGGATGCCGACCAAAATGTAATCCCTACTAATACTCTTGATATTAAGATTGAATCTACCGATATTGATACGTATATGGAACAATCCAAACGTAACATTATTAAGGCAGGTAAAATCTATCGGTACAAGGGTAGTGATAAATCCGTTGCCGTTATTGATAAAACTCTATCATTGAAAACGAATTTAGACGGGTATGAGAATAATGATTTCATATACATCAATCCATTCTTGACCGTAGTATGTGCTAATCCATTATCGGTAGCATTTTACTTGAATTCAGTGAATGATAATATCACTACGTTATATCAACCAACGGATACTAAATCTTTCAACCAGTTTATCGTCAATAGTATTAATATCAAACGGGATGCTTTAAATGGTGAAGACGGGTATATGATTACCACTAAAATTGCACCTTCTGCGATGCTTCCTAAAGAAGCATTTAAGTTAATTGAAGATGATACTCTCGTATTACCATCTTATAAAACATTTAAGAATCCAACCGATGGCTATCAATATATTGATAACGAAAACCTTAAGGTTGTATTAACACTTCATGGTGAAGAAAATCGTATCAAACGGTTAATTGATATGGACTTATATGGTTTTGATGAAGACTATTACTTCTTCAAGAAGTTTATTAAAACGAATGACTATGTAACACTCAAAAACCAATTCCAATTAACGGAAGGTATGCTAGATCCTACTACAGGTACTGATAGTACAGATCCAGTTCTTGTTGATGGGACTAATTGTAAAATGGAACTATTGACGTTCTATCAATATCCTGATACAACCGAACAGCAGTTACATAAATTCAACGCATTACCATTATTAGAACACTTCACATTAACGAATCGATACACTATGAGTAAGGATACGCCAATCCGATTCATTATTCCGATTCCAGAAGTTCGTTCCTATGTTCAATATGCAAATCGGGGTCCAAATGGCAAGTATGGTTTTAGATTAGAAATGATTCCGTTGATTAAAGCGAATTACTTTAAGTTACCAAATGCTAGGGAACGATTCATGAATTCATTCCGTAGTATTTATGATTATATTCGCAAATCATTGGATTTGTTGACTAATAACTTCCATATCGATATTAAGTTCTTTAACACCTATGGGTATTCTAAGTTCTATTTCAAACATGAAGATTTGGAAGAAGCGACGAATCCATTAGATAAGATTAATATCTCTATCAGCTTCGATGTGAAGTATACCTTCACCACAGATGCTGAAGATATGACTAAGCGATTGAAATCATACATTCAGAAATATATCGAAAGTCGTGATATCTCATTGGTATCTAGCCCTTCCTTATATATCTCTAACTTAATCGCTGGTATCAAAGAAAACTTCCCGTCCATTAAATTTATCAAGTTTAATGGTATTAATAAATATGGCCCTTCTATGCAAACACTCGAATCATTAGTCAATGAAACAAATGTTATTCAAGGGGTTATTGAAACATCTAAGGTTATTCCTGAGTACTTAAACGTAGACCATACTATCAAGAATGGTAAACGTACAGCTCAAATATTCATCAATATTTTGGACTAGCCTAGGGACATAACTATAACATTTTGATTATAATAGTAAAGGAGATATCCACATGGGTTTCAACCGTAAAGTCGTACGCCAACAAGGTCTAGGTTTTACCACATTGGACTTCAATGCGTTACGTAAACAACAAGTCGAACGTGATCAAATGTTAGCTGAAGCAGCTAAACTAGAAAACGAACGATTGAATGAAGAAAAAATAGCCTATGAACGCGATGCTGCCTTGAAAGCTAATCACCGTGCACTTATGAAAAACTATCGTGGTGCAGGTATTAATGCATTAGCAGCTAGTATTCCAAATGCTATCTTAGCAGAATGCTTTAACACAGTATTCGTAAAAGCATTACCGCATGATACAGACTATGTCGATGAAAATATCAAGACTATCAAAAATATGGGTGCTATGTATGTTAAAAAGATCGGTGGCGTGAAAGCCTTAGCTGAATCTGCTAATCGTACAAATTCCCCATTCCTACGTACTCTTCTTGAATTCTGTAATGAATTTTCTCAAGCGATCATTATGGAACGTGTCAAAGAAATCAATGAAGCCGAAACTGAAGAAGAAATCAAAGAAATGATTTCCCCTCAATTGAATGATGAAGAACGTAATACCATTCTAGTTAAAATGGATAAATTAGGTTCTGATGAATTAGCTGAGATGATCAGCAATAAGGTTATCGATGTCGTTCGTGATGAACAACAACGTGAAAAAGACCAAGCTGAAATTCTTGATACTATGGAAAAGGATATGAATGAAGATCCTAATGATGTAAAAGTAGATGATCGAGAAGATACAACCGCAGATGATGTAGCAGAAGCAGCTAAACATGTTGCTGAAACATACAATCCTTTGACTCGTACCTTCAATTATGATAAGAAAGATACTAATAAATCCTTCTTCTTCTCTTTAATGCAAGGTATCGCTACCAAAGTATTAAAAGAATCTACTCAAACTGAATCTACTCATGTAGAAACACCACAAGTATTATTAGAAAATCCATTGAATCTTAATATCTTTGACGTATATATGCAAGATAAAAATGAAGATTTGGATGACCTTCGTCGTATGGACATGACCGATACTAGTGAAATTGCTAGAACAACGTCTTTGGATAAAGATTTTATCTTATCTGAAGCTTTGTTGCAATACACTATGTTCGAAACAGCTCATACCATGAAACTTGTCAATATCACATTAGATGATATTCGTCAACAAGCTGATTATATGCGTAAAGGTTGCTAATACTGAACAAAGACCCCATATACCGATTGGTATATGGGGTCTTATATTGTCATAACATATAAATATGAGTACACCGGATAGTTACTAAATCATGTGAATGGTAAGCCTCCTGAAGCAATTGATTAGCTACTCCTAGGATAGTGTGACTATTTTTTTTAACCTGAGTGTACAATTGGGATACATGGCACAACCACCATGTATCCCGTCTTTTACGTCAAAAAAAACTAATAAAAAGAGAAATACACCTTAACAGTGTATTTCTCTTTTGAATCGAATAAATAATACATTCCCGTGTACATTTAGTTTACAAATCTCATTGGCTGGTTTGTTGGAATCAAACGTATGACAGATGATATCTTTGATCTCGTTAGTGATCGTATCAATCGGGTGTTCATTTACGTTAACAGATAAAGACATGCCTGCGGATTGACATTCTAAATCTTTAGTAGCAAAGTAATCTTGAACAGCTTCCATTGAATTCATCACATTCATTTCAAATCGAGTCACAATATCACCTCTATTCTAAGTCTTTATACGATTTTGAATTCTCAATTACCTTTTTGTTATATATACTATCATAATTTAATGCATAGGTGATGGTAATTTCAACACGAGGTTTTAATGAATAGCGTTTCTTAACCGAACCATCAGTGATTAAACTATCATTCAATAATAACCATTTCTGTACCATATCCGAATATGTCTTACCCAAGTTATCCCAATCGGGTGTCGTGATGGGTTTAATCATACCTAATTCAGCCAATACCGTATCCATAATATTCATACTCTTAGGAATTGGCATATAGGTAACTACATCAAAGGTACAAGGCTTAGTGATTAGATGAAGAAGTTCTTTCTCTTCCTTCACAACATACTTCACAAATGTGTTATTAGCTCCAGCATTTTTAACATAAAAATGTCCTCCATGTAAAGATAACCTAGGTCTAGGAGTCGACTCTGGAATAATATAGAATATTATCTTAAGGGTCTGTGTATCTATACGGGAGATTTCTTCTATACGTTCAAATAGGTTCTTTTGGAACTTCTTTGGTAATGATTTAGTAGATAAGAAGTCTGTAATACGAGTGAATTGATTACTACTTACTCGCTTAAATGATTCTCTATATAATTCTAAATTTTTCTTTAGCATACTATCTATCCTCTCATGGGAAATAAATAATAATGGAATACCGTAGTATTCCATTATTATGTTTTGGATAGTTTTATGTTCTACCAGAAGCAATACGTATAGATTGAGCCAAGCGTTCTTTTGCTTTTTCCAATGGGTAATTCCAAAGACCTCTAATAGCAGTATTACCTAGAGCTTTGGCTACTTCAATCTTCTTAGCAAATTCAGAAAGCTTCATATCCAATCCAGATTGAACGGATACATAGTCAATCAACGCATAGTTCCATAGCATGTTATATGCTGATTTTAAATCAGTGATTTGCGACATAGCAAATGTATTATATAAATCTTTTAATGTAACAGATAGTTTGATTTCTAATGGATACCCATCAACAGACCATGCAGAACCATCCCCACCTTTTTGTATCGTTAAGTTTTCAACAATCGACATTTCCGATGAGAACATACCAGGGATATAGGCACGCACAATAAATGGTGCACCATACGTATTGATAGTGGTTTGTCTTGGTGCGACAAGGGCAATCCAATGCCACATAGGAACAAATAGGTCTAAGAATATATTCCGTTTATTTCCATATGGGGTTTTTAAATCCATTTCTACTGTATAGGAACGAGAGAAATCAGACGAAGCCCATAATTCAGGGAAAAATATATTTGATCCTGATAGCACAGAAGCCGCAGAACCAGTTATTTTTTTAATAATACCTGAATTTGGTAATAGTTTATTGGCAGCCTCACCAATTTCACCAGTGGCTTTAGCAATGGAATTTGTCATATTACCATCTTGCTTAACAGCACCAGCACCCATTAAAAATTGAAGTTCTTTTGCTAAATCACCCATCCCTGATACCATTGATGAAATCATAGATTCTTTTGTTTGGTTACTAAATGATTCCGAGTATCCAATAGATGGATTGATATAAAAATCGATATAATATTCCGTTAGGTTAAGAGCAGATGCTGCCGCCATACCTTTATCAATTAAACTTTCTTTATTCGCTACAGCACTCTTAACATATTCTAGCGTACTATCAATTTTTTCACCAGGTCCAGATTCATTGCCATTCAATAATCCGGTAGAGGCTCTTCCAGCCATCGTATTGGATAATCGATAACCAGACCAATCATAGTATTTGAACATATACTGTTCGCCTTGACCTTCATGACCTGGTACATATTCATCACCTAGACCCATCATAATAGCATTCATCTGACAAAGAGTATTCACATACCGAATGTATGTCGAATGGTCAGACACGAATTCAAAATACCGCATATCGGCATTCTTATCATCAATCATCTTCTGAGCCGTGTCGTTAAACCGATTTTGCATTTCTTGAAGGGTTTGGTTTGCCGCTTCAACAAACTTATTTTTCTCTTCATCACTTAAATCGGGTAAAAAGTTAGCCTTACCTGGAATAATAGATAATACTGGGGCTTCCGCCATCATTTCCATAAAGGTAGCACCCAGTTCACCATCACCACCATTATTAGCAGCAGGTCTATAATCAGTCGTTTCCATAAATTGATAGGGAACTCCATAAATACGTTTATTTAAGATCACATCACTATTTACATCAGTTTCATTACCATGACCACCAACAAATACAGCTGATGATAACCCACCATTTGGGTTTGCTACTGATTGTGTAATCTGTCCTTGTGCGATAGATGATATAACCTTATCCGTTTGAGGAGATTCTGATTTTGGTACAGTATTACTTAATGGCACTGCACCAGCGGGATTTCCTGGAGCGAATTGTTGAAGATTGATCTTCCCTCGCTCGCCATGAACTGTACCTTGTTCATGAATATCAATGGTATAGTTAGCAGATAACCATCCGTCTTTCACTTTATACCAGACGTTATCACCACCATCTTTTTGCATTTCTTTTGCTTGTAATATATAGCCTGAAGGGTAGGTGTTCACAACTTCAAAACCCATTCCCGGTCCAGACCGAACATTAACAGCAGAATTAGTTTTGATGTTAATTAACAACTAAATCCACCTCACTTTTACAAATTAATTTTTAAGTTATGGATTTGTTAAAATAGATTAAATATAGAGATATAGACGCAATGGTCTATATCTCTATATTCTGTAATTAACTTCGTCTAAATTCTCCACCTTTAGCAATTTCCAAATTAGTTTGGTGTGCTTGTCGATAGGATTTTTTATCCGAATTATTTCTATTAGTAGCAGTTACATTAGCTGGAATGGTTGCCGCCTTAGAACCTGCGATAGCGGGGTCAGTTGCTGCCGCTTGTTGGGCTTGAGCAGTTGATGTTGTCACAACATCAGCTGTTTTAGCAGTATATTGAGCAGTTTCAACGGATTTACCTGCAATCACTTCTAAGTATTTAACCATAGCTTGTGCTTCTGCATGAATATCAATTGATTTAATAGCAGATACGATAGAATTAGAATCAGCACTTGTAGCACTAAGAGCTTTATCAACAGCAGAGTTACTTGTACCAGAGATACCAGTTTCTTTAGTAAGCTTCTTAATGGCTTCTTCGTATTGAGCTTTGATTTGCTCAACGATGTTACCTTTATCAGCACTATTTTGACCTTGTGCTTTCGCATTAGGACTTGGTTTCTTGGAAAGTAGACTCGTGTCAGTACTAGCTTCTTGTGCTTTCTTGGCTTCTTCATTAGCCTTCTTAATAGCAGCCCGTTCTGCATCAGTTTTATTATTCCACCAGTTGCGTTGCCAATCATGTTTAGCTTGGATAACTGTAATGGAATCATCGGCAGTCACCATGTTATTTTGTGGCATACCACTAGCGATAATATTACCATATGCATCATAATCAGGAGCTATGACAGAACCTTCATATTTAGTATCTGGAGTATAATTATATCCTTTGCTATTTGATGCAATTTGTTTCAATACCGTAGTATCTCCACCACCAAATAAGCCTAGTTTAGGAAGAGATTTTAAAGCACTAGCAGATGGTAGTTTACCAGATGGAGCTGCCCCGTATTTTTGAGCATCTCCCCCAAAATAACCAGAACCGATTTTATTATAAATATCGTCAGCGTACGTATAAGCTTGTGGGCTAGTTTCGCCACGTTCATAATCATCGGTCCAACGTGTACATGAGTCATCTATCCCGAGCCCATTCATTGAAGATACGGATACACTAGGATAGCTTTCATCAATCTCTTTAAGCATAAATCGAGTTTGTAATTCTGCACTATCAACAGGAACACCATTTGCATCAGCAAAGTTTACCAATGCCTCACGACGAGAACCATTCCACTGAATCATTCCGGCACCACCTAATACAGTACCATCTGGTTCAGTATGTTCTACGTCATAATTTGTACGGAAATGGTTTTCTTGTTGAAGACGCCCCATAATACCGGCAATATTTTCTTTTGTATATCCAGCATCATTTAATACTTTATATACATGCTTAGCGTTAGCTTCTGAATCACCCGACATAGGGTCGATTGGTCCGCCAACACCACCTCTACCGCTATTACCTTTGTCATCCCATGGTGTACCGGTATATGCTTTACCAGCAATCATAGTTCCAATGGCATTATTACCAATTTCTTGGAATCTGGAAATAAATGCTTCTAATGGACTCTTAGGTTTAGCACTTGCACCTTTACCATTTCCACCAGGAGCTTTACTACCTTTACCTGTAATACCACCAGGTCCTTTACCTTTACCAGTAGGGACACCAAATAATTTTTCAATAGAGCCAGCATATTCATAGATTTTACCTTGCCAGTAATCTATATTGAGATCTTCATATACTACACCTTTGGAAGAACCGCAATGTAGCATTTTATTATCACCAGCATAGATACCAACGTGAGTAATATCTTTATACGCATCACACTCATATGTACGTAAGAAGAATACTAAGTCACCAGGACCCGCTTGGCTAAGTGGGATTAATGCACCAGCATCCTCAAATTGTTTCATTTGGTCATCGGCACATCTACTACTCAAGCTCAACCCAACATCTTTGAAGGCAAATTGAGTAAATAGACCACAGTCAAGTTTTGATGAACCATCAGAACCTAAACCGTATTCTGTACCATAGTATTGTTCACCCGCAGTAAGGATATCATCACCAGTGATGTTCTTAGGACCATATCCTCTAAATATAGTAGCTGCTTTGAATTGTTCCATTTGTTTAGGATCAACCCATTTAGCACTCTTAACAAACTTGCTAACATCGGCACCCTTACGGGCAATCAAGCTAGCAAAACCAGGATTGTTAGGATCATTCATCCCAGCAATCAAATTCTTAATATTATAACCCTTAGATCGTTTACCCAATGGATCGTATACGTTAACAAAGGCTTCACCATTACGTTCGTATGCACCATTAGCCATAACATAGTGACCACCCTTAGTGAATGGAACATCTGATGTATTTTTATTAGTGCCACCAAGGATAACAGTACCACCTTGAGCAATCGCATCGATCAAGGAATTAGGATCTTTAGTATCTAAATCAAATGTAGAGCCACCCAATTTATCAGCAGCAGTAGCAAAGTAAGATGGACTAATACCTTTGTTATCAGCAGGACCTGCATCTGCAGAAGATACAAGAGCACCAGTAACTTTAGGTGTAATCGCCGTATTACCTGTTACATTCGCCATAGCGGATGCCAATACAGTAGGACCACAGCCATAATCAGCCATAGTACCGTAACCACCAGATTGACCCAATACAGATAAATCACTCCATTGGGAATCTGTTTGTTTATAATTAATCATCTTACCGTCAGTAGCGGTAGATGTTTCAGTTTTATTAGCAACGTTTTGAATTTGGTTAGCTGTGATAGTATTCGGTTTAGCTTGTTCAGAGTCATCACCTTCACCACCACCAGTAAACGCTTTTTTGGTTGAGATAGAGTTGAGAACTCCGGATAAACCTGTTTGTTTAGCTCCCCATTTTACTTCATTGAAAATACGATCACCTAAGGTAGCACCATTAGAACCATCCTCTTTACCGAATAAGACATCAATAACCTTATTCTTAATAGTGTCAGGTAATGGCATCAATAAACCTTTAACAATCGCTTTACCAACGTCACTAATCGTAATGGAATCAAACCATGCTTTAACACCGTTCATCCAATTAGCAATACCACCAAAGAAATTTTGGATACCTGACGTGATTGTAGAAACAGCACTGCGAATAGGGCTTGTTAAGTCGAACATAATGCCACTAAATGCATAGAACATTTTTTGGAGAATATGCCAACTACCTACCACTACGCCATTATCATCGATTTCTTGAGCACATTCATTAGTAAAATCAGTAATGTTTGTATATAAGTTAGTAAAGAACTTACTAACGTTGCTACAAGCATCATTGAATGGATTAACGATATATTCTTCAAATAATGAGGTTTGACCTTCAGACCAAGATGGGTCAAATACAGCCACACCTTCACCATTATCAGCAAACAATTTAAATCCAAATAACGAATTAGTTAAGCTATTAATACCATTATTCAATGCAGGCATTTGTGATTGACCTTCGTCATTAATACCACCGAATGCCCAGACAACTGTATTTCTAGCTTTATCGACAGCTTCCTGTCCTAATTCTTTAAGGTTCGTAATACCTTTAGAGATAGCAGACTCTTGGATTACATTACCATCATCATCAACTTCACCAAAGAACCATTTAAGGTTATTTTTGATTCCATCTCCGATACGTTCAGGTAATGATTCAATCTCTGTACCATCACTCTTAGTACCACCAGTGAACCATACTCCAACATCATGGGCAGCGTTCTTGGCAGCATCCCAAATATCACCAAAGATAGATTGTTTACCTTGATAGTCATCAACATCTGCTTCGCCAAATAATTTAGCTAAGAAGGCTTGACCACCTTGTTTCATATTAGCAAACAAACCATTTTGGTATTCACCGTTTTCATCATTAGCACCGAATAAGAATTTACCCACAGAAGTTTGACGAACCCCAGCAAGGCGTTCCGATTCTTTCTTGTCGTTTATTTCAGCATCATGCTGCTTACGCCATTCAGAATCACTTAACTTCTTACCAGTTTTCTTTTCATACGCATCGCGTTCTTTTTTATCTTCTTCTTGTGCTAATCGAATAGCTGCTGCATCATCTTCACTAGTTCCAGGTAATGCAGTGTATACACTCATAGCCAACATTTGTTTGATATTGATTTCACCACCAGAGAACATGTTGATGCACTCTAATGCTAAATCAATATAAATCAAACCAGGTAAGCCTAAGATAACTTGAAGGATAGAACACGCGGTTCTCATACCCGCAGTTACTTTATCAGATGGAACACCGAAGATTTCATCAGCATCAATAGCCCCTGTTACGGCATCATATAAACTGAAACCGATTTGTAATATACCAGCAGTGCCTGCTACAGCGGCAGTCTCACCGACAACCTTAGCAAATTTAGGAGCAATCTTAGTAAACATCGCTGGAGTAATAGATTTACCTAGATTCTTTAATGTACCTACTAGTTTACTAGCATTTGGTCCAAGATGTTTCTTAACAATATCTAAGCTACCGACTTTTTCAGCAACGGCATCAATACATTTTTTAAATGTACCTAATGCACCGTCACCAGCAGCTTCTTTAGCCACTCTATCTTTAGCATCTTTCACAATATCAGACGCTGTGTTCTTAACAGACGTAACAGCATCCTTAGCCATAGAGAATGGTTTAGTTACTACATTAGATACTTTTTCAGCAGCTTGTCCAACAGCAGATTTAGCAATATATCTCTTAGCTTCATAAGCACGATTTAAGACTTTGGCTAATGGGTTCATATCCTTATAGCCAGCAGTAGCATCTAAGTTAGCCAATCTACGATCATGGAATGAACGTACGAAATCAATATCCCGTTTAGCTTTCTTAAAGTATTTCGGTACAGCAACTTTGGCTTTACGTAAGCCTTCGGATGCTTTACCAATAATCTCACGACCAGTATCCGTTTTAGCAAACTTCTCAGCAGCATCATCAATAGTTTGAGCTACTTTCTTGCCACCGATTTGTAATGCATCACGAGTGATACGATCATGGGTTCTATCTCCGCCTTTGCCAGATAATTTATCGAAGATTGCTTTCAATACCCCTAAGATACCTGTAAGACCAAGGAAGTTTTTAACCATATCCATTCCTTTAGTCAATTTATCTAAGAAGCTTTCCGCTTTATTCTTCAATTTATCTTTAGCATTCGCAGCAATAGGACGTAACAAATCAAGCATACTTTGACGTTTCTTTTCTTCGCCACGTTCCTTCATAATCTCTTGACCGGTACGACCACCAACAAGCTTAGTGACATCATCATCAGCATGACGACCTGTACCATCAGCTTTATCAGCAGGTTTACCGAAGTTTTGGATATCAAAGCTAAAATTGGATTTCGCTGCTAATTTCTTATCCTTAGCAATTTCTTGAGCCGTTTTATCACCAACTAATTTAGTTGGATCGTCATCATCATGCTTAGGTTCAACAGCAGCTTCCTTAGGATCAACGATACCAAGACGAACCGCTAAGCGGTTAATGATTTTCTTAATACCCTTTAAATGATCTCTGGATTCTTCTTGAACTTCCAATTCCTTTTGATTAATTGCCGTCATTTGGTCTTTAGTTTCGCCATTGATTAGCTTATCACGATCTTGCTTAGCAGATAAATCTTGCTGAGCACGACGTTTATCTTTAGAAGACCAACCATTCGCTTGCATCTCTTGTTCAAGTGCAGCTTGTTGAGCTTCATGTTTTGCAATCAATACATCTCTTCGACCGAAATAACGATTTTGACGAGTATCACGTTCTTTAGCATAGGCTTTTGCACGAGCTAAATCTTTATACTTATCCGATGTAAGATCAGCATCACCCATACCTAACATAGCACCGAGTGTAGAACCAGTAGCTTTCAACTTACCGAAGAATCCACTAGCTTCACCTACACGGCTAGCTTTATTTCGAACGTTTTCTTTATAAGCACCCATGCTATAATAGCCAGATGCCATACCAGCAGCTAAACCAACGAGTTTAACTGGAGATGATAATAATTGACCTAACCCCCACATAGCGGTTTTGAATACTCTATCTGTAGCAGATTTCATAGTCTTATATACGCCAGTTAGGAGTTTAGTAATCGCACGAGTTAATGGACTAAATGGTTTAGCGATCGCATCAGCTGTTTTAGTAAAGATATTAGTTACTTTATCTTTAATAACCCCTGTGAGATCTTTAAACATCCATTTCAATGGAGTAAATGCATCTTGCAATGGGTTTACAATGGATTTAGCAAACCATTTTTCAACAGCAAGAGCACCTTTTTCGAACCGAATCTTTAATGGATTTACAACGCCGACTGTTAAGATATTTTTGAATTTATCTACCAAGCCAGATTTGTAAGTACCATCTTTATTAAATTTACCGAATAACGCTTCTTTGAATTTTTCAGATGTTAAACCAATACCTAATGCACTACCACCTAAGGCCATAGCCATAGGTCCTAAGCCTAAAGCACCGATTAATCCGAAGCTACTACCGAAGGCACCTAATCCTAAACCAGATAAAGCACCGAATGCGGCACCTGGTAAGATTTTCTTTAGTCCCTTGCCAAATTTACTATTGACAAGGCCGCCTTCTTTTTCACCATTTCCTTTATCTTTACCGTATAACAGAGATTGGAAACGTTTAGATTTAACAGCAAGACCCGTAGCAGCACCCATAAGAACTGGGCCTAATAAACCAGCACCTAATGCTGGAGCTAACCCAATAGCACCGATAGCACTACCAGCACCACTAAGCCCAACCATGTTGAGAGCTCCACCGATCATACCAGGAATAGATATACCGAGTAAACCTTTAACAGCACCGAACATGCCACCACCGATAATAGCATTCTTATTCTTATTCCAGAATTTTTGAATACCCTTACCGACAAGGCCACCCATTCGTTTACCTTTATCATCCATCTTACCAAACATCATATCTTTGAATTTAGTAGATTGAGAAAGTAAACTAATACCTGTACCTGCTACTAATGCACCGATAGGACCACCAGGTAAGAATAAAGAACCTAATAAACCAGCACCACCCGTTAAGGATAAGGCACCCAATCCAGTACCAATCACAGCACCTTTAGCAATTCCTTTTGGAAGTTTTCGTTTAATGAAATCCCCAAACTGTTGGAATGCTTGTCGGTCATTCAGTTTAGTACCAAAGAAGTTATTAGAGAACATCTTATACCCTTGGGAAAGAGTAGATGAGATGTTACTCAATAAGGATTTCTTTTTACTAGCTTCTTGTTTCTTTTTATCGCTACCGCCAAATAAATATGATTTCAAATAACCGAATGCGGTATCGAACCCTTTCTTCATCTCTGCCCCAATACCAATCGTTTGACTCTTGATACTTTTACCAGCAGAATCGATGAATGGTTTCCCATCGATAGTTTGCTTAATATATTTACCAATATCCCCCACAGCATTCGCTGCAAAGGAGAACGCACCGCCAGTGTATTTATTGCCTTTCTTAACACCCATCATCATATTCTTAGCATAGTCCATAAGACTATCACTGAATTGATGGAGTTTCTGTTTAGCTTTATCTGGCATGATTTGTTCTTTAATTGGTTTAAAGATATTATCAACTAAGAACTTCTTAACAGAAGCAAATGTTTTTATGATTTGCTGTTCGATTTTTTCAATAATCGAACCATTTTCATCGTCAGAGAAAATGATATTATATAATGAATTATCAATTTTACTAATCACATCAGTTAATGCATTCATAGGGTTCTTTAGATAGTATCCTAAACCCTTATTACCACCAGTGGATTGTTTATCCTTTAGGCTTATATCGGTACCATCCGCCAATGCTTTTCTAACATTTTCATCCATGTTATCAATATCATTCGCTGATGTTTTGGCACCGGTTTCAATCCCCAGTTTTTTATCAAGGAGAGCATTCCCTGTTGATTTAAGTTTTTTATCTTTCTTTTTCTTCTCGTCTTTTTCACGTTGCGATAAGATTTTCTTACCCGCTTCAGAGAAGTTATCATTTAAAATATAGCCAGTATAATCACCATCAGAATAGTTATTATTGAAATCGCTAACCATGTCACCATATTTATAATGAGCCGTTGCCATTGCCATATGGTCACCTTTGGACATCTGTTTCATAACAGTTGTTAAGATGGCTTTGGCTGATCGATTTTCAATATCCGCTAACATTCGTTCTAAATTCTTAGGGTTATACCGAATGTTACCTTTAGCTAAATCACTTGTGAATTTATTAATGGATTTTTCAACTTCTTCTTTATCAGCAGCTGAATCAAAATCCATATGACGCATAACTTTATCGGTTTTATCACTCAATGGAGCCGTAGCTCGATTAGCCATATATTGCATTTCTCGATTATATCGATCTTGCATTTCATCACGAGTTGTAAACTGACCCGTTTTGTGATCGAATACAGTCGCAGGTCCATTGGTGATGGCTTTTAGGATCTCACTTAAGTACGTAGGGATAACTTGGTTGATCGTACGATGTGTTATACCGTCGAATGCCACAGCCCCTTTATTATACTTACTTGGATCGAATCTACCACTTTTGGTATCAATACCAAATACATTACCAATGAATTGAGCTAATGAACTATTGTAATTATTCCGTTGATACGTTACTTTAGAGAGTAATGCCGGAATCATATTAGCAATCGATGTATCTAAACTAGCTAATGATTGCTCAATGATTTTAGGCATAAAGGCACTCATAGTTTGTTCTAGTATGGTACCCACTGGGTTATTCATAAACCCACGTTTTGGTTTTGGTCCCATTGAACTAGCCATAGATAACCCAGTAGCCAACATCCCAAATGGAGTATTACCCAAGAAGTTATCTTTGATAACCTTCATATAGGAACTTGGGTCGAACCCACCCATACCGAAGACTTTAGAGAAATCAGAAGCACGACCACCGGTTTTACCGAATGGACTTTCTGGGTTCATTGCTTTCTCTTGTAATTCAAGCATTTGTGACCAAATACCTAAACTGTCTTCATAGTAACGTAAGGAACCTTCAACGAATTTTCCCATAACGTCACGATTAAACGTATTAATTGTATTTAATGAATCACGTATACCAACTAACTGACCCATAGATTGACTATGTTGTTTTTCTTGAGCCACTAGCATACTTAATGTCATTTTAGCAGCCGTCGCTGCTTGTTTCTCAAACCCTTTTGCTATAATAGCACCATGGGTTTTCATAGTTTTATCTAATTTGACAATCCCACTTGCCGTTTTAGCACCTGTAGCATAGGTCGCTTTTTCAACACGACCAATGGAGCTAATCTCAGCGGCACTAGTAGTGGAGTTAGATGATTTACTTGAGGACTGTGTTGCCCCATCATCATCATCAAAAGAGAAATCGTCATCATCAAAATTAAAATCATCACCGAAACCGCTATCGTCTTTATCAGGATACAAATCACCAGACTTCAATGCTTTCATCGCATCTTCATAGGTTTCTTTTGCTTTTGTCTTTGCATCATCGATAAATTTTTTACCAGCTCCCGCTGTTTTATTACGACGCATTTCGATAATAGATTGACGTAAATTCTTTGCGGAGTCATATACTGATCCGCGAATACTCTGGCTTTCGGACATCTTTTCATTCAGTACATTTTTCATACCAAATGCAACAGACTTACCGATATTCTTTAGCCAACGAGTATCTCTATTTTTAGGCATATAGTGAACTCCTTTCTCTATGATCCAAGAAAAAAAATGAACCATAGTATTTGGATTTAAAACTATGTCCTAGTATGGGAGTTTAACAGACAAAAAAAAGAGGAGCCGAAGCTCCTCTTAGTTATCTATCAACCATATCACCAAGGATATCATCGACATCGATAGAATCCCGACTTATGCTTGGTACCTTATTGATACCTATCATGAGTCTAGTGATAATGTCCACATTGTCATAGATTCCTTTAACAGGAATCTCGAATGTTTCAAAGCAGGCATCCGTCTTAATATCTTGCCCATATCGTACAGTAACAGCAAGTATTTTACCACTTTTACCTTTATCGGGTTTATATACTTTAAGTGTTACCAACTGGGCACTATTCACAAATATTGAATTAATATTGCCGTTTATAAGTACGGTATTCATGTATAAAACCATATTATTTCGCCCCCAATTCTTCTGTAAGTACTTCTTGTAAATTCACAAAGTCGATCACGCCAGATTTCGCTTTGTTGAAATATTTAGTAATAGTTTCATATACTGTATGGATATCGGTATCTTTAAATGTTAATACGCATTCCATAGGTGACGCCCCACATGGGTTACCGGAACGTGTATAATACATAGCTACCGAATTAGTATTGACTACTATACCAGTGATGGTAATCGATGGTAATACTTGAATAGAGCCATTAGGCTCAGGTACAACAACTGTCATTGGTCTATCAATGTTGACCATTTGATAGTTTTTGTGAGTACTATGTTTAGGTGGATACGGAGGTCTTTTAATTTTACGTGCGGTTTCTTTCAAGACCTCATTACCAGATTTGCTAACCTTTGGTTTTCCGCCAGATTTAATGATTTGCGGAACAATCGTTAACATATCGAAGAACGTATTAGCTAAATCATTAATGTCTGGTTTATCATTAGACTCATTAGATTTCTTTTCCACCATATCATAAGAACCCAATAGTAAATCTACCACATAATCGTGGATAGAGTGGATTGGGATACTGGATGCATGGGTATGTGCAATATAATCCCGCACCTTTTTTAAGATATCATCTTTATCGATGATAATCTTATCATCGAATTTAGGATTGTGTGGAACGCTGATAGTTACCCGAGACGTCCCACGGACAAATGAGTTTTCTGTGTAGTCGATATAGTACTTGATTTCATTTGGGAAATAATCAAAATCGATGTCGACGATTGTCGCATCGTTAAAGATCTTTGTTTCTACGCTACCATTTCTAAAAATAATGTTCATTTTTAATTCTCCTTTATCATAAAAGAATAAAATAAGTAAAAAAGAATAGATACATATGTATCTATTCCTTATAATAATATATATATTTAAGAGTCATTAAAATACGGAAATAATAAGATGAGAGTATACGGGTAATCCGTATACTCTCTATAAATTGTAAAGAAAAACTATTTTTTCTTAGATTTCTTCCAAGCTGGAGCGGAAGATTTTTTAATCAATACGCGATGAGGTGCGATAGCTGTAACAGTTTCTACACCAGTTTCACGATTTTTAAATGTAGAATCGTGAGCGTCAACATCACGCATTTTAATAGCAGCAGTGAAATCTGCTTTATTTTGGAAGTTGAATGTGCGACCTGCACCAATGTATTGGTAAATCAATTCAGTGATTACAGGATATAATGTTTCTGCTTGTTTAGGACTGTATTGGTAAGTTCTGGCAGCTGCTTCGGCTTCTTGTTTATCAATACCATGTTTTACAAGCACATCTTTGATAAATGCTTCACGGAAATCTTTAACTGGGTTAGTTTCGATTTCTGTATATTGACCATTCACTGTCTTGATACCTTTGGCAACATAATCATCCTCATTCAAGAAAGAAGCTGTCAAATCAGCAAAATCTTTCTTGGAGAAAGTTGTGCTACCTTTTTTTTCCTTCGTGCCTTTGGTCTTGCCTTCCAAGGCTTTTAATACCTCACTAAATTTCGGCATTGTTACGCCCTCCTTCAATAAAATAGTTGATCAACTAGCTTATGTAAGCATAGTGTTACATATACGTTCAATCATCGATTAATTCTTATAGAAATTCAACGGTTAGCATTTCGTCCTCTGAGTTGCGTTTAGTGGATTTCTTTTTCTTAATTGAATAATGAACGTCATTGATTATCCCGTTAGATTCGATGAAGTCGACTAATTCATCATCTGTTACGAAACAATCTTCAGTGAGTTCAGGATGTTCAGTGTCCTGATTCTTCTCTAAGTATCGACTTAGAGAAAACGTTGCATTTGACATATTAAACCTCCAGTTACTTACTGATACGTGGTAATAATATATGTTTTCAATTCAATTCGTCCCATCGGACAATCAGACAACATTCCTTAGTTGGTAGCATGGATTCATTTTTAATAGTAGATTGTAATGCGATCTGCATATCTACAATACCATCATTGATAGAGCCTTTCATATTAAAATATGTCATAAACTCATACAATGATTCGAAATCATATTTGCTATTATACCATTCTAAGTATTCGTTCTGGTAATCGATATCGATGTTTTTAGCTATATTATTCACCAATGAATTCACAAATTTTTCATAGGAATCAAATGATGATAACTTAGTAATCAAATCTTGCGATCGTGATAACCCTATGATAAAAAATGTGAGCTTGATGGGTTCCGCTTTAACAATAGATGTGGTATCAGCTAGTTGGTCACTGAATGGATATCCAATATATCGCGTTAGGGTAAAGATATCTTTTCGATTACATGTAGTATCTAACCGAACGACTTCTTCACCAAACAATCTAAGATTTTCCGCTGTTCGTTCCACAATATAGTCATCAACACTATCAGCTACATATAATATCCGTTTATCGGTTCGAATAGCAACGGAAAATTCACTTCGATAGATTGGTTCAACATCGACATCCGAATCCAATCGTATTAAAAATGAATTCTTCGGATAAATAGTTGGTGTAGTCAATCCTATCCCTCCTTAATCATTAGAAGATGTACGTTTAGGCTTAAGTACAAATCGTTCTAACCATTCTCGTTTACAGTGATATGAGAAGGTTCCAATATTTACACCGGTTGACATATTACCGAGCATATAGTTCTTTCGAAATTCAAAAGAAATGTCAGTATCCTCAATTTTATAGTAATATATCTTCTCACTATCACCATCTTGACGATCACTTACTGCCTGTGAGCAACGTACAAATGCGGTGATTTTTGTAGCGGCATCACCAGTAGAACCTTTAAATGCAGTCACTGGTTGAGCCATCATCACATCTTCTGTCGGATATACTTTATGAGAGGATGAGATTTTTCGAGCTACAGAACTAATGACTTCAGACGTAATTTTCTGTAACTCAGCATTGTGAGCTATCACCACCGTGTTACCAATGAAGTTCTGGTTTTCATAAATGATATATTTAAAGATATTTGTAATACCTTCTTTATATCGTTCATATCCATCACTAATATCCATAGGAAAGATACAGAGTGATGATGCATTGGTTTGTTTCATAGCTTCAATTAAACTGGGATCTACATCGAATGCGAATAAAGTTCCTAACACGATAGCATATTTACCATCAGATATTAACGGAATATATTCACGATTATTGCTCGTTATGGTTAGACTCATCTACTTCACCTTCTTCCTTTGGTGGCTCTGGTATAATCGGTTGGTGCTTATCTTCAGGTTCTTTGTAAACGCCTTCCAATTTATCAATTGCATCTGCTTTATCTTTATCAGGAATCCCCTCAAATAATTCATGGGTGTTGATTACATCGATTAATCGCTGTTTAGCTTCAGCGGTACCATATTCAGCAATAATATCAACAAACGTATCGATATTATTAGGGTATCCTTCACTGAATGCTAAGTCTGGATAGCGTTGAGCAAATCCAACATACTCATCTACACTAATACATTTAGTAGGGTCTGCATAGATGTTCTTACCAGTCACTCGTTTGATGAAATCTACAATTTTCTTGTTAGGAGATAGGTTGTAGGCATATCTGAGGAGTGATGTTTCAATAGAAAACAGTTCCTTTCCCTCATATAATTCGTCTACATGTAATGCGATTTTAATCACTTCTTCAATCACTGGAAGGAATGTTTCATCTAACCGATAGTTATGGACTAAAATATCATCTAGTGTTTGACTTACTCTATCAAGTAGATACTCATCATCGTTCATACTCACTCGAGCTAGTAATTCCGTTACATATGGTAATCCAGCGAAAGCCTTAATACCCAAATGAGTGAACCCATCGATGTATTCCATGCAATTGATAACTACTTCATCATTGTAGTTATTGATTAACGCATAGATTCCATTAGCTTCACCAGTCGATGTATCTGCATCGATTAGTAAATATTTAGCAGCAATTACGAATGCTTCTTCCGTCATCAATTCTGGATGAGCTCGTACAATCATATACCAAGGTAAGACATCTGCGAATTGATATACGAACTGACGATTCCATCGTTTAGTGTATTGGACTTTCCACCAAGGAATTTCTTCTTTAAAGTCTTTTAAGAAGAATGAGTCATATTTAAGAGGTTTATCCTCAAAGTAATGCCAATCTAGCTTATTGGCTAATGACCGAATTTGTCCAGATAGGCCATGTAGAAATACGTTTTGGTTTGGTCGACCATATTCCCAATTGATATAATCTTTGAATTCAATCATATCATCTACAGTCATATCACAATTATTGGAAATATGATCCCAATCTAAGTAGTCGGTATACTTACGAGCTATTAGAACATCAAATGGATGTTCTTTAAATAACTCTTTGAAGTTCACACAATCGTCAATATATGCCATTTCAATAATATTGAATGGTTGGTATCTGGATAGTAAGTTCCAGTTCCAACGGTCTTTAAATTGGAGAATACTTCGTAATGGAATCTTGCCTTGAATCATGCTCAAGGAGATAAAATTCGTATTCTCATCTATGATAATTCGTTCTTCTTTATTAGTGTTCATAGTTTACTCCTTTTTGAATCACGAAATGTATATAGTTGCTTGTAAACCAGACTATTATATACTAAGGGCTCAGCACAATGTATTAATCTAATCAAATACACAATGAAAGGAGATATACTATGGGAAATGTAAATTACTTACACGATCCGAATAAAACAGTAGCTTCTCCAGCTGCTGAATTTGATATATCCTTCAACAAAGATAAATACTACTTCATGAACCTAGAAAATTATGTAGGTTTTATTAAAGGTTGTGAACGAGCAATTCGTAAACATCCAGACTATGGTAACTTTGTTGATGCTATACGAGAACTAAAAATGGAGCATTGTCAAGTATTAGGTAACATCACACGTTTCGATGCAACGATTGAAATGCATCATGGTCCTATGTTGACATTGTTTGATTATTGTGCCATTGTGACTGATCATCTATTGAATAATGGTGAGACAGTCAATACATTCAAAATCGCTAAGATTGTACTTGATGAGCATTATAAAGAACACGTTCAAGTTGTTATGTTATCTAAGACAGTCCATCAATTGGTCGATAGCGGTGAATTATTCATTAATCTAAACCAAGGGATTGGAGATGTAAACGCATTCTTAAAATCGTATCCTGATGGATTAGATAAATATAAAGCTAAAATCAATGAATATATTGATTTAAGTAAGAAGTTTAAAAGTCATGATTCTAATATCTTTGACTTAGAAAAAAATATGGTCAATTGGTCATATCGTTAATTACTATTAGGAGGACATCATGGAAGTTGGTATTATTACATGGGAGAATATTCAGTATATTAGTATTCTTATAATGATGCTCATTATCATTATACTTGGATGCCGAATTATATATAAGGATTGGAGTATACGACGTGAAACATTAGAACGTCAAATGAATCCACCAATTCCCATTCAACAGAAAACAATTACTAACATTATCGATGAAATGAATATGCTTGTCGATATTGAATTCATATCGGTTGTTGAAGCCCCTATGATGACACAAGATTTACAAGTCATAACTAATTTCGAAGAATTTCAAAAAGAAATTGTACAAAATGTATTGGTTGGACTATCCACTCAGTTCTACCTATCTGCTAATATGGCAGGTATGACAAGAGCGTATATCAATCAATATATCACACGAAGAACGACTTATAAGATCGTCGATTACATGCGTAATCATAACTTCACACCAAGCGAATAAAAAAAAGAAAAAGAAGAACCATATAGCCTAACTGGGCTATATGGTTCTTTTCTACTGTAATTCTACAGTAATGAATTTGATAAACAGGTCTTTTATTGTTCTACAGTGATTCGTTTCACGTAATCGGCTATATACAATTTGAATGACCTGTTTTCGGGTTCGTTTATCAGTAGCGTCTATACCTGAACAATTCTGTTCTATTAGAAATTCAAGATATTCTATGAATTCACTAAATAGTTTACTGATATCTCGCATCATCTTTGCGTCTAAGTCATGTTTTCTAAATACTAGTTGTACTGAACAGACGTCACTCAATGGTTCGATTTTGCGTATACTGACGAACGACTTGACAGTCTTTATCAATTCGTCAGTTACGCGGACAGTTTGTAATAGTGGCATCCTCCGCCCCCCTATTATAAATAGATTCCTGCTAATGGAACTAGGTAGTTTATATAGTTATATGTGATATCAACATCATATCTTGATGTATCGATATCATTGACTTCTACCCATTCATCATTTATCTCATCGAATATGATAAAGTTATTCTCTTGAGATAATCGTCTATAGTACCCAGCGGGTAATTCATTATGTCTATACTTATCTATAAACGATAGCAGGTTGGATATTGGTAACTTCTTAGATGGTGCCCCTTCATTAACGGCACAGAAATTAATTAAGAAGTCGAGCATGTACGCACGATGCTCTTCATAATCATTTAATCCTTTTATATCTATTTTGCGTAGCATTGAGTTTATATACATCTCGTGGTTATTGAGATATAAATATGACGTATAGCTATTCTTTCTGACAAACTCGACAGGTCCAAATACACGTTGACTCATATGGCGGTCTATTGTGAAGATGGCATCTTTCTTGATGGCTAATATCTCATTATCTTGGACGTCATTGGTTTCAAAGAATAGTTTCCGAATATTGACAAAGCTCTCCATGAGCCTTTCTTTGAATACTTGATCGTCCCGTTGGTATATACCAATTTGCTTATTACGAGCTAATTTCTCCATACCTTCGAGACGGTCAATTATTTTCTGTGGCAGTAAATCATAATACTTGATTAGACTTAGACCAGCTGAGCGAATATCATATTCTACTATGTCGGAACCGAATATAAAGTCATAATCTTTATTTCGGTATAGACTCCGCTTATATAACTCACTCAAATTATCACCTTCCGGTTACTTTTTTCTCTTTTTCTTTTTAGGTTTTTCAGCATTACCTAATGCAGTTGGATCAAACTCCATAGAAATACCGCCGTTAGCTAGGCGAGATTTAATTGATTTGTCAACCTTCCGTTGTTCTTTAATCACATCTTTAGGTTTTTCTCCACGTAAGGTGCGAGCAATACCGCTAATGATGTTGTCAGCAGCACGAACAGGTTTGTTCAAGTCAACATAGTTCATGAACCCTTTCTTCTTAGGTTCTTCTTTCTTACTTTGCACTTGTTGGCGGAATGCTTCCAGTACTTCATCCGCTTCTTGATTAGACCATTTACCGCTGTTCACTTGTTGTTCACAATACGCAATCACATCTTCTTCCGATTTGATTTGGGAAGGGTCTACATAACCATCTTTAAAGTTTTTATTCTTTTTAGATGGTTTCGTTTGAATGACTGGTGTGAATTGTGTTTGATATGGGTCATCACCATCGAATTCAATTTGTGCATCAGCAATATAGTCATATGCCATATCTTCGCTCCATACACCACGATACATTTGGAACATCGCGAATTCACGAGCTTGCATTGTGGATGCTGGTTTGAAATGAACATCGATTTGACCATCTGGTTGTACTTCTACTGTTGCTCCAGCAAGAAGTTCATTTTCGGATAATCGATCCTTGATATCTTCATAGGTTTCATAACCTACATAGGTATGCAATCCATCATGTGGAATATCGTCGCTATCTTTATAGGTATCACGAATCGGTTCACCACCGAGATAATAGTCAGAAACTAGCTTATCATCTTTCTTAGCTTTTTTCTTTTTCTTATCTTTCTTCTTATTTTCTTCTAAGGCTTTAAGAGCTTTAGCGTTTTTCTTTTTGATTTTATCGGCACGCTTAGCTGCTTTCTTACCAGTGTTTTCCCATGGATCCCAATCGTCATCATCATCGTCTGCCATTGGGTCATACAGGTATTGACGAAGATCTTCTACGACACCACCTTCGCTATCAGCATAGACATCGAGATCATCTTGATCATATAAGTCACCAAACTCATTTCTTAATGCTTGTAAACGAGCTTGTTCCTCAAAATCATAATGGTCATCGATGTATTGATTCATGGCTTTTTTAGATGGGTTCATATAATTCATCTTATCGCCACGTTTTTTACCTTCAACGTATTCACGCTGTTCAAGTAATGCCATGATTTCCTCATCTTCTGGGTCGATTTCATGCTCTTCCCAATATGTTTTGATGAGAGTTTTTAGTGCACGCTTAACATCTTTATCACTATAGTTTTGCATTTGCAAAATTACTTTGAATTTGTTAAGTGCTGCTTGGGATTGCAAGAGCAGCTTGAGAGCTGCCTTTGCTTGTTTATGTTGTTTCTTAGCAGAAACGAACTTTTGTTTCTTCTTGTTTTTCTTCTTTGCCATTGTTTACTCCTTAAATCAATTTCTCAAGCTCATCCATACGTTCAATATGTTTATAGTATAGCTTACGTTGCTTTTTCGTCATTAAGGCAACTTGAGCTCGAGGTAAGAATTCTAATAATGTGATCGGAAGATCATATCCCGAATCAACCAATTTCGCTCTAAAAATACTATCCACTTTTTCACTAATTGCTCGTAGTGATTTCATATCATGGATGGTTTTAGACCGTTTACCTTTCTTCCATTTCTTATACGTCACTGGTTTGAATTGATACATCTTCTCGATAGCCATACCAATTAATGATATATACTCAAACTCAGCTTCGTCACTTTCACAAACGATAATTACATTCGTTTCTCTATGTGATAGATTGAATATAATCCGATTAAGGAAGAAATAATTTGCTGGACGTTTTAGAAATTCAAAGTATCGTTCTCCATAGACTTGATCCACACCATAGTCTAAATAATTCTGTAAGAGAACCATTGGTGGAATCATTAGTCCATAATTGTACCGACTGAATCGTTTATCCAACTCAGTCGGCTCAATTCTTCTTGATACTACAACAATCTCAACATCCCCAACTTTAAAGTCTTTGAGTAACTTTTCCAGCTGTTTAGACGATGTTGCTAATATGATTGACTTCATATCCTAATCCTCCGCTGACCAATCTAAGTCAAGTGTAAGCATTTCATTATCAGATGCATTTTCATAGCGAACTTCTGTGCTATCATAGTTACGCATACGATCTCGTATCTTGATTGGATCATATTTTGTGCCACAATTTGGACATACTAACTCATTGAAGTTAAAGTTCCATGATAATTCATGAGCACATTTCAAGCAAGTCATCATCTTGCGATCGATTGGATAAATGTACCCATAATCCAAGATAACAATCTCACCACTACCTTGGCGGTATCCATAGTTACAGAAGTTCTTCTTAATGGTACCCATATCGGAGAACAGATAATTTGGTTCTAACTGTTTTAAGGTTTCCCGAATAACTTCTTTACTATTAATGAATTCTTCTTGGGACATCAATTCTACATATTCTGCCACCAAGACTAACCCATTACATTCATACGCTTTCGTCACATATGGTTGTAATTCAGGTGCCATTTTAAACTCTTGCCAGTTATCTTTTACGCCGTATGTATCAAATGCAATCTTAAAGATGTAGCCACCTTTCTTAACTGCCATACGGTTGGTACCAGCACCGATTTCTAAGAAACCCCGGTTTCTAAGAAGTGTTAGGATATAATCAAACTTCTCGTTATTATCACGAAACGATGGATCTCTTAGGATTCCTAAGAAGTTTATCATATCCTGCTCTGTAAAGTTCTCATAAATTCTATGACGAACTTTACCACTCTTCTCTCTATCGAGAGTTATATTCGTTGTATAGTCTTGCATATCTGCCTCCTATTTCCCACCTAGAGCGGAATTCGCCATATTATTAATGATAGACGTTACGTCTGTGAACGATAAGTTATTTGGATCCATTCCGGTATCCTTCATAAACTTTTTACGTTCTTTATTCTTCTTCTTTTTCTTCTTTTTAGCTTTCTTCTTCTCTTTCTTAGTTCTGTAACGATCTGGATCATCTTTAGAACCATGAGAAGTCATCACTTTTACGCGACGAGCTTTCTTAGGAAGAATCTTCTTAGGATTGAAGAAGTCAATAATACCCAATTCGGTAAATCGATCAATTAGTTGTAATTGCTCATACCGTTCAGGTTTCAACCAAACGTCTTTATAGATAACCATTTGACCTGGGTCACGATAACGCTCTTCATCATCAATCCATGGATTTCTGAACTTTTCTTTATAATATTGCTTGAATCGTTCATGTAAACCCACATACCCATTTCGGTTCTTACGTTTTACCTTTGGAACCGATGTCATAATCTTGCCGCGTTTCTTAAGAAGCTTTTTACGTTTCTTCATACTCAAATGAGTATCCGCTAGCATACGGTCAATGTTATCCATATCACGATTGCGTTGTGCCGCAAAGTCTGCTAAATAGTCTAAATCATCGATTACTGATTTAGCTGTTCTGATTGGATCATTCTTATCATCTAAATCGATACCAGAATGTTCCAATATAGCTTGTTCGGTAAATTTATCAAATCGATCAACGACTTTAACACTCACCGATGCCCGTTTTTTCCGTTTAGGGAATTGGAAATGATTTGTTTCTGGGTTATCTTTGAAATGGAATTGTACTGGAATTCCAGATCTTGGGTATAACCACATATCGTTTTCCATAGAATCAGGCACTGTCATATCTGGACTATATTCTTCACCTGATTCAATATATTCCCGAGTTTCCTTATTCTTCTTCAATACTGGGAAGTAAGGGAACCATTCTTTGGAAAGTCCGATAGCTCTAGCAAACTTGAATCGTTTCTTACCACCATACTTATCAAATAGGAAATATACATATTCCCGATACGTATCAGTAGCTTCAATCCAAGACTCGATACGACGATACCGATGCTTCAATTCTTGAGCAGCGAGTCGTAATCGTGTTTCTTTACGCTCTAACGATTCTTCTTCACCAGGCTTCAACTCTTCTAAGACTTCATCGTCTTCATGGTAATTATCGTCTTCACCATAATCCCATACGACAGATGGGAATTCTAATAGTCGTTCATCAGACCAACCATTTTGTTTATACGCATACAGAACAGAATCAGATTCATTGAGAATCTCTTGTTCCTGTTCTTCTTGATCTTTCTTCTTCTTACGAGAAGCTTCTCTCATTTGTCGTTGCTCCTCTTTTTCTTGCTCCCACATCAACTGCATAGTATCTGGGTCTTTAACATATGGGGTCGGATTGGCACTTTCGAACCATTCTCTTCGCATATCTTCTTCTTCTTCGATTACCCAATCTTCCATATTCCATAACACTTCACCAAATGTGGATTCACCATCACCAACACCCGATGGGTCATCTTCTGGAATAATCTCATTTTCATGGGCTAAGAATCGATCTCTAAGACCATTAAATACCGCACGTGCTTTTGTGTATGCAGGGATGTGGTTACGTGCAAATACATCAATTCCATTGTGATGTTCGATGGCCATACGAACATCACCAAATGTTACTTTATCACCAGGCATGATATTATTCATCCATGGTTCATCGTTTTGATGTCCTTCAAATGGATAGTAATCGATATTCTCAGGAATCAAAGAAATGATTTTTTCAAAACGGTCAAATGCCATTTGTTTATAATCAGGAACGTCTTCCTCTTCTTTCACTTCTTCAACTTCTTCTGTATGAGATTCTTCTGTATCTTCATCGAGATTGTCTTGTTTCTCATATATATCGAACTTACCCATAGAACGATACATCTCACCGAAAATTGGATCTTGGCTAATTCGCCATTCCTTTTCGGGCATACCTAACTTCTCCGCTTCGGTTAAGGGCTCGCCATAATCCGAATAATCTAAGTCCGACCAATCATTAGCATCAGCGTACTCGTCAGGGTCGTAATCGTCGAAGTCAATGGTATCATCATCGTCGTCATCTTCTTCTTCAGTAACTCCTCGTGCAATGCGAGAGCATTCTTTTGCATACTCAGGATCTTCCATTGCTCGCATCATATCATATTCACCGAAGAATTGACTCATTTCAGAAGCATCTGCCGTTTCGTATTGTTTTCGTAACTCAGCTTTTTCTTCATCTGTATAGCATGCATCAGAACAATCAATGTCGTCCTCATCCATGTCAGATGTATTAGAATCCGCACTCGGTTCTTCATTCAATTCGTCACCAGATTCATCTTCTGTTAACTGTTCTTCTTCCATCCATTCACCTAATGTTTTAACTGGTTTGGTGTCTGTTTCCGTACTAGTTGTTTCATCTCTATTCACATCTCCTACGGTGAATGGTAATGGTTTATCTTTTGGAACTAAGGATATTGTGCCATCTTTATGTTGATACACCACGTATTGATTCATATCAATGTTTTCTTTATCCTCGGTATCCATTTCGTATTCAATATCTCTAAACTTAGCTTGTGCACTGTTTAAAATTTTATGGTTACTGTAATCGAAATTCATTACATCCACGCCACCGATATTCTTTAATTCAGATATCACCATGGCATGCTTCCAGTATTCATCTGGATCCATTGTAACCACCATATATGCCGTTAGTGGGTCTACGCCAGTTTCCTCTACTAACCGTTTCCATCTTTCCGCGGAGCGTTTAACATTATCTTCGCGAGAGAGGTTCGGGTCATCCAACGGACTAAATTTTTCGTTGTTATTATCCATCCTAGGACTCCTTTCTCGAACAACATACTGTAATTTTTTTATTCATTTTTTATCGGTAGTATTCTTGTCTGTTCTACCATTCTGTTTGAATCAGCATCCTCCGCTTCAATTCAAAATCAGTTAGTATAGTGCGTGAACATCTAAAGGGTTGCCGCTTCTCTATACCATTAAATAATATATATATTAAATCGGAAAAAAATAACGATAGAAGAGCTAAACAGCCACTTCTATCGTTATTTTATTTATTTAATTTAAAGATTTCATATACCCAATCATCTAATAATGGGTCATCAAGCACATCTGCAATGTTTACAATTTCTAGGTTATGTTTATTTGGTTCACCTGATACTAACTTAGTTAAACTAGAAAGATCATCAACTTTGAGCTCAAATATAAACCCGATATGATAGTATGATATGTTAGATGCGTCATAATCATTATTAGCGAAGTATTCGATATGCATGGCTGGTAGTGTTGGATACACTATAGAAATCAATCCACGTACTTCTTCTTCCGCTTCTCTGAGCATGTTATCATATAATACATCATATAACGTAGTTGATGTTAAGTATTCATCTATTTCTTCATCAGTCTTGAACTCTGGTATAGAAACATGACCTTGTATCAACGTTAATGTGTTATTTTGAGAATCGTCTGTTTTGCGTCTCAATAAGAGTGCTTGCGTATTCTCTCGGTTAGTAATGACTAAACCAACTACCAATTGTTTAAAGTCAGGGTTGTCTTCTAACTCATATCTAGGTAAGACACCAATCCCATTATTGGTCAAGGTATCTCTATATGAGAAGTTATATAGTAATGAGCTCGTAACCACATTTAGATCTTTATGTGTGTTAAAGGCTCCGCTTAATCCCCTATAGTTACGTAGTCGAATCACGTCATTGTATTGGGTGTTTTCTCGTTTACGTAGCTCTAAGAATCTATCTATATACAAGATAGGTTCATCAGAGTAATAGTCTCCCATACGGATCTCCTTATGTATTAATCAAACCGTTCAGGAACGCTCTCATAGTTATCATTAACCACGTAGATATATTTTTTGCGAAGGATCTCAGTAAAATGATCCGGATCCGCTGCATAATCCTTCGATAAATTCAGCTTAGTGATTAGCATTTGCTTAAGAGGTTCCTCAATATAATCTTTATATCGAAGATAAAAAGTATTAAACCCTTCATCAATAAATTGAAGAGGAATGAACATGGCACCTGAATGTACGAGTTCATGAACCGTCTGTGACAGTGGAACTAGACCTACATACCCATCGTAGTGTAGACCCATAACTTCTTCAGCTATGTCCATCATGTTAATGCGTTCATTGTCCCCGTGTTCCATGAGGTGTTTATTTAACACGATATTCACAATGTCATACAAAGTGAATGGTTCGTGGTGTAATTCTATGCGAATTCTAGCTTTTCCATACTTCTCTTTCGAGACGTTATGAAAAAAAGAACAGTAGTTCATTCCCATTTTTGATCCAAGATATTGGATCAGCTCTCGATATTCTAAAGAAGAGCGAATGAGTACTTCAACTGTTTTGATGAATTTCACTTTCTCTTTATTATTTCCAAAATTATAAAACGTTTTGCTGATCGCTAACTCTTCCATAGCTTGCGTTACCGTTTCAGCATTCGATTCATAATGTTTGATTCTTGGTATTCTCATAAGTGACATTCACCACCTTTAAACTAAATATCTTAATTAGATATATGTTTAAAGGTGGTTATTTGCCATTAGTCTTCATAATCTACCAATAGATACGTAATAATATCCACGGCTTCGAATAATTTATCAAGTCGTTCTTTCGTCCATTCTTGATCAGAAGTCATGCGTAGTTCATCCACAATATCAACAAGGTTTGTTTTTATTGCTTTCAACTCAACTTGTTCTTCTATCTTTTCCAATAATTTATCCATATTGGATTTTTTACCACTAAGAGCTTTTAATAACTTACGCTCTTCTTCTTTCTCAAATCGTTTCTTGCTACCCATAGTTATCGCTCCTTAATAAAATCATGCTGTCTACGATTAAACGTATCCATTAAAATTTTAATCGTTTTAGGTGTTAAATGAATTTTGTTATCCACATAGATATCTTCAATATCATACCCCTCATATAATAAGGCTACGATAATTTCATTGACTGTGAATAGCATTTTCTCAATCCAAATTTGAATACCATGACGGAATTCATCTAATTGATTAGCATCTCGATACGTTTTAAATTTGTGAACTGCTAGTTCATTATGGTTTCCAATTTGATAGAACCCATAGAGTGTCTTACCTTCTGGTGTATTCATTGTACATAGTACTTCTAAATCGAACATATCACTGTTTTGTTTAGCATGTAAATCATATACGACTTTATAGCCCATTTGACCCATCAGTTTAAAGTATTCACTCTTCAGTTGTTTGCGTTCTTGATCTTCCATGTATATCTCCTTCCTGAGTAATTAGACTTATTATAATATCCTAAGGATTATACGCTTTTAATAGTATGGCTCTGGATTATATTTGGTCATGGATTTGTCTTTTTTCTTATGACGGCGACCCCAAGATCGTTTAATATACTTAGGAAGATTCAATTTGGCTTCCATAATCAAATATTCATCAATATCGTCAACTGAATCAATTTGATCAAACAACCATTCTGGGATATCAGGATCTTCCAATAACCGCTGTAGTGCTTTGCGTGCTTTTTTAGCATCATCACCCGTAATAAACTTTAATTGGTGAATCAATGATTCAATATCATTGATAAGTCCACTAATATCGGTATCGATACACTGGGAAATCATTTCTTGTTCCGACTCTGTCACATAGACACCTTGTTGGTATTCAAAGACTTCGTCTTTATATTTACCATCAAACTCACCTTCCATAAAGACGTCAGCTTTCATAGATACGATTCGATAGTCTTTGTATTCTTTCATACCATTTTGAACGCCATATGATATTAAGTCAGCTTCATTTTCTGACCATAAGACACTATATGGATTCTCTGGGTCAATCATGATATACACCCGATCATCATCTTTACTCATGTCATTTCCTCCTAACTAAAAAATAGATAGAAGATGGAAATCCATCTTCTATCTTTACTAATCCACTTTAAGATTGTTGAATATCATTCGCTCAACTGCTTCATTGATTGCTGTGAATTCATACTCATTCCTAAAATGAACGAATTTAATGCGGTTCAGTATATCTGTACCGGCGACTGATACTAAGTCCTTAAAAAACTTAAATGATACGTGATCTGGACATGGGTATTCTAATGTGACATCACTAATCAACCCTTTGATACTACCGTCAACAAACCGACGCATGATCAAGGCAGGAATAGAGTCACAATCACCCGTATAGAATATATTATCATTTGTTGTCGATTCTCTATCATTCACTAAGAACCCACAACTATCAAATTCCCCATGTGTCATATCCACAGTAATGATATCTAAGGAAGCCGTATTAATCAATTCGTGTACCACATGTGTATTTTTCATATATTGAGGATACACACCAGAAGCAACCAATGTCTTAATGACATCATCAACCCGAGTAATAATATATACTTTCGCTTCGTGTTCTCCTCTATCATGAATACAGGATAAGAAACTATTGATACCATTCATAGCATCGTCATGGGTATGTGAGATACAGAATACAATATTTCTATATTTCCGAAGTCGTTCAGACCGCATATAAAACATAAATGCATCGTAGTTGGGTTCAAAGATATACAACCAACCTTCATGTATTAGGAAGAAACTTCGTTTTGTTAAATCACAAGAGAAGTCTCCCCCTTTTCCAATAAAATTAATCTTATTGAATAATTTTTCCTCACGAATCATAATACGCAAACTCTCCTTAACATTTAACGACGCTTTGTTTTAGCTCCGTCATGAATTTCTTTGTTAGGTTTTTGACTGTACTATTTTTCAATAGTCTGCCGATATATAAATGACCGCGATTAGCAACTGACCCTTGTTTACTTAAAAACTCATTAATCTCCTTAGCCATTTTATAGGTAAAGTATAATTGAGCATAGTCAGACATCAATGGGTCTGTTGCATAATGTTCATTACCAATCGATTCCATATACTTTTGATCGAGTAATTGACCTGGTAAAATATGGAAATTTTTGTCCATACAATGACGAGTCACAATATCTTTTTTACTATAAATTCGTCGAATATTGGCTTCCGATTCATATTGATCGATACCTTGTTCAATTGCTTTATTGGCTAATCGTTGTAAAATCAAATCCAATGGTGTATCTAATAAGAAGTTTAGGATCTCTCTTGGAACACGATACCCATTCAATTCAATATCTGTATACTTAGCCATAGCGTTTGGAATATCTCTGAACTTAGAGCAGTTTAAATAGTCATTACTATGTCGATATCGATCAGCAATGATCACTACGTTATCATACTGACTCAATCGTTCATAATTGTTAACATACCATTCATGACGGTTTTTAATAAACAGTCTAATGATTTTATCCCGTGCTCTACTATTATTGATATCCCCATGCTGTAAGAAATCAAGAATTTCTTTACCAGATTGCAATGTATAATCTGGGAAATGTACATATTCAATATGTACATTTTTAGCAATTTTGTTTAAAATAACCACAACGTTTTCAGCGAAGGTTGATTTACCAGAACCATCTAGTCCTTCGATTGCTACAATATTAATCATTTAACATTCTCCTCTTAATACATCGCGAATAAACTTAACTTGAGCCATATACTCGTCAACGACATGTGGATGATCCACAATCGTGTCAAGTATATGGCTCGATTCTTCTTTGTCGAACGATATATGCTTATTCAAGTATTGAATCGTTCGTTTAATAGCTTTTAAATCCCGTTTGGATAGGTTGGCAGTCTTATCTCCCGCGATAAGCTCCAGTCCTACGACGAGATTCTCAATGTATGTCCTATGTTCGTTTCCAATAGTCTGAATGTATTCATACTCGAACGAAGTTAGGACGAACGTTCCGATCACATAAAGCAATAAGTCAGGATTAACATAGTCTCCTTTACCAACTTTACGTGTCGTTATTTGAAAATTTGATTTTTCTAGGTGTCGTTGGACTAAGTAGAGTTTCAACATATCAAGATGTTTGGAATACGCTACCACTTTACCAGCGACTTCTAATTCATAAATTTTCACGTTTAGCCTCCTGTAATGCATCATTTCCATACACTATCGATGTACCATTAGTACTCATGAGCCCACCCCACCGGAAAACAAGCAGTCGAAAACCCATACTAATCGAAGTGATCAATAGGAGCATAGCGATTTCAGTTACGTTGTTGACAGATGTGTGCGTAGATTTACCCACAGCCTAGCACCTCCCGCGGTACCGGATTCCTAAGTTATGACCATCGGCTGCGTGCAAAGGCACGACTTACAAAAGAACTAGTCGTCACATATCAGACCATATGTTTAGTACGGTACGTCCTACTTTGTCGTCGGATCCTCTTCGTTAAAAAACATATGCGGTTTTCCTATATGCTCTTAGCGGCAACTTAGTGCACCAAATCGACTCGCAGATCTAACGCATAGCACACTGTTCTATAGAAGTCTTAAATTGAAAAGATCCTAATCTCCTTTTTCTATACGTCGGTATCTCTTCCGTAATTCTATAGTAGCCTTGCTAGCCATTCACATCCTGACTATACATCAATTTTCGCTTTAGTTACCTATTTGTAAGTCGTGTTATAATTTTACTCATGAAATGGAATAATTAGTCCATCTACCCATATTTCGTTATCATCAAATGTAATATCGAATAGATCTCTTTCGGTGATTGAATTACGAGTTGTACCTTTACCAACATAGGCATCAAATGGACTATATGTGGCGGTATTTTCATTTGGGTTTTGTGTATAGATAGTTCCTCTATATACACCATCCGTAATCGTTTCAGATACTTTATAGTATCGTTGCTGTTGGTCAAATAACCATTTTAGTGAAATAACCATACTTCTTCGTGAATCATAAAATAGACCACATTCATTTTCAGAGAATGTCTTTAATGAGGTTACCTCAGTTAAACAATCGATAAATAACTTCTGTACACTATCACTACCGGTTAATATCTCAGTAGGTACCGCATTATTATTGAATCCAACTCCACCTCGATTATATACCGTTTGTGTGAATTGTATCCATTTTTCAAACACATCTACTACCTTACCTGTTGACATATATGTGACAATAACAATATTATCATGACTATCATCAATCGTTGGAGTAGGAACCTTGTTCTCATAATGAACCGATGACTTAGTATAACTTTTAAATACATCGGATATAGCACCCTGGATGATTGGTAATACCGTTTCAAATACTTTCGTAGGAATGGATAGTTGAACGATAAACGTTCTTCCCTTTTGTTTACCGATATACTTAATGAAAGGGAATGTATAAGCTGTTAACCTAACCCATTCATTCATATGGTTTACAAATTTTGATATATTTCGATTATCTCGTTCATGAGTATCTAATATACCTCGTTTGATGGTTGCTGGTGAATTATAGGTTATAGCCTGTATGGTATCAGTATCCATATAGGTAGTAAACATATCATCTACTAATAGACCACTAACACCATGAGCCGTGCATGGTAAAATCTCACGAACATTAGTCGTTTGCTTCATTTCACCTCTACCAGAAAACCCTTCATTGCGTACAAAGGCTCGACTACCACCACCTAATCTCCATAACATGTCATATACTGGCTCTATAATAGCTTTTTCTTGACTATATTGATCACCATATATGTACTTTACTAAACTAGTGCCATATAGCTTAATACTAGCCATAGTAATAACCTCCTTGTAATTAATATAAGAAATAGAGATAATAGGATTCATACCTATTATCTCTATAATATATATCTTATTAATTAATTATAATTTAGTGGACATATTATGCAAACTGTTTAAAAAAACCACTCCACTGCAAATATTAAAACCTGTTAAATTTTATAATTATATAAAATTTAAGTTCTAATACCTAATTAAGTGTAGTAGTTATAATAAAAAAATAAAAAAAGAAAATTTTATGAGGGGTGGGAACCCCGAATAAAATTTTAATATAATGAATAAACGGAAAAAATTCCCTCCGTTCGATTTTTAATCGAACGGGTTTTTTCTTTCTCCACGCCATAGAATTTTTTTGTCCGTTCCGAAGGAATAAGGACAAAAAAATTTTATGATGAACAACCTGACCGTTCTAAAAAAAGAACAGTAAACGAAGACGATAAACGAAGAGAAAGAAATAAAACGACAGGATATAAGTGAAACCTATAAACGATAGGATAAAAAAAGACGATAGTAGTAAACGATAGAATATAACCGAAGGGAATAGTTATATTCCACTTCGTTTATATTAAAATTTTATTCGGGGTTCCCACCCCTCATAAAATTTTCTTTTTTTTATTTTTTTATATGGAAAATAATAAGAAGAAGGATATTAATATCCTTCTTCTTATTATTATTTCTATAGAAGTCGATTGATAGATTCAAAATTAATATAGTGAGATATATAATCTTTAAATAAATCGAATGATATCAGTATATTTTGTAATGTATTATACTCAGAATAGATTGGGATATCCAGTATGATATTCAGTAAGTATAAATGATTACATTGATTATATCCATATAACGATTGAAGTCTAAGGTATACCAGATGAATGATATGATCCATATCGTAGGTAGTGATATTATATTTATGAGTTTCATATACATCATAGAAGGTAGTTAATACTAAATCATAGATAGGTAAACGGGAGAGTTTTAAAGCATCAGAGACTACATAGAGATTACCGGGGTTGAATGGATATGACCGATAGGATTTAGAGGCATCAGGGAGGAGACAATTGGACAGGATCCATTCGATCTCCTCAAGCATAGATGCATTTAAGCCATAAGAAATTAACTGATTTGCATCTTTACGTAAGTGCCTGATGGATAGTACGAAGTAGTCTTTATGATTAGATTGTAACATACCGGTGAATAGATAGATACAAGCAATATAGATCGTGAGCTTATCAATACGGTATTCTGAATTATAAGGTATCGTATTGATAATATCTTTACTAGTGTCTAATAGAGAGTATATCATATCTAGGTAATCATGTGTATAAGCTACCCGATTAGGATCATAATCGATAAAGCGATCGAGTACGGTATGACATAAGAACCATTTCATTGAGTCTAAGTCATCGACCCAATAATAGTTATCGAATTCTTTACCGAGGAATACTCGGATATCGGATATAGATGTCATAGAGTTACACAACTCCTTTGCAGATAGATAAATGAGTATATACTAACTTGTCAAAGTGTAGAAGTGGGTAAAAAAATAAGCCCGTATTGAGTACGGGCTTATGTATATTAGATACGAAGTAGCTTATCTTCTTCGAGTAGATCACGGATATTATCGATACTATACCCTTTGTGGATATAACATACACGACGACCATCTTTAAACTCTACGATTAAGAACGGAGAGAAGTAAGAGGTGCGGATAATATAGGATACGTCTCCGGATGGAGTTACGTTAGTTTCGTAACCTGGGAAGATACCACTCATGTTATTGATCACATCGTCCCGATTAACAAATAAACTGACAATTGGATTCTCTGCAAAGGAACGAAGTCGAATCATAAGTGAGGTATCAACGATTTCTCGGATACTATCAAATCCCATTTCATCTCGAGCTTGTTGATCAACTTTATCAACGAACTTGAAATAGAATTTCTTAACGCCATCATAACCGGGAGCTTCACCATGAAGATAGCAGATGCCTAGTTTAACAGGGAACGCAAAGGTATTGCGTTCACCAGGGTATTTAGTAAAGCCAACATAGGTAATGATAACAGATGTCATACTATGGGATAGTACAATAGACCAATCATCACCGATCGATACTTCTTGTTCAGCATCTAAATGATATAAGTCACCATCATGTTTAATGGTAATACAACCATCGTCATGGATCGTTTCGATAGAGAAGATTTCTCTCGTTTTAGTTTTATATGCAATACGTTCTTCTTGCGTGTATGTTTCATAATTACTCATATTTGTAATCTCCTTTTAATTGTAAATCACGGTGGAGGTTTAAACCTCCACCGTTGTATTATACATAGTAGCAATTTTATTAGTTAGCTCAATCAAACGAGCTCGATTGGGTAATAGTTGAATATCTGGATAATCCTCATGTAATTCATCCACAACGGCAAGTAGTATAGATAATACCTCTTGGTAATCAATATCTCTAAGAATACCATTTGTATATGTCGATTTATTCAATCGACAGTTTTCAATGCTACAATAGTTTTCTTTATTATTGATTTTGATATGTAATAGAGTTTGTCCCTCTTTCTTTATAATGAATACACGAGAATTTCTGAATGCATAACCACGACCTCGAATAGATATGGAATGGTAAATGCAAGTCATATCTATTCGTTGGGTAATTGGACTGGAATCCGATATCGTAGATTCAAAATGATGAGCCATTACCTCACGGGTAATGGCTCTCATAGTGTCTGCAATGATATGTAACCATTGGTTGGTATCATTGCGAAGTATGTCTATGTATCGTTCGATTGACACTTGTTCCATAATGATACCTCCTAGAATGGAATTTCCATTTCATCACTTCGTTGTTGAGCATGGGATTCGTTGAATCGTTCTGGTAATTCAATGTGTCGTTGTTCTAGTACAGCAACACCGAGATTATCAAGTAGGTCTTTCGTTGTATCGAATTCAACCTTATAGTCTAATAAACCGATTTGCTTAACAATCTTGATATAAGATTCAACAGAACGGGCATATTCAAACATGCGGATTTTCAATTCAAGGAAATCTCCACCGTTTTCACGGCAATAAGAATATTGCTCAATATCACGTTCTTTACAGAACAAATGCAATTCATCAAATAGATCTGCGAATAGATAGATATACTTAGTTGCAATCACATTTTCACAGATAATATCATATTCATTAGTTTCTAAAGGGGTATGGTCTTGGACAGAAGATGTCCAAGGTTTATTTTGAAACCATTCTGTGCAATACATGAAACTACTTGGTATTCCATTAGGTAATGGTTCTGTACGTTCAATAATTGCGACCCGTTGTAAGAAATCACAAAATTCTATATCTGTACTATAGGATAAATCAGTAGCATCTTCAAATTCAGGTACTACAAATTTACGAATATCTGCGATATAATGACCGAATCGTACTCGATCATAAGACTCGCCATATGGTGATACTTCTTTAGTTAGTATACCATTCAACATCAGCATACAAATAGCCCAAAGAGCATTTGTTTGAATATCGTAGTAGTTATCTTTATTGGATTTATTAAGTAATACTAAATCTTCTACGTTAAGACGTTTTTCAAATCTTTCTAACATGGTAATTACCTCCTAATTAAAATATTGGACCATCATCTTTACTAGGGACCATTTTTTCTGGGTTTGATTTCAATTCAGCTATTCTTTCACGATAGGTATCCATATCAGTATGACCTAACGCTTTTTCATAAGCAGCCATATAGTCAATTGAATAATTGACCGCAATATCAGTATCCAATGAAACCGTATTTGCTACATTATCCAAGAAATAAGCAGAGTCCATCATAGAGCGTTTATTTTCATGGAACGTCTCATATTGCTTGCATACTCTGTGTTGGGATATTTGTAGCTTTTCATAGACCCTAGCCAAATCTTCAAATATATCCGCTAATAAATATGCGTATTTAAGATACACCATATCATCTAAATCGAGTGGAATATCAAATATTTCATCATTTCCACGTGTCCAAGCGCCATACCATTCGATTTGTGTTGGTGTATCATTTGGTAATGGTTCTTTTCGAACGATAGTAATATAGCGATATAATAATCGACTAGGCATATTATAGATCGATTCATACTGAACATCATCTAAATTCGTATCGAGCATATAGCTCGATGAAAGATGATAATCATATAGGTCAGTGGATAATTGGAATGATTCAGGGTCTTTATTTGATACAGTAAACGTATCATAATCATCATTGAATCGTGTTTCATATAATGCAAAAACCAATGCGTTGATAATGTTTTCACTACATCGGATGAAATTATTTTCCTCATCTTTATATCGTTTAATTAGCTCAATCAACGAAAAATGCTGGTTTAATTCTGTTAGTACTTTCATTTTTTGTATCTCCTATAATTCAACATCAGCACCATAGACTTGATCTAGGTGTCTGATTAAATATGCGATATCTTTTACCAATACCATGATTTTCTGTTGGTGTTTATACCGTACATGATCCCTACAATATGCAGGTAATACGCGAAATATGGTATGATAAAATTCATCCATTGGTGGATACGCATCGGGCATTTTATCAGTCAATTCATCTGGGCAACCCCTAAATACGAATCGGAATCGCTCAGGGAACTTATCATTACCAACAATTTGAATCCGCCATTTGTCATCACCATCATCATACATACGGATTTTATGATTACCATTTTTCATATGTATGATTTCGACCTGTGTACCCTTTGAACAATACCGATGCATAAAATCAATATGACTGTTCGAAGAGGTATCAACTAAACATCGTTTATGATTATTCTTTGGACTAATCATATACTTGAATAGAATTCTGGTGTTCGCCATTAACTCATGACGCAACTCATCTTCTAATGCCAATAATTTAAACAATCTCATGATAACTCACCTCCTTTACTATCTGAGAATGAAAGTGGATATAACCTCACAGGTTATATCCACGAACTTTATTTTAGCATTGTATCTACGAATTCCTCATCCAGAACAGGAGTGACACTTGTCAATAGTTCTTGATGTTCATTCATATACTTAGCTACTTCATTGATATCTAACTCTTTATTGATATAGAGTGTCCGATGTTCTTTTCGGTTTTGGATTAGTAAGAAATCAGTTAACCCGAAATACACATCTGACAATAGTAGCTTAGTTGTGTTGCCTAACACTGGATGTGTGACAACGATTTTAGGTACAATCTTATTGATTGATACCCCATCAGTAATCCAAACTTTAAAGGATTGAGAACCTTTTAGTTCAGATTCACTAATGGTATAACCACAATACTCATTATCTGGAGTATAGTGGTATTTGATGATGTTAGTCTGTTCAATATACACATAATCATGAACGTCAACTGGAATGATTTTATTGATATTGAAATTATCCATAACGTCTTGCGTATGTTTTTCTCTCCAATACCAATACCAATTCGTTGGTGATGTGTATAAGAACAACGAACCTTCTTTCGTAGTAAATGTGAAGTCTCTAACCATGTCGTTACTAGCTCCACGAACTACGGAATTACATGTAAAATGGATTGTCTCCTGATTGAATGCAACTACCCAATCACCGCAATCGAATGTAGTGGTATCATCAAATTTACTTATATTAAAATAACCTTTTTTGATACTATAGCGAAAGCGGTTATTGTGATCTTTCGCAAAGTCGATTCGTAATAAAGCCATATATTGTGCTCCTTTCAAAATTTATAAATCTATGTACTAGTATGTAAGGTTGATACTATATGTTTATGCTTTTACATACTCATATAAAATCCTCTCATCGTTAATGAAATATAATAATTCACGTATCAACCCTATACACTGGTCAAAGGATGAATCTAGTTGGAATTGCATATGGTCCACTAGATTCATCCTTTACTTTTTCTTTCTATACGCTATAATAATATATATTTATAGCTGCGGAACGTAGTAAATAGTATGTTGCTTTATTTGCCTTGACAGATATGTAACGTATAATACACATGAAAGGATGTGAATTACTTTGATTACTTTGGATCGAGTTAATCCATTCAAGTATACAAAACAGAAGTTGAAGCTTCCCTATGATGCATCAACACCTGGTTACGAATTTAGATTAGTTATGTTACTATCTGATACTAGAGATTCGATTACTCTCTTAAATCAAGATAGTTACAGGGTTGCAACCACATATAAACGCTATTATCGTCCGTATAAAGTACGTCAAAAGTTCTTTGCTAAGATGATACAAACACGGTTGGACCAAACACAAATGAGTGATATGGCCACATTCTGTAAGAATGAATTGAATATGCTATATCTAGCTAAACCGAATGTCATTAAAAATCGTAATATCGCAATTGACACGAGCGATTTTCATAAGAACTTTATAGCATCGATTGGTAATCGTGGCTATAAACTAGTAGCCAATGCCTATGTGGATAAACTTAAAGAGTTTATTACACTATCAATGGTGGGTTCTACTCATAAACATAAGTATATCTTAGTGGATGCTGCTAACTGGGATATCAGTGGTGTAAATAAAAAAGATGTGGTTAATATGAGTGCTAAACTCATTAACCCATTAAGTATGATCTATTTCTTACTTCGTAAGAACTTCACTGCCTTGAAAGAGTCCTTTAGTGACTATACCTTCCTTATTTTCGATGGAACAATGGGATGGTTTTACTTTAATGCAGCAGACATTGATAAACGGACACACTTAGCATTTGCTAAAGAAGTCCGTAAATTTAGAAATGCTTCCGCTATGGTTGATCATATTGATACATTAAATGATGAAGGTGAAGTTCCTGAGAATCAACAGGAAAAAATTCCCGATGAACTTGTATCGAGTATGCAACAAATTGATGATTTATCTGATGAAATATTGGATACTAAAACAAAAGATGAGTTGCGTAAAGAACTGATTGGTAGTGTCAAGAGTGCTACTAAGGGTCCTGTTGATGACACACTGTTACAATCAGACTCAGTGGATACTGAAGAAGAACCTGATGTTGATATCGATGAAGATATTGATGATGAAGAAGAATTAGAAGCACCTCAATCAGATGAACTTAACGACACAGCCATTGATTTGAATGTCTATGATGACCAAGAGCTAGATGAAGAGATTGCTGCTGCGGCCGTTGAACTAAATTATGATAAGATGGATCGAACAATGGCTAAAAATTCTGCTCGTGAAGCAGAGTTACGTAAACGCCAAAAAGAGATTACTTTAGATGGTCTTAAATTAGGTACATTAAAGATTGATATGCCAGATACGGAAATCAAAACGAATAATGTAACTAAAAAGGTCTTTACTACCAATGAAAACGTTAAGGAAATCCGATTTGATAACTTTAATAAATCATATAATGAAAAATTGATGCAAAAGGATATTCTAAACGTATTCAAATCATTAAATGATAAGCCGATTCCGGTATATATCACATCTATCACTAAAGAAGATACATCAACCGCAATGGATTTGAAAGAAACCTATACGGTTAAGATGGAAGATGCTAATCGAGTACGTCATAGTATTACAGTTGATATTCCTAAAATCTATGATAATAACTACATGTATCTCGGTGGGAATAGAAAACAGTTAGTCAATCAGCTATTACAAAAACCGATTGTAAAGATTAAACCTGATACAGTTCAAATCCGTACAGATTTTAAGAAAGTATTTATGTATCGTCGTGGTGATAACGTATCTCCTAAAATTGAATTATTTAAGAAGATCATTCTATCTCCAGAGAATGCTAAATACTTTAAAGTACGACGTGGTAATGGTACAGCGTTAAATGGAAATACGAAAACAACCATTGAGTACGATTCTATCGCTAAAGATATTTTGGAATTGCAAGTACGTAAATTCCCATTAACACTACGATTTGACCAAATGACTTACAGTGATCAAGTTAAGCATGAATTGATTCCTGCCCCTAAAGATAGTAATGAACTTAGAATTGGTACTATTGGTTCTGAATTACTGAGTGTAAATGCTGATGGTAACGCTGATGCCAATAGTGCTGATAGTATTATCGATATCTTCGTAGAATATTTCAATGATAAGACGAAAATGGATTTCTGGTCATTATCGAAAGGTGCTAAACCGGGCAAACAGTTTATGTATACCTATTGTATGATTATGGCTAAGAAAATTCCAACCATTATCCTACTTGGTTACTATGAAGGTTTGACTACCATCTTACGTAGAGCTAATATTGAATTCCGTTTCTCTGATACACAACCTAAAGGTATCGCTAAGAGCGAAGGGATCATTCAATTCTCTGATGGGTATTTGATTTATAAGCGAGAACCAATTCAATCGTCTTTACTATTGAATGGGTTAGCTATTTTCGATACAGTAGCGTATAAGTTCTCTGATTTTGATACAAAGGCCCCATATTTGGATATTATTGAATCGCAAACTGGTATGCGTTCTACTGCATCTGGTTATGATTCTTTCTATGATAATATGATAGACCCTATCACAAAACAGATCTTAGAACAAATGGGATATCCAACAGACTTTGTTGGTTTATTGATTGCTGCTAATACATTATTGGCAGATAACTCCTATCATTCCGAAATTGATATGAGTCAATTCCGTGTTCGTAATAATGAGATTATCGCGGCTGTTCTATATAGTGTAGTATCTGAAGCCTATACTAAATATAGACGTACCGCAATGAATAGAAACCCTATGAAGATTTCTATTCCAAAGAATGCTGTCATCAAAGAGATTATGGCATTGAATACCTTGGAAGACTACTCTATCATTAATCCAATTACTGAAAAAGAAAAGCTTCGTTCCATTTCTGCTAAAGGTCACTTCGGTATCAATATGGATAAAGCCTATACACAAGAGAAACGTAGTTTTGATAAATCGATGACTGGATTGATGGCCATTTCCACATCTCCTGATGCTAACTGTGGTGTAGTACGGGAACTAACGATGGAACCTAAAATTATAGATAGTCGAGGCTTCATTGACGTTGACAAGCCAAATGAGGACATCAATGATGCCAATATGTTCTCCTATGCTGAAGCATTAACACCATTGGGTGTAACTCGCGATGATAGTATTCGTACAGCAATGGCGACAAAACAATCTAAACATATCATTCCAGTAGCCGATATGAGCCCAGTATTGATTTCTTCTGGTATTGAAAAGACGTTACCATATACAATATCTAAAGATTTTGCTGTTAAGGCAGAAGATAACGGTGTGGTAGAATCATTCGATAAGGCAACCGGAATGATGATTGTTAAATACAATAATGGTAATCACGAAGCGATCAATCTAAACCCAGTTGTGGTTAAGAATGGTGCTGGTGGTTTCTATCTCTCAAATAAACTAGACGCTAAAGTGCAAGTGGGAGATAAATTCTCTAAGAACGATATCTTAGCTATTAATGATACTTTCTTTGGTGATAATTTCGATGGACCTAAATTCAACATTGGTACATTATGTAAAGTTGCCTGCCTATCATCCTTTGGTACATTTGAAGATAGTAAATTGGTAACTGAACAGTTATCTCATCGATTATCTACCGAGATGGTTATGTGTAAACATATCACATTAGGACCTAATGCTAACGTAGATCATATTGTTAAGAAAGGTCAAACGATTGAAGTAGGGGATACCTTAATCAATTACGAACAATCGAATTCTGATGATGCGATGAATGAATTACTATCATCGATCGGTCAAGACTTAGGTGAAGAAATCAAAAACTTAGGTAAATCGAGTTTAAAATCTAAGTATACCGGTGTGATTGAAGATATTCGTATCTATTGTACAGAAGAATTGGATAACCTGTCTCCGTCGTTACAAGCGATTGTAGGTCCATACTGGAAAGAGATTGGTAAGAAAAAAGCTCTTGTTAAGAAGTATAAGATTACTGACCCAACCTATTCGGGTAATACCTTCTATGAAATGGATAAACCAATTACGCCGAATGCTGATGGTAAGGTAAAAGGGTATACGATTGATAAGGGTGTCATTATTGAATTCTATATCAAGTTTAATGACCCAGTGGGTGTTGGTGATAAAGTAGTAGACTTTGCTGCCTTGAAAGGTGTTGTATCAGGTATTATCCCAAAAGGACAAGAACCTCATACAGTTGATTATCCAGATGAAGAGATATCTACCATATTCCCAGCTAACTCAGTATTATCTCGTAAAGTACCTTCTATCTTGATTACTATGTTTGGTAATAAGATGATTGTGGGACTAACCCAACGACTTAAAGAGATTTACTTTGATAAAAAATAAAAAAAATAAAGGTGTATAGCATTCTCCGCTATACACCTTTATTTCTTATGCTTGAATCAATTGTTCAACGAGTTCAATACTGTATGTGATTTTATGCCAAACCACTTTGTCTTTACTGATTGATACTGCGATTTCACGGTTGTTCAAGTTACCGGTTGTTTTGATGAACCATAACGTAAAACCACGACGATCCGTTGCTGTAAATTCAAGTTCAAATATACCAGTTAATGGGTTTACATTATAATCGGTAATATTCAATTTTGCATCAGGATCAAAGTCTGGGATAAGTTTAGGAATACATTTAATGATATTACTAAACATTTGATTCTTCAAGAATCCACCAATGTTCAACACTTCTCCTATTTTAAACCCAGTCTTAATACCCGTTTTAGCCATTTCCATCATAAGTTCATTACCTCCCAATCTGTCATGAGATTCTTCTCTTCAGATTCTCTTACGTACTCTGTAAATGTGTCACCGTCCAATAGCCCACTAATCGGGAAGGATTTAATCTTCTTATCCTTAGTCTTTCTAATGAACTTATCTAACTTATCTAATGTTTTAGCTGCCCGATAAGTTAAATCAAAATTAAATGTGTTCAATATAACGCGTTCTACGCTATACGTATCATAACCCTTACCACAGGTTGATTTACATAGTTTATCTAGGTAACACAACCAAAAAAGAATGTTGTAGTAAGTCATGTTGTCGTGGTCATCGAAAAACTTGTATACGTTTTCTCGATTGACCTTTTGAAATACTTCAAGTAACTTCTTACGAAGCTTCTTGTCTTTGTATTTCTTACTTCTGCGTTCATTTAGCTTAAATAGCAAACGATCGCGTTCTAGTGACGAAATTGCCATGACAAAATCTCCTTTTCTAACTAAAAGAATTGTATCGATACACTATTATGATATATATTTGAAAAATGACATAGGAGTGCCCATGTGACCGAGGGGGATCACATGGGCGAATAGGAGATAAAAAATGAAAACAGTCTTTACTTATGGTTGGTTGTGGACAACCATAAGAACAACAGACATTGAAATCCTTTGTTGGTTATTATAAATTACTTATATGTAATTATTGCTATATCGAAATATAAAAGACAGTAGTTATCCTCTAAGCTTGGGGATATGACAAAACCAAACTTAGAGGATATACCATGTTGTTCGAAAGGAATTAGAATAAATAATAGTTGATTGAGTATCCATAACCCTGCAACAGCTTATGGAAATAATATTATTATTCTAACAATGTGTTGGTTGTATAATAAATAATTATAAAGGTGGTATGGCACAATATTGTAACGATACTATATGATAAGGAGATTGATATGAAATATTCTGTAGCCTTCTTGGTAGCAAACAACACTATGTTATGTGATATGGTAGCAGCTCAATTTCAACCGGAATATGCCCATTTAGTATATCCTAAAAAAGAGAATTTCTTACGACCAATTGATGAATTGAATACTATTGTGACAAGCTGGTCCATTGATAGTGAAACCATGTGGGTTCTTAAAAAAGAAGACTTGGATCCAAACGCCATCAATTTGGTTATTGTACCATTTAGTGCCATCGCATTTACCACATTACTGGAGCGTAGTCGTGAAGAACATGATATTTCATATACGATTATTGCGGTAAAAGAAAATGTGGGAACACAAGTGGGTGGCTATGAGCTATTTGATATGATAGTCGATACCAAATATCATATTGAAACAGACCTATTGGATGAATATCTAAGTGCACCAGGTTGTATGTTTACCGACAAACGATTTGATATTATTAAAACAATTTACGATGATGAAAAAGTCTATAATATGAGTCGATATATTGATTATTTGCTACCAAAGAAACAAGTAAAGATGTATAGGGAATAACCCTATACATCTTTCTTTTTAAATTCCTAACTTGTCTTTTAAGAATTCAGCATTTTTCATTAGGAAATCTTCACTTAAACTTCTAGTTTTTACAACCGCTAGAATATCAAGTTTATCTAGGAATCCTTGATACACTAATTCATTGAGTAGTTCATTGTGACTGGCAAGTTTCCAATCGATATATTGACCATACTCCGCAGCATACTCCAAGTCGAAGTCTTGATAACGAGATACCGCTTTCCAGAACTCCTTAGCTTGACTCTCAGCAGGATTTACGCGATAGATTTCAGATAAAATGACTAGTAATTGTAATTCTAATTGCTGTTTATTCAATAGAATATTCCATACCATATGATCTCTATAGTTATAGATTACATTGGGTGATGTGATTTTACCATTGATACAGATATTAACCCAAGAGATTTTATCTTTGAAAAAATCAATGGTGTCAATCGAGATGAATGGGTTAGTTGAGTAGAGCTTCCAATTGATATCATCTTCGTGTTTCAATAAGAAACGAATTGACATGTTTTGGTATAGACTTACTTCATCCTTATCTAATTCATCCCAATTGTCATCCATATATTTCTCAGATAACAATTGGATTGGTTTTTCATTATTAACTTCTGTTAGATTTACTTTCATGGGATTCTCCTTATATTATTTGATTGGTTGTTTACCGCCCATAATAATACCTTTAGCTTCATCTTCATCAGTTAATGCATTGATTTGCAATGCATAACCACGCATATCCATGGAACCTTTGAAGTATTTTTCTTGCAATTGACGAACAAACCGACGAACCTTAGACCCATTTCCGTCAATGTATTGATCATACATCTTCTTAGCGATTTCATAATCGCGTTGTACCAACTTTCTAGTTGTTGGAGGTGTATTAGGGTCATTGGCTAGTTTAAGTAAATCGTTCAATTGACGTTTAAACCGTGCTTGATTTTCTGGGTGAACATCAACATGGTATGCGAGAATCATTGGGAATGTGGACAATAAGTAGTTCATAGTACCAACTAATTTTTTAGAACCACCAGAAGTTAATGTTTCAGCATCTTCGAATTTAGACATACCAGAAATCAAGTCAGGTCCAAAGCCATAGGCAGTGGCAAAACTATCGGCATATACTTCACTACCAATACCTTCCCAATCATCCTTCTTAAATTTAGACATCAACCATGTAATTGGTGCAATCATTGCTAATCCACAGATATTAAGAAGGCCTGTAATAGGGATATATTTGAATACTTGGGTTATTTTATCGTTCAAGCGATCAAGCCATGTACCACCATGTCGTTCTGCACCACCATTCAAAATATCAATTTCAGCTTTGACGCTACCCGTAACATCATCAATCGCTTTATCATGTTCTCTAGCTATAGCTTCAGTTTCTTCTACAATAGCTTGACCTACGTAATCAGCAAACCAAGCTTTTTCAGCCATTTCAAAGTTATGGCCAATTTCATGAAGGATAACTGCCATGATTTCAGAACCACTCATGATAGCAAACAATTGAGAATATACAACAACGAATGCTACATATTGTTTATTTTTATCAATAAAGCGTTTACCGTGTTTAGTAGGTAAGTCTGGTAATTTAGCCAATGTTCTACGACTAAATTTAGATCTAACCAATGTAAATGCATTGGCGTCTTTTGTGGAGTAGATGGCTAAATCCATCTTAGCAAAATTAAATTCTTTTTCTAACAACTTAGCCACTTTAGCAATGCGTGGATCTTTATTGATATTCATTTTATAGGCTGCTTGAATCTTAGGAATGTTACCTGCACCCTCGCCAGCAGTTCTAGCAACATCGGCAATGATACTATCTAACAATGCTGTTGCATTGATAAGGTTAGTGGTTTTACCAACATACCCTTCTTCAACAGGTTCTAATTTAGCAGATAATCGTTCAGTTACTGCTTCCGCTACTGTATCATCATAATAACGACTAATAAATTCATTCATTTTCATTACCTACGTTTCTTTTAACTAAGCTCACATCGTATAATAGTTTATTTGATATCGTATATTTGATATCTTTCGCATAGAAATCCTCAATCCCATCAATTGATTTAATGAATTGATTCGTTAATCTACACGTAATAACACGTTCCCATTCTACACTAGGTAATGGGAAAGTGTATCGACCCAAGAAACCTAAATCAATACCAGGAGCGACTGATAGAAAATAGATTAAGCAGGGAGAATTAATAATACTCGATAGACCAACTCTACCGATAATTTGACCTTTTTTAACTTGGTCGCCTACTTTGAGTTTAGAGGAGTATTTCTTTAAGTTACAATAATTGGAACGAATGACTTCGTTGTGCTTAATAGAAATATAATTACCTCTATAATCATTAGGATTGTGAGCTAAACGGCTCAAGAAGTTCGTATTACGATACACCCGATCTTCATATGAACTCATATCAATGGATTCTACCACACCATCAGCTGTTGCACGAACAGGGTGATTGAATAGGATATATTCATACGGTGATATAGTGACATGAGATGTATCCGTAAACGAATTGATTCGTTTATCTCGTAATTGGGTAAATCCTTTAAAGTTCAATGGTTGTACACCGTAGAACTGGATACCGCTGAGATATTCTGCAAATGCAGATAATGTTAAATATGACAGTTTAGACCTAGCTAATACATAGGAAGCTAATCCTGTCATAAGCTGGAATTGTCTATAGTATTTCGAAGCTTGTGGGTTAACAGACAATAAATGGAATTCAGGTTCTCTGAATCCCCATATTGGTAACGACATACTCTTCGGGATTACTTGCATCAATTCCGATACAGTATTAATTATATTCATTATAATAACCTCTCTTACTATAAGATCAGTCCATTACTTGTTTGTGGAGTTATTTAGGAGCTTATAAACAGTAAAATAACCAAGAAAAACTAACTATGTAAAACCGGAGGTTATATATGATTACTAGCGTAATTCTAGCAAATATATATCCCAAAGTAGAGCAAGCCTTCACTAGTAAAGAGACCCAACGTAAATTTTCAGCGATTGTTGCATCCTATGTGGATCGCAATGTCAATCGCCTTTCTACCGCTGGTCCTAGTAAACGTACTCTATTTTCAGATATGGAACGGAATAAGGTATATGACCTTATTGATTTCGATCCAAAAGTATGTAAAGCGATTGTTAAGCAATCGAATTATATTAAAGCTAGTTGGAAAATCGTTAATGACCCATTTAATTTAGTAATGATGATGATTCTTCGTTATGCTAAGTTGAATAAGTTAGACCAAATTAACCAATTAGCAGTTACCTACCTAACCTTATCTATGTATCCATCATTGCATTATAAGTACTTTAAATTTGAACCAAATGAAGCGATTATGCAATATACTATTAATAATCTTTCCAATAAGTTCAAAGTTAAGCAGGTAGGGAATATTCTACAAGCATTGGTTGATACGACAGCATTAGCAGATAAAACGTATGATAAAAATATCCGTCATGCTAATGACAAGGAATTGACAGATTATATCAATGCTTATAAAACTAGATTAAACTCATTGATTAAGAAAATTCGTGATGTGTTTGAGAAAGATTATCGTAGTGGTAATTATATGAACACAGAGCGAGATAATGAAGATGAGAATGATTTTAAAACATCGGATAGTAATTCATTACTGATTCAACGCATCGTTGACCAAGTCGTATTGAAACTATCTGTCAATGGACCTGATAGTCGTATAGTTGATATTTCAGCTAAGATGAATCAGGTGTCTGTTAATGAAACGAGAAATACACTCAATCAATTAACGCAAAACAAAGATGAAAGTGTAAATATTCGAGCATTGTGCGAGTCTATATTGTATCTATATTTATTTAATGGTGAAAATCATGTCAACGACTTAAATGGTAGTAAATTCTTAACATTCTGCTTAGCAGTATATAAGAAATCTAATACCAATGATGAAAATGTCATCAAGGTTAAAAGTATTTTAGATACATGGATTGAGAAGTATTCGGAAACCTACCGAAAAACACAACGTGTTGCTACACTCAATAACTTTAGACGAGCACTATATATATTCTTCGTATTTACATTGCAACGTACCAAGTAAGATAGAAGGGAGATATGCATTAGCCTATCTCTCTTTTATTTATATATTATTTATACGATAAAGGTTTTCATGAGACCTTTTTGTATTCTTTTATTTTTTAAGGAGGACTATATAATGCATTATTCCTTTACTCGAAAAGAGCTCGAATTAAAACGAGCTGACATCGTTCCTGTTCGTGATATGGTATGTGTTGGAAAAACATATGCCCCTGACCATATTACACAATATATGGCAATGGATTTATCCGATTCGGAACAAGACACTGTTCTATTAGTTATCGAAGACATCGATAAAGAAACAGGTAGATGTACAAATCGTACATCTCAAAAATTAGAAGATGTTGCGATTGCTTCTGTTGATTTACAAACAGGTACTGAATACTACTTATTCAACGTAACAAACTTCACAGCAGAAGAGCTTGATGAATCTCGTCAGTTACGATTCAGTGCGTATGATGGGCGTGGTAATCAACATATCCGAATGGATATTCTACCAGATGAACCAGACACACCAATGGATGGTGGTGATGGCGTATCCATTACAGTTGACCCAGAAGGTAATCGTGAAATTCGTGTAGAAGAACCAGAAGTTGAATTCCAAACTGATGACTCTGATAACACTGAGTATGCACTAGTAGAAGGAGAATGGGACACTACTGAATCTGATGATTCTGAAATCTCCGACACGAATACAGTCGAAGAAGATAAGGTCATCACTCTTAAGGTAGAAGAACAATTAAAATCTTCAGTGTATCAACCACGTTCATTGATGGATTTAGAAGAAGAAGAAAATTCTAAAGAACAAAAACAACCTGTTGTTGAACAACCAAAGAAAAATCGAATTGACCCTAAGAACATTCGATTCGAACGTAATGAAAAACGTGAAGATTCACAAAAAGTGAATAAGATTCATTACAATAACAAAGGTAAACAACAGCAACCAAAAGAACGTAATAATCAACAACGTCCACGTCAAGACAAACCACAACACCAATCTATTTTCCGCTCTGGTGAACGGAGAAACCCAATGATTGACAGTGATGCCAATAATGAAATGGGTGAAATTTTCAATAACATCTTACGGAATCGATAAGATGTTATACTAATAGAGGCGGTGTATTCCGCCTCTATTTTTTTTTATCATCGGAGGGACCTATGAGTACAGAAACCTATTTAGATATCATTGAGGTCGATAATTTAATGATGACTCTACCATTAGATCCAATGCGAGCATTTATCCAAGAGATGGGACCTGCATCGTATAAGGAATGGGTGGATTTTATGATGTTAAAATTTCTATGCTTAGAATACAATGTAACATCTGAGCAACTTAGACCAGAGTATCTATCCTTAGATACACAGGATAAAATGAAGGGTAAGTTAATATCCTATTTAAAAGCTTCTTATGGACTCGATCAATCAGATATTAACCAACTACGATTGGTTGATAGTCTTATCACATACTGTGTTGAGACATTGTTTCCAGAATTAATGGATTCAACTGGTATATTCAAGGATTCCACTATTTTAATTGGTGATCGTAGAATGACATACTCGCAAGCACTTCAGTTCTTACATGACGCTAAAGTTCCTGAAGAGGTCGTAGAGTAATAATTCCTTTCTTCGACATAGCTATAATCGCATACTAAGAAAAGGTGGTGATTACCCAATGGCTATTACTAAGGAGAAACGTAAAGAAATGGAAGATTTAATCTACAAATTCTTTGCGACAATCGATCCAAGTAAAGTCAATGCAGAGAACTATAAGTCATTCTTTGGTAAAATGAGTGACACCCAGTTCGATACATTTTTTAAGAAACTCTTCATGTCGAAGAGTCCCTATCTACCACTCGATGTTGTTATTTTCGAGCGGGATTTAGATATGGCTAATATCGAGAAAGCTTCTAAATTGCTCGATATTCCACTATATGAATACGTCGTTTTACCATTCTTTAGCGAGGATAAATCAAACCCTATCGTCACACCATATAAAGTACCAGTTGGGTATATTCATGAAAAACGTGTACAACAAACAGCACGTAAAAAGAATACAACATCCATTGACATTACGGCACGTGATACAAAAACAGGTCAGGTTATCAATGAAGATAAAAATGGTCGTCAAGCCATTGAAGAAAACTATTGTCTTATGACCTATGGGGCATCCAATGCTGTTAAAGAATTTATGTCATTCCGTGCGGATGATATGGTTATGAAAGAAGAAGCCTATAGTCAAATTAGACGTAAAGGGTATTTATCGATGGAAGAATTAAGTGATAACGTTGAAAACAAAGTTGCCTTAAACACATTCGATGTATATACCATTTCCATGGGATTGAAAACCAATCTCGTTACAGAAGGTTACCTTCTAAAGGGAACACTTAAATAATACTTTTTTCTAGTAAGGAGTGACTCTTATGCCAGAAAAAGACACAGAAATGTGCATTGTTACAGAAATCGGTACATTCGGTAGTATGTCGATCCCAGATCCAACAGCTACTCCTGTTACTGAACTCTTTAACACTACTAAAGACGAAAGTCTTAAAAAATATTTAAAAGAAAATATGATGAATACAGACGGAGGTAAAGACTAATGAGTTTTGTTTCTCATCAAGCTCCTAATGGTTTGGAATACTTCATCGAAGCAGACCAAGCTAAAGGTTTAACTGTACTTGTGCCTAGTAAAGGTATTTTTAAATTAGATGCAGCTGCCGCTAAAAAATTGGTAAACTTCCCTTATCAATTCGAATTCTTAGCAGCGTTATCTTCTTACCGTAAAGCAGCTAATGGTTCTGGTAAACCAGTTCATACTCATATTCAAAATGATACAGATAAAACTATCTCTGTATTCGATTTCTTGATTATGGATGCCGCTGGTCAAAACGTAGCCGCTACTGTTAAAGTGGTTAACACTGAAAATGCAGAAGTAACTTCCGAAATCGAAGTAACTCCTAAAACTATGAGTGCCATCGTATATGAATTGGCTAAAGCGGGTATCAAATCCACTGTAAAACAATACGCTGGTGTAGTATCTGTTGATACTCTTCCTTCTGAAACAGCATTCAGCAAATCCGCATTCTATCATGTAAAAGAAGATGGTAAAGTGTATAAATTGAATGATGTTGAAGATGGTTTTGAAGAAGTAACGGATCCAATTGTTGAAGTAGAAGAACTTCCAGCAACTGAAATCACTGCTAAACAAAACGTATTGTACTTCTTGAACCACCCAACTAAGAAAGCTGACCGTGGTTTCTTCGAATACAATGGTACATCTTTCATTAAAGCTGACTATGTTGGTGTAAAAGAAATTGCTCGTTTACCTAAAGAAGAAGATATCGAAGATCATTTGATCTATGTAGTAACTAAAGATATCAAACAAAAAGACAAACCAGAAGTAAAAGCTGGTACAATCTATGTTGGTAAAGAACAAGCATTGGAAGAAAAAACACTTAAAATCGAAGAAGTATCTGAATTACCTAACTTGGTAGTGGCTAAAGAAGGTACTATCTATGGTGTTAACGGCGTATACCGTAAATTTACTTCCGGCGAATTTGGCCCTATCGTTGCTAAAGCTGTTGTTGCACTAGATGCTAAACCAGACTTCGCTAAAGTGGGTTTAACTGTAAATCCTGAAGTGATTTATGTATTGAATAAACAAGTAGACTCCACTCATTTAGTTGGTTCCAAATGGGTATTCGATACAACAACAAAAGCTTTCAAAGCCTATGACCCAGAAGAAGTTGCTCCAGTAGCACCTGGTGTAGGTGGATAATAAAATTTTATAATCGGAGTAACTAATAGTTAGGGACTTTCTATCTTTAACAAGGGGATGGATTTCCTGAACTACTCCTACTGGACCTAATCCAGAAACACACGTTAATAAGAGATACAACCGTTTGGTTGTATCTCTTATTTTCTTTTTTTTTTAGATTAGAATATCATTAACATCGATTTCAGAAATTTTAACGGAACTATCATGGAATGTTTTCATTAATAGTTTTAGCAAACTTGAACCGATGGCAGACGTTGACATCCCGATGTTCTCAATACCTAGGCGATAATATAAATCACCAGCACATTTAGAACACAATTTATCCCCTACGCAATACAGAGGAGACCGTAAATTAACCACCTTACCAATGTATGATTTAATATTAGAGTTATCTAACATTATTAGTTTATTACCTTCTACGATGTATCTATACATTAGTTTCTGATAGTTCTTTTTAGTAATTAGCGTTTTTCGATACGCCTTCGTACCACAGTCCGAACCACGTTTATCTAATACAGCTGATTGGTAGGCCGCGAAGAATTTTTTAGTTGCATAACCAGCCACGGCTGTACCAATGGCTTTAGGATAGGCACCATTGACTACTTCTGTACCATATGAAGGAACATCATCCTTCTCTAACCCTTCCATATAGGAACGTTTAATGATTTGGTAGCCACCGGTATTTGGGTTATACACAGGACCTCGAGTTAAGAAAAGGTTTTTATAGTTATTTTCAAAACTACCACGAGCACCCGATGTATATAACGTCAAACCAATATCATCCTTCAATTCTTCTTTAGTCATATCGATAAGCTGTTTTTCTATTTTATTCGCAACAACAGCATCACCTTTAGCTAACGCTTCTTTATTTTCTTCATATAGTTTATCACGAATTTTCATAACTTTGGCAAGATTTTTCGTCGTACCTTCAGTGAATGATGGTGCTACGTTTGTGTGAATGGTATTACCTAACCATTGTAATCGATTGAAGTACTGACACATATCTTCAGCTGTGATATGTCCATCAAGAAGAGCTTTTGATAACTCATCACTTTCAATACTACCTAGTTTACCATTGGTGATTGGTTCGGCAATATATCCTAACACTTTTTGGATATTCGGGATAGCTTCATATAAATACTTATTAACGAGTAATTGACCAACATTAGTTTCTACTTTAGTTGTATTCACATACTCATTTGGTTTAAGTGTAAACTTATCTTGGAAGTTAAACTTAGGCTCAGTCATCTTTTTCATAACTGGATCATAATGACGAGAACAATTTTCATCAAACCATTGTTTGGTCAATTGATCTGGCTTTAATGATAAAAGATAGGCTTTATTAGTCTCTGTAATCATATAATTCACCTATTTTCTCATATACAAATATTGGTCGTCGTCTTTATATGACGTCCAACCATCACTTTTATATAGTGATATAGCAGCACTGTTTGTTTTATCAATTGTGAGTTGACTACAACCATGCTTAGTGGTAGCAATCTTTAATAGTTGACGGGCTACTCCCATTCTACGATAATCATCATGTACCCATAAGGCTTGTAAACCATGGGTGGATTGTTGTACATTGACAACCCCAACCAGTTCACCTTCATAGTATAGTACTGTACCTTGATGATCATCATCTACCTTAATCTTATTGATGAAGTCATTCACGGATTTATACTCCTTGATGAATGCTTTATCAATTACTTTTGGTTTAAATAGGTAGCGTGGACAAGTAGCCTCAGTTACTTTTTTGGGTCGTAATATTTAGCTACAGCTTCATTGAAATATTTTACCACTAATTCCAATAGATGATTGCATAGCGTTTCATATTTTTTGTAAACTGTTTTAGAAATCGCTTCGATTTCATCTACGTGTTTCAAAATAGGATGCCATTCTTTTGGGATTTTGTCATAGTGTCTATCGATGACTACGTCCATTGCATCGTCTTTATCCATACCATCTTCCACTAATAGTTTGATTATGTTAGACACAATTAGTTCAGATGTACCGAACTCCAACAATGATTCGCCCAAAATAGCATCCACAGTAGCTATAACATCTTTAGGACCAGCATAACTATATGGATTACGTTGTTTTAATACTTCAACCAATGGTACTTTTCGTAACCGACTACCACCATCAAAGAATTCTTTATCAAAGAACTTCTCAAGTTCAGGGATAGTAATTTTAGCCTTTTTAAGACACAAAATAGCTTTCTTAGCATTTCGTTCTTTAATAGCATCTCTAACATCATGAAGTGGATATACGAATCGTTTATCGAAATGATCATCGATCGTATCATCATAATCTTCATGGAATTTAACAAAGTCTACTTCATCTTGGATATCTTTGGATAAGATAACCTTTAATTTGTATGAATCGGTTTTAAATAGTTTATGTATTCTATCGATTATTCCCATCATAACACCCCTTATTCAGTATAATACTTTTTGATTGCATAATCAAAGTACTGTTTCAATAATTTAGTTAATTCATGGAATAATGTTTCATATTTTTGAATAACTTTAGAACCAATGATATATAATTCATCGCTATAATTCAATACAGGATGCCATTCTTTTGGTATATCGGATAGGTTACCTTTACTGATTTTATTCAATATAACTGCTATCTCAGTATCATTAGTTTCATATAAAGAAACTATACTTTTATTAACGTATTCGGTTAATCCGAGCTCTAATAGTCTACCCATAACAATACTGCTTACGGTAACATCAATGATACCCGGTTTTGCTTTTTTGGTATCGTTACAGTATAAGAGTACTTCTTTAAGTGGAACTTTATGGTATTTGGATCCACCAATGAATAACTCTTTATCGAAAAACTTTTCAATTTCAGCCATATAAATCTTAGCTTTTCGCATAAGATATAATGCTTTTTTAGGATTTTTATCTTCTAAAATACTATCCCGTACATCCTGTAGACCGTATATGAAACGACTATTGAAATGATCATCAATAACAGCATCATCTATATCTTGATTGATTTCAACGAAATCAACCTTTTCGTCAATATCCTGTGACAATACGACCGATAGTTTATGTGTATTTGTTTTAAATAACTTATGGATCTTATCAATTAAACCCATTGTACTAACTCCTTTACAGAATAGAAAAAGCGGATATAAGAAATTAATCTTATATCCGCAATAGTTGTGTTTAGTTAGTGTAAATACGGTATGTGAAGTTAATTTCTTTAGTGTTTGTCAATGGTTCATTATCCAAATTCAATTTGGAGAACATTTTTACGTTTACATAGTCGAATTTACCAGGAGCAATTTCCACACGTTTACCTGTGAAAAGTGCGATAGTGTTGATACGAGATAATTGGATATTACCATTTACGTCGAACCATTCACGAACGTCTTTTTTAGTGAGTTTCAAATGCATTTCTACGAAAGCTTCGATAAGATCACGACGAGACGTATTGTGAACATCAGATTCTACTTCAGAACCATCTTCACCTTCTTCACCATCTTTCCACAATACTTTGATTTGTGGTTTTTGTTCGAAGCCTTTAAGGTAGTATGCGAATAAACCATCGGAATGACGTTCTTCCATCATATGGTATTTAGCAGCATCATCACCACTCAATGGAGTTTGTACGACACGGAATGGAATCATTTCATCACGTTGTCCATTTTGACCAACTTCACGTTCATAGAAGTTGACTGGACGAATGGAACCAAATGCATCACCAGAACCACCGATACCAACACCCCAAAGGCATACAATATCATCTTGTGTTAATGGGTTAGGGTCAACGCCTACGTTGGAGTTAATATCCATAATTTCATTGATAGTGGCTACTTGCAATGGAGAGCGGATACCCCACATTTTTTCCATTACTGTAATGGCACCACCAAGTACTGTTTCATTATGCTCATTAGAGAATAACACGTTACCGAATTCATCAGTGGCACTGATTTCTGTACGGAATGTAGTGTGTCGTTTTTCTTTAGGAGCAGAGAACTGTTCTTTCAAAACATCAACTGTACCGATACGATCGGAGAGTTTTTTGTTAACAATATTACTCATTACTGAATTCTCCTTTTACTAGTTAACTATAGTGTTTCTTAATCGTGTGTTTAAACTGTATATTGTCTTTAGATACTAGTTGTTTACCAGTACCTGTTACTTTAGTTGCAGTACCTAATGAACTCTTCAAAGGAGCTTCTGTAATAGGATACACACTGTTGTCAATAATAGATTCTACTGTATTGTTTTTTGGGTTAAATCTTTCAATATAACGCAAATCACTTAAGAATCTACGATCTCTGAACGAATAATCGCTAGCAAAATATGGCATGAGTGTTTTAATAAGCATACCACTTCGTAGAGATTTATCTTTTGTTATACTATGATCATCGAATAATTCTTGGAAATCCTTAAAGCTAAAATTAGCCGGATCATCATTGGTTAATCGATGTTTATTCTTCATATGTAATGGGAAGCGATCCTTCAAGTAGGTTACTGAAGAATACACATACCATTCCATTAGATAGGCAGTTAATTTTTGATAGATAGCAACCTTTTCTTCTGCTTGGATGTGATCAAATAAATCAAGTTTGCTATTGACGATAACATCAACGATGAAGTTACGTACAACCACTTCACTCAATGGGAATTTCTCACGGAACGATTTATCTTTGATGAAGTATAATAGCTCAGAGATATCTACCTTATCACCTGCGGAATCTGTCAAGTCAATATCTTTAGATGTACTAATGATATCATAGAATTGCATAGCAAAATGGTCATCTAATTGCATATCTTTCCAGATGAAGTGGATTCGATCTGTAAAGTGAATGAAGTCTTTAACTAACTGCCAAGACCATGTACGATACTCTTCAGTGAACTTAATTTTATCATCATATTTATTCGTTACCGTAATCATAGAAATACAATCATCGTAGATATATTCTAACGCTTTACGATCCTCAATCGTCATATTCACTTCCATACCCTTGAGTTTATCAAGGATTTTAAGCATATTGAAATGCGGATCATCTAATACATATACTAGGTCAGAGAATGCGTCGGATACAGTATACGATTTAAACTCATTGACTAACTTTTCAACCATCTTAATCAAATCAGTCTTCTCATTTAAACTACTAATGAATTGGAATTCATCATCTAACGAGGATAGTTTATGTAAGATATAGTTGATTAGGTCATCTAAGTCTTTACGTTTACCGCGGATATCATTAAAGATATTCCATAAGTCTGGACGTAGATCTCTCAATAAATCTTCATAACTCGTTGCATATTCACCATTTGGTTTCTTATATAACTCTTTAACATCCTCTGTGATAAGTAGGGAGTCATAGAGTTTCTTATAGCACTCATAGGTTTCCAAGTCTTTAGTCAATCGCATACGTTCATCAATAAATTTACGTAAGCCATTGATGTTACGATATACATCATCAACGTCATTGATGGTTGGCGTATGAATCTTAGTGAAGAACTTAAGGATTTCAGGGTCAATGCGTTTAGAGCAAGCCCCTTTACCATACAATAAGTCATCACGAATCTTAGGGATATCCCCTTTGAAGTTGAACCCATATACATTGGCAATTTGATATCCTTTAAGAGGGATCTCACCACGTAGACCGAACTTATTAGCAACTAATGTGCATAGGAAGATGACTAGCTCATATAAGTTGACATAATCAGGACTTAAACGTGGAAGTTTCATTTTCAACTTATCCATCTCATCCTGATTATCAATACACATACGAATTGTATAGGTAGATTCATAGAACGTCTTAGTCATACTATAAATCAAGTCGATTGACATATACTTCGTGATAATGGAGTTAAAGTTATTATGACAAATCTTTTCCATTAAGTCAGAATCGTTAATCCAATATGGATCGCCATCGGTAATGGCATGATAATCTACTTTATTATCTGGATTAGCAATCGCAGCAGCAGGGTCCATATCACGAATGTTAACACGTTGGAACCATACGTTCCATGTATTTTCGCAGTCGATGACTTCTTTAGGATTACCTTCTTCATCAACGATAGTCTTATACTTGATAACAGGATTATCATTCGTATCTCGTTTATAGTCTTTCACCAAGTAATATTTATATACATTAACCTTGATGAAGTTGAAGATATTGGAGATATCATAAATGACTTGGTTAGAGGATTTTACTTGCAACATCAAGTTCAAATCCTTAGCAATAATTCGTTGGTATAATACGGCAATCTCTTCAAAGTAAGGCATATTATATCCTTCGAATAGGTATCGTATCAATGAGTCGTCATAGAACTCTCGAGTGATACCTTGTTTAAAGATGTTAGCGATGAATCGTTGGATTGCAATAATCATGATTAAGAATCCCATGAATTCATCATAATATTCAAACATCTTGTTGTCTTCTTGGGTATATAAACCCATCATGACATAGTCACGAGCTTCATTATAGAACTTAACAAAGTCGTTAGAGATATACTCTATGTCTGATGGTAATACATATAGTAATTCATAGTTTCTAGCTGTTCTAGCTGTATGATATGGTATAGCGTAGCCACCTAAAAATTTCAAATATGGTTTATTAGGGTGCTTCGCGATCAGTTCATCAGCTATACCGCTAGTTGTTACTAAGTGAGCTAATTGAGGATCCAATTCATGTACTGGTACATTCGTAGGAATCCCAAAACGGTTCTCCGGAATGTAGACAAAATCGGTATCTTCCATGTCTGGTTCACCATGTAACATACGATAGTAGTTATTATGCTCTTCAAAGGAACCAATGATTAAGTTCTTTTGAAGTTGAACGACCCTATCTCTATATTGAGGAGGGATATTTTCTTTATCTTGTTGGCATTTCGTCAATAAGAGACGATCTATTCCCGCTTTAACAAGAACGCTGCGTTCAAACGTAATATATGAATCCCAGTAGTCGCCAGTTTCAATGGCTGCCACATAGGCATCGCCCATTAATTTGGTATTCTTGGTTTCATATTTTTTTGCTTGTTTACTCTGTTTGATAACAGCAGACCGAATAATTTTTCGTAATTGTAACAGGAATGTGTCCATGTCTATACCATTATATAGCATAGCTGTACCATCCTTTCTAAATACATAGTTATTGTACTTAAATAGATGTCAAATTAACCAAAAAAAAAGAGGAACGGAAAGTTCCTCTTTTTCTTATTACTTACGAACCACTTTGATAATGGTATCACCCTTACGAACAGGAATGACTTTCTTACCAGGATGGTTACGAGTAAGTTCTGGGAATTCGTCAGCTGATACATCAAAGATATCAGTTTTCAATAAGACTCTGAATTCGCAGAAATCATTACATCCAATAACGAATGCTAAATGTTCACCTTTTCCCAAACTAATCAACTTGAGAACTTGACCACGTCGATCGGATTTAGCAAATGTATCTAATGTGCACCGTTTACCATTACCTTTATCGGTTAAGATAAGCATTTGATCATCGGTATTCGTAATACGAGCAATACCAACCACTTCATCAGTTGGTGCCAAATCAATACCGATGACACCACGGCTCATTCGATTTGTTTCAGTGAATGTACCTGTATCAAATCGTAGACCATTACCTTGTTTTGTATAGGCAATGATATCCATAGCATCTTTACCTTTAAGTACAGATACTAACTCATCATCTTTATTAAGGATGATACTAGCTACTGATGTTCGGAATGGGTATTTGGAACAAGATGTTTTCTTGATAATACCCTTCTTGGTAATGAATGTGAATGCTTCATTAGATTTCACAGCATCTTTTGTAAAGATAGCTACTACATCACCATTGATATTCACATACTTACTTAAGGCTTCACCATATGATTTCTTATCAGATGCTCGAATTTCACCAACTTCTAAGGCATGTACATACCCTTTACGGTCGAAGAAGATTAAGCTATCTAAGTTATTAGCATGAACAATCTCTACTGGCTCATCACCTTGGGCTAAGTCACCAATGGATTTCACATTGTCAAGAAGTTTCTTAACATACCCATTCTTAGTGAACACAATGAGATGCTCAGTGTCACTATACTTAGCATCATTCTTCGCTTTTACTACTCGAGATAATCTAGGTTTACCATATTTAGCAATACCCTTTTCAAGTTCTGTGATAATGACCTTATCTAATTTCTTAGGTTTAGTAATCAATTCTTCACAGACTTTAATCTCATCCAAAGCATCTTTTAATCGTTCTTTGAAACGTTTCAATGCGGATTTACTGAATTCGCTCATCCGAAGATTGATGATTTTGTTAGCTTGTACGGTCGTTAAGGCATAATCCTTATTAAGCATCTTAATCAATTTATCATCTTCTGATTTCTTAATCATTTTCATGATTTTCTCAGCTTTACCTGGCGTTTCAATGATGTCGATTAATACTTCAGTAATATATACCAATTCTTTCAATTTAACTAATCGAATGGTATATACTTTACGTTTAAACAATCGACGATTCATAATCCAGCTATGGATGATGTCTCGAAGGTTAAAGAGTTTAACCACATAGTTATCAACGAAGTTCATTTGTGTTGGGAATGAACTTTCTAACCCTGTCTTAGCATATAAGAACATCTTCATTTGATGTAAGTCTACTTCTTTAGCAAACTCAAGAATGAGATAGACCGACTCAGCATCAGATGCATCATTGATTCGTTTTAATCCAGGGAGTTGTTTACTTTTACTGAATTCTGCAATCTTTGCAATCACAGATTCAATTTTAGTTTTATAAGGGAGAGATGTGATAGTTAAAGTATGTTCATCTGGATCTTCGATAATCGTAGAACGCATCTTGAATACACCTTTACCGGTTTCACAAATCTCACTAAATTGACCTTCATCAATAATATCACATCGAGATGGAATATCTGGAATAAGATATGGATGATAGTCTGGATCTTTAATGCATTTGATGACTTCTTCAAATGCTTCTACTAGGTTAAAGGATGGTACATACGTAGCCATACTAAAGGTAAACCCGGTAGATGGTTTCAATAACATATTTGGATATTTAGCTGCCAATGATAATGGTTCCATAAGGTCCTGATTATACGTTGGGGCCATATCCATGACTTTATCATCCCATTCGCTAAAGAAACAATCATAGGCAAAGTCAGATACACGACCCGTAATATACCGAGCACTTGCTGATGGACTACCAGCAATCTGACCATTGTTACCACCAATTGTCATCAATGGATATGGGACTTCCCAGTCTTTTCCAAGACCAGTAATTACATTTTCTACAGAGGAATCACCATGAGGATGAATCTTGATAACGTCACCAATCAATGACAATACTTTTGTCATCTTCTTAGTAGCACCCGCTATCTTAGCTGTCGCATACAATACACGACGTTCAACTGGTTTTAATCCATCTGTAATATCTGGGATAGCACGTGCTAATACAACGTTAGTACCATATTTGTACATCCCATCTTCATTATACGCACCGATATTTTCTTCCACTACACCACGATTATTGGTGTATAAAGACATATCGGTGATTTTACCACTAAACTTCTTCTTTGTCTTTTTCGCCATTACGTTCTCTCCACTGTTCCCTTAATATGAAATACTGCTGAGATTCTTCCATTTCCTTGGTTTCAAGATATAGATATAATCCACCTAGAGCACTAACCAGTAGAATTACAATGATAATAGCAACAATTTCTGGTAGTTCCATAATGATGCACCTCCTATTCATAAAACCCATTATGCGATTTTTTGTGTTGTATACTTTTTGTGTGTTGGTAACTACCTATCGATAGTACCAACAGCACAACTAGTAGTAGTATTACAGGTATAACCATAATTAGTTATCCAAATCATCACGATTGAATTTATGACTATTATCAATCATAAATGCTTTACGAAGTTTTGTATTTGGACCATGTAATACTTTAACAGTATCCAATTCACGTTCCAAGTCATCAATCGTTAACCGAATCAATTCGCGGTTAGCTGGATTCAATGTAGTTTCCCACATGATTGTCTTATCCAACTCACCCAACCCTTTTATCCGTTCTTCGATTGGGGGTAAATACTTTTTCGTTTCACGGAAGAACATACCTAAGCTGGTGTAGACTTTCCCACCATCTTTGGTTTCCATAGTATAATATATATCGGAATGATTAGCTTCTTTAATGAACTTCATTAAGCGAGATGCTTTATTGAAGAATGCTACATCAACCAATAGATATTGGTATATACCATTAATAGAACCTTGGATAACCCCAGTTTTAGCATCATACACTAATTCAGGGAAACGCTTCTTTAGTTGACCATTGAAGGTTTTGGTTTGTCCATACAATAGTGTGAACTCAATAAGTTCTGGGTTCGTATAGAAGTATTGAGCTAACGGTTCAAGCTCCAATAGATAATCAGAGTTGATGTTAATTAACTCATGCATTTCTTTGTTGGATAGTTTGTGACCTTTACTATTCGTAAGTGTCACGTTTTCAACTACATTATCAGCGAATAGCTTATAGTAATCCACCTTAGAGAGAATATACTTATGCTTATGGTCTTTCAAGATATATAATGGAGCTTTCGCTTTGTATAACATACCTTGTTGTACAAGCTCTGGCATAAAGCATAAGAAGAACGTGGATAGTAACGAAGTCATATTATAGCCGTCGATATCTGAATCGACGAAGATAATGATTTTATCAAACTTCGATTTACTTAAGTCAAAGTCTTTACCAATGCCAGTACCAATGATTTTGGTTAACGCTTTCAATTCTTCATTTTGAAGAACCTTTGCTAATGGTTCACCATAGGTATTCATTGGATTACCTTTGATTTTAAATACGGCTTGTGTCATAGGGTCACGAACAGCAGTTACGCCACCTTTCGCAGAATCCCCTTCGACTATGAATAGTTCCTTATACCCTTTACCAATCGCTGGACTATAACCACTCATGATGGATTCTTCTAAGGAATCCATTGGTTTATAGTCAGACTTACGGATCTTAGAAACTTCAAGTCTTGCACGAGCATTTTTCTTAATATAGGTAGCAATCTTCTTAGCTTCAGAAGCATGTGATTTCATATACTTCATAACGGCATCGTAGACTGCATCACGAATCTCTTTTCCTAACTCACGGTTACCAACCGCTTCTTTCGTTTGGTTCGTAAATTGTGGGTCATTATGGAATACGAAGATTTCAGTACATAGACCCAAACGAATATCTTCAAAAGTGATATTCCACTTTTTCTTTTCGTTATCAGTCATATACTCTTGGGTAATCTTAGACATAGCTTGACAATAACCAGTCTTAGCACCATTCACATGCTCACCATGTTGAATGGTTTTAACCCAGTTACAGAATGAGAGAGTGTTATAGCCATCTGTGCTATCATTCTCATCATAGTTGAAACATACTTGAATATTCGGAGTTTTCACAGAGAAATGAATCGTAGAACTCAAGAGAGGTTTCTTAATAGTGGATTCGAGAAGTTCAACTGGACCATTCTTATGTTTTAACTTAATGGCTTTCTTCTCGTCACCTTTCTTTTTAATCGCTGAGTAATAAATGGTTTTATTACTCGGCATGAAGTAAGAGATCGTATCGATCCATTCGAATAACTCTCCTTCATCAATATTACATTTACCAAGGTACTTAGCACTTGGTACGAAGATAGCTTCAGTGCCATGTAATTCCTTGGATACATTTTCATATATAGGTTCACCTTTAAGACGCCCATCAACGAACGCAAAGGTGCCACGTTTACCGTCACGTGTGATGGTAAGTGTTAAGTATTCGGATAAGGCATTAATGGCTGTTAACCCAACACCATTTTCGCCAGCTTTAAAGGACACTTCAGCACCCTCTTTGGTTTTACCGAAGTTAGAACTGGATTGTAGTTGAGATACAACATCAATGACATGCTCAAATGGAATACCACGACCATCATCTTTTACGGTCAATTTATTTTCTTTCACATCAAATGCGATGTAGATATTCTTACATGGAGAATGAGGTGACATAGATTCATCAATCGCATTATTGATCAATTCTTTACATAGATGCAAGGCACCCTTCTCACCTTTGTAAGAGATATACATAGTTGTCCTCTCACGAAGACGTTCCAGGTCATCTGTGATGACGGTTATGTTATCATCTTTGTACTTTGCCATAATCTTAAATGGACCTCCTAGTATAAATAACAAATACTAATTTGTCTATTTGCGCATTATCTTTAATGGTCTGTACTAGTATACAGGCATTAAAAAAATAAGGTAGCAAGCTACCTTATTTTTATATTAGTCGTTGATGGATTCAATAATACGAGCAAGTTCAGTAACTCGTTTACTGTATCTTGTAGCCATATTAAAGATATTAGTTCCAGAATATAATGTTAAATGATCATCTGGAATAACATCGTCATCGTCATCGTCATCAAAATCGTCGTCATATTCATCACAGTCATCATGATGGTGGTGACCACAACCACATTCAGAATCATCATCTTCATCTTCTTTAAAGATTTCTAATGATGTGACACCTTGGGATTTCACATAGTCTTCGATAACAGATATATCAATATGACCTTCGTTATCATACCGTTCAGGATATAATAACGTATCCACATTTGTCATAACCATATAGATGCCGTTTTCATCCAGTACATCTAATAGACTGGTCACTGGGGTAGAACCGTCAATGATAGACACTAGCATGATGATATCACCATCAACCAATTCACCAGTTCTAATTAATTGATAGGGATCACCCATCTCCAATAAAGCGAACATGTTGCGTTCTGGTATAAATTTCATAATATACACTAATGGAGCCACAGCATCTATATCTTCCAATTCGCCAGTTTCGGAATCTATCACTGCTTCCATCATATAGTCAGTATCTTTATTAAAATACATGAATGGGACATCTGGTTTGATATTTCCTGTGATGAATTCATTATTTTCATCAATTGGTGTACCTTGAATCAAAAGTTCAAGTTCTCCTTTTGTATACATTGATTTCTCCTTTTAAAAAATAAAAAATAAGGAATACGGGATTACCCGTATTCCTTATTATAGCTTCGTTTATGGAAGCTTTTAAATCGATTTAAAAATTTCCAAAACTATTAACGGCGAAGAATGGAGCTACCGCCACCCATGACAGTCATGGAAGAACGATATTTCTTACCATGTTTACCATGTTTCTTACCTTTCTTACCGAAAGCTTTATTTTCTTTCAACATGATAACTTTGAACGCTCTCGCACTCCAATCGATGGCACGTTGTGCTTTAACCAACTTTTTCAATTCATCGGAATCTGGTTTGAAGTCCGCTTGTAACTTAGTTAAGTTAGCGTAGTTAAGACCATCGCGTTTCCATTCTTTCAAATGAGCCTTTACCTTTTTAGGGTCATTTTGTTTCATTAAGAAGCGGAAATCTAACTTAGCTCCGCATTCTTTACAACGGAACACGCCTTCGGTCTTTGTTTCTTTAAGACGCATGGAATTTCCGCGTTTGTGTAAGCATTCAAATTGAGTATCACGTTCTTTTTGTTCAAGAGCGTAACGTTCTTGGCGAATACCTGCCAAGATCTTTTGAATGCCGTTTAGTTTGTCTTTGTTTTTGTTTTTCTTTGCCATGTGTTATTAACCTCCTAGCAAAATAATAAAATATTGATAGAGAATTGTTCTATCACGTTGAAATAATATATATTTTTATTCCAACTTGTTTTACTGTTAATGATTAAGTTAAAGATAAATCGAAGTTCATACGTAGATAATCTACGTTCTTATCATCAGCAAAGATAAGCTTTTGAATATTTTCCACATGGACTACGTCCCAGTAGTATGCTTTGTTATCTTCATCATATGGACTTTGACCAGGGAAATATACTTTGCGAGATAAACAGGAAATATCTGTTTCGATTTTGAAGCAGTCACTAATAGGAACAGGTTCAAGTTTAAATGGGTGTTTATCTTTTGTTGCTGGATCCGTATTTGGTACTTTACGCTTATCGTCGAAATACCAACGAATCGAGTTATCGAAGATAATCCCCGCTAACTTATCAATACCCTTTTTATTAATGATAGCTTGGAATTCACCGATATCCATTATCGTTTCCTCCTTTTCTTCTTCTTATTTGAAGTTACTCGCTTGTTAGAAGACTTATTTTTATTCACTGTAGAGTTTCCTAGCAAGCGTTCACGAATATGTTGAGCCATTCGTTTGTTTTTAGCACGCCAATCATATTCGATGATTTTGGGTTTAAATATAAGTTGTTTTGAGATTGGGTTCTCCAAATCAACTCCGGTTAATGTAAATAACTCTTTCATAGTTACTCCAGTATAATCAATTGGTCAATGGCCCGTGTTACTGCGGTATATAACCATTGACGTCTAAATCGATAATCACCGAATGGTTCATTGATGACGATAACCTTATTATACTGACTACCTTGAGCCAAATGGCACGTAATCGCATACCCATACTCAAACTTATTGAGTCTGGACATATGTGATTTTCTATAAGTCGCTGGTAATTTAAGGTAATCTCTATCTATAGGTAAATCGATGAATGATTCATTCATAAATTCTGGACGAAAATCGATGGTCAGACGTTTAGCACTCGATGATTCTAAATCAATATCGGTGATATAGCCAACCATACCATTGATAAGATAAATATTATCTCCAATCGAAGCATTCCAGTTATTTTGACGACAAATCATCTTGTCACCAACTACTGGATCATCAGTTGTGTATTCCAATAACACTTTTCGATAGAAGTTATTCAGACTATCACGTGTTTTATTAGTACCACAGATGATAATGTCACTATAGGTAAATAGTTTCTTATCAAAATCACGTTGTGACATAATGGCAATGGAATTGCCGATATTGCCTCGTGTTAACCGTTTCCCTTCTAAAATATCTTTAGCTAGCCAAGGGATAGGCGATTCGTCACTTTGACGCATAATTTCTGTTAGTATCACATCAGGGTTCTTTAAGAAGAATGAGTTACCAATGACTGGCGGTAACTGATTTAAATCCCCTAATGCAATGACGGGAATATTAAATTCCAATATCCATTTTGCTAATTCTTCTGGTACCATAGCCGCTTCATCAACTACGATTAGACGAATATCACCATCGAGATGTTGTTTACGACTAAACTTGGGAACCCATATATAGCGACTCTTTTCAGTCACAATAGGATCTCCATTTTCATCTTCTTTAGGTACCATATCTATATTACAAATGGAACTATGAATTGTTTTAGCATTTAGACCGGTTCTAGCTAATGCTAACGTAGCTTTACCGATATATGCCATAAATAGTACTTGGTCTTTGGATAGACATAAAGCTTCAATCAACTCTTTGACAATCGTGGTTTTACCTGTACCAGCAGCACCCGATATTTCAAATACTTGCTTAGTTTTATGCTTCCACCAATGTAAGAGATTTTGTAAGGCAGTCTCTTGACCTCTATTTAATTCCATTAGTATAACTTCCTCTATATAAAATACAATAGTAAGAGTATATACCTATGTACGACAAGGTATATACTCTTATTTTTTAAAAATCAAAGTCTATAGTGTAATCTGTTCCACCAATGAGTAACGTAATTGATTCAATCGCTATGGTACTATCAAAGTCCCTGAACGTGATAGTGCGAATGAATTTATGCCCTCTTGGTAAACCAAAATACATATAAACGAGGGTTTTAATGATCTTATACATTTCAAGCATATTGGTTTCACTGGGCATGTCATATATACCAATAAAAGAACGAAAATATTCTTTTAAGAGTGTATAAAATGAACCATTAGACCATTCATGTACCCGAATCGATTCAATTTGATTGATTGAATCTTGAAATTTCAAACCGACTTCAGTTTGGTTCGTGTTAGGCACGGATACGCTGGAAGCAAATTGACCATTGATTATATCTTGATCATGTACGATTAGGTTACAATAACAATTAAAATCAGACTGTACAGGCTTTATCACTTCTAGCATACTGTGTACTACCCCTTACAAAAATAATCAACTTAGTGTGATTCTTCAGTATGTGCTACTGGTGGATCAGCAACTGGTTGTTCAGTTACTGTAGCCGTTTCAGTATTAGAACTAGGAACTGTTGATGCTGCTGGATCCGTATGATGTTCAGCTGTTGGTTCAGCACTTACAGGAGTTTCTGTATATGTTGGTTCAACGGCTGGTGTACCAGTAGCTTCCGTTCCTGTTTCAGTAGTAGCAACAGTGGTATGTGGAGTTGTTGGGGAAGGTTGCTCAGTAACGTGTGTTGTTGTTTCTGAAGTCCCTTCTGGTTGTTTAGGAGTTGGGTCTTCTACTTTAGGTGGTTTTACTTCAGGAATCACAGGTGGTTGCACTTGTGTGTTACCATCTTGATGACCAGGTTTACCTTCAGTAGGTTTCCAATTTCCTTCTTCGTAGATTTGTTTCAAAATTCGTTCAATGAATTCTTCACTAATCTTAGGATAATTTGTATATTCTGGACGATGAACGGATGTACCAGATGGAATATCTTCAGTAGAAGTACTTGCATCCTTTTTACCTGGTTCAGGGTCCTTATCAGCAGGAGTATCTACTGGATTAATAAGGGCTTGTAATTTAGTCGCTAACGCCATATCTTTCTTAAGCAATTCATTAAACGCAACAGAAAGAATAGTTCTAAATAAAGAACTATTAATAGCTGGGCATTTGCATTGAATATATGCCAAATCAAGAGGTTTCGTTAAATCGTTAATCAAGCCTAATAGTTTAGTTAAATCTGCGATACGCTTGGATACTTGGTGCATGATACGAATATTAGTGGCATTATACCCCTTCATATTCACAATATCAGACTCTTGTGGATTCCAGTAATCACAGTTTGTATCATCATTAGTGACATGGTAGGCATGTTCGTCTTCCAAATGATGATGTGGACAGATGGTCTTAGCATAATATGGATGCAGATTCATATCCATACGAGTATCATAGCCAGGTTTATTTGGAATTTCTCGTTGATAATCATATTCTGTCATCATATACTTTTCAATCGCTAACCGTTCTTTTGTATTCACTCTACGAATATCTTCATAGAATTCATCTTTAGGTTCTGTCACATTTGGGTATTCAGAAGTTCGTCCAAACCATTGATGTTTATAGAATTTAGACATGATGGACCTCCTTTTATAGAGATGTTAACATAACTCTATGGATGCTTATTTTGCACATTATGTTAATATAAAGGAGGAAATGGTATGCAAAATGCAGGCGGTAATGATTTTTCATTAGACCAGTTTGAGTATTGCTATCTAGTAGAAGATACAGATCCATGTGCTACACAAATGAAGATTTATGTACCAAAATTAATGGGTCAAAAAACTGGTTCTGCAAATACAAATCAATCAGGGGTTGATCAAACCTCTTTTATGAACTCCGGTGATTGTAAACTAGAATCATCATCTCAAGTTCAATCAGCAAACTATATTATCGCTCGTGTACAGATGCCACTGGCCCATAGACATTCGTTCCATGATTGTCCAGGTAATTGTGTCAATCTAGTACATGGAGCTCAAACATGTTGTCCAGGTACATCAGACTTAAAAGTCTGTCACCACTTTCACCACGATCATCATTTCCCTCATGAAGGAGATAAAGGTCTAATTCCAAAAGGATCTCGACTCATCTGTATGTTCATGAATCATGATCCGAATGATTGCATTGTGACTCGTATGGAAGTGATGTTCCCTAATGGACAAATCAATCCAATGGAACCTGCTGATGAACATCGTTAATAGTAAGTGAGGTATCCAGATGATATCAGATGCGAAAACGATAACGCAACAGATTATAACAGGAAAGAATCTTAAAATTTCCTATAAGAACTTCCAAATTGAGCAATTGGTAAAATTGGATAACCACAACGTATTACTACTTAACGTTTTTACGTTATTGAGTAAATACCGTTACCATATTGCTAAATACACAAAAACGTATGTTATGAATGACGTCGATGCTAAGAAATATGAATATAAACCATATATGCTAGCCAATGAATTGTATGGTACCATTGAAATGGCTCCATTGATTCTACGAATCAATCATATGACATCCGTTACTCAATTTAAGGATCTCCAAAGGGGTATTAAACTATTTAATGGTGATATTTTGGATTTCCTCAATGAAATGGTTATTAAAGAGAAATCTGTGATAACAGCAAATCGATCTCAAATTAAAGATGAGATCATTGGCTTATAAACACCTATAAAAATCTATAACAATAAATTAGGTTGCACACGCAACATGTATCAGACTGTATATGTATTAAATAATTTATACACAAGCGGGACCCTTAATCTCTTTCCGATTGTCGTGTAAGTAGAGGGGTTTTAGAATCATTAATGACAAATATACCTACTACAGTCAAGATCAAAGAAGTGCTGCAACTATGTTCTTGTGAGTTATCCTGAGGTGACAGCCTTTCAAATAGATACTCAAAACCAATCCCCAATATGGGGATTTGTATCGGGTACATATACCACCCATAGTTCCTCAAGCTGCCATGTGTTGACTATGGGTTGTACCCCTATTACTAGGACACGAACATCACCTAAAAATGTTGCTGAGGTTGTTTGGTGTTTCATAGTTTTCTCCTTAATAAATAAAAGAATAAACAAAAGAACCGCATAGCGAACTGATTATACGTCAGACGCTATGCGGTTCTTTTGTCTTTTACTCATCGACAGTAACAAGATCGGCACCTAATGTGTCGTTCAATGAGAATGAACGAGTCACATCACTTACTTCTTCTTGTTCACCTGCCTGTTTACGTGGTTTTCTAGTGTGAGCTCCATGTAAACCAAATTCATTCCCCATATCCGCTAAATCAGAGGCTAAGGAGAATTTAGATACAGAATGATCTAAGTTCACATCATTCACCAACATAATCGTACTACCCTCTACGAATGGGTGATTGATATATAATTGATCGGTCATGGTTTTGTAACGTTTCTTTAACTCTTTGATCGTTAAATATCGTTTACCTGTAGACCGTTCGTTTTCTACATTCAGAACACCAACCCAGTCGGAGTTCTCTAATAGATCCCATGCTTGTGCTACGTTACCGCGACCAAGCATTTTACCCAAGTCTTCTTTACCTGCATCATGGGCAGCATCGATTGCCATATTACCTGCACGGTTGATTTGTTGTGCTGTAATAACGGGGATCTTCAATCGGATGGCTAAATCTTTCATTTCATTAGATGCGTATTTTAACCGCATAATTTCATCTTGTGTTGGTTCACTAGAACGAATCCGTTTAATGTAGTCAAATACGAGAGCAATGACTTCATTATTATCTTCTTCAATCTCATCTATGATCGTATATAAATCGGAAGTACTAATTTCCAAGTTACCATAATACTTCATGATGATATTGGTTTCACCCTCTTCTAATGTCAACCCACCTTGCTTACGCATTAATTCAATCGCTTGTTCTGGTGTGAAGTCTTTAATATCTTCGGTTGATGTAGAAAGGTTGAATAACCGAATAAGGGATTCTTCTACTGAGTTTTCTGTTGTAATATATAATACCGTCGGTCTAGCAGTAGGTTTACGTCTTGGTTGGATTCGGTTGAAAGCTTTAATCCAATAGCAAGAGTATAGTAACATGGCAGATTTAAAACCACCTGTTACACCTAACCACATATATAAACGACCTGGTAAATAGCCTGGCGATAGCATATCATTCAATGCTCGAACACCAGTCATTAATGCCAAATTATCATCAGCGGCATTTTTAATGGTTTCTTCTACAAATGGTTCCATCACATCTTGTTCTAAGCTAAATGTGCTCATAGATGCTTTGGATTCGGATTTTCTAATATCGGTTAATAGGTTCCCTATTACCGTTTTAATTTTATTCGTCGATTCTTCCATATTTAGATAGTCACCACAATTGATATCGGAGAATGAATCGAACAGTTTATCTCGATAGTAGAATAAATAGGCATGTTGTAATAGAGTTTCAATCAATTTAATCGTATATTGAATCTCCTCATGGTTCTTATCTGTATATTCATCAAGATATTTAATGATATTTTTACATTCAGGTTCGTTTGGGTCTTCAGCCGCAGAGATTAATGATGTGCGGTTAATAGTACCCATACTGATACGAGCATCTAGTGCTCGTTTAGCAAACCAAAAACGAGCATACATTGTCACGTCTTTTTCGTATGGTGTTGCATCAACTATATTCAATAGTTTTTGTAGGTTATTGAGATGCATACGAGTAATCGTAGGATCATCTGAAAAGATAAATCCTATGAACTGTTGCAAATAATTCTTTGTAAATTTTACTGGTACCTTATGCATCGTGGAATCGTATGGTGATGTAACATCACGTTCATTCCGCTTCTTATGGTACGAAACTTCTGATTTTAACAAGGGGACGACCTCTCCTTACCTTATAACAAATTGAGTTCATCTTTAATGACGTCTAATGAGATTTCTCGTTTATGACGCACACTAATGAACTTCTGAATCTTTTCTTCATGTGAAATACCTGGATCAAATACAAACGCATATTTGGTTAATAAGGTATTCACAACTTTCTCATTTTCTTGTTCTTTGACAAATTGAGCTTCATCGGTCACATCCAATTTGAACCGTGGTTTATCTTTAACAAACTCACGTAAATATTGTAATGCATAGGAGAAGTCAACTTTCTGTACTAGAACGATTTTAACTCTTACAAAATCAGCTTTGATAGATAGCATTAGATCGACCAAATCTTGCGGTCGATCTCTATATTTTGTAAAATCTTCAACCTTAATGGTTGTATATTCTTCAGCCATAGTATTTTTTACAAACTCTACGGCGTACTTATGTGTTTTTATATCATATACGCACAGATAAAAACCCTTATCTTTCTCTTCACCGTGCTGGAATCGAGAGAATGAGCCTGGGTAATAAATATGGTGTTTGATGACTGTATTGGTGTGTATATGACCAAAGAAAATAGGTCCTTTACAAGCCGTAATCAATTCTTTAGACTCAAATACAGGGGCACGACTCATAGTGATTTCACTTTCCTGTGCTTTAGCCATAGTCCCCACTTCTTTAAACATACCATGACCAAATATAAAATCATATTGGTCTGGTGTTGATAAGTACGGAGCATAATACTCATCTTGATGCTCCATATATTCTTCTGGAACATAGAGAATATCAATACCTTCCACTAAGTGTTCCTGTTCAACCGTCATGATAATTCGAAAATTGATGTTATTCCGAGTTTCATATTGACGGAAGTTATGTAATTGACGATTGTCATGGCTCATAGTACCCTGAATGACTCGAATGTATTTGATATTGTTTTCGATACAGATATCAACGACCTCTTCCATAAACATCATAACAGAATGAGCTGTTGAATAGTTCATGCTGGTTATCCCATGGAATAGATCCCCACCAAATACAATCATATCAAGACGTTTCCCATCGATCACTCGTAGAAAATATTCCTTGAGTTGTTCATATAATTTTTCTGTTCGTACAGCACCAAAGTGAATATCTGCAATAAACGCTACTGCAAATAATTCGTTCTGTATCATATGATAGGTCCTTTCCAATCTTCGATACTGATATGGTTGAGTACTATGAATGCTTCATATAGTTTTTCAAAAGCCGTTCTATACTCTACCATTTCTTCAATTCGTTTCGATTTACTAATAATAGGAACATCAGCCTTACCAGTGAAACACACAATACGACAGGTAGTCAGCTTATCGTATATTTCTGGTTCTTTGAATTGCAATAAATTCAAATAGGCTGCTAGTTGCATAAAATGGGTAAAATGAGGTTTCTTGGATGTTTTAAAATCAGCCAATGTTAACTCATTATTTATAGTGCCAATAAAGTCAATGGTACCACCATAACGCTCATTATGTAACCGCAGTTCAGAGCATTTTGGAATGACGTTACAATCACGTTTCCACTGTAGGTAGTAATTAAATCGCACATCAGCTTCTCTTTCTAATTTATAATCAATATGTGGAGAGTAGTGCGTCTTATTAATATCACACTCGATTTTATTATGGACGAGTGTTCCCAATAATGCTTTCTCATCTAAGAAAGCTCTATATTTAATTCGTTGTAAACCCAACCAATTAGACCAATCCATTAATCCTTTCTTATTTAATAAGGAAATGATTTGTGTCACTGATGGTATTTCATGGGCTTTGCTATTATAATATGGTAAATGTGCCATATGTCTATTTCCTCCTATTAAAATTAATTTTAGTTATCACGTTGTCATAATGTATATTTGAAATTACCTGTCGTGATTTCGGATATATATTATCATTATAGCTATAGAAGGATTTTTCATAGCATTTTATTTTCTATTTTCTTGAAAAGGAGAAACTAAACATGATTGCTAGACAATATTTCATTAGAGTTCGAGATTCTTTTAATGGTTGGATGACTGTGGCTGATAAAGATAAACTTGAATTTGTAAAACTACTTGATGATAAATTATATGGTCAATTCGATGATCGTATCGATGTTGATTGGTTGGCTAGTTTAGATGATGATGAATTTAAAGTTGAATTAGCAAATGAAATTAATGACCTTATTGACAACTTTAACAAAGCTATTGATCCAGAAGTATCTAATGACGCACGTATTAAATACTATTATATTAGCGACCTTCGTGTTCCTGGAGACCCAGTTGGTTGCGGTCAATAGGAAATAATCCGTTATATAACGTATTAGTATTATAGTTATATAAGGAGGTATTAGACTATGCCAGAAGAACACACATGGTACATTAAACTGGTAAAACCAAACCACGAGGCGGTGTGCATAGAAAATGAAAATGTAACACGATTCTTAATCGATGTGATTACATTCATGCGTACACACTACACGTGGGATGAGTTATTAACTATCCCAGATTTTGAAGACTATAAAACTGAGTTAGAGCTAAAACGAGCATTAGTTGAATCACTAAAGGTTGCTTTTAGAAAGTATATTTTGAGATCTAACGGCAGTAATATTTATAGCAAAGTATCAGAGGATTATATCCTTGCATTCTTATCACCAAGTGATGAGTAAATGAAAAGAAGAGAATGGAACCGAAGTTCCATTCTCTTTTTATTTTTTTTAGCTATCTATTAGAAATGATTCATGTTATGGTAAGATGGCATAGCATTAACCATTTGAGTAGTGTAGCCAGAGTTGAAGTCAAGGTAATCGCGAAGGATGCGATATTTGTTCAACAATGCGGAGCCGATTTCATTGATTTGAGGGGATTCATAACGAGTAGCTGTGAATTCCAAATCAAGAGATACAGCAGCATGAGAGCCTGGTTCAAAGTTGAAATGAGCTTTTGCAACTTTCTTAGGCATCATGTTGGAGAACATAGCACAGTATTCAATATCGATACCAGTTGGGTCGGTATTTACAATGATAGTTTCCATTACATGGTTGGACGCTTTGAATTGACATTCAGGAGAGATTTGACCATGATAATGAGACAAACCAGTCAATGGGTCAGAGATACCAGTCACCCAAGTATCAATGAATTCACGGATTGGAGAACCAGAGAATTCGTATACTTTAATAGTTAAGGAATCAGTTTCATCTTTAACTACGTTAGGAATTTGGAATTTGTTCCCTGCGTAACCACCAGTCAATTCTTCAGTTTCCATGGTAGTATCAGCGATACCATCAATGCCAGTGAAACCAAGTTCAAGTAAGTGTTTAAAACGTTTTGCAGCCGCAATATCCATACGTTCCATGAAACGTGGAAGTCGTACGATAAAGATACGGGAATAACCAGCACGAAGAGGGTCAAATTGGTCAATGTTCTTTGTAGAAACATCAAGACCACCAACCCATAAGCCGAATTCCGAGAAATCTTTCGTATTGCGTTTAATATTTTGCTGGATAGATTTCATGTTATATTACGACTCCTTTCTTAGGTTCTTGGGTTAACGTCGATTTCAATGATCGCACGTTTTTGGAATGTACGGAATACAATTGCCAAGTATACGTGAACGATGGAACGAGTTTTTTCCCATTTGTTCATAGAAACTTGGATGTCGATGGAACGACATTTAGTTCCTTTGTAACCACTGAAGATTTCTTCGCAGTCTTGACGGAAAATTCTCAATTCATCTTCATCAGAGAATTCATAACGGCGTTTACCCGCCATACGTTCAATTTTGCGTTTGATTTCAAGCAATACTTGAACGTTGTTTTCTTCACTCAAGTCGGAGTTTTTAACTTGGGAAGTGTTTTGAGTACCACGAATGTATGTATCTTCATCGATAGCTTCGATGTAGTTGATTTGGTACTCAGTGAGTAATTTTTCTTTGATTTCCATGTCGTCAGCATCAATTAATGGACGAATGGAGTTCTTAGTATAACCACTCAATGTAGCGTAACGTTCACCAGCCATAGGAACATGGTTACCGTAAGTAGCTACGTGTAATGGGTAGCGTTGAGCCATCCATAATGTATTGGTAACAGGAATGACTTTACCTGTGATAGGATCTACAGTTTTGAACATACCTGCATTTTTAGATACCATGAATGTATTGATGTCTTTCAATGTTTGACCCATTGTGTATACATCGTTTACATTTGTTAAGAGGTTAGTATCAAGACGAACAGCCGCATCCATACGTTTCAATGCTAAAGAAGCCATTGCTTTCTTAGTTTGAACAGAGTAGTTCGCATCAAGAATCAAGTCAACTGGAGCACGACGTTTGGATCTAACTTTAGGGTCGACACCACCTTGGAATGCCATTTGGTAAGCTTTATCGATAGCTTGTTGACGTTCTTGTTTGGACAAGCCAGAACGAGGGTCAAAGTCACCATCGGAGCCACCTTCAAGACCAACACCTTCAATATCCATTACATGGATAGTTTGTTTACCGCCTTCGATTTCGATGAATTTATCATCTTCTTCAGTGAAGCGGTTATAACCGAAGATATCGAATGTTTCCATAGTGTATGGAAGTTCGTTTTCTGGTTTAACAGGAGTTGGAAGAGTTGTTGCAGCTAAACCGTTAGCAGCAGTGTATTTCAAGTATGTGCCGTTTTGGAAGTTACCATCATCGGCAGTTAACAAGTAGTATACACCTTCTTCAGCAAGTTTAGTTGCAGGAAGTTTTTTAGTTTCAACTACGTTCAATTTAACGAAGCCGTCACCATTAGTACCACCAGTGGAAGTATCAGCTTTCACATAGTAGTCATATACTGGAGTTGTAGGAGCTACAGCACCTGGAGCTACAGCTTGAGGAATCAAGTATAAGTAGCTAGCATCAGCATCAGTATAGGTAGGAAGTGCAGTCAACGTATTTTCAATATGAGTGAATGTCATATCATTGTATGTTTTATTCACGTTATCATATTTTACATATGTGCCTTGAGCAATGTTACGACCACCCACTACATCAGCAGCAGTCATGTAGTATACAACTTCAGGATCAGGTAATGTCGCAGTAGTAGCTGGACGACGATCTACAGAAACAACTGTAGGAGGAATGAAACCATTTTGGTCATATACTTTTTTGTATTGCTCGAATACTTCGAGAAGTGTATCGTAGTAGAATTTAACAGATACACGAGAAGAACCTTTACCACCTTCATCATTGATTACATCTTCGATGTAGTTAGTGATTTGCGTGTTAGGGTCTAATGCATCGATGTAGAAGCATACATTGTAAGATTCTAATTTCTTAGTACCTCTTTCAGTGCTGATTAATTCTACACGATAGTTTTTGTATTCGTTATCACGGTCAGCATTGCGATCATGAGTGATACGAATACGGAAGTCTTGGCCATATTTACCAGGACCAAGGCAAGCAAAGCTGAATAATGGAAGGCGTTTCCAACCATCAACGTCAGTTGCAGCCATAGCGTTGGAGTAGATTTCCAACATTTCCAAATCAGAAACATCTTCACGTTTGAAAGTTTCAAATTTGAGTTTCAATTTACCAGCGTCTACTTTGTAGCTTACTGTTTGAATGAAATGAGCATATGTAGCGTTGTCAGCAGTAACACGTAAACATTGAGCTTTTGCATTACCAGTATATAGTGCTACATATGGCATATACATAGGTTGACCGTAAGTTTGGTAGTCAGGTAAACCGTATTCATTTACGAAATCAGTGAAAGATTTCTTTAATTGAAGTTTGTTACGACCTTTAGGAGATGTGAATACACATAGAAAAGTCGGACCACTATTATCAGACGTATAATCTTCGAAATAGGTATTATCGTTGATATATACGGCTTCATGAGGTTGAATCCACTCAGGGATAATTTGACCTGCTCGTGGCATATGTTAACCCTCCTTTAATATTTATAATTTGGTATTAAATTATTAATTTAATGTTTGTTTTAACCCCAGAGGGTTCTTTACAGAGTACATTAGAATTTGAGTAGTTGTTCCATTGGAGATGTCTGTTCTTTCCGTTCAGTACGAGTCGTAGTGACCGCAGAGACAATGGATTCATCCATATTTTCGAATGTAATAGCTGCAAAGGAAGAGTTATATTTGGTAATCTCTTTTGTATTTGCAGTCGTATAATCATAGCGAGATATTGATGGATTTTTGCCAACTAAATATCCAAACCGATATTCTGGTTTGGCTGGATCTCTATAAATTTCACTAATAACCAATTCTTTGATCACATCGGGAATATCGAATTTGATCCCATTGAGTTCAAAATTTCTATCCCATAGTGTAATGATGTCATCATAAGAAAATGATTTTGGTAATTTACCTGCTGTTAAAATCTTTAAGAAATCCTTAAATGCAACAACGGATTGTGGAATCGCGGTTTGACAGAATATATCCGTATTGTAATATTTCAATACATAATACATTTCTTCACCTTTACCAACTAAATCTAATTTCTTCTTCTCATAACCCCCTGTAGGATAGGTTACTATATGTACGGGCAGATTCACTGTGCGTAATTGTAGAGGTTGTTTGCCATCAACGTCTTTGAATGTTCGGATATTAAATATACCGAGCACTGCGAAATGATCGCCGACCATGCGTGCAATGTTTGTATTGAAATAGTATTCAGGTATATAAGCCTCCATATACTCGCCACTAAATTCAATATTTGCACCATTTTTAGTAAACGGATTAGCCATATAAATAGCTTTCCTCCTATTCTAAAAATACATAAAAAATAGGGTAAGGAGCATCTATCTCCTTACCCTATTGTCATTCTGCGTTAATTACAAAATCAACAAGTTCTTTGATATATTTAGTATGTTTATCGATGTAGTCGTCTGAGACGTTCTCGCCACGACGTACAATATTTACCAACGATGTTGATAGAGCTCTACAGAATTGAATGGTATATCTATCCATTGTATCTGGTTGATGCTTCAAGAAACGAGCAAATAAAAATACGAATAGATTATTGTATGCTTTATACTCTTCACCGAATGTATTAACTTCTAAATCCATCATTAGTTGGAATGGAAATTGGAAGTTATTTTTCTCGGCTTTTTCTGTTGCTTTAGCGATGGTGTCTTCCATTTGTTTATGGAATCCATGAAGGATGGATTCATTACCTTTCGTGTTTAATAAGGTAATGATTGGTTCACTTAATGGTTCTAATGTAACCGCGTCCTCCATCGCTTTGATATTGGTTTCAATGATAGCTCGTTTTTCATCAGTTAACTTCTCTTCGGTTAATTGATGACGATAAAACTTCAAGATATATTCATCGAATGTACTGCTATTAATAATCGCTGTGATTTCTTCTGGAATATATTCATCGTACTGTTCTTGTAGACGATTAATCATGGCATCAATGTCATCAAGCTGTTGTTTGGTAGCTGCAAATAATGTGAGCATATCTCGTTCAAATGTTAGCATATCAAAACCTTCAATTTCGACTTCCGGAACAAAGAAATTGCCAACAGGACCATCTTCTTCATTGATCGTTAAAATTTTCTTAACTTCTTCATCACTGAAACTAGCGATTTCATCTTCTGTGCATTCAGATAGACGAGCAAGAATAATTTTAGCATCTTCTTCATCCATTGGTAGAATGGCTAAAATTTTATTCAAAGAAAACTTACGAGTCCGTACAAAGGAATTGATTAAGTTACGAATTTCCATAGCCTGAATCACTTGAGCGTATTCGCGTTCTTCAGGAGATAAGTCTTCTGGTAGATCAATTTTTAAATCTCCTAATTGATCGACTAACTTATCGGTATCAGTATTCGTTGTTTGCATCGGCGTATTCTCCATCGATATCTCCTCCTAATTCGGTACTCATAGATTCCTGAGCTTTCATTTTAAGCTCTGCGTATTGTTGAAGGAAGTATTGATATACGTCTGCCACAATACCATCATATACATAATCTTGATCATTATCAAAGATAAGATCTAAGAATGGTTTACGGAAATTACCATTGATCACATGCTCTTCAATGCAGTATCGAATGACAGAGACATCGAAGTTATCTTGATTGAAGTATTGCATCATATCGATTGGTTCAATATTGATATCTTTAGCAATGGATACGACTAAATTGATATTAGCCAATAGTGTAGCAAATACTTCATCATCTACTTTTTGTTTAAGAGCCATTGTAGATACGTCTTTGGCTTTTTCGTTGTTTGCGAGTTCATCTAGGATAACATCTACATTTCCCAATGTCACTCTTGCTAAATATTTAGCAATGTTTTTAGTATAGTTAACTGTGAAGAACTCATATAAGGCTTCACATACATTTTGAATCCCGTGACGATCTAATGCATCAATCACATCAGGATCAATATCCAATCGGAATTGGTCTTCAATCTTATGAATGATTGTTAAATAAAACTCATTAGCTTCATCACGAATTTGTTTCACATAGTCTTCATCATCACCATTATTGATGGCTAATAAATCAACTTCATCGGTGAAGTTTTCTACAAAATTAGTCCGCATTTCAAATGGTTCTTTGATTTGGATTGAAATAAATTCATCAAGAAGCTCTTGAGATAAATCTTTAAGAGGTGATACTTCGATGACAGAGTCACCTAGTACCTCAAAATCGTTGTCGTGTGTGAGTATCATAATACACTCCTTGTATATAATTTTCGAATAAGTATATACTTCTCTGTACAACTGAGTTTATTTTTTTACAAGTTTAGATGGTATACTGTAGTAGTATACCATCTAATTTACTAATCACTGTTTAAAATATCACATACATCAAAAGCTCCGCTATAATCATCATAACCAGCTTCTTCATATGGACTATGGAGTTTTTCACGATATTCATCATTGATAACTCCGACTCTCATACCAGAAGATGTATTAATATATTGCTCTCGTTCACTATGATAATAATCCGGTGGAGGATTTAGATCAATATGCTGTTTAGGTACGTCATCGAGTTGTAATTCGCCAAATGATTGATAGAGTTGTTGACCCTGTGGATTAGGGAAATATTGTTTCAAGTTATCTGGTAATGCCTCATAAGCATCAGCATACGTTTCAACTTTCTTAACTGATTCCCCAATCGGTTTACGAGGATCATATTTGGTAATACCATATCGACTCAGTTTACTACCATGGTAGTATACGAATAACGCGATTAAGTATGCCATAACAACGTCATCGTGTTCCCCTTGAGCTGCTTCTATTTTACCACTTGCTTTTTGAATCAGATTGTTTAAATCATCAATTAATTCACGGCAAATGAAATCAGATTTTCGTTCAGCTACATGACGCAATAGAATTTGCATCATCATTGGTCTAGTGGTAGCTGTAGTAGCCACACCATAGAATCTACGATTATTTGGGTCGTTCATCACCATACCATGTTTGTCTAATCGGGTTTCTACGTCTGGTACCATAGCTTTATCGATATCATAATATAGATTAGCGGCAATGGAACTTCGTTTAAGTATAGCAATGATGGCTGAACCTAAATGGTTGGATTCAATCGCTACTAATGCTTTTGGAATATATCGGTTTACGACATGAATGATGTTTTGAGCTGTTTCTACAGCATCGGCTAATGGTGTTTTCATACATGCCACTGGGTGTAATGTATATGGATCGATAATCATAAGTACTGTATTATCATTATTAACACCCGTTGCACAGTCAACCCCCATGATATAAGGAACCGTTTTATCAAGTTTCTCATATACATATAGTGTGAAAATCTTATTGACCATAATTTCATCAATTGGTTCTTTACGGAACCCATTGATGGTATCTAGGTCATCTGGGTCAAATGGTGATTCGGATGTACCACGAATACGTTGTAGTAGTACTTCCCGTTTAATTTTGATTTTATCCCAGTTAGATACAGCACAAACCTTTTGATACCATTCTTCATCCATACCGATTTGCTTATAGTTGAATTCGATATAGATAATCCCATTTCTGGAATTGGCTTTCATGAATGCGGCTATATCATCTTCGGTCATATCATATAATCGTTCTGTGAATACCGCAGCTTGTTCCCGAGTACTCATTGAATCTTTTACTGGTTGGGAATCAATATTCCCTGGTGTTGTAATAAAGATACGACCATACATAGCACCATTCTTCTTAGCATTTTCAGCTGCACGAACATAGGCTGGACCAGCCGCCATGATAATCGTACCAATGTATTTCGTAAACTCAACTTCGTCATAGAACTGAATTGGAGCGGAGTTACCACGACCAATACCATCAGCTTTTTCTTCTGTGGCGGCAGATGGTTTGGAATCAATTCGGTTACCATTCACAGGGTTTGTCATCGTACGAACGTTGTCAAGACCCTTGACTTGTTTGAAATCACCGCTTTCATCGATTTCAATACCATAACGGTGTTGCATATAGATAGGTAATACATCTTTTTGTTCTTTCATCTTTCTCAAGTTATCATCAGAGTCTTTCTGTGATTTATTTGAGAAGTTGAATACGGAGTTAGATGTACCAAAGATATACGCCCAATTTAAACAGGCTAGCATAGAGTGAGTTTTAAAACACTGACGAGGGATAACTAGGTATAAGTCGATGTTTCTGAAGAAACACCAACAGGCAGCTAGATTCCCACGATGTAATCTAAATTTAGAGCCAGCACCCGGTCCTGTGCCACCACCTTGTTCTGGGATACGAACACATTCGCGAATAAAATACCATGGATTAATGATACATTCATTGATAATGGCTTGCACTTGTTCTTTCGTTAGATTGGGACTAAATGGGTCTACATCCGCTAAATCTGGATTATACAATGATAAGAAAAACGCATTATTATTAATACCAAGAGATTTTAAATCTCTTGCTGTTTGTATAAATGATAAATTTGATGTAGAGATATGATAAAAGAATGGGATACCTCTGGAGTCGATCCCATAGAATTTAGACATATCATATCCCATAGCGGGTTTGGCTCCTTGAGGAATAAAGACTTCTTCCATAGAACCTCCTATATACGAATAAATAAGTCATTAGGAGCGAACCCCCTAATGACTTATCATCTTAGCCTTCATACCCAACTGGATATTTTACATATAAACCATATTTTTTAGGAGCAATTTTAGCTTCTAATATCGTTTGACGTAATTCTTCGAGTTCGGATTTTTGTTTTTGAAGCATAGATTTAGATACACGAACACGTTTTCCTAACTCAGGATCATCTAATAAGGATAGTGAGTAGTTTACAATACTAAGGAATTTGTAGACGCGTTCAATTAAGAAGATTTTATCATCGCTTGTTTCCATATCGGAGATTTCAATACGAATGATATCAATTTCTTTATTATCCACTTTCTTAACAAAGCCATGTTTGTCAATAAATTCTTGGATAATTTTAGTTGATTCATAAATCGCTTGTACTTGTTCTACGATATGTTGTTCTGCAATTTTTTCTTGCATCTCTTTCATCTTAGGATTAGATGCTTCTAATGCAGGAACTTTACCATTCACGTTAGTGAATTTGATGAAAATTTTCTTCATGATAGCCTTCACATAGTTCGATAGAAGACCATCAACATATTTTTTCACATTAAAACGGAGTGTACGAGTACTATACTTCATATCATTGATCGATTCAAAAATCATAAGAAGTACGTAGTTTAACGTATGTTCAAATTCAGTTGTATTTCGATCAACTGTTTCTAACATACCAAAGTTAGTTAAGATTTTATTAAATGCTACACGATACAGTTGTTCTGATTCTGGTGTGGCACGTAACATGGAATCGACAGGAAGATCCCGTGTATAGTTAACATACCCGGCAGCCGTTAAGAACGGAATGATATACAAATCACGACAGATAGCACTACGAGCCACAGCATTACTTCTATAATCAAGAGATGTAAGTGCTTGTCGTACAATCATAGTTACTGTTTCTGGTAATTCATAGTTGAACACCACTTGTTCAATACGATATAACAAGAGCGTTGCGATTTCTTTTGCGTTGAACTGTTTACTGGAGTTATATAGGATATTGGAGTCGATTTCGACATACCAATCATCTGTATTTTGCCAGATATCGATAATATCATCTGTGGAGTTACTTAATACTTTAACAGAGATATCTTTAATATCTTCAAAGGTAGGGAACAGATTAAACCCAAAGAATGGACTTTGACCAGTCCGATCAATAATCGAGAATTTAGTTTCGATATTGAAAATACGTTTTAGTATTCTAGCTATGTGGTATAGACTTGCCTCGATAGCATCTTCGTCACGAGTATGGATGATGTTATCGAACTTATCACTAAGCTCTTGGAACTCCATACCGTTTACGATTGATTCGAGGTTGGTCTGAATTCTAGCACGATTGTTGGTATTCATAGTAACCACCTTTCTAATCAATGTTATTTAAGTGTCTAACTAAGCATTATCTAATGAGAAAAAATAGAGATAGAACTAAACGTTCTATCTCTATTGATTAACTAGTCTTTGATTGCTTTGGAAATTTCATCGCGGATATCCATGAAACAAGTGAATAGTTTTTCAGTATCAGCATAGATACCTTTTTGGACTTTCCCAATAGTTGCTAGTTCGATGAATGTTAATTCTTTATCAACTTCTTCACCATCATTCTGTATTACAAATTTAGCAACTTTGTTAATATGATCAATGACTCCTTCGAGTTCTTTTAGTTTATCAAGAACTTCACCGCCTAGCTTATGCATAGCATTTACAGCATCTACTGGATCGATAGTTACTACGATCGTCATTTCGATGTTAGATAATTTATCGAATAGTTCACATGCTTCACCAAGAAGTTTTTTATGTTTTTCATCAAATAATTTATTGGTAAATATGTTCTTAAGTGCTTTAACATTTGCTGCATATGCTTTATTGAAAGCAGTTAAGTATTTCGGGTTAACCAATTTAGTAGTAATAGTACCGTCAGCATTTTTAGCTTGTACGATATCTTTACTTTTCTTACTGAAAATAGATTTAAGAGCTTTGATCTTTTCAGATAGACTCTTTTTCATTTTAGAGAGAAGGATTCACCTTTCTCCACTGCACCGTCAGTATCACCTTCTGTAAGTAACAATTGAAGTTCTGCAGATTCGATTACAATTTCATTATCAAGTTTCATATATTTTACCTCTATAATTACTAAGTCTTAGCATTAAATATTTGTTTAAACTAGAGAAATCTATCTATGTGAACTATTTAATAACTTAAACTTCTAATTTGAAAGGTATGGTATACTATGGAAAACTTTAGTAATGAGATACTAATAGAATCGACTGAGTTGAATCTATTGGTAACCGAAGGCTTAGTTGATAAAGCCAAAAATGTAATGGCTGCCGTTATTAAGAAGATTAAGGAAATCGTTAGTAAAATCAAAGATTTTATCATGAGTAAACTAAAGAAAGACCTTAAGCAACTTAAATACGAAGCTAGTTTAATCAGTAAGGATCGAGATGAATATTCTTGTGTAGTGCCTAATAAAGCAAGTCTTGATAAATTTGATAAAGTGTACTTGGATACATATCATCTAGCAGAAGCTATCCTTGATAAATCTGATTTTGATGATTCTGATGAAGAAAAAACTGTTAAACTATCTAAAGAAGCTGATAAAGTTAAACAGCTTCCATTGACAGTGAAAGAAACTATCAAAGGTAATGAATATGCGAATATCATGACAGGTATGCTTGGTTTATTGGAAAAGAAACATTCTTATTTATGGTCATTAGCAGATACATTCAATTCCGTAGCGAATAAGATTGAAAAATCTGGCGATCGAGATCGTGCTACTGAAATGAAACGGTGTCGATTGATGGGTGATTTATCGGGTAAATTGATTAACTATGTGGTAGCTATGCATAAAGCCTATAAAATGTCTTTACGTTCTCTTCTTAGAGCACAAGGTGTTAAAGGCGTTAAAGAACCAGAAAATGATTAATACCACTATATAATAACATACTATTTTTTTAGTTAATGAAAGGTGATTTGTACAATGAATACAAGTAATGAAATTCTAATTGAAAGTGCTCAATTGGATTTATTGGTAACCGAAGGTGTAGTTGATAAAGCCAAGGGTGCTTTCAAAACAGTGATTGAAAAAATCAAAGCACTCTTTACTAAAATCGCAAATTTTGTTAAAGAAAAATTGGCTAAAATCGATTCCGATATTTTGGAAAAGGCTGTCGATGTAATTAAAGGCGTTTCTGGCTCTTTCAAACTTGAAGGCGATATTTATTTCATGAGTGCCTCAGTTGTTATTGCTAAGATTTTAGCTGGTTTACATGCTCTTAGTGCACAAGTTGCTAAGATTCCAGGTATGACAGAAGATAAAGTAAAAGCAGTTCGTGAAAAATTATTGGATTGGAAAGATAATTTTGATAACATCTCTGATGAAGCTCAAAAAAATATTACATCTGATATTGCTGCTATTGGCAAGGGTATCAGTTCTGTACTTGAACTTATTAAAAAAGGTGCAAGTACAGTTGGTTCCATGGCTAGTGCTGGTATCGATGCTGCTAAACAATGTTCCGTTAAGGATGTTAGTGCCATTCATGTACAAACAGTACAATTATATTCCAGCTTAGTGGCTAAATTATTAGCTAAACTTAATTGGCTTAAAGCAAAAGCAAAATCCATTGCTAGCAAAGCTGTTTCTGCAGTTAAACGTGCATAATAAAAGTAGGATAGAATCCATTGCGATTCTATCTTACTTATCTTTTTAATTTTCAGTTTTTACAATATTCCGAGCTAATCTACGTAGATTATTTAAACTCATACGTGTAATACGGAATATAAGGGATGTCATAGATACGAATAAGTTAATAAATCTGCTTGTGATTTGATGCACCTGTTGAGAGGCTTTATCATCCCGTAAGTTCGATATTTTGCTTTTAATTCGTTTAATATTGACATCTGCTGTTTGTACTCTAGCTTTAGTACCTAAGTTAGCATACATGACTAACTTTTTAATTAAGCTAGGGTTAATATTAGTGCGTTTATGGGAACTCAATTGAGTTCGTACCGTGTTGACGCGGTCACGCATATCGTCGATGTCTTTAAAGGACTTATCCCAATCAATATCGGTACCACTTAATGCAGCACTGATATCTTTAGCATAACTAGGGAGTTTATTTAAATCCATTAATAGCTGACGGAACCCAGGAACATCTGGTACAGCCATAGATTTGTTTTTAAATCGACCCTTCTTTAAGTTACGACTAGCAAGTGTGTCGAGTACTACTACGTTAGCCTTCTTAACTAACGCAATAAATTTAGAAATGATTTTTGAAACAAGGCTAGAAGCCTTCTCAGCAATTCGAATTAATATATCTTTAATTTTAGTTGCGGTTTTAGACTTCAATAAGTTAGTTTCAGCTTCAGTAGTATACAAGACGTATTCTTCATATTCTATAGCAGAATCATAATACATCAACGTGTACTCCTTTCATTAAAGAATATCCCCATATGGTTATTATACCATATGGGGATATAACTTATCGTTCCAATAACGTAAACACGTTATGCGTTAGCTATTAGATATGGCTAGCGGATAAGCTGGAGTATACAGCATTAGGAGCTAAACCAAGGTTACGTTCACGATATTGTTTGATGTACAAGCAAGATTGAACAGGAAGTACTTCAATGTTTTCGTAACGTTGTACGCACATGATGTTTGGAGTCAATGGAGTTAATGCGTTACGGTAGTTAGTTTCGATGTTGAAGCTATATTCATAACGACGGTATGTGATAACAGTGTCAGTCAAAGGAATAACAGTGATACGGAAACCTTTTTCTACTGTTTCTTTTTGGCTGGCAATGATGTGTACACGAGTACCATCAACAGTCATAACACCAAATTTGTAGTCAAGTTTAACACCACCGATGTTGGAGTCGGAGTTTAATACCCAACGGATGTCATCATCAGTTGCATTTAACAATTCAACTACGTAGGAGTTAGCAGAGATAGCAATCATAATACGTTCGTCACGTAACTTAGTTTTGATGTAAGAAATCATACGACCTAAGTAGTAACGAAGTTGTTTACTTCTCCATTCGGATTCTGGAACCATGTATGTGCTTGGTGCAGCCATATCGAAGGATACTTCATCAGCGAATTGGAAGTTATAACCCATTGGTTGGAATACACGGTTGCCCATGTTTTTAACTTTTTGGAAGGATTGTTCCAAGAAACGTTGAGTGTTGGAGTCAGCAGTTTGTGCACAAACGTCAGACATATCGGATACAACTTCAACAGTTACATCGATATTAGCCAAAGCTTTTTCGTCTTTAATTTTTTCCAAAGTCAAACCAGCGTTGAAACGTTCTTTTTCAGCGATGGTGATTTGTTGGTTATGACGTTCTTTATCCAATTCAATTGTTTCGTTGTTGTTTGCATTGGACAAGTGACCACCGAATTGAATACCTTTAATAGTGATGTTAGTGGAAGGATCTACCGCTGCAGATACAGTTACTAAGCCATCATAAGGAGAATAGGAACCGAACACTTGTACTTTATTAGGAGCTTGTGTAGGGTCTACTTTATTTTCAATTTCAAGAGTGTATTTGAATGTGTTGTTAGCATAGTCAGGACGGATATCCAAGTTGTCAACTACGATAGTTTCCATAGAAGTACCAGGACCAGGAGTTGCAGGTACAGGGATTTCCATTTTGATAGCTTTGATGCCGAAGTCATAGGACAAAGCATCACGTTGTTCCAAGGAACCACCGGATTCTTCAAGGATGTTCAAGTCGAACAAAGGCAATGTGCCACCAGCTTGTGGGTACCATTTGTTTGTTACTTCTTTACCAATACCTTGATCGGTGAATTCATAGTAAGAACCATCGTAGAAACATTCAGGGAAATATTTCTTTTCACCTTTCTTGTTTTTCAAGAAACGGCGTTCGTAAGCATATTTCACGATTGGGGATGTAGATACGATAGTTTGAAGCATATCTTTGAATTGGTTAGCAATGTATTGTTTTTTCAAGATAGGCATTGTTAAACCAACGATTGGTTCGATCAAACCAACGGAAGATGCTTCTGTCAACAATGTTTGACGAGTATTTTCAATGTATTGGTCCATTTTGTCGGAATGCATTGCAACGTATTCGTCGTTGTTATTGTGACCATACGTAGCGAAAGAAGATTCAGAAGTAGCTTCCAACGCATCGTTGAACATAGCTTCTTTGTATGCTTCATATAAAGGAGCAACGTTCAATACTTGTTTCATATCGGAAAGGATATCGATTTGGTAGTTGTTACGGAAAGATTCAACAGTTGCTTTGAATTGCTCTTTGAAACCACCGTCACGATTATCAGTGAAAGATCCTACACCAGGAGTTACTTGGCGTTCGGAATCATAGATGTGTTGATACATTTGTCAACCTCCTAAATTACTTTTGTTTTCAAGAAAAAATTTGATGGTTTAATTAAAACATCAAATAGTCAATATGATTTAACTATTTGTTTGACCGTTATCTTCGTTAATTTGCATAGTACGAAGCATGTCTACATTCAACTTCAAAATTTCAGAAAAATATTTGAAGTTGTAGAGGTTGATGGAATGGTCATTGCCATCGTAGTACAGTAAGATGTAATTGTACACGACTTCTCCCAATCGAGTCAAATTCTTACGCACTTGATTAATTGTCACAGAAGTTAAGATATTATCTTTTCTAGCCTCTGTTAATTTTTTGTTAGAATTTTCAATTGTCTTATAGAGAGAAATAAAATCTTTAAGGAGATTGATTTTATTTATCTTTTTATTCTTATCTGCATTAGGATCGCCATCAGTAGACTCACCATCAGCACCATCATCAGTGCTGTCAGAATCACCATCTGTAGAATCCCCTTCAGAATCAGCATCAGAAGAATCGCCACCGTCAGAATCACCAGATTCGTCCATGTCACCAAGGTCATCATCCATACCATCAGAATCAGAATCACCAGTACCGGAGTCATCAGAATCACCAGCATCGGAATCCGACCCTTCTTCATTTCCTTCAGTAGAATCTTGAGTATCCGCTGTATCGTCTGTAGTAGTATCATCTGTGTCTGTATTTTCACCATCTTCATCATCTTTAGGGATTTCCCCACTTTGTTCTTCATCGAGAGGCTCCTCATCACCTAAATCATCATTTAAATCTTTACGAGCATCTCGCATAGTATCACGTGTCGTCTTTTCGTCATCTTCTTCCTCTTTTTTATCATCACCATCAGCTTCAGTGACGAATCGAGTTAAGATAGATTCATAGACGTCATCTATGCTACCGACAGAATCATCATCAGATGATTCCGCGATAGGTTTATCACGAACTTCAGAGATAATGGATTCAACGACAGATCCACCATCGAACATATGACGATTAGTGCGATTATCAATGATAGTATACTCACCAACAGGTTCTACATCAAATGCACCTTCTGCCCATACTTCATCAAGTATATTACAATATGGGCATTCATCAATAGATGGAGTATCGATACTAATATCATATTTTGGTTTAAATACGGTTACTTTAGTACCAGTAGGAATATCGTCTGAGATAGATAAAGCATCAATGGCATGGTGAATTGAACGGTATAGTTTGACAATCTCACCTTGTTCTGGATTGATTCGAATGGGTTCTGTACCAGATAACGATGTGGATAGTCTAGCTAAATATACATCACTGGTGTGTTCACTAGTACCTGATTCTAATATAGAACTCCATAAATCCATATTAATTGCCTCCTAGAATACGTTCTCGAACGTCTTCAATTTGTGTTTCGATTTTGTTTTCAAGACGCATTAATTTATATTTATTTTCATTATCACCCGCAGATTTCGCATCTTCAATCTTTTCACGAACCATTTTAAGTTCCATTTGAAGTTCTTGCATGATACGACCACGAGTTTTCTTAGTGATTGATTTATGTGCAGCTAATGTACCTAAGAAGGTAACGATTGCCAATGCACCACCACTAAAGATAGCAACACCAGCAGCTGGAGCCACGCAACGGATAAAGATATTCTTCAATTTAGAAAATGCTGAACCTGTGATCACTTCTTCACGAGTATCTTCTTTAAGTGAAGAGTTAATCCCATCGGTAATATCCTTTATCGATTTCATAATAGGACCCGCAATTGCAGATACCGATTTCTTAGCTGCAACCAATTTACGACGAGTTTTAGCAGACGCATCAGCAATTTTACCACCAATTTCTTTAGCTTTAGAATATAGATCTTCATAGACTAATGCTTCACAGAACTTATCTAAGTCCATATTAGTAGCTTCACATGCTAAATTGAAGTTAGCTTCCAATGCTTGTACATACTCATCATGAGACTTATAGCTAGAAGGAACCATGAACTCTAGTAAGAAGAATGGATTTTCTTCAATAGCGGCTTCCATCATACCAAATGCTTCAGTAGCAGAAATACCAAACTGCTTCATAAGAAGATTTACATGAGGATGGTATTTCAAGTTATTTTTATCAGTGATAGTCATGGACTCCATAGTGGGGGACATGGATTCGAATGTCGGACCCTCTGTAGGAGGAATGATACCACCAGCTTTACAAATCGTTGCCAAATCAACCGGCATGATTTTAATATCACCATCAACGTTGATAACTTGGAAGAAGTTACTGATTCGGTTACCTTCATATACAGGAACAATGTATACCATATGACCATCAGCACCTTCAGTACTTACCGTCATAAGCATAAAGTCTTTTGTTTTAGCGGTAGTTGTTTGAAGTTCAACCATTTTACCAACCACATTATCAGGAATAGCTGTAAATGGGTATACTTGCTGACCTTCACCACGAATCACTTCATATGTATGTAACCCATGATTACGGAAGCCAGTTTCGATTTGTTCTTCTGTAATTTGGTTACCTGCGTTTACTTGATTATTGAACGCTACGATGATACGTTCGAATAGTTTAGTTGCGATAACTAGACCTGCACGTTCTTCTTGACCAATCGTAAGAACTTCGAATGGTTCATATCCAATTGTATCAGAAGGGTCATTATTATCACGATCAACGAATGTGATATATCCTAAGATAATCATATCCGTATGTTCCGGATACACAGGAGCAACATATGCACCTTGTACCCATTTAGGAACGCCGTATTTAACGGCACTGTCTATTTTTCGAAATACAGCCGGTCTTACGTCACCGACATATAACCGTTTATTTTGCTTAAACGCTTCATATCGAGCTACATTAAGAACAGAATTTGCTGTAATCTCATCTAAGTAGATGGATTGAGCAGAGTCCTTCGACCGACCAACATGAATGTTAATCATATTCGACTAACCACCTTTCTGTTGTATACTAAAAAGTTTACCAATATGTCCAGGTGTTTATTTTCCCGATAAAAACAACTATATAAGTTAATAATGCTAAAAAAATAAACCAAAGGAGGTTTACGATCATATGAACAAAGGTAACGAGATTGTTGCATGCTTAGTCATGGAACAAACTACAGAACCACAAACTCCTGAGATTATGCAAGTAATCAACCAACCAGGTACAGACTATGTACGTTTCCGTACATGTCTTCAAAACTTCAATACATTCAACAGAAATAATCGTAATTACTTTCGTGAACCAATGGTGAAAGCTTGGGAAGCTGAACATATTCAAGAATTGTTACGGTATGGTACATTCTTTGGGGAAAATGGTCATCCAAATACAAAAGACCCTCAACGTGTCGTTAGTATTGACCCTAATAACTTATCCCATAGAATCGTAAGCTATGAATTCGTTGGTGATACCGTATTTGGTATTATTGATACAGCCAATGACTACAATGGTCCAGGTCATCAATTCAAAGGTCATATCTTACAAGGTGCTAAAGCAGCATTTAGTTTACGTGCATTAGCCCCAATCACTAAGATTGATGCGACACGTGGCGAAATCCGTTCTACACCTCGTATCATTACCTATGACCGTATTATTCTACCATCCCATAAGGTAGCTTACCAAACAGATGATCCTATCACAGCGATTCACGAATCCGCTGGTGTAACAGCTATCGCAACTGAACAAGTGGGTGATATCTGTATCCCAGTTAGTGAATGCCTAGGTCTTCCTGGCTTATCCGATTTCTTATTAGAAGAATCCAATATGGCTAAAAACATAGCAGATATGTTTGAAATTAATTACGAATCCGCTACATTAGATGCTACTGGTAAGAATTTAGTATTACAAGAATCTACTGTTGATGGTACTCGTCGTACATTCACAGTTGGTTTAGAAGACTATGTTCAAGAACAAGTATCTGATATTTTAAGAAATATGTAAGGGTGATCGTATGTCAGTCTTTCGCGATAAAGCACATATATTAAAACTTATTAAACAACATTGTGGGTTGTATTCTATCCAACTCCCAGTGGATGATAACTGCCTATACCATGATATCATTGTGGATGATACCATTCCAACATTTTCTACGTATTATCCAAGAGTTCTCCATGTACCGGCGAACTTAAATGAACTTCGTATCCGTAACGATAAAGAGAACACAATTGCTGATATGAGTAATATCTATCAATTACCACCGATTCTTACCGATGCGAGTGATCGTTTCATTGTGGGGATTGAAAGTATTCGACCATTCAATGATTTACGATACCAATCAGTACCATCTGCCTATGAAACAATCGAATCATTCCAAGCGTTGGCAATTTCTCAAACGGTTGGTGACTTGGCATCTACTATGGAACCACCATTTTTAACAGAGTTTTTACCTCCAAATCGTTTTCGGGTAAATAATGGTACGTATTATAAGGACCAAGTTATCATTGGGGTAGAAGTATCCTATTCTACTGAATTATATGATATTCCAATGACCCTTCGTCAAGCATTTTATAAGCTTGCCTTATTGGATGCTAAACGCTATTTCTGGAATCAGTTGAAATATTGGAAAGATTTTCAAACATCTATCGCATCGTTTAATCTACAAATCGACGATTGGGCTGATGCTGAAAGTAAACGGGAAGAGTTATTGGAACAGTGGGATCAATCCTTCCACTTAAATCGTGTAGCCGCCGTATGGTGCTAAAAAAAAGAGAACCTTTCGGTTCTCTTTTTATACTATTTTTCTGATGATGGTAGACACTATCGTCAATGTGTCAATCTCATCAGATTCTAGTTTTTCTCCTTTGTATTCATATGATGCGATACAAAGGACTGCTGTGGCGCCTAGCCATTTTACGATACTGAACATAGGCTATACTAATGCACGAATGAAGCCTTTTACAGCTTCCTCTGCACCTTTCTTAACAACCGCGTCAACTAAAACATCAGCAACTGCAGCGGATGCAGAAATACCACAGATTGCAAGAGCCCCACGTGTTAGGATTTCAGTACGTTCACTGACGTTATTTGTTTTAAATAAACCATTACAAGCATCAGCACATAATGGGCCAAATACATACCCATTTACTAATACAGTCACTGCAAATTTAGTAATACCCACAATCATTTTCTTTCTCCTTTTTAAATAAATAAACTAAGAAACTGAGGATTATTCCTCAGTTTCTTTTTTGGCTTTTTTATCTTTTTTAGATTTTTTCTTTTTCTCGATAGCGACAGTGATCATCGCATCTTGAATACTGTTGTGTAGCATTCTATAGTAACAGAATTGCCCACCTACAACCATACCTGTACCTGCTGCAATACATAGGTATGGATGTTCTTTGATGAAACCTTCAACGGTTTCTAATACTTCATTTATCATTTTCCAATCTCCTTTTTAAAATACAATGATAAATATCTGAATAGTTCTATAGGTTCATTATCCTTTTTATTCTTTTATACCTATCTCTATTCATGATTATAATATATACTTATATACTTAAAAAATACGGATATACTTGGCTACAAGTATATCCGTTTATTCGGTTATAAATTAGGATTCCAAACACGAATCTCTCTGAAGTTGATATAATTATCCAATCGAACGTGAATATAGAACTTACGATGACGTAATGCTCTATATAGATGGATATCAAATGGAACTTCGACTGGTGCATGATCTTTGGATTCTAATAGAAGTGTATGTGTTCTAGCTTTTAGACTTTCGTAGATTTCAGTGCTATCGAATGAGTTAGGTTGAGCCACTCCATCAATCAACTCAGTGAATCGAACCCCATGTAAGAACATGAGAGAACGACGATTTGGATGATTAATAACTAGATCACCTGGTTCGATAGGAGCTACGTATTTGGCACATACATTTCTGAAGTCCAATGGAAAATCCCAATTAGAATGGAACATCTCTTTGACAAAGAGTCCCATATCAGTAATGAAATAGATTACAAATTTATCATCACGTTTATTTGATACAAACGATTTTAATGCATAGTATAGCATAAACTGTCCATGTAATAGACCAGTACAAAACGAATCTTGTCGGTCGTACCAGTCAGTAGATGTTAATGGTACTTCTTTTAGTAGATACGCTGTTGTAGGGCGGTCTATACTATGAGTCTTACAGTAATCCACATAGGATGGGAGTTGTCGGATCATAGAAAAATCACCTCGCTTTTGTAATTAGTATATTGTATCGATAAGGGAGAATGTCAAAAAAAAAAGAAACCTTCGGGTCTCTTTTTTAACTTTCTTACTTAGTACTAAAAATTAGTATCGAATGAGCGTACATATAGTACATCACCCTTCTCGTCATATACACGATCTTTCAATGATGGAGATACCAAATCTTTACGATTTGGATTATTCTCGCGTATAATACGAGATACAATATACATTGTACCATCTCTAGGTGCTGGTAAAGATTCGGTGTCTCCTTGATTAATTTTATTTAATACAACCTCAATACCATCTACCTTAATACTACCCGCATTGGAAATCGTGCTATTGGATCTAGCCACAACTCCTATCTTTCGGTAGATAACTGTCTGACCATTAGGGTCTTCATAGCCCACTCCATGTGGGCATAAATTTAAAAATCTCATTTTGATTATCCTTTCTATATAATGATTATGATTATCTATAGTAATAATATATATTTATAGTATGAGTAAAAGACGAAAAAAGAAGAATATGGTTTCCCATATTCTTCTTACTAATGTGATTAATAACCACCGCCAGAATCTCCTTCATTTGGAGCCAGTTTAAGGAGGTCATCAGATTGTAATTCGGCTTTGAAGTCGAGTTTAAGTTTCTTAATATCTTCATCCAATTCTTCAAAGTCGAGTACACCTTGCATAGTGATGTTCTTAACAACGTAGCGATAGATTCTATCCTTAATACGTGGATCATCTTGGTCATTATCACCACTATACATCTTAGTGATAAATTCTGCAATAGAATCGGAAGAACTGATAATATCAACGATATTTTGGCTATTTAATGCTTTCGGTCTTGACCATTCGAAATAGATGTTATCGATATCAACTTCATCTATACCATACTCACCAAACGATAATAGTTTACGATAGAGTTCAGTACAAGGGATTTCCAATTCAGTCTGCATAGAAACCATACGTGATACGAATTTACTATTTAGCATTTGAATTTGTTTAGCAAAGTCAACTTCTTCTAAATAGTTAATCATAGCACTAGGACAACCTGTATTAGAAATCATACCTTTACGAAGTAATTCTAGTAATGGAGTATCGAGTGGGATATCCTGACCTTGCATAACTTCAATTTCAAAAGCACGTTCACCATTAGCACCTACAGGTACAGCTAAGTCTCTACCTTTACCTACTTTAGATAGGATACCACGAACAGAACCAAAGTCATTGTAACTAATTTGGTTCATCTTATAGTCGGATACCACTCGATTGATACGGTTAGTAATGTCTTTATCGACACCATTACCTTTAACCATAAACATACGAGTGTCAGAACTACGAGTTACGATCATGATAATCTTAAAGAGTAAGATGGATAGATAGAGCATACCGTAGAATAACGAACGTTTCAATACAGATACACCCATATGTGTATTATAATCTTCATTGACTTTGAAATGAGTCATATAGTTCACTGGAACGAACTGTACTTTGAAAGACTTTGTATAGAAGTTTTCGTAAGATATTGCATTAGCAATCAATTCTTTAAACTCAGCATTCTTACGTAAGAATTTCTTATCAACACTTTCGCAGATACGAGCAGACAGTAACGATACTAATTCTTCTTCAAACTCACGTCGTTTACTGTTTTGGAACAGCATAGTGGTACGACTCAATGTATGAACAGCATTCAATACATTAGAGCGAGTTTCATCAACGGTTTCATATAGAACATAATAGCCAAGCGTATAATCCATAATACGAATTGGAATCACACGACGAGGGTCATATAGTTTCATATAGACACCCTTAACAGTATCTTTGAATTCTTTCTTATAGGCGTCCGTTAGATCATTAATATTTTTAGCATCCATTGTACCATCGGCAAATGGATTCATGGATTTACCTTTATCAGCTGTAGGGTCAGCTACTGTATTCCAAGTTTTGGATTTCTTCTTTGTTTGCATCGCTTTGAATAAGTCCTTACGGATATCTTCATCTGCTAGTCCTGCAATAGAAGCATCTTCTAATAATGGGACGCCTGGGTCATTGATTACACTAATACCTTCCATGATGGTATTAATCGTATTCACCATATCAGACCGTTTATACTTATTATCAACTTGCTTAAAATCATCTTCATATCGTTCCAATAATGGAGCGATCGATTCCATAGCAGGTGTTAGAGTACCTTTCTTCGCATTCTCGGGGAGCGTATTTTCATATGCAATCGTTTGTTCAAAGATATTTGGTAATCGTTGATCGTTGTACCGATCATCTAATGCTTTGAATTTAGCGAATAGGTCAGTATATGGTTGGGTAAATACAAAGAAGTTACCATAGGTAAGAGTACCAGGGATAATAATCTTTTTAATTTTATCCATAATCCCAGTCACTTCTTCCATTGATTCTATGGTTTCTAACTTTGTTTCATTTTGTGTAGCATCGGATTCACCTTCGAATCGGATAATACGTGATGACTCTGATGTGATATTATCTGTATTCGTAATCGCATCACGCATGGTTAAAATCACTTCATCTAATTCAGATACTTGTTCTGTTAATAGACGAAGGTCTTCATACATATTATTTACGTTTTTATATCGTTCACTAAGAATGATATTAATTTGACTATTTTCATCACCCAATAGTTCTTCAATCGATTGCCCCTGCATGAATGTGTTCATGCTAGTGTATGATTTAGGACTCTTGGTGAAAATAGAATTTATAAATGCAGCAACGTCTCTACCATTATGCGTACCAGATACAAATCGATTGGTTTCTTTCTTTAACAGTGTATCGATCTCATCTGACATGGCATTGATTTCGTTTTGTCGTTTGTTACTATCGGTTAATGTAGTATTTTTAAACAAATCGAATAGACTGCTGATAGTACCATTTGTTTTAGCAATTTTCTCTGCACGAGTTTTCATATCTTTCAAATCTAATTCGGGCTGCTTGCTTTTGTTTGGTTCATTATCGGCCAAGTACTTCACCTTCTATTCTCTAATATACTAATAATTTCACATTACAGAGTTGTTAAAAACGGTAAAAAAAGAAGACCCGAAGGTCTTCTTATTGTGTCCCCTAATCAATAGGAAACAATATAATGCTTAGTATAGACATCCCAGTTTTCAGTCAATGAATGTAAGATCACTTCATAGATTTCAAACTTACCATCCATCAATCGATAATGCACTAACACTTTATCAGCTTTCTTAATCGCTGGTAATAGTTCTTTTGTCAATACCATATGGATTTTTGGTGCTAAGGCAAACTCTTCGATTTTATAATCGATTAGGTTACAAAGTACTGCTTCAGGAATTTCCTTAGTAGCCCATCCATTCTTACCAGATTCGATATCCTTCATATCATCCATGATCGTACGACGAGGTAAGTAGGCATTCATTGCTACATAGGCATCAGCATCAATAAACTTACCGATAGAGAAACAAAGCTGTTTCTTATCATTGGATAATTTGAACTCATTATCATCGGTATGGGTTTGTGTCATACAGATGCCTTTTAGTGCCTTACTTAATGAGTCAATATCTAATATAGTACACTGCATGAATTCTTCATCGAATTTATGACGAACCAAACTTCTCGTATATGCTGGACGCTTCACTGTTTCTGCATATGGTGGAAAGATAAATCCATCCACCGATATATAGCAGTCATACATATTCTTGATCACTTGGTTGAGATCATAGATTGCATTACGTTTCTTAGGTGGTATTACTAAATCACGCACTTCCATATTGACCAAACTCCTTAATTAATTCTTCACCTGTTGGTAACCCAAAGTACCGATTACCGATAAAGGAATAATCTTTCGATAGGTAGTCTTCTAAGAAGACTTGTCCTTCATCGTAAAATACATTATCTGGATCTGTGTTGTATTGACCAAACCCTTCTAATTTGATTTTACCAATCATCGGAACGGTACCAATATTATGGGTGATGGTGATATTTGGATACATAGATGAGAAGTCATAGTCGATAACTCGACTGAAGATAAACTTCGATGGTCTTCCTAGGATTTCAACACCTACTTTTTCATTCAGCATTGGGTCACCTACGAGAGCACCTGCAAACCCTTCTTCATCATCATCTTCATCATTGTCAGCACCATCATTATCAAACCCACGGTTACCATAATCGATATTGTTATTATTACCGATAATGAAACCTTGTTTATAGTACGATAAGTAAGCACGATTCTTCAATAGAATCGTTTGACTGAATGCTGATTCATATTGCGTCGCATTAATCAATGATCGTTGGAATACGTTATCAATATCATGCGTCTTCATTTCAATACCATACTGTAACAGAGTATCCTTGATATTATATAGTACGAATAACTCATAGTTTTCATATGGTAACGTTTTGATATTTGCCTCATCACTATAATCAAGTTTTTCATCGTTTAGTTCTGCTTTAGCAATTGCATTCAAACGAACGGTTTTCAACTCTGAACGGGCTTTACGAATCTTGATGTACTGAGACATTTGGTCTAAGTAGACCGATTTTGATGTACATGTGAATACATCGTTCTTTGTTTTGAAATCATGGTGTCGATGATCTTTACGATAGTATAGTTCATCTTGAATAAACTCTGGGTCGCACATGATTTTCATAGGGTCGTGACCTAGTGCTTTAATACGATCGATGAAGTACGGAATATCGAACGCCATGTTCCAGAAGAGTATGAAGTCCCGAGCTAATGTATTGAATAAACGGAATACTTCCGTAATCATATCAATCTCTGTATCATACATATGTATCTCATAATTGAGTTCCCCGTACGATTCATCGAAGGTCTTATGACATTTATCAATGAAGTTAGGAAGGTTCTTCTCAAACTGCTCTATGAGCGGATTCTCGGGATTTCTTAAAAGAAAACTATGTACAGTTTTCGTTTCAGCATCGACAACTGCTACTGCATTAATAGGGCATATATCCGCAGTTGGAAACCCTGGTGCATCGATGCCATCAACTTCGATATCGGCAAATACCTTAGATAAGGAATACTGCATATCATAATCATGATAATGAAGCATCCATTCACATCTAAAGTAATTGGTATATGGATAGTCAGTAGCTAACACATATGGATAGTGATGTAAATTTTTCTTAGCTGATTTATTATTCTTATTACACCACTCTTTATAATCAGCAAGCTTCTTACCACCAACTTTGACGATCTCATTGATGATATTTTTGAACTTAACGATCTTTTGATCACACCGGTCTAACGGCATATAGGATGGATAGTGTGTATAATCTCTATATTGAGGTTTCACAATATACATCATATATCGTGGATCTTCAATCGTTTGAATCCATTTACGACCCGTGTTAACATCCTTAAATACAATCGATGCATAGTCGTGCTTACCAGGTGATTCCCAATCGGGTCTATGGTAAAATACATTTAATAATAAATGGTCTTTGGAGTGCGGAAGCTCTTCAAAGACTTTTTCACCATGATAGTTCTTTAATAAACCAATATTACTCATCTCGATGTACCTCAGTATCAAAATCAACATCATTTTCTTGATAAGCTTCATTGAAACGATTAATGATTTCCTGAGGACTGAATTCTTTCTCTGGATCTAATTGGTTCGTGGATAACAGTTTGTATAAACTTGGTGCACAATCACGCAATAAGGCATCACGTAATTCTGGTTTACCACCAATGATATCACGGAACTGTTTACTATTGAATTTGATATCTGGTGCCGATTCGAAGTACGAGTATGGGTTACGACCTTTGATGACACATGCCATATTAGCATAATGCAACATAGTTAACCAAGGATCGAAACCTGTATTATAATCATACACTAACTGTACGGAAGAACCACCACGGTTAGTTTTAGATTTAATAAATTGCACTTCTACTAAGAAACCATCAAATCCATCTTTCTCAAATACATATTTCCCTTTATAGATAAAGCGAAGTAAGTTTTGGGAATAATAGATAGGACCCGTACCACCAGGGATATTTTCATTGGTTTTCATATATTGAATTTGTGCTTGTGTCTTTTGGAACGCCATTTCCGGTTTATCTTTGATATGGTTAATCGCCATAACCGTAATATTGGCTTTTTGGATGATAGGACGCAATCGTTTATAGAAGGTGTTATAAGCAATCGCTAACCGCATATTATAGGTTTGCGTACCTAATTCATCACTATCCTCCACTTCCTTAGTTTGTAGGGATGGTAAGGAATCTATCAAATACACAGTCGGTTGAGGAAGACAAATTTCTTCACCATATTCATTCAGTTTACCTGTATTATAAAATAGCTCCTTAGTTTCTAGCTTGACTTTAGCTAGATGATAAATATGTTTAAATGCATCTTCGACATAGTCGATAGCAGGTATATAATATTTATCTTTCATTTCTTCTGTTGTGAAATGATTCAATGCTCGAATACGAGATAGGTTAGAAGAACCTTCCGCATCGATATGATAATATTCACCATATTCAAATGGTCTAATAATGTGAGAACCTACTTGTACGCAGAATGATGTTTTAGCTACACCTGGTTTACCAATGACAGTTATAAATTGACCACCAAAAATACCAGTGTTAGCCCAACGTTCAGTAACGTTGTTATTTTTATCTGTAACTGTTAAGAGGTATCCATTTTGATAATCAAGAGGCATAAACCCACTGGAATATCCCATTAAGTTTCTTGCTTCTGCTGTAAAGATACCTTTCTTGTCATGCTCTAATAGAGCGTCATGTAATTTAGCCATATTGGTCTCCTTTCATATGTAATAAATAGTCGAATCGTCTATAATCTATCACAGGATAAAAATAGAAGAGATACCAAAGCGGTATCTCTTCTATGATATATAGTTTCAAACTATATTATTTCATACGAATGATTTTTAAATCATTGGTGATTACCATAATCGTACGATAGTAATGGTAACCTAATTTAGCCAAACGTTCAATGACTTCATCACGATTTGTTTTAACTGTATTAGCATCGAAATCGATGATATATGTAATCGCACTGATATGTTGTTTTTGTGCATATGCACGTAAATCACGTTGATTTAACACTTTAGCAGATTTGTCATTGATATGGAAGCGTTCTGCTACTTTAGCAAATGCTTCATCGGTAATTTCATTCAATCGTGCTACGGTATGTGTGTGACGTGCTGGACGATATGTACGAATTTCACATACACCATCTTCATTACGTTTATCACTAATATCAAAATACCCTTTTTGACCACGAGCTGGCACATCAAGTGTATTCATAGTTGTATTAATGATTTCATAGCAATAACGACGATCACTATAGCGAATCATCAAACGATTCACCATATCACGATTCATATCACTACGTGTGATGAATTGTACAAATGGTAATGATTGACGAGTATTCAAGGAAATAATCGCATGGAATACTTGGTTTTCTTTATCAATTTTATACGCATAGATGAATGCATCACGGCTATAGTAATTGATAAGATCTTTACCGTTATCTAATGAAATGGATACGAGTAATACATCAGTATTATATCCATCATTGGATGGCATTACGAATGGATTGTAATGGCGATGGTCAAAACGCAAAGTGGTTTTTACATTTAACACTTTACTGATTTCAAAGTGTTGACCAAATTCATTGGATACATCCATATGGTTTACTTCATCAGCAGTACCATCAGATTTGAAAATATCCAATCCGAATTTGTTGTCTGCTACCGTATGAATGCGTGCAAATTTTTCAGTTTTGTCGGTTACTGTCCATTGAGCTGTGTTTGTTTGGTTATAAACGAAGATCATAATAGGTTCGTGCCTTTCATTTAATAATAGATCTAAAAAAGTGAATCTCAATTACTTGTAATGTCACGAATAGAAAAAAATAAGAGAGATGGTAAACACCAACTCTCTTATTCTCGTGCACATAGGATCCTATCTACGCAAGATTACTTGCTAGATTTTTTAGGACGACCAGGTTTACGTTTTGCTGGTTCTTCCTTTTTAGATTCTTCGTTTTTAGGAGCTACTTCAGCTACTTCTTCCGCTAATTTACCAATATACCGTTCATAGTATTTGATAATATTTGGGTAGTCCTCAGCTGGAAGCATATCGAATTGTACACGACGTGCACCATCGCGACCTTTCTTCGCATCTTTGATGCGTTCGTTACGATACATTTTGAAGAATTCTTTTAAATCCTTTTTACCCCATAAGTATTCTTTCTTAGCTTTCTTAAGTTGTTTCTTAGAAAGTTTGGATTCTTTCACTTCTGGAGCTAACAAAATTTGTCCTTCCATTACGCCAAGTAATAGACGACTAATTGTGTTATACACTGCGGTTTGTGGTACTGTAAAGTTTTCGATAGCTTTGGATTTCTTTTCCAATGCGATGGAAATCATAGCATTGCGAACGATTTCTTGGTCAGCACCATCTAATGCGATATTATAAATCGCTTTCAATGTATCAATGTTGTTTAATTCAGCACCAACGTGTACAGTGTATTTGTTATCGGCTAAGCGTTCTACACCACGTTTTTGTACTTTATATAAAGATTGGTCTAATCTAAACATGTATTTTCTTACATTGAATTTGTTTAGGTATTCAACTGGAACGATATTGGCAGCGATGTCAATAGCGAATTCTTCTTTAATACCCAATTTCATCAACTTCTTAATGATCTTCTTAGCAGATACTTTTACAACATCGGCTACAGTATCACGCAATTCTTTATAGTATTCAATTGCTTGACGTTGACGTTCTTTTTGTTCATCACTAGGAACAATACCTGGTTCTGTTTGGAGAGATTTTTCAATCGCCAAATAGGATTTTTCCAAGTAATCCACTAGCATGACATGTAAACCTGCTGGCACATCATCTTTAAAGTTATAGTCTTTAACGATTTTGCGTAGAGGTTTTACAAACATTTTCATGGAGGTGATAAGGTCAATGAATTGATTTTCATACCGACGTTCTTCACCTCTAAAAGAATCCATGAAATAATAATCCACAAGCGGAATTAAATTATCCGCAATATGGGATTTCAATTCATCTTTACTCATCTTTTTCAAGCGTTTATACTTGAATTCAGACAAGATTTCTTTGCCACTAGTCTTTTTCATAGCGTACTCCTTCATTATAAAAAGAATAAAATAAATGAACTAATAATCTGTTCCAGACCGATTAGTTCTTAATAAAACTCGTGACAGATTTTACTCTGTCAGAGAAATAATATATAAACGAATAGGTAGTTAGCCTATTCGTTTATATAGAATTGATTAATATTTATCCAAGATGGAATCCATATCGAATTCATCATCGGAATCGTTGTTAGTATCTTTAGTACCATCGTATGCAGAGAGTTTATCTAATGCACTATTGAGTACGGAGCTAGTTTGTGTTTTATTCAACTCTTCTTCTACTCGTTCGATGCGATTGATAATCACTTTGATACGTTTATCTGGTACAGAAAGACCACTTAATAGCAATACCAATACGTTGAGTTTATCACTTTCTTCATTTTGAGCAAAGTGCTTGAAGTCTTCGATTGGTTCACCATAGAAGTTACGGATGTTTGGTAAGTTTTCGTTGAACTTACTATTTAATCCTTTAGTAAGGTATGCGATGAAGCCCATGCGTTTAACGGTATGGTCATCTTTTTCAGAACAGTCCATGCAAGTAGCTTTAACAGAATGATCTAATAGTACAGAATCCAATGTTTCATCGGCACCAATAGAATCTTCATAGATACCAGTTAATACATCCATGAAGATAAGTCCTGGAACGGAGATGATTTTACGCATATCTTTATCATCAATCATACCATATGGAGAAGAGTGAGAGAAGTCACCACGAACCGCAGAGATCATAGTAACGATTTCTTTATTCACTTCATCCATTTGTTTATTGGTTGGTAAGTTGGCACGTTTTTCATTATCGAATAACATGTACGAACCACCCAAGTCAGACATTTCTTTCAAGTATTGGAGTGTATTGCGTTGAGCACCAACGGATTCACCCAAGGTTGGAAGAATACCTACGTTAACGAAGATTTTATTTTCGTCTTTACGGAAGTAGTTACGTAGGATATCTGTTAGGATAGGACCCATACCAGAACCAGTACCACCACCAGTGGAATTAACGACAAAGACAATGTCAGTTTGATCCATAAATCGTTTGAACGCTTCATCCTTAATCAGCTCCTTGATATTTTCTTTCACAAAACCCTTTGCGATAGAACGGTCTTTACCAGACCCAGAACTGTCACCGAAGATGATCGCATCCATTTTAATATTCAATGTATCAAGATCTTTTTCAGATGCATTGATAGCTAATGCTGGAATGTCTTTTGTTGCTAACCCTAATGCAGCAACTTGATTACCTGCATTACCAATACCTATAATACCAACTTTTAACATAAAAGTCTCCTTTCGTCGGTTATATTCTACCTATATTAATAAGTCGTTTACTACGACACCCATCTCGATCACTTACCCAATCCAGCATACTCATATTTAGTGCTGAGTATTCCAGTGTATCCAAATATTCTCTCATATCACATTCCAAGAATGATCTATTGAATCGGATAGAAGTTGTTGGTTCACTATGACTATACCATTTTACACGGTTATCAAATGCATCAAGAGCACAATCACCAAGAAAGTTACATATATCAGAATGGTATGTGTCTTTAAAGATTTCTGGATACCTAGCCCAGACTAATGTACCAGATGATTTCTTGAATGCTTTGTAATTGATAGAGATTCCACCAAATCGTTTATGTGATAGACGAGTGAATGCTCCAACCATAAAATCAACTGATGTATTGAATCGAGTATACTCATTGCCTTGAGCGGATGTATCATCTATCGTAATCATATAACCATCATAATAATCATTCGAATCTAGTGTCTGAACTTTATCAATACCGAACCCGTCATATTCAGTACCAAATCGAAATATGTCTTCAATACGTCTAAAATCGGATTCTAATTGAGTAAGTAATTTATCTACAACTAATAACTCGATATGTTTATCTGCATATAAACATATAGGTTTCAGTCGATCAATAAGTTTGGCATCATATACAAATTTAGGTACTCGATTTTCCAAAATATCACGCAATACCTTTCTCAAAATGATATCATCACTTCGATATGTGTGTCCACCAATTCGATACATGATTTGTGGTTCTGTTGGCATCGAGCGATATTCACTCTTAACATTAATACCTAACAATGTTAATACTCGCCTGAAGAATATGGCTTTATTGATAGACTCATATGGGAGATGGTCACACTCATGAGGAAGGATGATAGTATATGGATGCAAATAACTAAAATAATCATATTCCTTAGTCATGTTATATTCCTTAGACATGGCATTCTCCTTTTGGAGGCATATAGACCGTATCGCTAAAATACTTATCGCCAAAGGCTATTTGCCATTGGTTTAAATAGCTAGCAACCATCATCATATCCTCATCGTCAACATAATCGAGTATCTCGAATCGAATTCCATGAAGATAATTACCTGGAGTACAATTATAATCATTAAATTGAATATCTCGACCGATCATATCAAAGGCAGCTTTTACTGCTGATTCGATCCTATCTAAATATTCTTTAATATTAGCAGGTAATAGTGTTTTACTAGTAACTGTAATATACTGATTGCTATGTCTATGACCATTAGCAAATGTATAATAATCACCTCGCTCATCTTTGAGCGTCATATCCGTAGAGCTAGCTTTAGTGTCAAACTCAACGAGCATCATATTCTTATTCATATCTGGGATAGACCAGAGTTGTTGTTTTAAGAAATTTATGTCATTGACATTGGTTACTCCATCTATTGTCATATAGGTAGATTTCAAGGCAACTAACCCTATCGTTTTAAATACAATATCTAATTGACCAGGGATAGTTTTGAATGTCTTAATTTGTTCAAAGGTAGTTCGAACGAAAATAGCATCCAATTTATCACTAGCTTCTGCTAATGTTATATGATGCATAGAAATATCACGAATTACATCCTTGATGATACTGATATGATCTAATGGATATAAGTGTGTTGGGATATATCGCATAATATGATTAATTACCGAATCTAATACTTCATCAGAGTTATTGGCGAATAAATCATATTTACGAATTCCTTTTTCTGTTTCAATTACAGTTGTAGCCTCTGCGTATTTATGGGTACCCTGAATAATGGCACTTTGTACATATAACGCATGACCTAAACTATTAACAAAATTCACTGCATCATTTGGTGTCTTTTCGCAATATTTAGGAATATACGTAAAGATGGATTGGATATAGGGACTTGACATAGAACTACTTCCTTTCTACAACTAAGGTACCATTTGTAATAAATCCAGCAGCTCCAGCATGACCGCCACCACCAAAGGATTCGGCGATCTTGTTAACAAGTATGGATTTTTCTGGATTTTTACCTAGACGATAAATGGAATATTCCATTTTACCATCAGCATTCATGAAGAATACTACCCCGACTTCATAATCATTCTTAACCGTTTCAAAGATAAAGCTACCACGATCTAATGTGTTAATAGCAATAGCATCAATATCTTCAAACTTACGAATGTAACATTCAAATCCTGCACGTTGCAAGTCGGTTACGAATGTACGGTTCTTGTAATCAACAATCGGTTTACCTGATACCATGATTTGATTTGTTACATCCTGAGATAATTTCATATCGAAGAAAGCATCCCAGAATTCACAAGACTCATTACTTGGACGTTCAAATTCAGCATAGAAACCATCATTGAACATGAGGTTTCTCATATAGTCTTCGTAGGTAGTGAATCGCCAAGTATCGTATAAGCCAGCCATACGAACGGATTTAGGGAACAAACCATCCATAGATGGACTCAATAGTGATTCTAATGTCACTTCACAACCATTGACACTCACTTCCATACCAGGATCGAATAGTGTTGTTTCATCTAGTTGTACGACACTTCTAAAGAAATGAAGGTAAGTTAATTCACAAGCAGCTAATCCATTAATACGTATACCTGGAACCGCATTAATATTTGGATAGTTCTTGTATTTATTGATAGATGAGATATGATGATCAATCCATATGATATGATCGATACCTACACGGTCTACTAATTCATCAAAATATTGAACAGGAAGACTAAAGTCTAAAATAAATACATATTGGGTTTTCTTTAACTTACTGAAATCAAATGCCATATCATAATGAGCTGATATGAACTTAAATGTTTTCTTTCTCCATAATGGAGATAGTTTAGCACACATAGCTGATGCATAGCCATCCATATCATTGTGATGAATGCATAATACATCAAAATTTGTGTTGGATTTGTTGGTTGTCATACCAACATTCATTAGGTTTTCCATAGTACCCTCCTAAAATAAAATAACGTAGCCATTATATTTTCGGATCATAGAAAAGTAGTAATTTTCCATATCCTAGACTACATACTAGCATAATATATAAACACAAATTAGGTTATATATTATATTGGTGAGTCCCAATATTGTATATTATTTAAAGGAGTAAATGTCATGAAGGATATTCAAATTGACTATAGTCTATCCCCTACCGATTTGGATTTAAATATTGAGCTTCTACCAGAGTTTTATAACCCTGAAACAGTAGGACCTCGTTTACGTGTAATGGATTGGCATGAATCATTCGTTACCGATATGCTAACTAACAAAGGGTTTATTGTTAAGAGTAAACCGTTCAAAAAGAAACTAAAAGATAAAGACGGTAATATTATGACACGAAATACGAAAGAGATGGATGGTATCCATTCTCCTCGGTTCGGGTCTGATTGGCAAGATGAAAATGCATTTGCTGAACGGTACCGTTGTTCTTGTGGGGAAACGATTGGTAAATTCTATACTGGTCAAATCTGTCCACATTGTAATACAAAAGTCAAATTCGTCGATGTTGATTTAGATATGTTTGCTTGGCTTAAATTGACAGCACCATTCTATATCATTCAACCATTGATGTATATTAAACTTAAAGATTTCTTTGGTAGTGATACATTAGAAACCATTCTTGAGTTTAAAAAAGAAATGGATATCGATGGCTACTATAAAGAACCTAATACCGATGATAAAAAGAACCCATTTGCTGGTATCGGTATGGTTGACTTCAAAGAACGGTTTGAAGAAATCATGTATTGGTTCAAAAAGAAAAAGAAGAATAAAGCTGAGCTATTTGATAATATCATTATGGATAAACATAAGATATTTATTCAAGAAGTTCCAATCTTCTCATCTGTACTTAGACCTGTATTCTTCACAAACGAAGATTATTCCTATACAAAAATTGATACCTGTTACAATGCGATGTATGGTAACTTTGAACGATTGAATGAAGAATCAGATGGGTTAAACCAACGAAATATTGCTAAGGTAAATAAGAATTTATTCCGTGCTCAAACTAAACTTATGGAAGCCTATGGGATTATCTTCACATCTCTTACCGAGAAAGAAGGTCATATCCGTAGAAACATCTTAGGTGGTAAAGTTAACTTCAGTTCTCGGAATGTAATCATTCCAGATGCTAAGTTGCGTTCCTATCAAGTTCGTCTTCCTTATGTAGGGTTCATGGAACTCTATAAAGAAGAGATTATCAACCTTATCGTTAAATTAACAGGTGTAAGCTATAACGTAGCAGTCGATGAATGGTTCAAAGGATATCGTAAATTCGATCCAAAGATTTATAAAATCATTCAATATATGCTAACGAATACGAAATATAAGAATAAAATCTTATTAAACCGAAATCCAACAATCGATTTTGGTTCATTCGTATGTATGGAAATTGTAGAAGTGAAGAAAGATTATGATGACCTTTCTTGTAGTCTACCAATCTCTATCCTAACATCATTAAATGCAGACTTCGATGGTGATGTGTTGAACATCATCTCATTGAAAACAAATGAGTTGAAGAAATCCTTCGACCAAGTATTCAATCCTCATAAATCATTGGTTATTGACCGTAATACAGGTCGATTCAATAACAAGTTTTCCTTGATTAAAGACCAATTGATTGGATTGTATCAGTTCTGTAATAAATAATAAGAAAGGATGTACTCGCTTGAGTACATCCTTATTTTTTTATGTTAAAATGAGTATATGACATACGCCATATACTCATTTCATGTATTTTTGTATAAGAGAAGATTTTATGGTAAGTTAGCCAAACCAAGATACAAGACAACCAATCTTGCATTACCATATTGTTTTCATTTATAAGTACTTCATTAGACAAGTCTGTAGAGGTGATACTAATGAATCAAGCCATAGTAAATTCTAGTCTGGCACATACCGTTGGGAATGTGACATTCCAGATGACAGAATTCATTAAAAGGTTATTCACTCCTAATTTTTTTAGGCATACTCATATCTCTAGTCGTATGGCATATAGAGAATTTAAGATAAATGAAAATCGTCAAGAAGCTGCTTTTATTAAGAAGAATCGTCCTATCCTTATTATTAGACCTCATTTAGAGGTTAATGATGATATCTTTATGTCGGGTTCTATGTTTACTCGCTTGTATAATGGGACGAACTTTAATAAGAATTATGGACAATTTCTTCCATTATTCCGTGATGATGTGAATGATATCTCATTATCATATTTCACAAATCGATATCGTGTTGTATTACAGGTCACTATGATGTTCGATACAGCCTATCAACAAGTGAATGTATATAGTTCACTACTCAATCGGTTTAATGAAAACCAAATATATTGGCAACAAACGGCATTAGAATGTTTCATGCCAGGACAGATTGTGGAAGAGATTTCTACATTATCTGGAAAACCGATTCGAAATGAAGAGATGTCGGTTAAACCATTCTTAGAATATCTAACAGGTCATTCTAATAAATATTGGACGTATAAAGAAAAGACAGCATCGTCGCATGAAGAATTCTTTTTATACTATCCCGTTACTATGGAATATGTATTTACTGATATTTCTATGGATGATTTATCTAAACATGGCTCCGTATCAGAATCAGCCAATATTAATTTCACATTAACCGCTGAGTTCAATACCATGGGTCAATTCCAATTGAGTACAGAGCGGGATGATAAAGGATTCAAAGCCAATATGGGGTTGGATATAGGAAGTACAGATGGTATCAACATTCGTACGTACTATACACCAACAATCCAATTTGGTGAAGAAGATGAAAACGGTTATCGACTTCTGTTCACAAATATGTTCCAAATTGAAGAGGACTTGGAACCAAAGGAACCTGATGTATTAGATCTATCTAAGTTATTAGGGGACTCGGTACTTGATGAAATTTTACAATACCATGAGAGTCATGGGATTAGTACAGATATCCTATTCAATTTCATTATCTTAAAAAATGAAACGATCCTAAAAGGAAAGAAAGAAAAACCGGGAGATAAAATCGACTATGTTGTCGATTTACCTCATAAGCGGGTTCTCATTTACAATAAAAATGTAGATGCCACCTACCGGATTCTTATCTATGTGAATAACCTATACATTAATCAAATTAGTGATAATATTAGCGATTTGCAATCATATTATGAATATGATTATAAAGATAGATAGCTATATTTGGAGGACGTAATGAAGATTAAAAAGATTAAGCAATTATTAAAAGATATTCGGGAATTTAATCAACTCTCTGAGCATGAAGTTCCTGTGGGTGAAGGTCCCTTACGAATCGGTGCTCAATTGATTCGTATCGTGAAACAAAACAATCACCCAAGTTTTAAATCTATCTGCAAATTTATTGAGTCGATTGATGCCAACGAAATCGTTGAAGAAACTGATCGCATTAATGCATCGATTGGTGCCCCCATCTTTGTAGTTATGGGTAATCCAGACTCTCCAGTAAAAGTAGTATTATTAAATACTCGTTTCGGATATATTGGTATGAATGTGATTCCTGACGAAGTCATTCATGAAGAAATGAAACATCAAGCTGAAGTACCCGAACTGGATGATGAGCAAGTTATCGATATTTTAAAGAATGTAAAAATCGATTAATTACCAAGTGTACTAGACAATTTATACGTCTAGTACACTTATTTTGCATCGACAAGAGATTAATGTATTTAACAGTAAAGGAGATTTTGGATTATGTTAGGCAACAACACGATTATCAATGAAGTGAGTATGGTTGAGTATCTTAAAAATAGATACAAACTACCATTAACGAAAGAACAAGAGCAACGAGCTCAAGCATTCTTTGATTCAATTGATAATAAAAAAGAGAATTCATCTGTACACTTTATTTCCCATAATAGTATTAAATCCCTCGATGGGGTATTAACACTTAACCGTTCGATTGAAATTGATCGTATGATGGAAAGTGTGTATACAGAAGATATCGTATTCTCTTTATTCCCAGTACAACCAGGGATTCTATCTGAGACTAGAGTTAAAACACATCACAATACAAAGTTAGACTCGATCTCATACCCAGACCCAGTAGTGGATCCTAATATGACATACAATATTATCGTCATCCGCTCATTCGAATATTATATGCGTAAAGATATCGTTGATCGTATTATCAGTGATTCTATTACCTATGATATAATTATATTGAATACCGCTTTGGATATTCCTATTGACGGTATTATCTTCGAAGACATCGACGAAGAAGAATTTAAACAATTAGGAACTAAAGGAGAAGAAGCGTAATGAGTACACGTCAATTATCTTCCATCCGAGATTCGTATCTATACTCCATTTTCAATCATGGTAATAAAATGGATAACTTGCTTAAAAATTATTTAGCAAAATCCGTTGTAGTAGATGCGTCTGCTGTTGATGAAGCAATTAGTAACATTCGCAGATACTTTAAGTATCCGCTCGTGAATGATGTATTAAACGCATTCACACATAAAGATGGTTTATATGGTAAAATCCTACCAATTGGATCCAATATCAACTTCCAATTACCACCTCCACTTCCATTCTTTTTAGCTGGTAACCAACAAAACTTGTTTGGTATCGCGGTATTAGATCGTGTCGCTAACTATGCGAAAGATGATAGTGGTCGAATCGATGTAGATCCAAAGAAACTCTATGTATTACTTGAATCTGCGTATATCGCTAGAGTGGTTCAGCAAAACTTCTCTAAGCTCAATAACACAACACTTTACACAGAAGGTGCTTCTGTGTATGCACACATGTTAACTCGTGTATTGAATAAATTATTCGCATTGAATGTAGATAAAGTAGCATTTGCTAAAGTATTATACTTAACGGCTAAATATTACTTCTTAGCGATTTTAAAAATACAAGATAGCAGCATGGTGCAAAATTATGCATTGAAGGTATCCGGATTAACTGAAATTGCTGTACGTGATATCGAAGCAGCATTCAAACCTGAAGATTATGCAACGATTGCTACATTCATTACCCAATTACAAGAATCTGCGTATATGATCACAAACACAATGAAAGATTTAACGGTTCGTGGTTATGTAGAAGCATTCTGTAAAATGTATGGTGATGCTGCCTTGTTTGCATTAGAAAACTTCAATTACTTTATTTTTAATATTGCCAGTGCTGTGAATGGTGGTTTCTTGAATAACCAATATGCATTTGATGATATCATTGGTAAATCCGGTGATAAACTTTATGCCGTAGTAGCAAACTTTGCGAAAGGTAAATAACTCACTATAATCGTTTCTCATAAAGGAGTTAACTGACTATGCCTGAAGATATTACTAAGGATATGGTGAAGAAGGATCTAGCATTAGGGGATCTAAATCCTAAGATGTTTAGACAATTCTTTGCTGATATGCAGATTAAATCCTATCAATACGACTATCAAATCCAACGAGATTTAGTCGCTTATCACGAAGAACGATTTACAACGGCTCAGTTAAAAACTGAAGTGGGGGTTAAAATGTTTGATGACGTGAACTCTGAACGAGTTCTCGTCTTCCCTATGAAACATCAGTTTATTGCAACAGGTCGTCGTAAAGCTTGGCGTGATTCTGCAATTTATAATAAAGCGTTAACATTCGATGACATCAATCGTAATCGAAAGCTTTTTAAATACAACGTACTAGTGTTCGTGGATAACAAGTTAATCACGAATATTAGAATTAAACCGAACGAGGAGTTCACATATATCTACTTTAGACGTAAAGATTTGGCTAAATATCTTATCGATACACCTAAAGTAATCAATGTTCTCTTCATTCCAAATGCTATCGTTTCTGTAGCGGAAACGATTAATACAACCAATACAGCGGGTAGTAAACTATTATTGAATGCATTCTATTCCACTAAACGTGAATTCAATGTAACGGATAACTACTTTGCCATTTTCCAAAATAAACAAACCTTGGAAGCTGAATTCACTGGTGGTGTACATTATAATCCAGACTATACCAACTTCACATTTGATGGTATCAATATCGCTGATTATGCTGATACACACCGTGTTATCTTAGTAGGTACGGAACTGTTATTCAAAATCAAAGCCGTAAGTGCTACACAACGCTTCGTAGATTTTGAACTACAAAAGATGCCGTTACCTAAAGATGATATCGTTGTACTATATAAACATCCAAACCGTAGAGATTATGTACCAAACGATGGCACCGTAGTCTTAACGGAACACTATCCAAACATTATCGAAATCAGTAATCCTCAGAAATATCAACTTCTCTTGATTGCTTTATATGATGAAGCTACACAAAACCATCATATTAAATTCGATACTGAAATGGATTTCTACTTAGAAACAGAACGATTGTTAGATCGCTATCAACAAGGTTCCGTTCCTGAGATATTGCAAAATTATAAACCTGCTGATTGGGACTATCGCCTCAAAGATTACTTTGAAAAGAACGAAGGTATCCATGCAGTGGATATGACCGATCGATGGAATCCATTCCATTATAAGATGAACACAATTAGTGGTCTGATTAAACTTTGGTCTGAATTCTATCTTGAATATGAACGTAGAACATACGGTTTCTTAACTGGTTGGTATCATGACATCTCCAAATGGAGTGCTGAACATCTAGCATCTAAAGAACGTAACTCTACGGAACAAGACGTGCCAGTCGATCCAACAGGTCATATTCAAGTTGACCACAAAACATTTGCGGAAACGCAATATGTGTTTACCTATAAAAATGATATGAAGTTTGATGATGCAAACTCCTATCTATTCTATATTGATGGTAAAATGGTCATTCCATCCGCTATCATTGTACATAGAGGATTCCAATATGTATATTTACCAAAACGATTAATCAAACCAGATTCTATGATTGAAGTAGAACGCTTTGATGGTATCAATTTTGGGTATTGGATTCCTTCCATTCCTGAAGAAGGATTAACACTTCCTCTTAAGGGTATCATTAAGACATCTACGGTAGCTAATTCATTCTTCTTAACAAACAAAGAGAATGAATATGTCAATGATCGATATGATATATTTGTGATTGATACAGAAATGGACAATGTTGAATCTAAATTAGATTTGACTAACTCTGTTTACTATATCTCTCCTAAGATGAAACTTCGTATTGTTCCTAAAGAACGTGCGAATGCTAATAAAGGTGTATTCTTACGTGCTAATAACCAATTAGTTACATTCACTCGTAAGAATAGTGGTGATGATTATCTACGTAATATTGGGGTTAACTTCAACTTACAAAATTACATCACTAATGTAAAACAGGATGTGAAACCACGTCTTCGTATCTATACGGAAGATGGTCGGTTGTTCTCCAAGAATTCTTATGTTATCTACAAGCATGAGAATTTCAAACAACGTCCAAAATTCAATCTACCAATTAAAGCTGGTGGAACGGCGTTCCACCGCATTGCTTATGTTGGGTACGATGAACGATTAATCTATCATCGTCGTCATGTTCGTAATGATGGCTTTGTTGATTTGGAAGGTAAGACAACACGTCCAATTTGTTTAGCCTATCATGATATCTATTTGAATGGTGTACGTCTTCACAAGAAAGATATTAAAATCATTGCACCATTTAAGTTCATTATTACAACCTTAAAGAAACATAACACATTAGACAACCTTGAAATTTATGAAAAGGTACATGCTTCTGATGCTATGTTTAAATTCGATATCGATGAAGATTCTGCGTACTTAGCAGACCGCTTATTCAATAAAGATAAAGAATACCAAAAACACGTATTAGAATCTCTTGAAAAGATTAACCCTGATGGGAAAATCAAAGATTTGAATGAAATTCGTAACTGGTATAAAGACTTATTGGATGACTGGTTCTTTAATCGATTCGTGAATGCTGACCGTCGGTATGACTTAGAGTTATATGAACCATTATTTGATGAAAATTATGGGTATCGTGTACTACTCAATGGTGATGACCGTGTACGTTGGCATGTGACACAAGACAATCGTTTCTATATGTGGCATGATAAGACACTAGAAGAAACAGGTGGTGTCAATCCTCCTCCTAGAAACGTATATGAAGGATTAGCAAACGATAACATTCCTGATGATACTCGAACGATCACAGAACGAGAATATATCGAAAATGGTATTTCATTCGGTAATGTTAAAACGATCTATGACTATGATACTGAAATTCTTCATGAACGAGAGGAAGAAACTCCAGAACCAACTGAATTAGATGGTGTGGATTTACATGATTTAAATCCCGCTAACTATAAAGTGATTCATGACCGTGATAATGTTGAAGATGGTGGTGGTTATGACCGAGCTCATATTAGTACATACACTAAACCAAAACGCTCTGTAAATCCTCATTCATTACCACAAGATCCACCAAAAGATGTAACAATTGTTCCATTCGTAGATCCAAATCCTCGTATGCCTGAACATATTGCAACACCTGAACCAACGTTACCTGAACCTGGTGAATATGAACCATTTGTAGAACCAACTGATTCGGTAATTAAGTTCTTAGGTACTAATCCATTTACTGATGAAACGAAAGCTAAGTTGACAGTAAATGTTGAAAACGAATTTGATCATACGATTCAAACAGTAGCACATGGTACTAGTGTGAATGCTAAAACATTAAATGCGTTACGAATCGCTTTCGTATCTACAGAAGCATTATCTCGTAAGTATTATGTGAAAATCGTAGATGCTGATAATCATTTGGTATATTCACACTTGTTAACGAATAAACCTGATGATCAAATTAATCAAATCATCAATATTATTCCAGGTTCCATGACAATCACCATTGAAACCCATGATCCAAGTCGTGGTGAAGTTAAATATCCATTATATATGGAATTTAATGGTGGTTTCCCTGATGATGGTTTACTATCTAACGGTAAATGGGAAAATGATGAAGATATTGATGACCCTAAAGTGTTCGTAGAAGATACTTATTCATTATATGATGAATTTTCTAATACAAGCACATTTACGATTACAAAAGAAGGGTTGGTAGGTCCTACCAATAAACTATTACTCATTCGTGATTTAGATAGTGGTAAGATTATCACCCGTCAATTCTGTAATCCAAATACTGGTAAATTAACGATTACGTTACATAAACCGATTACACGTATTTCGGTTGCGTATGAACCATTACCACAAACAGTCAAAGAAATTCATATTGATACCACATCTCCACTATTCGCAGATCATGTGAAGTCAGTAGAAGTGATTTCCAATAAGACTGAAGGTGTATATGTTGATAGTAACGATACTATCGTTATGGATACATTACATGATGGAGTGGTACGTGTTGATTGCGGTTCCAGTGTTATACGGGTATTCCTTAATACGGCAGTTAATGTTAAATCAGCGTTCTTTGATGATGTACGTAATATTGTCAATGAGCCTGAAATTAATCCGACTATCCATGAAGCTACATTTGGGGAAAATGGGTTCTTTATTGATATCCCTGTACCTGATGCAAGTAATTTCAAAGAGGGTGATGCGTACTTAACATTATTTAATGCTAAGAACATTTTGAAACTTCATTTATTATCCTCTATCTCTGATGAAATTGGTCATGTGATTATTCCAAACTCGTCTAATATGACTGGTGAACGGGTAGATGATATTGGTAAATATAGAGATAATCTATATCCATTATTTGCTAATGGAAAATCCAATATGGATGTAACCTATGTATCTCCAGTGGTTTTGAACAATATTCCGAATAAAATGGTAACAGTTCGTGTTGGTACTGATGAAGGTACTGTATCTGCTGTTGCGTTATATGATCAATATAAACCAATTAAACAATTAACATTCAGTACACAATCACCATTTACTGAATATTTCTTAAAGAGTGAGCCTGTAGATCATATCTACAGAATGGAACTCGGTCAATCCGACGTTGATATTGTTGATATCTATACCTATTCAATTGATATTGGTAACTCAACTCCTGCTCAATATTTAGATAGAATCACATCACCTACGGATGTACAATACTTGAAATATATCGATGGTTCTGTACTTGTATTCAATTTTGCAAAAAATAACAAGGGTAATCGAATCAATGAAGGTTTCTTTGATATTATCTTTACGAAGAAGGATACTGGTGCCGTTGTTGATTCCTATCGCTATGATAACCGTAAAAAAGCAGTTCGTGCATTAGGTGATAATGCTATGCGGTTAGATGAACGATATGATAATTGTATCATTACCATTAAACGGTATATCCCACCAAGATGTCTTGAGTTGACATATGGTGCAGGTGTTCCAACAGATTGTGTATTAAGTTCTGATGGTTGGAGAAGTGGACAATTTGCTCCTGATACATTCCCTATGTATGGAGAAAATGAAGTTAACTTAACACGTACCATCACAATCGAAAATGACCAACTGTTAAACGTAACTGGTACTGAATCTAAAGTGTTAGTCGTAACTGATAATCGAACTGGTAAAGATTTGGCTGTATTTGCCACTGATACCTATGGTATGCCAGATTCAATTACCTTTACAGCTGAAAACCCATCCTATGGATTTACGTTACAATATAGACCATTACCATTGATCCGTGTTAACGTAGGTAATGCTCTTGATTTATGTAGTGATATCATAAGTTATTATGGTGATTTAGTGATTTCTAAAGTTACAAATGCAACGAGTCATTGGTTATATTTAGTGAATCGATTGGATGATTTTAAAGTTACCTTTAAATTCAAAGATCGTGCTATTAATCTATATCATTTAGAAACGGCAACCATCCCTATTCCGATTGATATCAGTGCACTTGTTGTTAATGAATCTAACTTGACATCTGAAATCCATAAGAATGCCGTTGATGGATACCATATTACGATGAAACCTGTTGTTAATAATGCGGGGTCTTCGTTTACGATTAGTAAAACGAATGTACCTACACTTGATGGGTTCCGTAATAATATTGCACGAGCTAAAGGTCTAATCGATAAAGTAGCTATATTAGGACTATCTAAAGGTTCTACTCATACTTACTTAGATCTCACAGTAACACCTCAAATTCCTGAAACTGTGTTACCTAGAGATCAAATTAGATTACGTTCTATGGCTCCAGTAACACCAGAGGATATTCTATATAAACCTAATACAGTTGAATTATATCCAGATTATCGTCTATATTATCAAAACCCATTAACTAAAATTAGTAATGGCTACTCCTCTAACGTGATTGTGTACTTAGACGAAGTGTTTAAACATGCTCCAGATATTGCTACACAATACATCTGTGTGAAAGATGCCGATAATCATGTGGTTGATTATTCTGTATTGAGTAATAAGAATGGATCTAAATCTCTCACTATTGAACCTGTATACAATAAAAATGTATATAAGATTGATGTGTCAGATACTAACCATCTATATCAAATCGGATGTAGTGTAGATACAGCTAAGTCTATGATTGATATTGGTATTGATACAATGACTACATGCACATTACAAGATGTACATCAGTTAAACCGTAAGGTTGTTAAAACACCATTGCCTATTTATACCGCTATCTCATTTGGTAGACAAACTGATACTAAACTATACTATACTGATTTTGATAATGAATACATTCGTTTTGAATCAACTCCTTCTAGTACAACTAAAGGATATGCTATCTTAGATGATAATGGTCGATATATTAATTCGGTTGAAATTAATACCAATAAAGACCATTACTCTCAAATGGCTATTCCTAACTCCTATCGTTCTAATACGGGCACTATCATCTTTAAACGTATGGATGCTATGAATCGTATTTCGATTGATGGAATTAGTGCTGAAAATGACTATTGTGATATCTTATATCGTTCAGGTCCACAAGTAGTATCTATTGGTAGTAAATCATTAGGTACTGGTATTTGGGATATGAGTGAAGTAACATATAACGTGGGAGAAATCCTAGCGATTCGTATCCATGCTGATATAGCCGAAAATAATGATAAATCTGTTATTGTTGTTTATGAACGCTATAATGGTGTTGATAAGATTGCTGGTATGCGACTTCTTGATAAATCATATACAAGAAACCCTGAAGATAAGTTAGATGTTCCATTTATCACCAGTCATAATCAAGGTGTTCATTATATCGTTAAATTAATGAATACACGTGATGTTGGTTTGGGTGATCTTGTTACTATGACAATCGATGGTCAATCTGGATTACCAATCAATACGTTACATAATAACTATATTGGTGGGGTGGTAAATTCGTTATCCTTTATCAATATGGTTAAACCTGCTAATCGAACATTCTTTACAACAGAAACTTGTGTAAATGACGGCAATATTCCAGTTATCTTTAATAGTATTGGGTATAACCGTAAACCAAATGATGATGGTACACAATGTACAATCACATCACCTAGACGGATTAAATGGCTACCTGCGATTGAATTTAAGTTGTTTGCACAAATCCCTGTAACAGAAGGCTTCGATTATAAATTCATTGCTGTTGGTGCAACTACTAAGGATCTTTCCCCAGTGTTATCCAATGGATGGAGGCCTATCTCTGTCAATACAGCCAACACTTTGAATGGGTTTACCATTAAGGTGGTAAAACAACGGAAAGCTATCCAGTTGAAATTAGCTGTAAATAATATGATTGGATATATATATCAAAATATTGATAATAAGTTTGTATCCGTCAATATTCGCGGCACAACGTCTAGTGCATATTATGCTCCACGGTTAAATACAGATGCGAATAATACATATACAATTACAATTGATGATATGCCTTATGATGGTTCAATTGACATTGTGCATGTTGATGATTCTCGGTTAATAGAGAACACGGGACGATTGCCAGGTGGAGTTGATGATACACGTGAACGTCGTAGATATATTATAGTTTCCGAATATGATGGTGAGAGAATCATAAATAAAGAAACTGATGATATGCCGAAAGTTATTCACCATAATTCACATTTTAGAACGATACGATATACCGTAGTAACAACGTTTACAAATTTACGAACTAATGGTGAATTTAGATTATCAAAAAACCCAGGAAAAATGCACATAAGTGATACACTACCAGACAATTATTTCATTGGGAATAGTGTTGGTGAATATAGCAATAAATCTATATTAGTTGATAAATATGATAATCTATCCGATCTTCGTAATGATAGAATCGATAAATTTGATAATATTAAGAATTGATACTTTTAATTAAATAGAGAATACGGATTCATTCCGTATTCTCTATTCTTTTTCTGATTTTTCATAGTCTTGGTTACAAATATATATTATTCGAATGAATACATTACTGATGTATTCATTTATCTTTATATTACAAAGGAGGAGACTAATGGGAATTAACAAATCAGATCTATCATTCTCGAAAGAGTGGGTATCTGAAATGAAAATAAAACTTATGCGGACCTATCCATCAATGTCGGAATTAGATATTGAGGAGAAACTATATCGCATTATTAATACAAGGATGAAGGATCATCCTTGTTTATTAGATAATAACTATTTAGGGACATCAAGAGATACAACCCTATTAGCTATGACAGAATTCTTTGCTAAGCAAAAACCAATTTTAGCAGGATATGGTGTATTATTTAAACCACATGATAAATCAGCCAATGCTTCAGCTGGTCTATTGATTGAAAGTTTGGATAATCGTAATAAGATTAAAGCTGAACGTAAGAAATATCCTCAAGGGTCTTATGAATTTCTTGTAAGAGATATCGGTCAAGGGAATGAAAAAGTTATCGCCAACTCTTATTACGGTGCCGCAGGTGCTGATACGTCTGTATTTTACAATCTATACGTAGCAGCATCCACAACAGGTACAGGTCAAGCATTGATTGCTACAGCAGAAACTTCATTTGAGGCTCTATTAGAAGGAAATATTAAATTCTTTGATTTAGATGAGTGCCTTCTATTTATCAACAGGGTTGTCATGACTGATATGGATATGAACTTTAAAGTATCTAATCCATATTCGGATGATATGGTGAAACGGGTCGTTGATAGACTACTATCTCAGTTCAGAGATGATCAATCTAATAATGATGATTATAGAACGATGTTAACAACGATAGTGTCTAATCTATCTAAATATGATCAACTTCGATTATACTTTAAGAATAACCTATATGTATTCTTACGAGATGTAAGTGAAGTTAAAGAACTTTTAACAATTCTATGTTCCGAAACAAAATCGTTCCGCAATCCAAATAAAGTACCAGAAGAAATCGAAGATACGATCACTACATTATGGCAGTATATCTTCCATAATGTATGTCATATTCATCCAACGCGGTCTCGTATTGTTCGAGATAGTCAACATACTCGATTTGCGACAGTGACACAAGATACAGATTCCACTATGGTAACGATTGCCAAATATATGGAACTTATGTTAAGTCAAAATCTTACTAATCAAGTAGCTGCTGAAAACGAAGATGAGTTAGACTTCATCTGTTGTAATATCATGGCCTATATATTAACACGCTATTCACAATGTTTCTTAGAACGATATTGTCAAGATGTGAATATGCCAGCAGAGCAACATAAGCGTATCAATATGAAGAATGAGTTTTATAACTTAACAATGATATTGACACCAAAGAAGAAGCGGTATGTATCATATACTCGATTACAGGAAGGTCAATTAATCGATCCCCCTATGGTTAAGATTTCTGGTTTGGACTTTATTAAGTCCACTACATCAGATGATGTAAAATCATTCTTTACATCTATTATTCATGATGATATTCTGAATGTAGATGAAATCAATGTAAGTTCCATCATTCGTAAGATTAAGAACTTTAGAGAGATACTTAGAAGTTCATTCCTCAACGGCGAGCTAACCTATTTAAACCTAGTATCTGCAAAAGAGCCAGAAGCGTATAAGAAACCATATAGTCAGCAAGCCATTAAAGCAACGATTGTATGGAATGCTGTTGAAAAGAATCGACTCATTAACCTTCCCGAAAAGATATTCATTGTTAAGATGGATTATAAAACGGAGAAGCGATTTAATGATAACATTGATCGATTTGGTGATGTGGCTGATATTATCCGTAAGGAAATATTTGAAAGTCCTATTGGTGAGATTGCTAAAGGTGGTATCACGGTAGTAGGTATACCACAAAACATTGATCGATTACCACAATGGGTAATCGACACGATGGATATTGATACTATGGTGGATGATATCATCTCTAAATTTAATCCTATCTTAGAAAGTTTAGGAGATATTACCCTACGTACACGTTCTGGTACCTCTCATATGAGTAATATTATTGACTTATAGTGAGGAGAGGGCTTTATGAGTAAAAAGGGACGATACATATTAACAGCAGTGGAATGGTTCATTCGACTCGGTTTTGGAGCAGTTTGTATTATAATTCTATACGGATTATTGAAACTACTTGATGTTATTTATTAAGGAGACACAATGAATGGATACATTATTATTTACATTTAGGGTTGATGAAATCAACAAAATGGAGTCTGAAGGGAAACGATTCTTTATTCCTGGATGCTCTTGGTGCTATTATACCATATACGGTAATAAAGTGATTCTAAAGGATATGCAAGATAATCAACTCGGTTATCTAAACGATGTTGAAAACCTAGATATCTTAGGGTTATATGTAAAATCATTACCTGGAACCTATCGAATTCGTAAGGTATGGGAACATCGTGATGATAACAAAGTGAATATGTCATGGATTGGTGCTATGGGTTGGATTCAAGCCAATCGGGTATTTGATATTGATGAAATCTTATTAGATACATCAGTGCATCCCATTGTAATTCGATCTTTCCCAGAAGATGGTGGTATTATATTACGATATGATCCAATCGATTCGATAGGAGTTGACATATATAAAGCTACACGTTGGATGGGGGATCAAAAAACGATTCTTGATATGAATAGCAGTGATATTACACGAATTTTCAGTCTTACTAGAATTTTAGATCCCACGGATATCACCCATACAATAGGAGTAAGTCGTAAAGGTGATGGTTCTATCGTTGAGATTCAAATACATATTGAATCATTATTACCATCCGTCTTGAGGCAACAACTTAATGCCGTACTTAAATTCACTCCATACGCAGTTATCGAATCACTCAGTCATACTAGATTAGCGATTTCAGATAGTGATAGAGAACACGAACTTATTATACTGGATATTCCAGAGCTTATTAATTCAACGATTACGTTAGAATATAATGAAGCTACAAAAGTTCTTAGTATGAAATAACATAGAGGAAACCAATGTTTCCTCTATGTATATATTATGAATAAGTTCGTATATCGAAGTTTACAATAAACTATTGTAACATATTTTATTGATTTGGAGGAAATTATGGAAAGTTATGACGTAGAGCTCGTTGGTGATATCAATTATGAAGCCTATCACAAGCGACTTACTGATACCGTATTTAATATCCATGCCATTGTAGAAGATAAGAAACAGTGGAAAGCGGTATTTAATGAACTATATACATACATGAAACAGGGATATGAACAAGAAAAAGTTCGTAAACACCCTGTACAATTTAGATTTTCAACTGATAAAGCTGAACAGATTAAAACCATGCCAGTGACACACTTCATTGTCAATCTAATTATCTGGAATGCTTTTAGAAAGTTGGATAAAGTAGAAGATATTGGTAGTCCACATATCTTCGATGGTGCTAAGATTACGGAAGATTATATTGCTGATTATATTAACCATAATTTAATTGCACCGTATCATAAAGAAGTGGATATCATCTCTATGAATGAAGCATTAGATGATATGATTTATGCGTTATCCCAAATCTTTACTGATTTTGGTATTCTAGCTGGCACAACAATGGATATGGAATCCTTTATTGAGTTGGCTCAACGCTATCCTAGATTCCGTGAAATCCTACACACTAAATTGGATGACACATTACAACCAAAAGAAATTGAAGATACCATCTTCAATTCCCGTAAAGAATTCTTGGATATCATCGTTAACGATGAAGATAATCATCTAAAACCATTCTTAGTAACGGGTGCTGGTATCAATACAGGTCAGTTACAAGAATTCGCTATATCAGGTGGTTTAAAACCAGATGTTGAAGGTAATGTTATTCCAGTACCAATCAATAGTAACTACATTGCTGGTGGCTTGAATTCTATCAATAACTTCTATATTGATGGTCAAGCAGGACCAAAAGCATTGATTATGAATAGTACGGTTATGGGTAAATCGGGTCACTTTTCTTATAAGACTATGATTCTCACATCATCCTATAATATTAGTAAAACGGTTGATGATTGTGATACCAAACGGTTGATTGAACTTCATGTGACTAACCGAAAAGTATTGAAGAAAATCAATGGTCGGTATTATCGATTACCTGATGAGGACTCATCTGTATTACATGTGGTGAATATGGAAACTGATGAGCATTTAATTGGTAAAACAATTCTTATGCGTTCTCCAGTCACATGTACAGCACATGATGGTATCTGCCATAAGTGTTATGGTGATTTGTATTATATCAATAACACACCAAGTTTCCATGCAGGACGATTTGCTGCTACGCAAACAAACAACCCAATTCAACAAAAGATTTTGTCCACTAAGCATATGCTGAAAACAAATTCTGATAAGGTTGAGTTTAGTGCAGACTTCTATCGCTTCTTTGCATTAGATGCTAATAAAATCATCTTTAATATGGACTCAAAAGAAGATTTGAGTCAATGGTTTTTACAAATCCGAAATGAAGATTTGTATACCATGGACGATATTAGTAGTTCCGATTTCAATGATCATACAGAGATTATTTATCTCAGGAACAAGGATACAGACGAGATGATTCCTATTCAAGAAATTGGAAAACCTGATGATCCTCGTGAGCTATACCTATTCTCTGATGTAAGTAAACATCTAAAACCTATTGGTGCCGACTTCATTGGTATTAAATTAAGTGCGTTGGATATCGAATCACCCATCGCTATGATTAATATCGTTAATAATGAAGTAAGTAAACCATTGAAGAACATTATCCGTCTATTGGATAAGAAAGACCATTATAATTGTACAACGATTGATGAAATGGTCAATGCCTATAACAAATTGACTATCGATTCTGGTATGAGTGTAGATTCTGTACATACAGAAATGATTCTTAAGGGATTAATCCGTAGTACCGAAGATATTCTACAATCACCAGCATTCAACAACGAAGAGAAGATGAATGATTATCAAATCTTAACGGTAAGTAAAGCATTGGCATATAGTCCATCTATCGCTTTATCATTATCGTTTGAAGAATTGGGTCGTCAATTCGTTAAACCATCTACATACAATAAGTATCGTAAATCTGATTACGATATCTTCTTCAAAGAAGAGATTAAAGATGAGGCTAAAAAATACAATCGAGCTCAAAAACAATATAATGAAATTATGAAAGAGCTTAAATTACGTAAGTTGGCATCTAAAGAATTACCTTCTGATGAAGAGTAACATAAGTAAAAGAGAATGGGTTCGCCCATTCTCTTTTTTTACTGTTATACCTAACGATTGTAAGTATATATTATAAATATGAGGATATGTTAAGCCTCATGTTTATATCTTTTATTAAGGAGGAAAATACAAATGGAAAAGTTACTTATTGGTAACATGACCAAAAAAGAAATTAAAGCGTTGACACGATTAGTGGAGCAACGCAATCCTGAGTTAATGAAGTTAGTTAATTGTACCCACACAACGAAGAACGGACAGTTAGCAACTTTCAAATTAAGTGACGGTAGATTTCGATGCCGTCACTGTGGTGTCATACTAGGCATTCGTATGTCACAACAACACATGACACCACGAAATGGGAGGATCGATGTTGCCGACAGAATTCAACAAGCAAAAGCCGAAACCATCAAAATCCAGAAAGATTCTGAACATGGCTATGAAATTTGGGTAAAACTCCCAAAGAAAATGGTTGCATTGTTACAGTCCCGCTATAATAATGAGCAAATAGTGGATCAAGTTGAGTCATTGTTACAAGATGCCAGACGTATCAGTATTCCAAAATGGATGGATACAGTAGCTGGTAGGTTATATGGGCTTGATCGAAATGTTCCATATGTGAACTTGATGATCAAGATACCACATATATTTCGAAGAAACTTATCCTGTTCAGATAGCCAGCTAGCTAACTGGGCAGTAAGGGTGTTATGGTCTATGCTTAAAGATGACCAATCATCAATCAATGATCTATACTTGAATAGTGAAAACTTTATGCAATTGGCAAAACAAAGTTACCACTATAGATCGATGGATGCCTATAAAAATGCCACATTGGACGAATGGTTGGTACAAGCATCAAGAAAGGCGACCACACCAAAACGATTAGTAAAAGAAAGGGGAACTGTTAATGATTGAAAGTAGAGAACTTGATAAGAAGTTCCAAGAATTCTTAAATGTCTGCGATATGACCAAAAGAGACCCGATCATCGAATTGAATCGGGCGATTGAATATATCAATTCCAATAATAAGGAAATTGAATATATTGACGCAATATCCATTAGCCAAATCACTCCAACATTGGCTAACTGGATTAACAACAACCAAAAAACGTTATCAAATCGGATGATGGATATCGTTGATTTGCTAGAACGAACAAATTGTCGTATTGTGTCCCATATAGGTAGGAACGTATCTGCCCATGCTATGAGAGAGACGCAAGGGGATATTATAGGTATTATTAAATTACCTAAAATGTACCGTTCACAGATTATGTATCTAATGAACGAGTATAATCTCGACCCATTGATTTTCAGACTCATCGTAGTTGGTGAGTTTGAAGGTCTTGATATGTTAAAAGAGGTGCAAACTGAAGCATATAAATATATGGCTTCTGCACGCCGAGATAAGGATGGTGATATTGTATATGACTATGTATAGAGATAGTGAAGTAGACAATATCGTTGATGCCATCCTTTGGGAGTGCTATCAAAAAGGAATAGATCCAAGAGCTCTACTCCAAAATGTGTTAAATAATGTAAGAAAGGGGGAAGTGTAATGAGAATAGACTTCTGGCCGATCTTACAAGCATTCTTTGAACATGACTTGGCAATGGATGTTGTCAAGTTATTTTCAAAGTAAAAAAAACGAAGAAAAAGAGAAGCAAACGCTTCTCTTTTTTTTTGACTATTTTTCATCAATGTCATCGACAGTTGGTGGAACATAGATTTTATTCGCTTTTTGAAGTTTCTTACTCATTTTTTTGTTAGATTCTTCGCGAATAGTAGCACTACTGGAAACAACCGTAGGTTCTTCACCAGTCACCATGGATTCATAGTTTGTATCATGAATCATTTCCACTTTTGTTGGAGGTAATGGTTGTGGTTTAGTGAAGTTGTCAGTTACTTCAGACATGTTTAATGGTTTATCAGTAACAAGACGAGTTGGGTTGTCTTTTGTAGTAGGTTCATAGGCTTGTTTCAAGCCTTGTTTTTTTGGGTCGTTTTCTTTATCGTAGTTGCAAAGATCGAGTTCCACTTTAGAACCATCACTCAATACTTCATAAATGCGTACGTTATACATAAGCATTTGAGAAATATGTTCCAATGTTTCCCAATATGGAATATCAATCGGACCTGCTACATTAAGAACAGGAATATCACCACGATAATCGATTATGATTTGTTTCTTTTCAGTGAATACGTTCATCAATAGTCCTCCTATATACTAGTATATTAGTAAAGTACAGTATCAGGAACTAAACGATCGATTTCATCGAAAATCAACGCTTCTTCAACGCTACCTACTGGTGCACAATCCCCACATTCAGAAGGGTCTGTTTCAGGGATGCTGTCAATAAGAGCTTCCAATGCTTTATCTTCTTCGGATGGTTCTTCATCTTCAGTTTCTTCTGTTTCAGCTTCTGCATCTTCAGCATCAACTTCGTCAGCTTCACCTACATAATTTAAGATGGCATCTTCATCCATGAAGAAAGATTCTTCAGCAGCTTCTTCATCTTCTTTATCAGATTTTTTGCTATCTTTAGAATCATCAGTATCTTCATCAGATTCTTTAGATTTTTTATCGGAATCTTTGGATTCGCCGTCTTCTTCAGGGTGACCAGTTTTGTCACGTTTTGTTTCTTTTGTATCTTCTTCTTCTGCTGCTTCCATGATAGCATCGCGTACATCAGAACCAAGAATTTGTTCTAACATCAAATCATGATATTGTTGTTCTGCACGTTCTGCTTCGAAAGTTGCATATAACGTTTTTAAAGCCATTGTAATTGACCTCCTAAAAATTAGTACTAATCATTTTTTTTAAGAAGATGATCGTCCATCGTCGTAGAGGACGCCTTACTATCATTAGTAAGTTGATTAATGAGTTGTCTAAGGCTATATAATACCAAAGGTATGAATACGAAGGTTTCCAAACTATATGGGAATCGTCGTCTATCGATATTATCTAACCATTTAGTTAGACTCAATACATTGTCAGTTGTGCAATACATAAATACAAAATGTTCCCAAGGACGTTCCTTAGGTGGTAACAGTGTACTATCATGGTATTCAATCGCATGTAAGAAGTCCTTACTAATATACTTATAGTAGGAATCGTTGAATGGACCCAATGGATAGTCGAAGAATTGCATGTACTTGATTCTTCGATCGCGATAGTAGTCAAAGATAGATACTTCAGCCATCATAAACGTAGGCTCTACGTTGAAATAGGCAAGTAGTTCTTCCCAATCATCGAAATCTTTATGAACGACCCTATCATAGATCGTGTTCTCGTATTCGAAGTTGTTGACTTGACGTTCTTCTTCATATACATAGACAGTATTATTCGTTTTCTTATCATAGAAGATTTGGTTTCTGTTTACAAAACGAGACACTGTATAGTCATACATGATATTTTCAGAACTTACCATATAGAGTAACGCATTGTATTTTGCATTGAGATACTTTTGTAAGTATCCAGTCTTAAGATTTTCATAAATCTGACGAATACGATTCATCAGTTGTAAATCTTCAGATTTGATTAAACAATTATCACCAGTACCAATATTCTCAAATACGCAGTTATATTCTTCCACCACTAATGTATCGAGCACATCTACATCGTGCTCGTCTACGGATTTAATAGTGAAGGCTATATTATAATACCCATTACTTTTAATGGTGTCGTATTTTACATCAGTGACACGGAATAATGCCTTACGACCTAAGTAGTCGATATAGAAATAATCATCAGGTAATGGATAAATCGTATTCGGTAGAATAACGGCATTGCCATCATAGGATGAGTTTAAACCTTCATCTTCCTCTTGTAAATCTAATTGTATCTGTTCGATACCATAGAGTGGGAAGTTGTAGATTTTATTATAACGGATTGGTGAACGACTATCAATCAATCCTTCTATATCTTTAAGACCTTTATCGGTGGTAGATCTACGTGTGTTCACATGATAGAATGTAGTGAACGTCGGTTTTTGCTCCAGGAACGTAGAATATTGTGACGTAATTCGACTCTCTGCGAGGTTGACATTCTGGTTGATAAACTCTGATTTATCAATAAATCTAGCCAATCGGTTTCACCTCTTTCTAGTAAGAGAATATTATAGATTTGTTTAAAGTACAGGTTTATATTCACCACATTCTATTATTGATTAATTATTGTCAATATTCGGTATGTGGTACGAGCATTCCTCCAATAATATAACTATAACATGAATTAGTCTATCAACAGAACATGCTTAACTTTTCTAGTTTTGTACACTAATACAAATCATTTCACATGATACGTTTTCACAATGTGTAGTACCACAGATCTGGGAGTCTTATCTCTCTTTTAGGACCTTAGGTTAAAATACTATACATACATCTACAACGACACACATCACAATCCCAGATCGATTTACTCGGTAAATCAAAAAAAATAATTAATCAGTATAAAATAATCGGATACGCAAATGCGTATCCGATTTTGTTGTTTCCATATACTTTAGTGAGACACCAATGGAGTGGAGTGAATTGTGTCTTGTTGTAACCGGCAGGGAAACCGGTTGGGTGTGTTGTAAGTCTACCATTGGGGTTTCACTGTATCTCCCATCCGATAAGCATTGGATGAATTTTGTGTATTGTTTATGGGAGAGTATAGTATCGGATGGTGCAAGGAAGATAAGGGGTAAACCTTGCAATGATACAATGAAATGATAGACTGTGAGAGAGTTAGTGATTTAATACTCTAGCCGTTAACTGCAGGGAATCAGTTATGGCATAGAGAAGTTACTCCATCGGTGTCTCACTAAAGTATATGGAATGGATGCTGTCTAGTTTTTAGTTGGTTAATTATTTTTGGGTTGTTAAGTAATGTAATATCACTGTTATGATATTATAGGAGAGAAGTTCAGACAGCATCCATCCTGTAAATTAAGATATATCTCTTAATTTACCTATCAATAATATATATTTATTTTATGAGTTAATGCGTTTGAGTATGGCTGTTTGTAAGTTACTCAATACCGTATCACAATAGTCTTCCCCAATCAGTATACATTCCATGTGCTTTTGGTCTTTGGGTGTCATACTATCAAAGTAATCAGATGCTTCTTGTTTAGCTTCACGGATACATTCCATAATCACTTTTTTTAATTCTTCATTAGTCATACGTCATCATCTCCTAGTTAGTTTAATCTCCTGTGCACATATCTTATCTCGTGGTACACCAAAATCTTTTTCTCCTGGATAGGTATTATATAAGATATTGATGTCTTTGTACCAGTCTTTAAGATACAGTAACTCATTATAAAAATCAGGTTGTTTATCTAAATCAGAATATATGTTAATATGAAGATTCTTAATGAATCCTTTCCTTAGAAAGTATTCTAAGACTCTTGTGTATCCAGACCCACATATAGCAGCATAGATATGACTACCTTCTCGTTTCTCACCCATATTGAATGCTACGGATAGTATGTCGAATATCCCTTCAGACAGATGTAATGTTACGTCATTATCCATAATATTCATTTGTGAGGGTATCGTATAGAACTTCTCAGCACCTATAATATAATCATAAATACGATAATTGATATATCGATATTTACTATTGGGGTTGATAGAACGAAAGATAATGTAGTTTTTAGAACTAGATAAAAACCCAACATAATCTCGTTCCATTTGGTCGATCGCCCATGCATATTTCTTACTAACTGTTGCATGATTCAATTGTAAGAAATCTTTAATGGACGTTATGACTCGCAGAGCTTCTAACTGCTCATACTTAAAATTGATTCCTAAACGATTACGAAGATATTCTACTTTGTTATGGTGTTCTTCCCGTATCTTAGGAATCTCTACATTTTGTACTTGACCATTCTTACTCCGTTTTGTTAAGGCACTCCGTCGACCATTGGCACGATTAAATTGTTCTAACTGAATCGTACTATCAATATCGCCAATGTCTTTATCCAGTAAGAATTGTCTATCGACTAATCCAGCTTCTTCACAGATCCAACAATGATACACTAAGGGTTCATCATTTCGTACCCATATGGAACAATGAGCACCATCATGATGCTTTTTAGAATCACCACAAATAGGGCAGCGAACGACTAGATGTTCTTTATCTTCCCATTTAGCATAGGGAGTTTCTTCAAGAAGTCGGATTACATTTTGAATTGATGAAGTTTCCATTATTTTACCATAGTTTCTCCTGCATTGCATTCATTACAATCGAGTGAAACTCTTTCTTTACAGAATCGGGTTCACCTCGTAGTATGTCCATCACACCACGGTAATTACCTTTTTGTAATTTCTTTAATATAAGATAATCACGTAATGTAATTTGTATCATTCGATGATGTCGAAGGTTACCTTCACATGTGATGTATTCAGCAAAGAATTGGGAATCTCCTGGCTCAAGATGTATCACATCGGCATTATGATATAATTGTTTCATGTATCGATGTAACTTAGCTAAGCTTTTTTTCTTATAAGAGCTATAGTGATCCTTTTGGTCTAATAGTCTACCCCATGCAATCAAATCTCTGCGATTTGCTTTTCGTAGCACAAGGTTTAGTTGTTTAAAGTACCTTGTTGTATCCATAGTATTATCCTCCTCAATAAAAAAGTGTAGGGAATAGCACATCGCTATTCCCTAATATAATATATACTTAGATTTGATTTACAAAATCCAAGAATTCTTGTGAAAGAATATCAAGATCCATTTCAATTGGTTCGCCAGTCAGTTCAGGATTGTCATAATCCACATAGGTGAATTCTGTATTGATTAGGGTGGATAATATATTGATAATCAAATCACCTTTACCCACATCATTAATCGTCTTAAACTTCTCATTCCGAATGTTTTGGTATACGGAAGAAGTTTCCACTTTCTCAATGAATTTAGAGTTGTGGATTGTACGACTATTGATTTTACCATTGATATTAGCAGTAATGATCTGATTCAAGTATTGGTAACCACTGAATTCCATCTTGCGTTTCATTAATATCATCAATTTGATATACTGCTTCAATGTAATATGGTTCAAATCATTGTATCCACCAAAGTATTTACTATAGTAATAGAAGATTAAGTTCTTACTGATACGGTTCACTTTGAATTGTTCCGTATAGAACTTGATTTCATCTTTACTAATCTTGATACGATTTTCACGTTTGATACGCTTGATGGTGCTATCAATGTTAACCTTTGATAAGAGAATGATATTCTCATCAATCTTAACAGCACTCATTTCAAGCTTATCTAAATACGATAATCCTTCGGAGTCTTTCTCCTGATTAATTTCCTTATAGTTCATATTGAAGTTCTTATGGGAAGAATACTTCAATTGTGTCTTAATGATAACACTGTTAAAGGAAATAATGGATTTATCAAATTGATACTTGAATACATTATCAACTATGATATTCTTATCCAAGTATTCTTCAGATCGAGAGATAACATCCACAGATTGTGCTTCATACTTATCCCAAATGATCTTGTTTTTCTTATACGATAATTGTACAGATACATTGATAGAATTGAACAATTTTTGATATAAGTTAACATGCTCATTCTCTTCCACAATGTCAAAAATTGGTCGATAGTATTCGATCAAATGTGCATTTTCAGATTTAGACTTCATTGTGGAGATATAGTGCATCACCATCGGAATGAAGATTCTAATGAAAATAGAAATTAACATCAACAACTTCGCATGATGATTGGTAAACTCAAGAGATTCATAATAGGAAATCCCTTCCTTTTTCTTTTGAGTTAAATCAACACGATAGTTATCGTTAACCATGTTCATCACTTTCTGATACATGGTAGGTGTTACGATATATTCATATAGTAACTTGATGAAATCTTTTCGACCCATCTTGATTTTACGAGATTCAAGTAAGTATTTAAGACCTAAATAGTTACTCAATAACTCATTATCTGGATCATAGAATTTAATGAAGTAGTTCATATACTTCGTGATTTCACCGAACTGCTTTACATAGGCATCCTTATAGACTACGTAGAAATCATTCAATCTACGCACTTGACTAGGGATGTTAAAAATTACATCGAATGGTACAATGACCTGTTTCGCTGTATAGGTAATGACTTCATCGCCAGGACCATATACCCATTCATCAACAGGTATAACACCTTCCGGAACAGGGTCAAGAATGATATCATTCGTTTTTACATCTTCATTCATCTTATCTTCTCCATCTCATTATAAAATAAAAAACACCAACGCTCGGTATCCAAATGATAATATATGCTTATCTTTTCTTTCGAATTGTTTTTACACTTCGCGTTGTTTTAACCGATTTGGTTGTCTTTACCGCTTTTGTTAAGCTTGTTGCTTTCACGGGTTTGGTTGTTTTAACCGTGGTTGAATTGGTGTCATTATGAAAGCGATGACGCTTGAATTTATCTACATTAAGGGTTAATCGATTTTTGATATTTGATAATGATAGTCGACTGACTTTGTTATAGATACGAAGAACTTCATAATAGTCCTTTGTATTCTTAACTAATTCTTCAAACTTACCAAAATTTCGATTATGTAAATTACGAATAAAACTAGGTCGATTCATAAGATACATGACCGCAAAATAAATGGTATAGTCAAACCCAACTAATTCTTTTGGGTTCTGTTTAGTTGGTTTTACTTTAAGAATTTTATCATCAAACTTGTCTTGTAGACCATCAATCAATAACCCTGTACGATAATACACATAAGCATAGCGATATGCAAACGATGGGGCATTGGAAAACACCCGCACAGTCCAATTTTGTAAACTGTTTTGCTTAGCAATATCATCAGTTGGTGCAAAGAATTCAAATATAATATCATAGGCAAGGTCAATCCCTCTGTCTAATGATTTACTTGATGGAATTTTCACGTGGATGAAATATGATGAATGGGACTTATAGTACTTTACATCTAAAGTAGGAAATCGTTTAATAAACTTCGTATACCGTTCCTTATAACTACCTTCTATACTAGCATAACCATAAATGGTTTGCTGTGTTCTAGCTCGTTTTTCGGTTAAGAAGTCTTTTAGTGTTGGATAAAATCGATCCATATGCACTATCTCCATTAATCAAATAGAAAAGTAGATAGAAGGAAAAATAATTCCTTCTATCTACTTGTGCTTGATAGCTTAATTTTTTATATCGGCTGCTAGATATTGGTTAGACGAAATGATTACACCAATGATAGCAATAGCACTGCGTAAGATTTCAATATCTGTACGGCAGGAGTTAATGATATCAGTGGAGAATGATTCAGATACCAAATCATAACAACGATTATCCATCGCTGAATTTTCTACAATATACGCAACACTTTCACGTGTTACTTTAGGATCCTTATTCTTATGGATCGTTTGTACTACATCTAAGAATGATTCATACGCAATATCCGCAATGGTTTGAATAATAGGGTCTTGTTCAGATAAGCGAGTATTCAATTCAGGCATACAAGCTTGAATAATCGCTGTATTACAACCTGGATTGATACCATAACGAAGAGCAGAATCACATGCTTTGATAGCATCATCTAAGGCATCATCATTCATTTTCTTTTCCAATTCACTATTACCACCCACACGAATCGTTGCAGATTTTAGTGCTAATCGAGATAAGCGTTCTTTAGCCGCAATGAAATCTTTAGAAATGTAGCGTAAGTTTTCTACTTCCGCTAATTCTTTTTCCATATCACCACGAGCAATATCAGTACGAAGTTTGATCATGTTAGCATCTTGATTAGTCAACCCAGTGAATTCAATCGTTTTATTTGTCATGAGCACTTGTTCTGATGTACCAAAGCGTTTAGCTACTTCTTCTAGCAACTCATTGACTTTTTCTTCTGGGTTTTCTGGTACTGGTCGATTATTCCAGAATTGTTCGAATGCTTCTGGTTGCATAGTTTCTTTAGCTTGTTCATATTCATTCCATTGTACTTGTTGAGCATTCAATGTATTCAATGTTTCTAATAAATGATCAGCATCCATAGGATTAATAATCGTATTCCCTAAGAAGGCAGATGCATCATCATAAATATCACGTTGAATCGCTTTGAAGAATGGAGCTTTACCAAAGATCATTGGGAATGGAATGGCACCCGCTTGTTGTTGCTGTTGTTGATACCAAGCACGGAAACGGTTGATGTCATTCTTCACTCGATCTAAAAATTGGTCATCATAATATGGAGCTATCACTAATAATTGCTTTTGACCTGTTGCGTCAGACTTAGCTATAGCTGCATTCATGACCTTAATTAAGTCCCAATGCTTATTTTCAAGGGTGAAGTTGAATAGTACTACAGCCGGTTGTTTCAACTCCACTTTAGTACCATTATCCGTATTACAATAGATGCGATCTAAATAGGATGCATCAATATAGAACATATCATCTTTGATTTCATAAGACGGTTCGTTAGTATCCGACATAGCTTTGCTGATTGTTACCTCACGACCACATTGTTCATAGATGTCATGAATGATGTTCGTATATGTTTTATCATCATTGGTAGCAACCTTAGCGATATTTGTTACGATATCCAAGAAGTTCTCATCAGTCAACTGTTGAGCATTGGATTGAATGTATTGCGTTGCTACATCAACGAATTGATTGACATATTGCTTTAAGTCACGAGGACGTAATGCTTTCAATTCGTCGGATTGAGATAAACGATGCAAGAAGTTATACGCTGCGATAATGGAAGATGTAGAACCATCACCGACCTTCATAACCATTTGATGTGAGATGGTTAAGATGGTATTTAAGATAGTATTATCTGTGCGATTATTGAAGTGGATATTCTTCAATACTGTGAAACCATCTTTAGTCAAATGGTATGTACCCATGGACTCAATGAGTGTGCTGGCACCATATGGTCCCAATGTGCTTTTTAATGCAGAAGCCACCATCTCGAAAATTTCTTGCATACGAGTTTTGAATTCGGCTTCTGTAATCACATTCCAAGGATGTTTAGTTTTGTTATCCGGAATCAATTGTGGAAACATAGGTCTAGGTACACTAGACGTTTGTTCCATGGTATCAAACGAACTACTTGTATCTTTTACTACTTTAACGGCGATTTGATTATCTTCCGCTTGATTATAAATTTCACTCACAGTGGTATCTCCTTTATCCATTAAATAGGTATGATTCATTAATAATGAGTATAGGGAAAGTTGATACATTGACGTTATCCGCTAAGTCATGTTTCAGTATAAAATCCCGTTGATAATTATAACCATATGCTCCGACACCAAATACCATCTTAGGGTATTTGCCTGTACTGATGAGCTCCGCAACTCGATCAGCATCTGTGTCGTATACTAAATTGACAGAACCAATTCTGTCTAATACTCGTTCCAAGCTAGCACCTGTCACGTATTTGATTTTACCTAAACCATGCCTTACTTTGAGATCAAACAATTGACGCTTATCATAGGTGGGATTCCACACATAGATATCGTTAATTGCCTTCGAAAACTTGTAGTTCTCCAGTACTTTATCAAATTTAAGTGTTCGATCATCATCTATATATAGTTTCTTAGATTTATCATATAGAAACTGATAGTTCTTGTCATAATCGAACTCTTTAATCGCTAACCACTCGAGAACATTCTTTACTGGACGATGTAACCAATGAAGCATTAATGCTTCATCTGTTAAGGTATCCAATAGCTTAAAATCAATTAAGTCTTTAAATTTATCACGAAATCGCGTCTTCACTAAATCTAAGATATAGAAATCCGCAGTCTTAATGATGTCACGATACGTTACCAAGATAGTCAGACTCTTGAGTTTATCATCTTCACTCATAGAACCTCCAAAAAAAAATACTTCCGAAATACATCGGAAGTATTTTCTAGTTACTAACGAATTACATCAAGTCACTTAATGCATCGAAAGATGCTGTTGATGTTTCCGCTAAGGAACCGCCGCCATTATCATTAGAAAGAGTATCAGTTGGTGTTTTAATATCCCAAATATTTTGAGATGCACCACCATTGGAACGGTTCACAAAATTAGTACGATTACCGCTACCGTTATCAATACCTAATTTACCAGAAGCGGCTGCTCTGAATTCATATTCTCGGTTGATACGAAAACGGTTAGAAAAGTTGTCTGCATGTACACCAGCATTCATTAATGCGGAGCAAGCAGTAAAGAATTCGCCTACACCCACTAATTCAGTGTATTGGCTATTCATATCGATTTCACCTGTTGTAGGTGCATATTTGGTAATCACTGGGTGTTTATCGAAATGGAATACCATGGATTCTGCAGGAATACGGTTTTCATCTAATTTACGATAGATACCAATGAATGGTTTGACTTCACCATATTGGTTAACACCAGTGGATACTACGAATAAGTTAACACGTGCACTCACAACGGCACGAGTACATTCTTCTCCTTTTTCAATAGCAGGGAGAATATCTTCTTTAATATATTTACCCACCAATACAGCATTATCCGGACTAAGTGCTACAGATACAGATTTTTTATAATCGTATACTTGTTTATTAGCTCGCTCAGCTTCAGGAAGTGCTGGATGGATTTTAATAGATGCCATACCATTCCAGTAATCGAATACGATGGTAGCATCTCCATTGTAGAATTGAATCCCACGAGTGTTAATATTGTCAGTAGGATTCGTTTGACTTTGGGACGTCATAGATGTGTTGAATGCCATAATAAATGCCCTCCAAATATGAAATAATTTATCAATACCTGTTTGTTAGCTATAATGTTAGATATTACTACCCTTTCGAACAAACAGTAACAAGAATGAGTATGGTCAATCCATACTCATTCTTATAATATATACTTATTAGGTCATTTCATCTTCTGTGTATGTGATGTAAGAATCGATCTTAACACCATTCTTTGATTTAAGATGAAGGTTTTCATCCGGTAATCGTAATCTCCATTTTGTGGAATATACACGCAATGGAATATCGATATAGGTTTGACCTTCTTCAGTCAACATGGTGAAGGATATAGACGCTGTTTTGAAGTTGGTCCACACACCCTTATCATTCATATATTCCAATACGAGGTTTTCCAATCCAGCCTTTTGGGACGGTTGCATAAAGGCAGCACCACTAGCGGCAGTTTCATCTTTCACAAACTCGTGAGATATGAAGATACGTTTAGGAGAGAATTTAATATTCCCTTCGATACCATTAGCGGTGTATCTAAGCTGTTCTCCCACATAGGATTCTTGATCAGTCGTCCAAGTATATAACGGAATATCCATGTTTTCGATTTCTGGACCATAGATGATGGATACGATACCAATATTAGGTTGACCAATACGAACTTTAGGTTCGATGGTACCACCATAGGTGATATTGTAGTTACCGGTTGTACCAGGTGTTAACCCATTTGACTTATCATAGGTTGCGTTGATATTGACTTGGTTATTATTAGCATACTCATCACCATTGATAGTAATAAGTTTACCAGCAATATAACCAGCACCAGCACCACCGCCACCAGATTTAATGTATTTAGTCACACCATCTTCTATGATAAAGAATTTACTTACTTTACCAGGTTCACCATCATGACCAGGTAAACCACCAGCACCACCTTCAAGGATAGGGTTATCATACCCTTCCACTCCTTCAATCCAAATTTGTTTAACAGATTTACCAGGAAGTCCTCGACCAGATTCTAATTGGTCAGCAGTCAAAGAATTCAATCCTGGGTAAGCTGGGTTAGTATCGATAGTACCATTGAATTTAGCACCTGGAATTGGTTTATTATTAGTGATGACACTATCGCCCAATAAGGCATTATTACCATTCATGCTAACAATGTTAGCAATCGTTTTATCAGATGTAGCAACCTTAACCACAGTGCCACGAACATTACCCATACGAGCAAATTCCCTTTCAGCGTATGGTTGTGTTCCAGGGTCATTAGTGTTAGGACTTAACCCTTGAGAACCAGCACCACCCATACCGATAGCATCTACTTTAAGTACATGCATGGTAGGTTCACCATTACCGAAATGGAAGGATGTACCGTTATCTTCTTTAGATTTAGTGGTTAATGGTAAGTCAGCACTCACTAATTCACTAGTACCACGTTTAGGACTTGTATTATCTGTAGCATTACCAAAGTTACCAACTACCACATTGAGAGATTCGATATTGGATACATCAATTACGGTAGATCGCAATTGACCAGATGCACTGTGTCTATAGGCTGATGTAGTATCATTATATAGACCAGATGGTGTACCAAAATATAATGGTGTATTCACAGGGATTTCAGTACGAGTGACTTTACCTGTTACACCATCAATACCATAACCAATGATAGGAGAACCATCAAAGGAAACGGTTTGATAATCTACAGATGAACTAATTAGTCTATCTGTTTTACCTGTTTCAGTTACATAGGTATCGACAGATGAACTCAATAGTTGAGATTTCAATGCAGTGATATTCTTAGGGGTTACGTTATGAACGTAATCGTATTCAGAACCGCCTGCTACTGTGATAACACATACTTTGGTTACACCCACAGGAATATTGAATGTATATTGACCTGGTTGGGAATAGATGGTAACCCCATTGGCAATGTTTCTATACGATTTTGATTTTAAACGAAATGTTTGTTTAGTAGCGTCATCTGGCTTTATGTATATATCGAGAAGATTCTCGTCATATGAATTAGTAGAGCCTTGGACGTACCCTGGCATAGTTGTATTCTCGTCGACCTTAACATCAGTCGAAAGATATGGTTGACCTTCTTCTAAGTCACCAATCGATGAATATATGTCAGCATAGAAGGTTTCGTTCGTAGTATCTTTGGTAAACTTAAATCGTTTATTGAGTTTAGCCATTATTAACGATTGACTCCTTTCTTATGAAATATTGTAATTGATATTACATCAATGTCTAAATAAAGAAGAGTTTAGGATATCCTAAACTCTTCATATTATTACCCAAATGATTCAATAATATCATTATACCAATCGAATAGCCAATTGATATCTTCTGTTGTAGCATGTAGTACACTATATGGTGTAATGGTATTAGGTATGGTAGCATTGATTACTTCCATTTCCTTATCATTCCAAGATGATTCTGTCAATGGTTTTGTCAATTTACCAAAGTGCTTCAATCGATTAATCATTAATAGTAAATCGAATGTAGTATTTAGATCCGTAGAAGAATTAATATAGATAGCTTCTTCTTTATGAGAATCGATCCATTGGATAACTGCGTTAGCCTTATCCATCATATTATTACATACCAAGAAATCAATATAATCCACACATGATTTAAACATCATAGGATCCATCTTCGTTGTTTCACAAATGGAATCGATATAGGAATCAAGATATGTGAGAAACTCATTAGCTGGAACTTCAAACACATATTTGCTTTCTACGATTGCTTTTTTGATAGCAATGAATAAAGCAATTTTAGCTTGTTCTCTATATACACGAATTACATTAGAGAAACATTCATCAATCGATTCCTTAGAACCATTGGAAATAATCGGGTATGTATTCATGATTTCTACGTAATATGGATCGTTCACCATAGTCCCTTGCTCAATTAAGTTTTTAACAAATGCTTCCATACGTGGACCATAGGTACCCATATCTAATCGACATAATCGATTCAATAGGATAAGTCGTTCTTCAGAACGTGTAGATTTATTCAATTCATCAACAATCGTTTCCAGTGGTAAATCATCGACTTTTGTAACTAGATACACCAATCGATTTTGTTCTTTAGTCACACCACCAAGAATTGTTTCAACAGCACCAATCTTTTCTTCCAAAGTCGCTGTTGTATTAGTAATGATATGTGTTTGATGATCATTACGAGCTAAATCCCGCAACTCCATCAATTCTGGGTATTGGTAAATGAATTCTTTACATTCATTTGGATACCATACAATATTCATAGTTAACCCTCCAAGGTTTTATCAATTAAAATCGGTTCAATTAATGTGTAGATGTCAGATTCGAAGTATTTTAATACTGCGACACCAAAATCATCTGCATTAACAGATCTCAATGTATTAGCAATATAATTGGACAATTTTCCATTACTAGACAGTCCAACCAAATAACCCAATTCATTATCATCTAAGTAGTATTCTATAGCTTTTTGCATATGTTCAGGTACAATCATATGAATCGCATTCAATAATACAGCTAGATGTGAGAACATGAACTCATTGTGTGTATACAATGAACGGGTGAATTCTTCTTTATGGGCTAAGCAATATAGAAGATATGTAGTTACCGTATCAAAGGAAGTATCGATATTGTGAGTTTTTTCATATCGCTTAATCGCAATTAGTAAATGGAAATATAATGACCGAGTGTTGAATGTAAGATACATAGCATCATTCTGCTCAATGCGTTTCATTATCTCTGTCATATATTCATTATGTATCTCAATTGCTTTATCGATAGAAATGCTATTTGTAATAATAGCATCGCGTAAATGAGAAACCAGCTGATCGATAGATTCTACGATGAGCATTTTTTCCAATGATCGAGTCATATTACATACACCATGAATTTGAGTGTATACAACATTAGCTTTTCTAACATATTCTTCAATTGTATTAGCTTCTATTGTACTCGTCTTCATAATGTAATATGCTTTCACTACATTAGCCGATAACGCAAATAACTCGTTCATATTTAATGATTCAAATAATGTAATAAAGTCCCGAATTGAGGAATCTCTGTCAATCCAACTTGACATCAATCGATATAAACATTCCAGTTTAGTTTCATTATCAATTGTGTTAGCCAATACAGATTTTACAAATAGTGTATCACTTTCATGATTACACACACGAAATTGTTCTAATAATATGGGATGGTTTCTCAATAGTCGCCCAACTTGACACATATAATGAAAACCAACTTGATTAATCTGTTTCATGCGAGCAACTCTAGGGAATCCAATTCCCCAAAGATCTTTCAGTTCAATTTCGTAGTTTTGAATTCGTGTATCATTCTTAACTACGTCATAGATTCTTTCAGGTAGATAAATTAACATCAATAACTCCTCCTACTATATTTCGATTATCGGTTGGTGATAGACACGCCTTATAATGACCGATACGCCATTTAATTAATTCATTTCTAAGATAGGTTTCGGTATCTTTATGCTTACTAGCAGCATCGGATACAGCCCATTCTATCGCATGCATATAGTCGCACCAATTAGGATTTGGTTTACCATAATCGCCGAAATTAACAGAGCGATCAACTATACAGCCCCCATTACAAAAATACCGAATATCACATGCTTCACATATAGGATTATGGATACACTGGCGTTCCGCACACTCAATCTCTTCAGTAGCATCATCATTCGTTAAATCGAAGTATGGTAATTTACTATTAGATATTGAGCAAGGGTATACACGACCATTGTGAGAAATAAATATCTCAGTCATTAAGCCACAACCACCGTGATTTTGTTCAACTGTACCTGTGACATGTTGTAAGTATTCGGTGGTCACAATCTTAGGGATAAACCGATTGGGGTTTTCTTCTAAGCCCGTTAGATAATAATCGATCACTGCACTGTATTGGGATTTGAAGTTCTCATAATTATCATCAGGGATTTTAAATGGTGTTTTATTATGGCCCCAGCAATAGTTAGCCCCTGTTTGTTTATGGAACTCTTCAAGTTCTTTAATATCAGCAAGTAAATCTTTCTCATTACCCGTCAATGTCTTCTGTATACAGATGTAACGACTTAAGTCCATATGTGTATACTTTCGTAACTCCGCTAATGCATCGAATGGAACCCCATTATGATCAACCCGAGTATTATTTCGTATATTATCATACGATACAACGATTTCAAATGGATATTGTTCATATAGTTTCATAAGACGGTCTTGGTTAACAGTGAATCCTGTTATGATACCAAAGCGATATCTTCGTTCATTCGTGCCCGGAATCGTTTCATTGTGATACTTAGGTATAATCTTTTCAATAATATCTATTTGTAAAGCAGGTTCGCCACCAAAGAATGTAATAGTTCTGGAATAGTTCCCTTTATCTTGATTAATCAATTCCATGGTATATTCAACTTCTTCTAGTGTCATACCCTTCAACTCTGGGTCGATATAGCAATATTTACAAGCTAATGGGCAAGCATAGGTTAGGTTGAAGAAGATAGATTGCCAAGAACGAAAACTATTCAAAGATCGAAGCATTCGTTTAATACGAGTTTTAAACTCTTTACTCAATTCCGGCATTTTGATTACCTCTAAATTTCATATATTCGAAATCCATTGTAGATTCCATACCACTACGCCATGTACGGTAGCGTAGAATTCGTTCGATGATAAGATCTCGATTCTTACAAGAATCGGAATATAACTTATCACGGAATGCTAATAAGGCTTCTACTACCGTTTTAGTTTGCTCGCAATATCCAAGGTTAATCTCATTGAGATTACCAAGATAGGAGCGTTCATAGCGACAACCACCGAAGCAATATTTATTATAGTCACACGTATCACAATCCGCTGGACGTTCGTGTACATCAGTAGCAATATCAGTATTAAGCTCTCTATCTGTAATATGACCCATTTTGAAGTCTTCAGAGTATTGTGATAGCATAGTACAAGGATAGATATCACCATTTGGACGAATGATAATTTCAGAACCTACATTACAAGCCATACACTTTCTATCTTCTAGGATAGACCCTATCATAGAAGCAAGACCTGCTGTAATAAATGGAGATTCGTCCGTCAGTATATCATCCAATATCAATCCTAATTCTCGTTTAAGAACTTCTGGGAAATCAGAATCTAAATTGGTTTCGTGTACCAATGTGAAGTCAGCATAGAATAACCCACTATACTCTTCACTCATACGTTTAAATTGTTTATACGTATCATGGAAGTAATATATATTCGAATCATTGATTACACATCGAACTTGTAATTTAACTTCTTGCTCTAAGGTATATAAGATATTCTCATATACTTGCTGTGCAACCGGATCTGTATTTACTAGCTTACGTTCACTACCCTCAAATCCATCGAAAGATAGTTGTAATTCCCAAGGTGTAGTACTTGGTTTAATAACATTCTCTATCAATTCATGGAAGTTTGCTTTAGGGAACGTTGATGTTACAATTTGGAATACTTTAACATTGTTTTTATATTTTTCAGTGAACCATTTGATATCATCGATACCTAATAATGGTTCACCACCAAAGAATATAATTCTTGGTTTTGTTTGGACTTTCTTCATCATAAGATCCATGGTATCTCTACTCATACGAGCAGGATTATCTCTATCTTTAATATAACAATACTCGCATCGTAATGGACAAGCTTCTGTTAACATAAGATAGAAGTCTACCTGATATGGTAGAAAGAATGGTTTTTGTTCTACCATGATTGAATCCTCTCTATATTATTAGATACTAGCATCTTATCATCTTCAGTATATTCACGAGAATCTGTTAATGGAAGATGACATTCAGCATTCATTTTGTCAGTATAGTGGGTTTCCACTACAGATGTCCCCACATTCCAGAATGTACGAATATCATATTCACTAATAGTAACTTTCTTAATATTTTCCATGAAGATTTCTCGTTCAATAGATAATAGATGACAGAGATTCTTTTGTTTGTTATTCATCCCCTTATTAAGGATATAATCAGATGCAGGGCATTCGAAACAATGCTCATTCTTACATGATTGGTAGTCACAATCTGGTTTACTGAAGTATTCTTTTTCAAATCGATGAATTCGATCCTCGTAGAATCCTTCTAATATATGACCAATCTGCATACTTCTATGGTCAGAGAAGAATGTGCATGGATAAATGGATCCATCGATATCAATATGGATAGAGTTACCTAGCTTAACACAAGATGTTTTAGCTAGGAATGATGCGTCTGATAGTATATATCGACAATACATATTTTGCCAATTATAATAACGGAATCGTTCTTTCAAATCAGGATATGTTTGAACAAAACGGTTCGCCATACTCTGTAGAGCCTTCGTATAGTCGGCGATGAATTTAGGGTTTGTATAATCTGCTTCATGAATATAATAGAAGGAGAAGTTACGTAACCCAACACCTAAGCAATAGTCTAAGCTAGGCATCATATCATTGATTGTGTCAGGAGTTACGGCAAAAGCGATATTAATCTCATTCGCATATCCTTGGTCAACGATATATCGTATATTATCATTAAAGAACTTATCGGATAAGTTCTGTAGTTTACCTTTACGACTATGAGTGTATGAATATACTCCATCCCATGATACAGTGATTGAATCGGGACGTATGATACCTCGTTTAACGAAATCAACTATTCCCGGAAGATTAGTACCATTCGTAATAACACTCATGATAAATTTTACATCAATGGATTGACTGATTCGTCTAAGAATCCGTTCAATCTTTTTGAACTCATCTAATTTAACAGAAATTTCTCCACCAGTGACTAATACATCAACTTCATCTGCCAATGGTAATGACTTGATGAAGTCTTCTAGTTTATCATAGTGTGAGAATGTCTTGGATGAGTCTTTTGTTACTTTTTGTTGATGACAGTACACACAATCTAAATTGCAGAAGTCTGTCACTTTAATCGAAATACGATTGATAGAATCAAACATAGTACCCTCATACTAGAAAATGAGAAGGAATGGCATAATACCATTCCTTCTTACTGAAACAAAAATTAATGTGTGCCACACTTTTGGTCATGACACCAGTTAACAGAATTACAAGCAACTTGACAGCCAACTTGACAGTTAACTTGGCAAGAACGATTACATTTGTTAGCACTATTAAACCAACCATTGACGCGATTTAACGTACTTTCAATTGTACTAACAGCATTTAATGCTGCTTGTAGCTGTTGTAATTTAGCAATAGTATCTTTTGTCACTTGAGTTGGTTCTGTTACTTCACCTAACCCAGGACCATCGTTACCTGTTACATTTTGTCGAATTTCGGTAATAGCGGAATTGATACCGTTAACCACTTCATTGAATTGATCGGCTTTCACTCGGTGATTGGTATCAATGTGTGTGTTAACTATATTGGATCCCTGAAACTTATCTTGTTTTTTATCATCAGGTACCACATTACGTATTTGACCACCATATTTATGACAACCCCAAGATAAACCAGGGCCATTACCCCCTGCTTCGACACCAGGATTTGATTTAACTGCACGGATACCTCGAGAAAATTTAGTTAATTTGTTGATCTTCTCAACTAATCCATTTATATCATCGGCTTTAATTATCGCCATTCATTTCACCACCGTTCATAATTGCTTGATATTTATCAAGTTCCTCAACCACATCGTTTAGAAGTTTATCGGATACGATGTCAATATATCGTTCTGCTAAACGGATATATGGAGGAAGAAGGATTTTTTCCTCACCAAATATAGATTCTTGAATACTTGCGAAATCTAACATGATCACGTTGATATCATTCTGATGCAAGTGATCAATTGCAGTATCCAATAATTGTTTGAATTCTAAGTTACGTTTCAGAATCGCTAAGCGTCTGGAACGAAGATTAGTGCTATGGAGTATCTTATCTTGATACTCTGTAGCAATATGATACATAATATCCATATGACGACATACGGCTGGGTTTACATCATTAAATGAATGACCATTCGTAAAACTTTCAGCAGGACAGCCACCTAGACATACGTTGTTATATTGACAATTACCACATGTACTACGATCGAATTGAACATTGATCATATCCATAACACTTCGATCGAATTCGTCGGTAATCATATTACCCATATGCAATACTTCACAGTTACGGAAGTTGGTATGGACTTGGTGACATGGGGTTAATTCACCATCATAACCGATAGCTACCCAAGCATTTTTACCAAATCCACATGGACTTGTATCGTTTGTATCAGAATCATAGCATAAATAGATGAAATCTTCAATGTTTTTAATTTGGAGATTTCGTCGTTCTTCTGAATTATATTTATCTAATGCAAAATCATAGATTTTACGGATTTCAACTTCGAATTGTTGGTATGCTTCTTCATCCCATTCTTGGTCATATACGAAGCATGGAGCAATTCTGTCAAATCCTAAGTCATACATATCCTTCATAGATTGGAATGTATAACGAATATCTTTTGGTGGTATAGTAATACGGGCTTCCATATTTAATTTCAAACCACCATCAAACATGCGTTTGATATTAGCTACTACGGTATCATAGGAGTTACTTCTATTTCTATTATGTAACTCTTTCGTTCCATCGATGGATACTAATATACCGAAGTTATTATCATAAAAGAAATCAATCATTTCATCTGTGATATGAACACAGTTGGTAGTAATACCGTATTGCACAATGAATTCTTGCTCATTACAGTATTCCACGATAGCTTTAATAACAGGGAAGTTTAATGTAGGTTCCCCACCAAAGAAGCTAATATCTAGCTTAGCTGTAGGATCATGTGTATATACATTCTCCCTAAAATTATCACATAATTTTTTAATGATGATCATAGCATCATCTTCACTCATATAGTTATGAGCTTTATCTTCTTCAAAACAATACGAACAGCGTAATTGACAATCAGTAGTGATTGTCAATACGGCTGCACGGACTGCCATTACGTCATTAAATTGACTCATGGATCCTCCAAATAGTTTACATATTATTTCCAGTCAGCACCAAAGGCAACGAATGTGTCACCTTTTCTAAATTTGATCACTGGTTCGTCTGGATTTGTTTCATAATCGAACCATACAAGTACGTTTCGATCATCGACTTGTCTTCCACCAAATTGGAACTTACTTGCTAAGGCGTCAATCTTAGTTTTATTGGATTCAGTAATCGCTGTTAATTCAGCTTTTGCTGTACCGATAGCTGTTGTTAATTGTTTAACATCTGCTTTTTCACGACCATCTAATTCTTTAATTTTATTAGTAAGTGTTGTATCCGTTTCCGTGATCAAGCCTTCTAACCGCTGAGCCGTGTTTTCTAGTTTAGTTGTAATCAGATTATGGTTATTCGTTACTTTTGTTTCGATAGCATTCAATTGAGATGCAATATCATTATCAATTTTATTTTTCAAGCTTTTAAATTGGTTATTAAGACTTGTATTAAAGTCCCCTAATCGTTGTTCTAAGCTTGCATTCTTAGAAGTTGTATCAGCTGTTAAGGCACCTAATGCTTGTTCAATCACTGCAAATTTAGATTGAATCAATGCATAGTAGTCTTCACTGACAACTCTACCATTATATGCTAAACCCATAGATAAGGTCTCCTTTCATAAAGGTTATAGTAATTGTATTAGTAGAATGTTTCAGCGGGTAGAAAGACTAGGTAGCTAACAAAGTCAACTACCTAGTCATATTATTTATCCCAATTGATATAGTTATACATCTCTTCAACAGCTTCCGCTTGATTGATTTGGTTAGTAATTTCCATACCACGTTTAGAACAAGCAAGTTTATGCTTACGGAAGTCTTTTCGAAGTTGTTTCACTTGATCAACTGTTATTGTGTCATTCAGTTTATTAGTAGATTCTTTAGGATCCCGAGTTGTACGATATACAACACTGAAGCCTTCTTCCTCTTCATCTTCCAATAGTTCAAAGTCCATATCTAACATTTGTTTGGCATCGCCATTATAAGGGAAGAAGTATTGTTCTCCTAATGCTTTGGAGAAGAACCCTTCTTCGATTTTTTGTGTCACTAATAGATCTTTACGATATAATGCAACACGACGATGATCATCTAATGTGACAGGAACTGTTCGAGTAGCAGGTGCTCTAAAGGAACCACCTTCAAACACATGACCAATTTGGATTTGATTCCCTTCGGAATCAAGCATGTCTGTGATATCAGTCCATAATGAAATAGGAGAGAAAATAGTTCTAACCCATGTTAAATCATTAAGGGTCTCTACGATATCGTTTACACGCCCATATTTAATTTCAGCAAAACGATTCATATGATAGTCCTCCTATCGTTATACAATGTAAATACGACCACCAGGGATTTTACCTGCTAAGCTATCTACTTCTTGTTTATTGTAGACTTCTTCTTTTGCATAGGTTTGTGAACGTAGATATACATCACGTTTCAATGCATATTCACTAGCATCTACATTACCAAGTTTAGATGCATTCTCAGCAACAAAACCTTCCATAGCGGAAGCAGGAATTGTAATATCACGAGAACCATCAAATTCAATACCATTGATACGAATCGCTCTGGATAATCGAGTCGCCACTTCAGAAGTTGAAGCAGAATCTACTTTAGGGATTGTGATATTTTGAGAACCATCGAATGTTACCCCATTAATCGTTACAGCTTTTTTCAATTTACCTGTTGTTTTGGAGTAATTAACATCATCGATATTAATATTTTGAGAGCCATCAAATGAAACACCATTGATTGTTACAGAACGACTTAATTTATCAGCAGTTCTAGCACGGTCTGCTAAGGCTGCTTGGTCGATACCTGTCGTTTTGAACGTATTTACGATTTTAACTGCGGCATCTACATTAGAGCGGATTTTCAACAATTCCGTTTGGTAGGCATCCATGTTGCTAGAAATAGTTGTTACACTAGATTGCATTCGATTGATTTGATTACGAATGTCTGGATGCGCCAATGGGGAAGCGTTGTGAGCTTCTAATGAGCCTACATTGATCGTACTGCCTGGTGTTGTAGAACCAGTATCAATACCAGTAAATTTACCGTTATCAGTCCACATATAAATGGCACCTTCATCTTTAGTTGTGATGGCATTATATGCGGCACGGTTTTCTAGCATAATAATATTAAGACCCAAGGTACCATCGCTATCGATTTGGAAGTTATTGTTAACTTTCAAACGACCATGATCATTGAGGTGACCGAAACGAGTATTACGAATCGCAGAATCTAATTTCTTGAATGCGTCCATACCCGTATCTTTATTATTTAATTCACCTTGTAAATGAATGTGTGTGTCAGGTACTTGAGTATAACCATGCATCATAACATCAGTAGCATTGTTTTCAAAATATACAACTACGTAATCTTGACCACGACCACCTTGCTCAACGCGTGTGTTATACTTATATTGACTATGGAGGACCTTAATTTGATTATCAGGCATTATACATGTACCTCCTTCATTGTTTCATATGTAATAGAAGTAATTAGTATAATGTTACCATGACGGATTTGGCAAAAAAAAGAATACCTTGCGGTATTCCTTGTCCATTGACTATTCTATGATACTTATATTTCTATAAGTTTACCAAAGTTGTAGTATTTCAATATAACGTCGCTTGCATTAGTATTACTACTAACGGGGCACATAACCAATCTTATCCATTGGTCACAGTACCATCCCCTTATAGATATTTCTACCCATAAGGTCACATAAGAACCCTTTTCTTATGTGGATATGTAATTATACGATATACTTACCCATGTTTATTATGTTTTTAACTTTGGCTCTACTACAAAGGAGCCGCCATACATAACCTCATATATCATTACATATCTCTCAAGCTTCATTATACGTTATTATCATAGAATAGCTACTATATTATCTCAATAGTAAAGTTGTGTGCACTATATGGCTATCACCCCATATAATGGACCAATGAATATCTCTACCCATTGATTCTATCGATATCAGACCATTCTAGCTATTAGATCCCTCCTACGGCTAGAACTAGACTATATAACTATAGCCAGATATCGATCATGGAGAGCCTCTCGACTTACCTCCATGGATATACACTCATCTATATTAACCAACCATTCCCCTCTAATATAGTGGAGTTGAATAGTCTAATTTTTATAGCATACGTATATCTTCACACTTCTCATGTCACTACATCACCATCTTGCGGCCACTCGCAAACTAAGTATAGCATATGTAGCTTATCTATTGTTAATAAAAAAGAGTACTATTAAGTATTCTTTATGGTTGACTATCAATAGACACTAAGCCATAATATTTCAATATAACGTCGCTTGCATCAGTATTGCTACTAATGGGGCACATAACCAATCTTATCCATTGGTCACAGTTCCATCCCCTTATAGAACGATATCTTCATCCATCGTTCTATAAGGTCACATAAGAATTCTCTTCTTATGTGGATATGTAACTCTCGATATATTCACCCATGCTTATTATGTTTTTAACGGTACCTTATTATGGTGAAGGTACCGTACATAACTTCATATATCATTACATATCTCTCAAGCTTCATTATACGTTTATTCTAGTTGATAGCTACTATATTAATTCAATAATAACGTTGCGTGCGAACATCTATGACGTTAGGGCGAAACCATTGTCTTATCATAGCATCGGACCAATGAATATCTCTACCCATTGATTCTATCGATATCGGACCATTCTAGCTATTAGATCACCTCATACGGCTAGAACTAGATTACTTTAGCAGTAACCAGATATCGATCATGGAGAGCCTCTCGACCTACCTCCATGGATATACACTCATTATCATTAGCCACGTATAGATTTCTCTAATATAGGGGGAGTATATCTATAAATAGCTTTTCGATCTATATGTATATCTTCACGCTTCGCATATCACCATGTCAACATCTTCGAGACGCCTCGTACACTGAGTATATCATACATGGCTTACTTATTGTTAAATCGTTATTTAATTGATTATTTGTGGATAAACTTATAGCCGTTTACTCCAATCATATTTCTTGCTTCAATTAGGTAACATTGTCTAGTCTTAGCCGATCCACGTCTAAGAGAGACTTCTTGTATGCCCTGTGAAGCAAAATTCTTATAGATACCTGCAAATTTACTATTTGCGTAGTAATCCATAGCGATACTATTTTCACTCATATCAACAAACGCATTATATGAAATGAGTAAATGCTCTAGTACCAGTCTATATGTAATTATAAATTCCTTCCCATACGCCCTAAGGAATAGGTCGAATATATATTCATTACATTTACCTCGACCAACAGTAACATCATAGATATAGTCAGATAGACCATTAATAAATGATTGCTGAACGAGTTTCTTGGCATTGAATACACCGAAAGGAATACAACGATGGACGTTAAATTTATTAATCGTCCGCTTACCAACCCATCCAGATAACACTTCACGAATAATAGATATAAATCCATTTGGTATTGTGGATGAAATGGAAATAGTTGTATTCATCTGACGATACCCACTATGTATTATCCTAGATATGAGCTTATCGTCAATTTTTCTGTAACGATTAACTCTAATACAGTTATAATTAAAGTTGGATATTATCTTCTCGCAGTCAACTGTATCTTTACCGAAAGATACTATAATAGTATCATCACTCGGGAATCGTATATGCTTCAATTTTCTTAAATTATATGCGAGTAAATATGCGACAATTGAGTCAATCTCATCATCTATATCAGTTTTACCCCATATGATATCATCCGAATTCGATAAGCGACATTTCTTAAAATATCCAACCTTATCATTTAGAATGATATTATTATCATTATATATTTCGACGCCATTTAGAAACGTCAATGATTCCTGAAGGTTAATGGGATTGGACTCTATATACCCGCTTATGCGTTGTATCGATTGAATATCACTATTCAATATATTGACACCTTTTTGTTTTTGGTATATTATGTCGATTGGCTCCGTGACTATACGCTCACCTAGTTTATAGGTAATATAATCACCTTTATGTACTATTATCTTATACATAGTATCACCTCCTTTTTATATTTTATTTGATAAAATCGTTTCTATCTTGTGTTAATAATATATAATCGAAAAGAAAGATAAAAAAAGAATACCTTTCGGTATTCTTTTATCTTTAGAACAACGATTCTAATTGTTCTAAAGATGTTAAGAAACTTGTTCTTTGTTTACCACTATAACGAATAATCCCTAAGTGGATATGGTATACAACCACCTCGGATTCTACCTTTTCACTGAACTCATTATAAGTTAGCAATAGTGCATATTTTGCACCACTAAATAATTTTGTTGGGGTTTCATCCATATTTGCAAAAACATATTTGGTTCTTCCCCACTTATCAGTTAATCGGGTTACCAACTTATTACCGACCCGTGCATGATCGGATTTGAATCTTGAATTGTCTTCTAATACAGCGTTAAGACTCGTACCAAAGTAACGGCACATTAGAACGCTATATAAGTAGAGTGGCCAATAGACCACTCTACCCAATAATAACATTAAAACTTTTGCGAATACACTTTTCATTTTTTTATTCTCCTTTTCAATTAAAATAACTCTTCTAACATAGCCCCAAGTATATCAAGCTCTAGTTCTACATCGAGCGAAGAGTCATAAGACTCAAACTCGGAGAACTTGAACTCATCTGCAACGGATGCTTGAAGTTGTGAAAGTGAAACTTGCTGTAACATAATAAACCTCCTATAAAGAAATTAAAAATATAAATATATTACATTACTTCACATCAATAATATATACTTATAGGAGGTAAAAATACGGAAAATAATGGCGATGTATCCAAAGCAATAAGCCAACACGATTATTGCCCGGATACATCACCATCATCATTAGGAGTACCATGAAAGAAAAGTATCTACCTATATGTCTATAAAAACGTCATTTTAACATTACTGTAATACAAAATCATATAACTCATCCTATGAAAGGAGAATGCATATATGCTTAGAGAGTTTAATGAATATAAAATATCGCTCCTTATTAGAGGCGAGAACTCTAGTGGAGATGATCTTGATATTCAGATTCCTAAGACATTCGCCGAAGGCGTCTATATCAATAAACAAAAAGATACTGTATTAGATCATGTACGAAGTCAAATCGTTCATGCTACTAAGAAAGATCATATCATCTTAGCCCATGGTAATAAACCATTAGGATTTGCTATCCTAGAACCAACTGGGTATTTGAAAGATGATCAATATAATCCGATTCTTGTTGGGATTAATCGAGAATATAAGAATATCGTACAGATGTTAATCCGTTCTAAACTAGACCCAGTGCATGATATTGGCACTATGGTTATGGTGTTGGATGCCTCTAAAGGTGATGATACCGTTAAGAAAGCCCATAGTTGGGCAACGTACCGATTCAAAGGTGGAGATTCTAGTTACCTAGAAAACTGGGATAAGATGGCTGAAGAAGAGTCTATCGAATTTAGTTTCTCTTGGGCTGATTTGGGTGCTCCATTTAGATCCACAAAAGATGAAATCGATCGATTGGGACAAGAAGGTCATACACATGAAGCTATGGAAGCCTTGAATAAGTTATCCGCGATTCTTGACCATCTATACTTTGGTACCACTAAGATTCGTAAACGGGAAGAAGTTCCATCCTATAAAGTTACTGATAACTTGATGAGTAATAAACTCTTCCCAGGTGATTTAGTTATGTACGTAACAGGGGAACGAGAAAACCCAAAACTGACTCCATTTGGTGATCCAATTCATGACCACAATCAAGATACCTATCCTCATCAAGCACAAGTCATTCGTCCAGATACATTAACCTTACATGGTGATATGACTGGATATTATGAGAATAATCAAGAGATGGTGATTGCTCCTAAGATTAAGAGTAACATGGTAACGAAACTCGACCGTTTCTTCGCGAATTGTCATAATCTAGTTAAAGTACCTTGGTATGATACAGCTGAAGTTAAAAGTATGACAGAAATGTTCATGAATTGTGAAACATTAGCTGATATTCCTACGTTCCAAACGGATAAATTAGAGAATGCCTCCCGTATGTTCCTCGGTTGTTCATCTCTAAAATACTTCCCATATATTGCCACATTGATGCTAACCGATACATCTGAGATGTTTAAAGATTGTACATCATTGGTGAATATTCCTAGTTTAGAACTACATCGTGTAACAGATGCTCATAGTATGTACCAAAATTGTACATTATTATCGACTCCACAGCGAGTAGCATTACCAATGGTAGAAAATACAATTTCTATGTATGAAAATTGTATCGACTTAGAAGTGGTAACTTCATTAGCTATTCCATCGGCAAAAACATGTGAATCCATGTTCCGCAACTGCGAAAAGCTAACTACTGTTAGTAATATCAATCTTAGCGAATGTATAAATGCTGAGAATATCTTTGATGGGTGTATTAGATTAAGAAATGTGTCCTGTCAGCAGAATAGCATAGGTTGTAACATTTCTTTTGCAAATACTCAGCTTACAAACCAATCATTCGAACAAGTCATCGGTGGTCTAAAAGATCAACTTCATGATCCTAAAACATTAAATATTCGTAATACGAATGTTGATATCACAGATAACCGAGTGATGAATCTCATCAATACAGCTAAGATCAAAGGTTGGACTGTATTACATTAACTTTTAATCATTTTAGAACAATAAAGTACGCATTGTTTAACCTCTTTCTGTGCAATGTGTAATCTTATCTTCGTGATAGATGTAGCGTATCATCCACCCATAATATACCTCCACGTAATATGTATCGGGATATGGCTACATCTATCACATCTCTATCAAAAAAATAAAAAAAAGAGAACTAGTCATTGACTAGTTCTCTTTCTTCTCTTAGTTGAAGTTTAGGCCGTAACAGCCAGTTGGCTGCCCAGCTTCATCCTTTCTAAGAGAGCCCGGAGAGGCTAGGTCTTTACGATCAGGCAATGCCTGTCTTACGGCCATCGACACGATGATGACAACGTCATCTTGTGTTTCTGGAAGACCCTCTACTTCACCGTAAATTGTGCGGAACATTTGTAACCCGTTGTCTTCGGACACCATTTCAGATGATTCAGCTCTACGAGCTTGTACACCTGAGAACGGAACTTCGAGAACGAGGTCATTGGTTTCGGTGTTAAACACCTTGACAGTGTGCTTACCGCACATATTGATATAAATCTTTTTCCCATGTTGGACTGTTAGTAATTGTTCCATATTATTCTTCACCTCCTTCTTCAGATTGACCTTCCCAACCCAATAATCGTGCAACTGACTGTGGACGAGCCACAGCGTACACTAATAAACCTAAACAAACACCATCTAATAAACCTAATAAAACACGCATTTTAAATCTCCTTTTTCGTAAAAAGTATAAAATATAACAAAAATCTTTGAACAGAATCTACGGAACTCTTTGGTCTAACCGAAACTATATTTCCGTTTCTATTCATGATTATAATATATAAACAATCTAGCACACTTTTACACATATTTTTGGCAAAAAAAAGAATATATCAAATTGATATATTCTTTCTAATACTATGAGTTCAAGAAATCCTTATGGGCTAAGACCCATTCCTTTAATTCCTCAAAATCAAGCAAGTACTCATTGTCAGTGACATGTTCACCAACAACGAAAGCAGTAGCTTCATACACGTTCGGCTTAGCATCTAAGCGAACGATAGATAAAGCTTTCGTTACTTCATGGTTGGATACCTTAGTATCATACAACCAAGTGTAACCATAAGAGGTATATCCATGAGCCCCATGGATTACTACGTTATGGTCATCACCAAATGTTTCAACTAAAAACGCATTTAAATCCTTATCTAACTGAGTCATTTACTTTCTCCTTATTAATACAGATTACTTTTATACGTATCTATAATATATATTCAACTTAGTGCACTTTTACAGTTAACAAAAAAAAGAGAATGAGTACACTGACTCATTCTCTATCTATTACTTATCTAAGAAATCCCGATGTGTATTACACCAGTCTTGGACTTCTTCTATTGTATATAGATTAACTGGATCGCTTGTTTGATGTGTATCTCTACATGCCATTGCACACTCATATGAATCTGGTTGATAACATAGTCTAACAATCGATAAATGATGAGATCCTTTCATAGAGAAAATCTTTACATCAAACAAGAATGGTCTACCACTATTGATAACTATATATCCGTACTTAGAAAATTCGTCAATCCATTTGATTAACGCTAGATCGTTCTTTTTCATACCTATAATCTCCTTTTATTATCATCACTACAAAATAATAGAACTATTGAGTATGTCTATGAATACCTTAATTTTTATTAGAATAGAAGGAAATGGACGGAGGCTAAGTCCAGTTTACTATAAGATATATTTGATAATGATTGCACTAATTAGAGTAGCTATAATTTGGCAAACTATAGTAATTGCTACTTTAAGTACAGATATCATAATATGGTATCTCATAGGAAACTCCTTTCCCTCAATAGTTCTTCTTATATATAATATATAAATACAAAAAGAATAGAGATATGCTTTACGCATATCTCTATTTCTATTATTCACCAGCAATCACACCAGTTACTTTGTAAACCATGTCGCCTTCTTTATTGTCTAAAGTATCGACATTTTCACCATATTTAATGGTGCCTGTTTGACCTTTTTTAGCCAAAGCATTCATTTTTTCTTCAGTCAATGTGTTCAATACAGCAAGATTAGCATGTGTATGATCATTAGCAACCATAGCATCAATATCAGCTTTACTGCTAGTATACATACCATTGATATGATCTGGATGAACGACATAGTCCATCAATTGTGCTTTAGTAATGAATTCATATGTCTTAGCTTCTGGTGTACCAGCAACTTTAACGATTTCCCAACCTTCATGACGTGCAGCCACATCATCATTATCTTGAGCGTCGAGAACCATTACCATTTCACCAACTTTAACGTCGGCAGCTGCTTTCAATGCAGCAAAGTTAGCATAGTCACGAAGACCTACACCTTTAGTACCCATCAATGTATCAGGTACTAAGCCTTTATTATCAAGAACAAGGCCCTTGTTCAACACATTCGCACGTTGGTCAGCTGTTACATGGATATCAGCATTAGCAAAGTGTTCGCGTGTTGCTTCATTGTCTTGTAAGCCATCAACTAGTGTTTGAGGATAATATACATGGTATTGATTATCGGACTCGAGTCGACGAATTACAATCTTTTTAATATCATTAGCCATTTACTATGCTCCTTATTTAAAAACATAAATGTGGAATTAGCTATTTGCATTATATAAATGTTAAATAGTCCATAGGTAAAAGCAAAAAAAAGAGAACCCGAAGGTTCTCTTTTAATTGTTGTAATAATCAACTCTCTTTAGGTCTCTTAGGATTTGAGCGACCTTTCGGTGCTGTCCTAATAAACGATACCCAGCGATGATTACTTTATAATCTGAAGGAGTAGCGATAATTGGGTACTCCTCTCCTTCAAATTCTTGGGTTAGCCGTTGATCTTTACCATTATAGTATACAGATGTATACCCGAGAGCTTTCATATATTGCAACGATAAATCCTTTCCTAGCCACTCTGGATGCCAATCAGAGAGCAATTCGTCTGGGTCAATCAGATTATATTTGAGAACTTCTAAGAATCCCTGCTCCAATTTATTGCCTGGAATAGCAACTAACATATTAAACCCATAATCTTGGAATGGTCTACTAAATCTCATTTTTTTGTCCTCCTTCATATGATATTACAAAATAGTGTCATCTATAAATAACCCTAAAATTAGAGCAATTACAATGACAGGAATCTCAAGCATAGTGAACCACTTAGGTTGTGGTTTACCGAAGCCAAATAAGAATAAGCTAATGGCTCCCATAACCATAGCTACCGTAGTAATAATATCTGTGATAGTAAACATTTTATTTCTCCTTATACATTAATATAATTATAATTATGAATAGAACCAATGATTTTCTTTTTAATGACTTGATATACTTTTCGATACCAGTTGAAATAAAAGGAGGTCATTAAAAAGCTGAAACTATCATAAAATAAGTTTGATGATCAATGTGTTAACTAATGTTACGATTGTTTGTGTCACAATCATCACCATTAGGTCGAACATCAATCGAATCAATTGATATTTCATAACAGTTCCTTTCCCATTGGTTCTATTCATGATTATAATATATATTTAACGTATCTAAGAATACGTATAAAAGTGGATATACTCATCGAGTATATCCACTTAGTTTTATCTTATAGTGCAGGTAATACAATCCAACCTTTATTGGTTGCTACTGCACGTTCTGTTGCAGTTAATTTAGTAATACCTGGAGTACCGATTAGATTGATCACTTTATTTGTTGTGATAGCTGGTAAGCTAGCGAACAAACGACGGATACAATCCAAATCAAGTTTAGTATTTTCTAACGAAATAGAGCATGTTAATGTATTCGGTTTGAAAGAGATTTCAGAAAGACTGAAACATTCGTTAAAGGTTTTCAATAACCCTTCATCTGTCGTTACACCAGATACATCAAGTTCAGGAAGACTTTCTAAAGAACGACAACCATTGAACATTTGGCTCATATCAGCAATAGAACCAGTGTTCTTCAATGCTAATACTTTCTTCATAGATTCACAACCAGAGAACATACCTGCTGTCGTTGTAGCAGATTTGAAATCAAGTTCTGGACCATATTTCAATTTCTTGCAGTTGTAGAACATAGAATCGAATGTTTTACCTTTAAAGGAATAGAATGGTGGTAATTCACGAATAGCACCACATTCATAGAACATGCCTGTGAAATCAGTTACATTACGTGTATCGTATTGATTCACCACTTCTAAGTTATTACAACGGTAGAACATACGACGCATTACTTTTGTTTTATTGGTACGAAGTAATGGAGATGTGGTCATGCTTACTTGATCACGGTATTTTTCATAGCATGTATCCGTCGCTTCTTCCACAGAAGGATCATGCCACCAAGATTGACCAATAGAAGGCTTATACCAGAAATCACCAGATCGCATATCACGACCGATACCCACTGGTTTTTCTACAGCACCCACATAGACTTGGACAATGTTAGCATCTTCACCAACACGTTTTTCTTTATGGGTGAAGTATTCATGGTCAAATACAGTATCAGCGTTTGCTTGTCCCAAGGAATGTAATGCGGTTAAATCACGATGGATATGGGCATTACGAACCATGTCATCAATATCAGCTGGGTTGGATTGTGGATGGTTCTTTACGTTTCTCCAATGCATATCAATTTCGATAGCTTCTTGTTCGGAAACTTTTTCCCATCCTTTAGTAAGATCTTCGAAATGTTGATCTTTCGTACGACGATAAACTGCCCATCCCGTATCAACGGATGGGTCACCAGTAGCATCCAATACCATAACCAATTTACCAGGTTGAGCTTTGGATTCTAATAAAAGGTCAGCAATTGTGTCGTACTCTTTATTAATCGCTAAGAGTTCTTTCTTAATACGATCAGTACCTAAAAAGTTACCTTCTTCAAGAAGCACGTAACCATTTGGTCTATTAACATTGTTAATCAAGCGACGTTCTGTCGAATAAATATGGGACAAGAAGTCGGTACAATGTTCTTTGAGCGTAATGTCTGTCGCCATAACTTGTTCGGCAGCGGTTTTAGGATATAAAATCTTATAAGAACCATCATCCTGACGAATCATCATAGTGAAGACGCGTTCAAGCATATAATTGCTCATTGAAACACTCTCCTTTTCATTTATATGAACTGTAAATTGAGATTGTTAAAATATTACTATAATGTTAGGATATGGGTATCTAAGGTAAAAAAAAGAAACCTCATAAGAGGTTTCTTTTATTGATTATAGATGTATTGAATTTGGGAAATCCATTACATTTGATTGATGATAGTATATACAATCGAACTTATCAGTCTCATTTTCTTCCATAAAATATTTAGCACGTATGATACCGATAAGAATTCTGACTTTTAAATTATCTGATAGATCACAGTCGCTATACTCTTCCATACGTTTATTCAATTTGACACTTATTTTTGTTTTTTCTTTACATATTTCAATCGCAACCGTATTTGTTGTAATAGCTTTTTCAAATTGCTTAACATCCATATCTTCGATTTCAGCAATGCGTTTAAAATTGATTGGGGATATATCATTTATATTCATATAACTTGACATGTATGAATGATTTGATATTTCTAACATGTATTCTAGAGCCTCGTTTGCAGGTCCTGTGAGTTTATCTACCACACTACACAACAGTGTCATTGCAACACTGGATTCATAGAAATCACTATTGCGGTCGATCTCATTTGCTGTTAATGGAATATCTTCCCGTGATATAGGTTTCTTATATACTGATAGATATTGATACATAGCACTCATGGAATATACAATATTTATATGACGAAATTGATTAGTATTTTCTTGATTTTCGTCAAATAGTTCACAGACTAATAGATTTGGTTTCTTGCGATAGAAACGTAGAAACTTAATATTGAGGTTTGTGTCCTCAATGAAATTTAGTACGTCAACGTAAATGTCATTTAGATAGTTTTCAAAAATTCTTTCCATTTTAATTTCTCCTTTATATGAAAAAATAAGTTAAGGAATAGATACTCATGTATCTATTCCTTATAATAATATATATATTTAAGAGACGTTAAAATACGAAAAAAAAAGAACCCCATAGGGTTCCTTTTTCTTATTCTCTATCTAAAGTGAATAAAGAACGTTCAACACCAAGTGTTTTGGAATCTGGATAGTATACACAACCAAATCCATTAGAGGTATCGGCTTCTAAGAAATACTTAGCATATAGATACCCAATCGCTACACGTACTTTTAAGCCAGTTGTGTATTTTTCACATGGTCTAACCATATCTGTTATACGGGTAGCAATATCCACAACTACTTTATTTGTGATATCTTTTCTAAATGTAATTGTGCTTGTATTTGAACATACGTTATCATAAATAGCACCTAAATCAATATCTTCATACTCTAAGATATTTGGAAGATCAGAGCTTCCGATGTTAAGTAACTCTTTATACATAGATGGGTAATTTCCCATAGACATTTCAATCATATCTTCCAATAGTTCATAGATTGCATAATCAAAGTTAATTTCATATGTACGATACACTAATTCCAGTGCTACAATTTCATCTGCATCGTCAATATCTAAATCGATAGAACATGCAGTGGATGGAATGTCATCTGGACTAAATGTGTCATCACCTTCACGTACCACATAGTAATTACTATTAGCGGAGAATATGAAATCTACTTGTTGACAACGATCTTGTTCGATATCCACTAAGTCATAGATATGGCAGATAATACGTTCCGGATCTTTCTTGTAAGAAATAGATAATGCCAAAACATTGCGTTTTGGATTAGTTAATTCTTTCATAATACGAAGATACACTTGAGTTAAAGTTTCATTTTTTGATTTAAAGTTCATTTTGAACCTCCTGAAATAGAATAAAAAATATAAAATAGTTTTAGATGTTCTCCTCTTTTCATCTATTACTATAATATATATTTATATTTCAGGATAAAAAAAATATGGGATAGGGTCGAATGTCCCTATCCCGTATTCTATGTTAAGATTAATCCTTTTGTGCTCGGATTTTTTCAGAGAATCGTTGTTCTAATTGAGTTAAGAATCCAGTGGATGCCACTAATAAGAAGATATAAATACGATTTCTGATCTTAACATGATAGCTTTCAGTTGTTTCAATTTCAGCTTGAAGTTGTTTAATCAACTCTTCTTTACGAGCTTCTAAGAAAACAACAGCTTCATCCCGAATCATTGCCACTGCTTGTTGTGTGATTTCATCAACCATAGAATCAGCAGTTTCTTGCAATGCTTCTTGGAATGCAGCTTGTATAGTACCCTTGTCAAGAAGTTTGGCAAGGTCTTTAGTGTTAGCCATATGTAAATACCATCCTTTCGAAAAATAATTTGATATTTACATAAATGTTAATGTTCATCCTATAACTTTTTATTTAAAAAACTCTTGACAAGATTCACCGACAATAGTATAATGATTTTATAGTTTTTAATATAGAAAGGAAGTGGATCTATGTTTGAAGAGATCACAAACTTTTTCACTGCTCTTACTGGAGATTTTAGTAAGACAGAAATCATTACTATTGTTGCCATCTTAGCGATCCTTTACTTTCTAGCTTTCGTAGCTAAAAAAGTAGTTTTCGTTTTGTATAATAGAAGCAAAAATGAAGTTATCGTATCCATTATGGAACGATTCATTTGTAGTTTAGATGAATTTGCCGATAATATGACAAATGCTGATAAACGGGCTGCGGCTATTGATAAATTACAAAGCTTGCTATCCTACAAGGTAATCCGCTTACCTCGTTTCGTACTTGGTTGGATTATTGATATGCAAGTAGCGGAAATTCGTCGTTTACAATCCGAAAGTGAAAAAGATACCGATTTACATAAAGACTAATCGAATACACCAAAAGGGGTTGAGGTAGCGTGGCTAAATTAAAACAAGCATTTCTATATTACCGTGCTAGAACGCAAACTGTAATTGGGGTTGCTCTATTAGCAATTATTGCCGCAGTATCAGTATTTCATTTTTTCCTATTTAATACGGAAATGGATAAGTTACGTGAACGGATTGTTCAAAATGACGAAACCTATACCGAGATTAAATGGAAAATGATTGATGCTACCTTACGTGATGCTGATTTCTTGGCGGATATTACCGCCAAGAATACATCTGAGCATATTGTGGCTGATATAGAGAAACAATATCCAGATAAAGAAGTATTACGTAGCGAATTGGAGCAATCTAAAGAATTAACTCCCCAATTTGCTGAGATTCTAGTAAGTAATATAGAAAATCGTTTCTTATATAATATTGATAATTATGACAACAGTCTCATCGTCATGAACCGAGAACGTATCATTGCTGATATGGATCCATCTACGAGTGACTTGGGACGAGATACGTCTAATAGTGATAGAGATAAAGAATACAATCCGATTCTATACAAAAAAGCTATGGATGCGATCATACGTCAACATGATAGTTCTCGACTTATTTTCTATGAGCCGGTAGCAAATTCTAATCACAATCATGTCATCATCAATGAGATGAAACTCAGTGCATTACGTAATGTGTACATAAAAGAGGGATTAGAAGGACTATCCTCGTATGTATTTTTAGCACCATACTATATCACTAATAAAGGCGATATTTTTGGTACACCTGATTATAACAATAAAGGGTTTACTAACAATCATAAATTCATTATCATTCAACGATTTAATATTGCTGATATTATGCAGAGTGCCCATCCTGGGCTGCTTGACTCAATCGATAAAGAACGAGATGCCATTGATCGCGATATTCAAAATCAAATGGGTTTCAAAGCCATTACATACCTAGCTACATTAGGTATTAATATATTTGCTCTATTCTGCGTGATTTTCTTCTTGAGTTCTACTCATCGTAAGAATCGTTGTCCGAGATTGGAGCCATTCTCTGAAAGAGAACAATAATTGAATATGTTATTTAAGATAAGTAGGTGATATAGTGTGGATCATGAGTTAATACTCACTGTGCTCGGATTTGACGTTTTTTATATCATCGAAATTATTGGTTACTTTTTATTTGCGTTGATTGGGTCATGCTTAAAAGAAATCTATCTGTTTCGAATTAAGCACACGACGACACATAAAGGTCGAATGATTCGTATCATCATTGGTACTATCGTGGCCACTTTCTTGTCGCTTGCTTTTAAAGATTGGTTTCTTCCTGACCGAGGAACATGGAAGATTATGTCTTTCATCAGTTTCCTCTTTGGGGTTCTTGGGTTCGATTTGTTTGGTAAACTTTCTTCTATCGACGGGATCAAAGATCTCGCTAAAGATATTAGAGATGTCAAACATATCATGACTCATGATGATGAAGAGGACTCTCCAAATCATGATAAAGAGAAGCCTGATATCACTGATGAGAAAATAAAGAAATAACCTGATATACCAGACCATAGTAGTAATACTATGGTCTTATTTCGTCAAAAAAAAGAATACCCGAAGGTATTCTTTTTATTATTCCGCTACAAGAGTGACATTTTCACCAATGTCTTTCAACTCTTCATAGCGTTTCAAAGTTGTCACAACTTTGATTTTGTCGTTAACACGACATTCTGTAATACCGTGATATCCCAATGACTCACGCATAACTTTTCCTGAATCATATCGGTCAGATGCAAACTTATTAGAGATACCAATTGGGGTATCACCACGTTGTATAACATATTCTACAACGACCCCTCTATCAGGTCCATAACAGTCTTGATAGAAATCATAGCTACCGTAACCAAGACCCAATACAATTAATAATCCTAAAATTAATCCAAATACTTTGTTCATGATAAACCCTCCCATAAGGTCTTATATAAAAAGAAACAAATAAATATTGAGATTACCTATCTAAATCTTATTCATATAACATTAAATTAATCTATCCTGAATAAGATTGGAAACAAATCAATGACTATTAATCAAGTAACCATTTGGTTATGATCATCGCCATAGTATTAACGATTGCGGAGAATGCAATCTTTAAGACTAGACAAAAGATCAATTTCATTGAAATGTCTTTCATCTTAATTCCTTTCCGGTAGGTAATCTCTATCTATAAAAATAATATATATTTATAAATAAAGATCCTTACGGTAAAAAAAGAAGATACATCCATTCGGGTGTATCTTCTTCTTCGTTTATCTTGTCAATTTGATAAACTCATTATGGCAGTTTACATCTGTCTTTTCACGTTGGATAAAACCATTTTCTGTTGCATACCAACTATTAACACTATCCCGTTCAAAGGTATTGAGGATATCAAATAAACGAGTCTTACAGGATTTGTCATTGATAGGACATAGAATCTCAATTCGTTTATCTAAGTTACGAGTGAGCATATCTGCTGAAGAGATATAGACTCTATCTTTACCTTTAGATACGAATCCATAGATGCGACTATGTTCTAGGAAACGACCTACTACTGATTTGATCGTTACGTTAGTATACCGATCTAATGCAGGTAGTGAACAAATACCCCGTACAGTGATATGCCATTGGCATGTCGGATACTTTTCGATTAAATACTCTATTGTACCGACCATCTCTATATCACTAAGAGAGTTAATCTTAATATAAATATGAGATGGGTCATCAGCTGTACTTTCTGTACAACAACGAGTCATTTCATCAACCAATGTTGGACGAAGTGTGTATGGGGAATACTTAATACGCTTCAATTCATCTGGTTTAGAGAATCCAGTAATCATGTTAAACAGAGAAGTTAAGTCATGACCAATGGCTCTATTCGATGTTAGATAACTGATATCAGTATAGATGTTGGCTGTCTTTTCATTATAGTTACCAGTTCCTACGTGGGAATATGTGACAATTCCCTTTTTGGTAGACTTAGTGACGATACACATTTTACAATGTGTTTTAAGACCTTCTAATGAATATACGATGTTACAGCCTGCTTGATTCAATGTATTAATCAAATTGATATTTTGACGTTCATCGAATCGAGCTAATAGTTCTAACATAACGGTTACCTTCTTACCAACCATAGCAGCATTACATAATGCTTGAATGATTGGAGACTTTTCAGAACTTACCCGATATAGGGTTTGTTTGATACTGATAACATCTGGATCATTTGCTGCTTCTTGGATAAACCCTACTACGGTATCATAGGAATGATATGGATGATGTAGAATCAAATCATCATCATCCAAATAGTCAAAGATACTGGTTTCATCCATAAGTTCAGATGGTAACTTCGGTTTAAATGAAGTCCATAATACATCGCCATCAATATATACTTTACGAAATGGCTTCGATTTTAGATATTGATGAGCAATGGTTCGTAACCCAACCGTTTTGGTATTAATCGTGTATACATGTTTTCGTTCCACTTTTAATAACTTAGTCAATTTCTTCAACAGAGAAGAGGATGTGGATAGGTCATCAGTGTTCATCTCAACATCGAGATAGATAATATTATTCTCTTCTCGTTTAACCAATACGTTATTTACACGATCGATAATGGAAATATTATCATCATGATCCACCTCAGCATCACACTCTTTAATGACCTTAAATAACATATAATCTTCAATGATTGAATTATTAAAGATCTCATCAAACATCGAGCGAACAATATCTTCTACGAAGTAATAATGTTTACCCATACGAATGATGCGTGGGATTTGATGAGGGATTTGTAAGAAACAATAGGTTGCTTTAACACCTTCTTGATTGGACGCTAATCGAATAAAGAAGTTCACATCATTGTCATTGAATTTAGGAACTTCTTTATTGGAGCCTAATGAAATCGGTGTTAAGATAGGGAATATTTCATGTTTGAAATAGCGTCGTATCTTATCAGTAATCTTAAAGCGTTCATCACCATATCGAATAATGGAGTTGCTCATACGTTCAGGAATACCTTTATTTACATACGTATTGATCTTTTCACGTTGTTCTGTGATACGTGTTAATACCTTACGATACGTAGCATTAAGATCATCATTATCAAAGTCCTCCATCGCATGGAATAACCCAGCAAATCGAACAGAGATAAACTCATCTAAGTTAGATGCGGCAATCCCTAAGAATGTCAATCTATCATGGAACGGTATATCAGTTCGATTGTACTGAGCAATGACACGGTCATTGAAATCTAACCAAGATAATTCACGGTCAATGAACTTAGGAGTAGCAACTTCCAATTCGATAGGGACATTAATAGTCAATGGTTCATCACCATCAACAGCCTTAACTAGAGTTGCCGTAGCAACTTCATCGTAGACCTTAGCCATGTTAATAACGTCTTTTACTTTGTTCTTTAGGTTTTGTACAGTTTCCATAATTTTCTCCTTTATATTACATAAAATTAATAATTAAATTATTTACATATATAATGTATATTTGAGTTTTAATTAGTTATTGTGATAACTTTTTTGTACAGTGAGGTATTCAATGAGTATATTGGACAAACTCGCTAAAGCATTCGGATTCAAATCGGATGATGATTTGAAGAAGAAGCAAGAGAAAGAAGAGAGTAAGGGTGCTAGTAAAAAAGAATCTGTTGATCAATATCATAAGGATTTGACCTTTGACTGGGAATTGGCTCTTAAGCACCGTAAACCAGTCACATCCATCGATGCATTCCATGTAGGTAATGCTGATTATAATGCATTATTACTGGTAGCTAAAAATAATAAATTTAGCTTCGAGGATGAATACTTCCAATATGTAGAAGGGGAATCTGACGAAATCAATGAAGATAATGAACAGTATAAATCCCTTCTCAAACGATTCACTCCTGGTACATCTGGTATTGTTTGTAATACTGGTTGGGGTAATATGTGGGTATTGAACTGGAAAGAAAAGAAATTTTACTATTTCGACCATGAAGATTTTACGTATAAAGAAGCATGGGCTGAGAATGGTAAAACATTTGAACAGTTCATGTCTCGTTGTAAGTATGATCATGATGATTATGTAGAAAGGTTTTGTAAATAATGGGGCTATTCGACATCTTTAAAAAGAAAAAGACTAAGGGTCCCAATAAACCAACCGTTGAAGAATTTACACTTCAATCGGAACGTGAATGGGAACAGGCATTGAAGAACCGTGAACCGTTGGATACTATGTCAACATTTTATGTTGGTAAGGCTACCTATAAGTCTGTGCTCATGATCGCTAAAGCAAATAAGTTTGATTTTGATGATGAGTATTTCCAACACATTGATTATGATGACAGTATCAATGAAACGGTAGAACCTTATAAATCACTCCTTAAACGATTTAAACCTGCCACATCAGGGATTATATTCGAATTAGGAAATGGTGATTATTACGTTCTAAATTGGAAAGAAAAGAAAATCTACTATTTTGACCATGAAGACGATCACTTTAAAGAAGCTCAGCCAAATAAAGGCTTGACTTTTGATCAATTCATGGGTAAATGTAAAGAAGATTTTGATTGGCATGTAAAGGAATAGTGTTGTTAATATGGGTCTATTAGATAAAATTAAAAAAGTATTCAAAGGTAAAGGTAAGAACGACAAACCTTCTTACAATCCAGAACAAATGAAATGGGCTCAAGTTGCGTATGAACAAGCATTGAAACGTAAAGAACCATTTGTAAATCATGAATCCGCTGGTGCAGGTGAATTAAATGAAAAGATTTTATTAATGCTTGCTAAAGCCAATAAATTTGACCTTGAAGAAGCTGCAGGTGACGATAATGATGATAATGCATCTCCATTGTCTGCTGAAGAACAAAAAGAATGGGCAGCTATGAAACGTCGTTTCTCTTCCTCTACTACAGGTGAAGTATTAGAATATGAAGAAACTATGACTTGCTTCATTTACAATTGGAAAGAAAAACGTGTCTATGAATTGGAATACTACTTTGGTCCTAGAAAGACAATGCAACAGTTGTCTAAACAAGGTGCCAGTGTAGAATCCTTCATCAAAAGCTGTAAAGAAGCATATCGCTTCATTTCTACTAAAGATGATAAATAATCAAAAAAAAATGAGAGTTAGCAATTGCTAACTCTCTTTCTACTACGAGTTGTAATTCTCATAGTAGATTTTTTTGTATCTTTCGTAGTTGACCTTATCTTGGTCAACTAGACCTTTTTTGTATCCTAGTCTATAGAATACGTATCCGATGATAATAAACATCGGAATGATGATCATTAGAAATAATACAGTTAAGAATGCGAATAGTGAAGTCATTTATATTCTCCTTTATATAAAATAAGTAATAAGGAATAGATAGTATAACTCTATCTATTCCTTATTATAATATATATTTAAGAGTACCAAATTTACTATCTCAATTTGCAGGTTTTATTAACGTTGTATTATTTGGATCTAATTTATTACATGATCTGAAAGAGTGGAATGTCCCGCTTGGGTCAGATAGTATTTGCATTGACCAATCTTGTGGACTACTTCCTTTATGACCTTCTTTTTGCTCATCAAATAACACGGGTCCTTTATTCCGTTTAATATCAGTTAATTCAAAAAATGGGCATAAACTGTAACTAGGTGCATCATTAGGTCGTCTGTCTGTAACGATACATGATTTATCATAGTTGAAACGCAAATCAAATGGGCGCTCGTTATACTTAGCTGATGATAATGCATATATATCAGGACCCATAAAAAAGTACCGTTGATTATCATCTGTTGAGTAATATTGATATGGTGTTTCTATAAATATATACAAATCTGTCGGCTCGTTATATAGTACCATACTGTATGTATATGATGATGAAAACGGAATATTGTTTTTATACCACCAAACAATATCTGTTTTTTCAGGTTCAAAAACAACACCATTACCAATAATAGTATGGTCTGGTGTAAAGTATGGTATAGCAAAAGTGTAATTTCCAACTCGAGTGATGGGGAATTCATAGCCTCCATATCTGCGATAATATTGGTATAGTTGATATGGTATCCCTGGAAGATATTTGCCCATAGTATCTGTACTAATGTTATAGAATCTTACTGCTTGTAGTTTCATAAGTTGTTCTATTTCAGGTATATAAACAGGGCTGGTATCAGATGTATTACTTGTGATATAGTACGTTTTTGTATCAAAATTGCCTGTTATACTAGATGGCTTCATATGATCTAATAGATGTATATCAACTACATGTTTTTCATAACTATCCATGTATACCCCCTTATGATTAAAGAAATGATCCTTGGAATCAAAAGACTCCAAGGATCATAGTTAATTAGATTTCAGTAGTACCAGTAGTTTGATACCAGAAGTCGCCAACTTTTAATGTTTCGATAGCAGGTTGTTCAGCTTGTACTACGAATTTAGTTACGTCTTCAGCCATTGCAACTGGAAGACCATCGTAGCAAAGAACGCCATCTTGTTCGGACAATTTGTCCAATACAGCTTTGTTAGCGTGAGTGTGGCTGTTAGTTACAGCAGCGTCGATTGCGGAAACAGTGGATGTAGGTTTGTCTTTCAAGTTTTCCCAGGAAACAACTACATCAAGAGATTCTTTTTCCGCGATTTTTTGCCAAGATGCTAAGTCAGTCAAGTCAGTAGCATTTGTCAAACGACGGTAAATAGCCCAACCAGATTCAACAGTAGGATCTTCGGATGCATCAGTAACCATTACCAATTCACCAGCATAGATTTTATTGATATCAGCAGCTTTCATTGCAGTAATAGTTGCAAATTCAGTGTTGATAGCTAATACGGATGGGTTAATATTTTTGGAAGGAATGAAACCGTTTTCATCCAATACAGCAAAACCATTAGCTTGACCAGCTTTGGACAAACGTTCGCGTTCTTCCGCAGTCAAATGTTTAGAAGTATCAGCGATATGGTCTGCTACAGTTGTAGTGTCATCGATGAATACTTGAGAAGCAATAGTTTTAGGATAGAATGTATCATAACCACCAGTAGCATTCTTTTGCATCATCGTAATAAGATGTTTTGTTTCAGCCATTTAGGGGCCTCCTTTTATTCTATTTCAAAATGGTTATCGAGTGATATCGATTGTAAAATAATAATTAAATACTTGTTATGAAATTCTCTTAGTTGCTCTTATTGAGCTGGAACTGTAATATCAATATCTTCGAAACGAGGTACACCAGCTGGAAGTTCTTCATTGTAATCTAAGAAGTAAACCTTGTGGCTTGCACCAATAGTAGCTGCTTCGATATTAGAGTTGATTATATCAATTAAAGCTTCCGGCATAGCAGATTTGTCACAACGAACGATAACATGTTTTAATTTTTGACATTCTGATACAATAAAGCCATTATAACCTAACACCTCATATTGTGTGATATTTTCCTTATATGGGTTGAATAATTGTATTTCTCTAATTGTAGGCATAATGATCTCTAAATAACGCAATTCCGGACAAATGGTTGCAAGTGTGCTAACTGTATTTAATCCGATATATTTCAACCGCATTCGTTTAATATTAGGCATATTAGATATACCGAATGGTACTATATGGTTATAATATGAAGAGTATGGATCTTTACATGAGAATGTGATATCAATGGAGTCTAACCCACAATCATCAAACATATTTTGGAAGTTAAAACGCCGTGTGGCACTATGATCCCTTTCACTGTATGCATTAATTAGACAATTGAACGTATGTTTAAACTCACCTCTAAGTTTAGGTGTGTGGTTAAACATGCCGCTAGTATCTTCATTATTACGTATATCCATTCTAGGTAGTGTTTTTAAAGAAATACAACTTCTAAACATATTTTGACCATTTTTAATTTTTCCAAATGAAGTATTATTAAACGTTGCACTCGCACATTGTTCAAACATAAAGTGAGCATCATTTAAGTTCCCAAACTCAATATTGTCAAATGTTGATCTACCACAAAGAGTGAACATGGAGTTCGCATTAGTTAATGATGAGAAAGATAAATTATCTATATTATTAACACTAGTGCACCCCTTACAGAAATCTGTACCATCAACCAATTCATCAAATTTCTTACTAGGTAATTTGGTTAAACTGGAACAGCCACTAAACATAGCTCGGGCTGTTGTAACTTTATCGGTTTTCAATGGTGGAATTTCTCTCAAGTTAGAAGATAAAGCAAACATATATGATGTGTCTGTTAAATCACTAGTATCTAAGTCCACATCGATAGTTTTCATTGTTTTATATATGCTTGGATATACATCTACCATACGATAGAAATCGCGATTCAACTTAGTTGTTGTTTTACCAGTAGCATTTGGATTTTCTGTTGGTGTATCCGTATCGTCATCAGTATCACCTGTATTAGGATCGATATGAGGGAACTCATAATCATCATCCCAACCACCTGGATCCACTGTGCCAGCACCATCAACCAATTCAGTAACTTTACCCCAAATAACATTCTTAGTCATAGTAGGACGTTCTTTACTGATAATGAAGTTACTGTATACGAGAATACCATCTTGGTTGATATCGATACCTTCGAAGTCAGCCATAGATTCTTTCTTAATGGATAACCATACACGATTCAAACGAGATTTAGGTACATGCCAACTCAATTGAATAAAGTCTTGGTATAGGCGAATGGTTTCACTGATGATATCCCATTCTTCCCATTTGCGTAAGTCTAATGGACCTGTAATATTATCTTCTAATGCCGTTAAGATAACCAATTCACCAGTATCTGTTAGATATGGGATCTTATCACCTAAATGATATACTTTAGATGGGTCGTATTGGTTAAGAATATAACGACCATCACCCATCAAAGCGGAGTTGATTAATTGGTCTTTACCTAAACGAGTACTGAACTGCTTAGCTAAGTCCATTACTAATGTATATTTTACCATTTACTGTCACCCCCAACAACACCAATTAAGATATCATGTACAGCTACAGTATGCGTTTCTTTATTGAAACTTTCTGGTAAGATAACCTTGAATTTATGAACACGAAGATAGTATTTATCTTCGGCAGTCTTTTCAGGATAATCTGTATAATCAATCTTATAAGCCAATAAGTTAATTTGGTCAATTGGCTCATTAATCAAGAATGTTTTAGAGTATGTGCCACGAACAATGTCGAATTCAATTTCGACTTTAATATCAGACGCTGTCACAATAGCAGCCGATGTGGCACGTTCGAAATATTCGATACCCACATTAAAACGAATCGAAGAAATAGGGTCTTTTCCATGTGGAATGACAATTCCATTCGTCATCATATTATCAGAATCGATAACAGTACGCACTAGATTTTCATCGAGTGTCATTTTATATATTTTACCTAATGTATTATCGGATACCATACGTTCAGCAAATGCTTCAATATGGGCTTTTGTACGACCGATGTATTCACTAGAAATCATATACCCATCAGAGCCCATGATAGCAAATGTACCTGTTTCCTTTTGAGACATTAACTCTTCAGGAAAGGCATGGTCTTTGTTACCAATACTCAATGGAGAAAAGCCAAGACCATATAGGTTTTTACCCATTTTTCTTGGTTTATTTGTATTTTCTCTAGGCAAGGTTATACCCTCCTTTATACTAAATTGATATACTTGGGTCTATATAATAACTTGTTCCAAGTGGTTAGAATAAGAAGATTAGGATATACCTAATCTTCTTATTGTATAGATTATTCTTTTAATTGGAATACAAATAGTAAGTGTCTATGTTTCCCTTGTTTAGTAAGGTCTCTATATACATAATCAAGAATAATATTACCACTAGCATTTTTATCCCCAGTCAATTGAGATGCTAAGTAACCACTTAATCGTTCACCTGTCGCTAAATCATATATAATATATTCCATGTCTTGTTTGCATGTTTTAGATACAGCCAATCGAGTATTGCTTAAAAATGGATGTTCATATGTGGATGAACCGGCGGCTGTAAATACAGGCCCAACACTTCCTATGTCGTTATACACAGTTCGGTCTACACGATTATAATTCCAATACGTTTCAATCAATGAATAATCTGTATTGAGTGTACCATCTGGATTTAAGATTAAGTTATATTGACTATTAATCGCTGATGGTGTATCAATAAATCTATCAGCTGTTACTTTAATAGTAATTGGTCGTTCCAAATCGATATTTGGTGGAATGATATTACTCTTAATATATGTAACACGGCTCTCTTTATTCGTTTTAATTTGAGAGATATCATCCGTATTAGGACGAACCATACCTATGATACCTTGGTTATTCTTGATTCGATTAGTATAGATGTAATGTAAGAATTCTGGAGTTAATCCGTATACCCCAAGAGGGACAGATTTTATTGGTGTAGTCATGTCATCATTATAGTAGATCGTATACTTGAATCTATGTTCTACATGATTTTCATATAACTCAGCTAATGAAATGGATGGTCTATATAATACAAATCGATCGGTTGCTGGGTCATATCGTTTAATAGTCATACTACCATTATAGACGACATTATCACCACCAACTTTATCAGTTCTACCCATATTTTCACCAAAGTAACCCATACGATATTTATCGAATGTCGGTAACTTAGCATCGATATCAGATGTATCAATCGTTACGTTTAATGTACTATTGGATAAATCTTTTTCACGGAATACAACGAGTAAATCGGTATTCGTCGTTAACTCATCAACATTCGTTTCATATTCAGTCATTGGTGTATTAGCCCGTGTATGCCAAGCCTTGATTTGATCACGCATACTGATATTTAACGTGAAGTTATCAGGTCCTGATAAATTAACCCCATTGGTATTTGTGAATGGGATTCGTTTACCACTGTATAAATCATATACATCACATCGATAACTAATCAATGGGTTCTTACGTTTATATGTAATAGACCCTGTTGATGTTTTGGATAAGTGATGTCCATCTAATGTAATGGTAACATATTGACCACCATCATCAACTTTTTCATTATTAATGAATAAATCAAAGTAGTTAACCGCTTGGATAATCTGCCCATTGTTATCAACGAATATCGCATACACAACCGGCATGGTATCCATTGGTGGGTAGAAATAATAACTAAACTGAGTATTCGGTTCCACGGTAACGATTTGATCATCTGTGACTACAGGTAATTTCTCTTTTGGGATGACTGTAGTATAACTAGTATGATATTTTGGGAATGTATCTCCAGCAATAGAGACTTTACCATCAGTGTACTGCAATACATATTGTAGTTCTGATGGTCTTGGAATCATCGTTTCACCCATAAATTGAATCAATATGTCTGATTTATCTTTATTATAAAAGGAAAAATTATAACCAGTCACCAGCTTACCGAATTTCTTTTTATACCGTCTAATAGCTCTAGGTAACATACCTGGAAATTTTGCTGTCGTTCTACTGTTACTCATACCAAGATATTGTCGATATATTGTGTAATCGGTAGTATCTTGTATACCGTCAGTTAATGATACCATATTTTCTTTACTAAGTTTATTTGGTTCATAGACCACATCCATTCCAGATAAGTCGACACGATATGTACGATATGGTAGACGTTTCATAAATCTACCACGTATCTTTTTATCAGTAAATAGGGTACCAATTGGAGATAGAGTATCATAAATATGCTTGAATTTCACAGGATCCAATAATGTTAATACTGTATCTGGAACATAAGGGGCTAACGATTCTCCAAATTTAGCAAAATGAATAACAGATGCATCATTAATCGTTGGGTCATTACATTGTGATTTAATATAGGAAATCGCAGATTCCCCATTATCAAAATGATCACCTGTTGGATATGAAGCTTCTAGTATCTGCTTCATCTCTGTATTATCAAACTCAATAACCTCATCAGTAAGAGTATGAATTTTCATGTGTTAATCACCTCATTTATGAATGTGCTTTACAAGTCTATCAATACTAGTTTGTCAAAAAAAAAGAGTATATATGCCTTACACATATATACTCTTTCTCTTAGTGTCTATGAATATGACGTAGACACATTACACAAAATACAATTGAACAGAGTGATAGAGTTATGCTAAATGAGCAAATTGATATATGTAGTGCATCCATAATCCATCACACTCCTTTACTAGACTAATAGACCATTTAATGCATGTACTTCAATATGATCATTGTTACGAATAATATCTCGTATCAAACGATATGTTATTACATAGTCCACTCGTTTTTCAACTAGGTGAAGAGTACTACAATCGATTCGTATATTTTCTAATTCTCTAATAAAAATATCTAATACTCTATATATTCTTGAGTCTGGAGTGATAGCTCTATAATAATTAGGTGCTTGGATCACTATCGTACATCGATCCATGATTCGATCAGAATCGATGATAGACACACTAAAATCGTTATATAGTATATCATACTGAATCCAATCAAATTCCATATTTTCTATGATTTCCGATTCTTTAGCTATCCCTAATGAACGTATAATCTGGTCTAACCGAATAGCTGTGTTACATAAGTAGGTTGTTCGCATATATTCATAGTATCTCCTTATTAAAAAAAGAGGATAGCATAGTGCTATCCTCTTATGACTGTTATCGAGTCATTCGTATACGATCTGTTCGTGGATGTTCATACATCGCCAAGAATATGTTTTGTACTAGAGTCTTTATACGATCGATAACTGCGATATCTGGATCATTATTGATTCGAACTTTATCTAGCTGAATACTTCGAGTATATTCAATGATAGCGTTGTCAAATCGAGATCCGTCCATATCATCACCAATATCAATATACGTATGTGCTTCGATAAGGTGATGATCTCTAACATCATGGAAATATAATCGTATTCCCTCGATGCTAGCATGTTTTACAATAGTAATATCCCAATTAGATGTTCCTACATGGGCTTCTATAGGTACTAACCACTCACATTGTACGGAATTGTCATCCTTTTGGTTGCACGAATACATTAATCGTACATGGGCACGTTCATCAATTTCAAGATAATTGATTAGATCTCGAAGATCAACTGCTATTTGACCTATACTCAATGTTTATTCACCTTCATTCAGAATCACTTCATCATAATCTGTGATGATAAAATCAGATACCTTATATTCATCTAAACTAACCATGTTGAGTCTACGTGTAATCATTCGTTGAATAAAGCCAACGACAGCATTCATATGACTTTCTTTTGTAGTTGTCATACGTACACAGAATGTAACAGAACCGTTCAAATCAGGAATTAACTCAGTTTGTAACTGAGAGTGCACTAAAGACATTGGATCGTCTTTATCTACTAATACTTGCTGTAGATCCCCATGACCAATCATGTTATACACTTCTTTTACTACACCAATACTAGTGTCATCTGATTTGTCGATTTTGAACATTACTACTTCTTGTACTTGTTTCATGATATTTGCTCCCTTAACAAATAAAAATTATATCATACCTAATTGTAAACTCAATTATTATAGGTTATATGGATACCCATATCTATAGTTAGTCTGCCTCTACAATGAACATGATCATACCCACTACTTTACCATCAGCCACTACATCATAGAATCTAGGTTCTACTTTAGTAGGAATGATAGCATTTGGATTAGCATGTAATAGTTTCACTTTATATGTATTACTACTATCAGTAAGCAATAATTCATATGGTGTCGTGAAATGTTTATTGGTTTCTTTTGATGGATATAAGACAACACCCAAGTCTTTATCTTCCATATCAATCAATGTACAAACGAAAGTATCATTTGTAAATATAACTGGTTCAAAGATACATTTAGCGGAAATCACAGCTCCCTCAGTCGTATCAGTTAAAAACTGTGTTACACCTGGAAGATGAATGATCCGATCAATATCACTATCGAATGTGGTAAACGTATACCCTTTATCAGCAGTGACTAAATGTAATGAACCCTGTTCGGTATCCAATTCAGATACATTCATATCTTTAGTTGGAATATTGAATGGTACCACCCGATTTTTAAATGGTACGTTTTCAATATATACGGAATGTGTCGAATCAACTTTAGCTTGAGCAATAATATGATAGGCTCTAAGAACAGCGTATTCATATTCTTTTCTAAGGGCTCTTGCTAAATCGAATAGAATTGGTTCGATTCCTAATTTGAATGTTTTAGTCAACACGTAATCGCGACTAGCCAATGTAAATAGTTTAGAACGACTTACTTTGAATTCTCCCACAGGAATTGTTGGAGGTAATTCAGATGGTAGTCCCAATTGGAATCGAGCGAAATCTCTATATAGTCGAGAAAAGGTAATTGGATTTGTTTTTCTAGGCATATAGTGATTCTCCTTTCTTAGTTATAATAAATTACACTATTGTCCGATTGATCTTGGATTGATGAAAAAATATACGTAGATAACTAATCCGTTATCTACGTATATGGGTTGATATACTTTATTTTTATTTGGAGGACGTATATCATAAACATGAGCCAAAAATGATAGCTCCGTCATCATGGAAAACATGACATAATGGCAAGAAATGTTATTCCCTAATGATTTGTTATAAAATCCTCCTACTCCTTTCTATACTTCCCAAAATCTATCAATATCATAATATATGTTTTAATACGACGTAAGAAAATCCGATACAGGACATCACCTGTATCGGATTTATAGTATTACCAACGAGTCATCATATAGATTGTTTGTACCGCTTCATTAGAAGTTTTTCTAGTATTGTTACCATTGACTGATAAAATATTAGAGATGGCTTTCATCTTTTCTTCTGCTTCTAAATTCGCTTCTTGTGAAAATACTGATTTAACGGTAACTTGGTCACCATCATAGTCCCCATCCAATGCTTGTAAATACACATTAGACATTTGGAGAACTTCTACGAAGTTAATAGCCACTTTAGATTTATCCATATCTAGGTTAACCAGTGGATAATACTTATACTCTTTACCATTCACTATTAGGTGTGTAGTGGTAATCGTAGAAGCCACGTGAACTCGATTAGGGAAAATACTTAAGTGCCCTATAATAGGATATCGTGTGATATAGACATGCTTATCTTTTAAAATATCCTCAGCAGCCACATAGAATAAATCAGTATATGTCATAACACGTTCATGACTTTCCAATGTTTTTGGATCCGTAATCTGAATCATCGCTGGCATAGAGGAGCCATCTTCAAATTCAATCATGATAGGATCAAACCGACTCGTATAGTTAAAGATAAACGTGGTCATCAGTTTATTGATTTTTTCATCATTGAATTGTGTCGTTGGTTCCTTGGCTTTAATATATCTAAGTTTACCTTTACTATCTCGAACAGCTTTCTTTAACCCCAATGCATCTACATGGTTCACTAGGAAGTTTTGCACCCATCCTACAAAGAATGGAGCAAAGGTAGAAATACAATGAGAGAGTGGTAAGGCACAATGGTAGAAATCAACAGGCATCTCAGAGGCTTTATTGGTTGTATATTGAGGTGCCGAGATTACTAACCGAGAACAATAATCATCTGATTTACCTAATACAGCTTGTCGAATTAACCCATGTTTCTTTTCGATACGAGCTTTAAAGTAATCGTACACTACCACGATTTGTCTTTGAATCTCTAACCGAGTTCCATGTAAGGTAATGGCAAAGTTACCTTGTGTTAACATAGAGGCTAATCGAATCAGCTTTTGGTATGGACCATTGATCTCATGCACAGATGGTTTCTTAGAATCTGTATTTTGTAAATTAATATCTCTATAAAATGCTGGGCAAACAATCTGTTTGCTCATAAACACCTCATCGCGAGTGAAGTGTTTAAATAAAGCGATTTTCTCGCTACGAATCTTCGAATCATTTTCTTTGAATTTGATTCGATTCCAATTCTTATATAAGAATTCGATACCCGTATCACCATTTTCAGGATCTTCTACTAAATACCCATCTTTGTCGATAGAATAGTAGAGCATACCCGAAATCAATTGATCGAGTTTAGTAAAAATACGTTTAAGAGTCTTATAGGCAAGTGGTTGTAGAAAGTGTCCGTTCAAATCAATATAGGCGAACGTAACTTTACGCTTGCTAGGACTCGTCCCAAAAATTTCAGTAGATAACAACCCATCGGGAGAAGGAACATACCCACGTTCCAATAGAATTGGATTGGTGATTTGTTGAAGGTTGTTAACTTGGACAAACTTATCTACGTTCATTAATACGATTTTCAAAGGATCACCTCTAAATATCTTTAATACTTACAATAATTGTCCCTTCTTCATCCTCATGAACAGTGGAATCGAAGTGTTTATATAAATAACAAGTTTGGAAATTCTCTTCAATTTCTTGACGAATATCCATATCTACATCAGCGTTTAATGTGATGTATACATCCAATCGACGACGCGTTGGGATACAGTATACATCGTCCACATATTCAATGATATCGTTGTTTTCGATAATATTATAAAAGTACACAAACTTTTGATAGTGGTTTTCTAACAGTTCCTCAAAAATAGAACAATCAGCAATCGTATGATCAGTCAAACGATTGAATACCACAATTCGGTCTTTCACCATAATTATACTTAGACCTCCGTATGTGATTGGTTTGTTTTTTAATAGTTTAACGTCCAAAGTGATGAATCATATACGGATAGAATAATTAACGGGTCTTCATTTCTCGTTCCCGTTTACGATCGAGTTCTTTTTGGCGTTTTTCATCTTCTTTTTGTTCTCTAAGTTTCCGATCAACGCGTATATCTCGACGAAGACGGAGCTCTTTTAATGACATGGATTCAAGTGCTGTTATATCACCATATTCACCTTTAAAGAGCTCAGCGGTTTCATCAATCAATTCATAGAACCGTTTTATCCGATCTGAGTATTCAATCTCTGTTGGACTCTCAGAAAAACAATGCGGTCTAAGTCCATATTGTATTCACCATAATCGTGTTTACATGTAGGACATACGACATGAGAGAAGCCAAAGCTAATGCTATAGCGTCCATTCAAACGATCGAGGTAGCTAAGTATTAAACGGTTTTGGTATTCGTTCATACTATTCAAAGTTTGAACGATTTTATTTAAGTCAGTGATTTCATAGTATTCGTATTCATCACTATCTTCAGAGTCATAGTCTGGTACATAAATAGCTTGTACACTGTGAGCTATAACGATAGACGCTTGGTTTTCTTCTGTTAATAAAGATGGATCGAGTTTATTATACAACCGTTCAATCGTATCTTTAGCAGTCAAGAAGCCAAAGTCGATAATAATACCCGAATCATCATCAAATGCCAACCGATAGGTTTGGTGAATTGGTGCTTTTGCATGCACTTCTTTCGCCTTATCGAGAATCGCAGCACTATTGATGATTTCGGACATAATTTGGCTTTGTTCTTCAGTCACTAAATCTGTACGAATCAATTGTTTGTTTTTATACTTGATTTCAAAATCAGCCACTTTATTCTTTACACAAGAATCTGTTTTACATGTGAATGTAATAGCATCTTCTTCTGGATAGGAAGAGCATAGTAACCCATAAATGAAGTTATTGTAGTCACTAAATGCTGTATTAGCCAAGAAGTCATCAAATGTTTCAAAGTCACCAATGGACACTTGTTTCAATTTATCATAAATCAAGGACCATTTTTCTAATACAGAGTTAGCTGTATCAGTACCAGGAGCTTGTGTTAATTTGATAGCTTCAATCGCAGAGATGTTACCCATACGACATGTATAACCGGAAGCCAATGCAATCACTGGAGATAGCGATTTATCAAAGGATTTCTTAATCACTTTGAAATCATCTTCTGCACTTAATTTCTTTTTGATTTTCAATGTTTGAAGTTTCTTTTCAGATACTTCTACCAATTTAATACGTTTCGCTTTTTCGATACGTTTTTGTTCTTCTTCAGTAAAGATGATGTCACCCATACCAGATTTGTCAATAATAACGGTAACTTCTTCAGGAGTTGCCATTTTATCACTAGCGACAGCAGGGATTTCTTTACCACCTTTAGTAATTTCCATGAATTTTTCATGTTCAGCTTTAATCTGTTCATCTAATTCAGTTAATGTATTTTGAACACCCTCAACACGTTCTTTGTTAGCCATAGGACCAATTTTATAAGCCGTGTCTTCTTTAGGTTTTGGCGTATCAATAATCATACCAGGACCTTCATAGTCATCAGTTGTCGCATCTACTGCTGTGTCAAAATCATCATCACTAATGATTAATCCATCAGTATCAATAGATGTGCCTTCATGCATAGGAGCATTCATAACACTTGCTGGAATCTCAGGGTCAGTCAATGGAGTTGCCTGATTCTTTAATTCATCAAAGTTTAGAGTGTTTTCTTCGCTCATGATTTCCTCCAAAGAAAAAAAAATAATTACATCCCTCGTGGGACATTGATCAACTTAGGTTTTTCAACCTTGAGTCGCGTGTTAATAATTTCTCCACCGTCTTGTAGCATAGCAATGGATATTTTCTTTAAATCTCCAGCAACGGAGATATCAATAAATAATACATATCCAGAAGCAATACGAACAGTAGAAATACTAATATCCTGTATTGGAACATGCTCTATATACGTATCACACTGTTGTTGGATTGTATTCTTCAAATCACCTGCTGATAATACATCTAAATCAGCAAATCGATAGGAAGAAATGTCAATCCCCATGTCAGGAATTGTAGGATATGTTCCTTTACGCATAAACAAAAGTCGCTGAATCAATCGTGCATATGCATCAGCACCCCTCAGGACTTTTTGGTTATGGAAATCATCCAATGAGAAATCTAATTCAGCAATTTCTGTTGCCATATTTCCACCACCTTTACAATAATGTATCTAGGGATACGTTTTTAAGATAGTTAGCGTTTTTCGCATGTAATGTATACAAAGCCATCATGACTATTATGGATAATCGAAGTAATAATATATCCATGTTCTATAATCATATTGAGTTCCTTTGTATTAGCACTCGGTAGATTGATAGTGATACTAGTTCCAGATGGGACATCTTGGTTCAATTGTACTTGAGCATATTCATGCATTCGAGTACCTGTCTTATATCCATCATATATACTATAGGGTAACACGATACAACTTAGAAACACTATCAGGAACAGCATAAATTGTATACCATCTTCAAGATGTGATATATCGTTATATAGCTTTTTAATAGTCATATAAACCTCCAAAAAAATATAAGAGGGGACTGAACCCCTCTTATATTATCTAAACCCAACACGTTTATCATCAATCGATAATGAAACATCTGTTGGATAATCCTCTTTGGTAATCGTTTTAATCCGATCATCGGACACATTCTCCATATTCATAATATTGGAAGAATGGACAACGATGGATCGTTGGAATACATCTCGTACATAACGACCATTACCGAATTCTTTCTTATGCATATCTTTTCTCACATGCCGTTTAAATTCATTGATGAAGTCATCATCTAATACAAACTTATATTCGTCAGCTTGTAATAAGAGAATATCTAATAATTCATCTTCAGTATAGTCCTTAAACTGGAGATTATAACTAATACGGGACCGTAACCCCGGATTCATATCGATTAATCGATCCATTGGTTTACCATATCCCGCAAAGATAACGATGGTATCTTCTCGATAATCTTCGAGCAATTGTACGATGGTATTAATAGCCTCTCTACCATAATCAGATTCGTGAGTAGAGATAAGTGAATAGGCTTCATCAATGAAGATGACGCCACCTCTACCGCGCTCAAAACATTTCACTACTTTATCAGCCGTATGTCCTACATATTGCCCAACTAAATCCGCTCGACCAAGTTCGGTATACTTATTATTTTTAATTAATCCTTCTTTAGCGAATATAGAAGCACATAGTCGACCAACTGTTGTTTTAGCAGTACCTGGATTACCATAGAATACCATATGGAAATATTTATCAAGTGGTTTAATACCCAACTCTTTATATTTCTTATTGGCTCGTACCACTGATACGATATCTTTTAGAGTCTTTTTAACATCAGTAAGTCCGATTAATGCATCTAGTTTATCCATTGCATTACTTTCAGCTGTTTCTGGTTTAAGAGGAATCACTGATTCATAACCAGTTGAGTCAGATGTATTTGATTTAAAAATCTTACCCAATATATGTTTAAATGATGTTCCCTTAGAATCATCTTCAGATGATGTTGATATTGGTAAATCGTCAAATCCCATAGTACCCGATGAATCACGTAAAAATTGATATAGTTTTGTATTATCAGCATATTGATTCATCATCAATCGAATATCATTATGATGACACGTTTCTTTTAACTTCAAATCAGTCACGATAGTTTCATGATTTGGTGTATCAATTAAAATCGGCTCATAGTAATCCATATCAAATAGCTTAGCTTTTTCAGCGTAGGTATCTTTGATATATTGGTTAGCCCGATCAATGGGAATGTCTTCTCCTATAGTAGTAAAGACTCTACCCTTACTTTGCATACTAAATCGATTTGGTAAAAATCGAATGATACTTTCATCAAGAGCTGCGGTATCCTTAAATATGGTATTTGGTATATTCGTTGGTACATTGATCCAATTAATACAGATACAGCAACGTTGCGATAGTTTAGATAAGAATTGTGTCATTAGACGAACACCAGTTTCTAGTTCATCCATAATGATATATAGATTCCCATAGTTAAGCATCCGAACAAGCTCATCGACATCCATGCTTTTGATATTAAACATCTCTGAATGGATTACTGCATAGTTTTCAGTAGTGATTAATCCTCTACGAGCTAATTTGGTTAAATGATATCGAAATAAACGTTCTCCATCAATGGAACTAATACTTCTCATTTCAATATTAAATGGACACGCAGTGAGTGTTGGATACTTATATTGAAACCCTTCCTCTTCATCGATGGTATCAATCACATCATGTATACGATGTAATAATAGATCATAATACGGATGTTTAGTCTCATCTAAACAATTCAGTGATTTGAGTCTATAGTAACCATTGTCAGTACCCAATGTGCAGTGGTATTCTAAATTCTTATTCAATTTAGTAATATCACTCACTTCATCTTCTGTAATCGTACCATTAGCTAGTTCTTGCTTAATTCCATTAGTGTATCGGGTGATTTCTTGTCGCGTTAGCATTACATAGCTATTATAGTTAATCGCTGTTACTTTACATGATTCATCAGTTATGTTAAATAATAAATCATAGTCGGTAATACCTTTAACACCCTCATAGATGGCACCCCATACAGTATCACGTATTCTGCTAGGTAAGTCATCTATAGATGTGCAATTGGTAACAATAACAGGGACGATGAATCTCCTAGTATAGATACCTTCAATTTCAGTATCAGTCAATGATGTTGGTATCTGAATTGGGTAACTAGGTAAGATGACACCATTAATATCATCTCCATTGCTATTGACAATTTCTAAATACTGAATAAGTCCTGCTGCATATGGGTTAGCTTCAAATGCAGGAACTGTACTTAGATCTTCTGTTTCCTTAGTATTCTCATTCTTACGAATACCTATAGTTAATTCTACAGCGAATGTTAACATTATTTTCCTCCTTAATTACATATAGTGTATAAGTATACGATAGTATAATATATACTTTCATTCTAAATAAAAGAAATGATATGTATATCATTTCTTACTAATTGATACGTTTATATACAACTAAGGAACGATCTCGCGGTAAATTAGATATTCCTACCACTTCATAACCATATGACATAGCATAGTCGATATCTTCTTTAGTTAAATGCTTATATTCTAATATAAGTTGAGAACCAATGGGTATCTCTTGTGTTTGTAGTTGTCTTGTGATATATATTCGATCTTTTTGTGCTGTTATATCCGTATAATAAGCGACACAACCAACAATAAAAGGTGCTATAATCATCAGTACGCATAGTATTCGAAACCCGTCCCAATTGGCAGGGTCCCACTTATTATATTTATAATTTTTTCCATATCGTGATACAACATCCATGATATATTTCCTCCTTATATAATAACTATTAAGTAGTCTAAACTATAATGAGAACTAACTAATAACTAGACTGTAACATGGACAGTCCATGTTACAGTCATATTACTTTAGAAAGGTAAATAAAATATGTATAATACTAGTAATGAAATTCTAATAGAATCTGCAGAAATCAGTCTATTAGTAACAGAAGGATTAGCTGACAAAAGTAAGAAAGCATTCACTACTGTCATTAAGAAAATTAAGGAATTTATACGTAAAGTATTAGCGTATATTAAATTTAAGCTTACTAATAAAATAAAAGCCGTTGATAACAATATCAAAAAGGCTAAGGTTGATGAAACAGAAACTGAAACTCTTGACGAGCCAATTACTCTTGCTAATAGTGAAAAATTAAATAACCTATTGAAATATGTTGAGAAGATGGTTAACTCTGCTAAAAAAATTTCAACAACATATAATAGAGATTTATTAGATGAACTTCATAATACTATGACGAACGAATATGATAATCTCATGTCTTTATATGAAAAATGTAAAGATGATATAGACGAAACATATACTAAAATTACACCGTCTATGTATGATATATACGGGAAAATTAATAGAAAATGTCATGATATAGCTGATATGATTGGTAAGCACACTAGAATATTAGATGATGAACTTGAAATGTATAGTAAATCACCAGGTGTGTATAGTGCTGAGTATATGAAACTATTAGCAAAAACTCAAGCAATTATAACAAAAGCCTTGACTGTAACAGAATTTGTCACTAATAGTTGCAACCGCAGTATTACCAATCTATATCACTAATAAATAATAGAGAATACCATATGGTATTCTCTATTTCTTTTATCATAATTATTCCGCCTCAGCACGTTTCATATTATCTATTTTTTTAACACTATGAATCATTGCGTCGAATATAAATTTAATTATAGTGCTAATTTGAGATAATGCAGTTGATACTGTGCCAGATAATTTCAATGTGTTAGGGTATAATACCTTACTCGGACTCTTAAGTTCTTCTAACTTATCACAGGTACGTTTACTTAGTTTACTAGAGATAGCAGCAATTTCTTCACAATAGCTAGCACATTTTTCATAATGTTGAACTAATTGTTTAGTATCCCCTTTAATTGGTTCCAATACACTATCTTTAGTTTTGTTAAAATTGTCGCGAAGTGAAGCAAGTTCATTAGTAATTCTATCTAACGATGTATTTACTCCATTTTCTGAACTAAAGTCACTCTTTTCTATAGCGTGTAGAGTATATTCCGAAACTTCCAATAGTCTATTTAATTTATTAACGTTTGCTACTTTAATAGGTTCATTAATTACTTGAGATGCTTTTTTCTTAATATCATTAACAATATCCTTGATTGTTTTAAATTTATTATTGAAAACTTTCTTAACGAGTTCGATAAGCTTTCGAACAAATTCTTTAACTTTTTTAATAGTATCTTCTAATACTTTTTTACCTTTATCGATAATCCCTTCGGTTACCAATAGATTGATTTCCGCGGATTCGATAGTTAATTCATATACTGTCATTATGCTGTATCCACCTTTCTAAAGTAATATGACTGTAACATGGACAGTCCATGTTACAGTCTAGTTATTAATTAGTTCTCATTATAATTTAGACTACATGGTATTTCTTTGGTTGTGTAACCATGGTAATCGATTCGATAAAAGAAATAGAGAATATCAAAAGATATTCTCTATTATTTGTGTTGTTACACAGTGAATGTAACTTTCGTATAAACGTCTTGTCCACCACCATTTTTACGAGAATATAAGTGGAATAGAATTTCACTATATTCACTAACAGACGTAATGGTGGATTTATATAATCTACCAGATTGTGTTGATTCTTCCATAGTGCTTTCAAATTCAACTACATCACCATTAGCTTTTTTACCAAATACAGATAACTTAGCTCTTGCTTCATCATCATTCGTATAGTGGTTATGGCATTCAATAGACAATGTATCCCCTTGTAGTGTTGGATTATCTAACTTAATACGTTCCATATAGTTAGCATAGATTTCTGTGGCACCACTATGTTCAACGGTAGTTGCACCACTCTTAGGTTCACCATCAACACTTGTACCACTAATTGTACAAACATCAGTGATAATATATTTTAAACGTGGACTATTGACCATAGATTTAGGATAATCTGGACAACGATCAGCTACGATGTCTGGGCCATCAATCCAATTACGAATATCAGTCAATACATCTTCATAGCTATCGAATTCTTGCCATGTAGATGGGACAAATGGTGTTAAATCGCTATAATAATCACTATAAATAGGATTACCCTTGGAGAATAACTTAGATTTATTTGCATCTAAATGTTTAAGGGCCGTCTTAACAGACTCAGATCCTTCTGGAAAAGTTAAGTTATTATTACTGAAAAAGGATACTGTATCGAATTGAATTCTATCATATGTACCATCCATACTTAAGTTCATGAAACTAGAGTAGGATTCTCCATCATTTAACAATTCTTTTGGTATAGTAGGAGAACATTCTTCAGCATGTGTAATGTAAAGACTTGCACCATTTGGTTGTGTAATTACTTCAGTTTTTACACCAGGTGTATTTTGACCAACTGGTAAATGATGAATAACCGGGGCATATTCGATTCTATCACCTATGATACGACATTATAAACGAACTAAGCCTTTTAATGGATTATCTAAGGTATCATAATCTATCGTATCACATGGTAATGGGATTCTATAATATTTAGTTGTTTTAGCAGCTCCTGTTGCTTCACTCACATAGAGTTGGATTTTCTTTTGTATAGGCATTATAATAGTTTCCTTTCTTGGAATGAATAATATAGTAATTACATTAATGTCAACCAATACGGTAGATGAAAAAATAAAGAGAATACCCGATGGTATTCTCTTTATTCTATTAGTTACTAGAAGTTTCTGTTGTATGAGATGCTTCTGTTGTTTCAGTGGAGGATGGTGTTACAGGAATCGTGGTAGCTTCTTCATGAGTCACAGCACTTTCTGTTGTATGTTCAGGTCCACCAATACTATTCACTGCTAATACAGTACCATCTTTAGATTCCGTTACTTCTTCAGCAAGGATATCAACTTCTACACCATATTTCTTAGGATTAACTTCACCTACTGGAGAAATATCGATGATTTTGAAATCATGGGCTTTGTAGTATTTAGGAATATCGATAGTAACGGTACGGCTTTCACCTGGATCCAATACATAGTCAGTATTTACCAATTCACCATTTTGTTTAGTCATCGTATGACGTACAGTACCTTCACAGTTAGTGGAGTTATTAGTGAACTTAACAGACTTAATATATTTGATGGTTTCTGTTGCTTCATCCAATTTAGATGTAATGGATTCTGTATGTGTACCATCTTTTAGTTTTAACAACACGGATGTCAAGGAGTTAGTATCCAAATTCAATACAGGATTTACTTTAGGGTCATCCAATACAAATAGCATAGAACCTACACCTAAACCATCTGTATTAGGAGGTACTTGACCATCACTAATTGTCTTAGTCAATGCTAAGGATTTTTTAGCAGCAAAAGTGTTTTCTTTTAATTTATCAAGTACTGCTAAGTTAGCATGCGTATGATCTTGTTCAACCATTTGGTCGATAGATGTTACAGAAGATAGTGGTTTGTTTTGTAGATGTTCCCAAGAGCCAGCTTGTACTTCAGCAGATAAGGTATTGGCAATCTCAACGTATTGACCTGCACCTTTTGTTTGGTACATAGCCCAGGAATGTTCACCTGTTACAACAAAACAAGTACGACCAGCTTCTAATGTTGGAAGAGCTGTTGTAAATGCTTCAACAGAATTAAAATCTAAGATGACGTTGTGTTTACGATCACCTAATTTAGCAGTAGGAACTTTACCGTCTGCATCTAAGGTTACTGTTTTTACAAGAAGAGCACGGTCAGCAGTAGACACATGGATATCGTTATTTTCCACATGTTCTTTGACGGTAGCTACTTGTTCTACGACTGTTTTAGGTAGAGCGACTGTAAAACCAGTCCCGTTATAGCGACGGATTGTGATTAAATTAGTCATTTGATAATCACCTTTCTATATACGTATATAAAATAAATTGTTACCAAATAATCCAGAATCTATAGAAACATAGATTCTGGATTTCTATTATTTAATAGTTCTTGTTATTTTATGCTTTAGTGGCTGTTACTCTCAAACTAACCGATATGTTTTTTTCATTTGACAATCTTATAACTTATACTAACTATACTATGTAAAGGAGTTCTTAGATATGAATGAACTTTATGAATTAGCGATTGAATCCGCTGAGATAGAGTTAATGGTAACCGAAGGGGTTACTGATAAAACAAAAGATTTGGTGAATAAAATCATCGAAAAAGTTAAAGTATTTGTAAAGAAAATGATTACAATCATCACAACTAAATTACGTGAACGTCTAGCAAAAATGAAGAATCGTACCGCTAACAAATCAGCTGTCAATCATACTGTTGATAATGATATGGTTTCTATACCGAAGGCATTTACGGAATATGAAAGAATCATTCCATTAGTACGCAAGAAAATCAAAGAGGGTCTCGAAGTAATGCTTAGACGTAAAGAATTTGATCCTTATGACTATTACCTTGGAACTGAAATGGGTGATATGGATAGAGCTCACGAGAATGAAGAACGTGTACCTATCAAGAAAGCCAGAGACATTATCCATCACATAATTGATACTATGCCAGATGTATTAAAATATGAACAAGATGCATTAAACAGTATCACTAGGATCGCTAATGAATTTAAGTCCAATGGAGATAGATCGGAATATAATAGAAATTCAATCAATCTATTAAATAAACTCCTTCTTGCTGAAAGAGAGTTAATTATGTTTATATCTGATATAATTACTAGATCAAACCAAATGATAAATCAAATTGGATATTAATACATATATCGTTTTAATTTAAATTATAAAGGAGTTCATACATATGAATGGTATAAATGAATTACTAATAGAATCACAAGATGTCCAATTACTAGTAACTGAGGGTATCGTAAGTGGTTCTAAAAAGTTAATCGACACTGCGATTACGAAATTGAAAGAATTATTGAAACGAATTGTTAACTTCATCAAAGAAAAGATCCAAGCAGGATCTAAAGCGGTCAAAGCCTTACTTAGTAAAATTAAGGGACATGGCAAGCCTCTAACTATCGATGCAGGTGAATCCGAGCTTAAGGTATTGAATATGTCTGCGGCGACAAGGATTGTTCAATCGATGATTGATATGCACAAGGAAGTTAATAAGATCGTTGGTTCGATTATGTCAACTAACGGTAGTAATACAATTACGTTTAACACGTATAAAGATGCGATTGATCAATGTGAAGATATTTATAATAAATACTGTGATAACTTAATGATCACATACAAGAATCCTCATGATTTAGATGTTTTGAAGCTCGGTAGTTTGGAGGATACAATCTCGGATACGAGCAGAGCCGTTCTAACAACTATCGATAGAGTGACTATGATTATTAAAGCGACTAAGCGTATAGAAGAGGATGGGGATATAAAAATACTACTCCATAATCTAGTCAATATCGAGAATAATTTGATGGATATGACGCGACGACTAAAGATGGTACAGTCACGTATTGAAGCATCTCTTCGTGTAGCATTAAAGTTACAGTATGGTAATAAATAGAGGAATGGGATTACCCATTCCTCTATTATACGTCTTATTGGACTCTTTTAGCAGCACGTGCAGTGATACCGATAAGTCCTTGTATTAAATTTAGACGTTGTACTAAATCCATCAAGCTATGTTCAACTACTGATAGATTATGAACCAATGGGGATAAATTTTCTTGTTCCCCTTTGTTCTTAATCGCATTGATAGCGGCATCTAGTTTATCGATACTATTCAACATCTTTCCGCTAGCATTCATAATCGTATTGTTCAAATCAGCTAGTTTCGGAATATCCAAGTCTTGTGGTTTCTTATATATGATCATTAAGTCATCACGATACTTAGCGAAGATATTATCACATTTTTCAATTTCTTCGCGATAGTCATCGACACTAACCTTAGCATTGTCAGATACGAGAGAGTAGATCAGCTTATCAGCTTCCTTTTGTGTGAGAATGACTGATTTCACAATGGTATTCGCCGCATCAAGATTCAATACCTTAATATCGGCCTCACCTGCATCAATAGTGAGAGGCTTGCCATTTCCCTTAATTTTACTAAGTAAGGCTTTGACCGCTTTAGATCCCGCTTGGATCTTTTCTTTGATGAAGTTAACGATTCGTTTCAATAATTCTTTCAATTT
>QWCL01000012.1_pt1 | contig 142715 bp, 116 predicted proteins | sample 1972551 | NCBI WGS metagenome assembly QWCL01 (sample SAMN09866709, study PRJNA288562) | Human oral metagenome isolate term2_saliva, whole genome shotgun sequencing... | isolation source: mouth | host: Homo sapiens | place: USA: California
AACTGACTCTGATAAAGATTATAGTATAACTTGGTTAGAGATACAGAATGTTAGCGGAAAGCCAGGGTGGATTTACGGAGAAGAAGACTATATCGTTTTTAAAACAGATAGTAAACTTCTTTTTGTAAAACGAGAACAATTAGCATATTTTGCTGAAACTAAATATAATGAATATATTAGTAGTGGGAAAAATATTGTTTACGATACACCTCAAGAATGTTATGTACCTTATCAACGAGCTAAATGGGGGCGGAAAGATATTGCTTTTAAAGCTTATATGAAAGATTTAGAAGATATATCTCATTTTTACGTGAACTATATAACCGATGAAGTTGTAACATTTAATAATAAAAGCATTGCTAAATAGCGGTGCTTTTTTTCTTTGATAACCTATTTATTTAAAAAGCATTATAAAATGTTAGAACAATATTTTGGTGCTTATAGTTTTAATGAACCAGAAAGATTTTAAACTATGGCAATGCAAACCCGTGTTGAGTTTGAACCTGACAAGAACATTCAAGTCGATATAGATGAAGATAGATTAACGTTAGGTCAAGAGGATACTGTGCCTATTGATTTACTTGTACCTAATCCAAAAAGACATAAAGTCGAATTTAAGGGAGAGGGAGAAAAAGAAACAGATTTAATTATAGCACCAGTAGACCATTTATAAAGATTTATAAGTAAAATATATTAAATATGTTGGAAAGAGAGTATGAAGGATATGGTTTTAACGAACCAGAAAGATTTGAGACTATGGCAATGCAGACTCGTGTAGAGTATGAACCTGATAAAAATATTAAAGTTGGTCCAGATAAGGATGGATTAATGTTGGGTCAGGAAGATGCTGTACCAAGTGATTTGCTTGTACCTAAAGTAGAGAAACATAAAGTTGAATTTAAAGGAGATGAACCACGTATAACTTTAGCTCCAACAGACCCAGGTTTATAATTTATGAGTAAAAAAGTTTTCATTCCAAATAATAAATTATCATTATTAAAAGAAAATAATAATGATTTAGCTACTCAAGATAAGTATAAGTTAAATACTGGTACTGGTCTTGAGTATGGTCATGTTGTGCAATGGAAGGATGATAAACTTGATTCTAAAGTACGTTTACGTCTATTAGATATAGCTGATGATTTTTGGGACAATATGGGTGTTACATGGGTAAAACCTGAAGGTTATATTTTAACTGGTTCTATATGTAATTTTAATTGGTCTGAATATTCTGATATTGATTTACATATTGTAGTAGACTTTAAGAAAGTTGATAAACGTGTAGAGTTTGTTGAAGAATATTTTAATGCTAAGAAAAAAGCATGGAATAACGAACATGATTCGCTAGAGATTTACGGTTATAAGGTAGAACTTTACGTTGAAGACATTGATGCTGAAACTGAATCAGGTGGTATATATGATTTGGAAGGCAATGAATGGTTAAAGAAACCAAATCCAGATGATATAGAAGAAATTGGTTTGGAGAAATACGAAATCAAGTCTATAGCAGCTGATTTCATGACTCAGATAGATGATTTAATAGATGGTGCAAAATCTACCGATGATAAACATATCTTAGAGAAGATTTCAGAAGAAGCTGAAGATTTGTTATCAACAATTCAGGAAACAAGAAAGAAAGGTCTTGAAGACGGTGAAATGGGTGTTGGTAACATTGTATATAAAGTTTTACGTAGAGCAGGTTATCTGGATAAATTATGGGATTTAATTGCTTCCTTATATGATGATGTTAACTCTTTGAATGAAGAGGTGGTTGCTGACGGAAATGCTGACCATAATCCATTTGCAGAACGTTGGAAACATGAACGTGATACCCTTAAGAATTTTATTTTAAATAACGGCATCCTTATGACAAGTAAGGAAAATGGTAAGACTTATAAAGTTTACAATATTCATCAATTATCTAATCTAATAGGTTATAATTATGCTATATGCCTTGAGTTTGACCCTAATACAATGGAAGAGGGTTCAACCGTTTACATAAGAGCGTTAGATAAGTTTACACGACGTTTATTCCAAGCACAGTTTGATACCAGAGGTCGTTAACTGTTCTTTAGTTACTAATAAGTTTTAATTAGATAATTATAATAAATCATGGTTGTACAGGAAGACCGCAAGACATTTTACGATGACTCATGCGAAGTCATAAGTTCTCACTTATTGTCACACAAGGACATATATAATGCTATGTCAGAGTGCGACAAGTCTTCTTGTGCAATGGTGGTTAAATCATGGTTCTTGTCAAAACAAGTTACAACCTACAATAATAATTCACAAACATTCTTTCCAGTTTTTACAGAAGGTACAGTATCAAGCGCTACTGTGACAAAATCAAGACGGATAAGAATTTATCCGACACAGCAACAGAAACAACTCTTTAAGCAGTGGTTTGGTGTAGGACGTAAGGTCTACAACACCTGTATTAATCACTTTAACGAGAAGGACATTAAGGTGAAAGGGTGGATGAAGATGAGTACTTTGGTCTTAGCTGAACTTACTGAAGACTATATAAAAGCTGTACCATATCAGATAAAGAAGATTGCTGTGAAGGACTCTTACACTTCATGGCAAACTAACTGTAAGAAGACAAAGAAGAGTGGTAAACCATTTAAATTACGTTATAAGAGTCGTAAGAATCCTGTACAAAGCTGTTACATTCCTAAGTCAGCTGTGTCAGAGAGTGGTATTTATCATACTATTAGTGGAAAACTAAAGTTCTCTGAAAAGGAGTGGCTGAAAAATGATATTTGTGATTGTCGTCTCATTAATGACCACGGAAGATGGTATCTTTCCGTACCTCGGAAGATAGCTACTATACCGACCAAAAACCAAGGTGGTATTGTTGCCTTAGACCCTGGGGTTAGGAATTTCCTTACTTATTTCAGTGAAGATGGGCGATTTGGTTGGCTTGGCATACACGCCTTTGACAGAATACTGAATCTTAACTTAAAGCGTGATAAACTGCTTAGCAGGTTGACACTTACAAAGAATAAGAAGAAGAAAGGTAAACTGAAGCGCACGCTGAACAGGACGTATCATAGAATACAGGATTTGGTAGATGAGTTGCATTGGCAGTGCATTAATTACCTTGTACACAATTTCTCTGTCATAGTGTTTCCACCTTTCGAGGTAAAAGGTATGACAAAGAAAGGAAGAAAGCTACGCAAGAGCGTTGTACGCTCTATGCTATCACTTAGATTCTTTGAGTTTAAGGAAAGGTTGAAACAGAAGTGCAAGGAGTGTGGTGTGCTTTATGTAGAACAGAATGAGTCATATACAAGCAAGACCAATAGTTTTACTGGTGAATTAATGACGAACTTGGGTGGTAAAGAATGGTTTATGTATGACGGAATTAAGGTCCACAGAGACCTTAATGGTGCCCGTAACATATTAATACGGGCGATGAGAGATAGCTCCGTTGCAGGTTGAAATACCTACAGATGATTAGTAACAAGGCTGACATTATTGTCAGGACTTGTTAACGAACAACTATCGGTCGAGATAACAAAGGTGGAACAGCCGATGATGTTAGATAATATTTTTATTATCAATTATTTTTTATTTGATAAAGATATTTATATTAAAATAATCAATCAATTATTATATCAATTATGAATAAAAAGGTAAATGTCAATGACCAGCTTTCTCGAATGAAAGGTTTGATGAATTATGGTCTTCAGACAGAATCTAAGAATAATACATACTCTTCTATTGAGTATCAGAAACTTGGTGCAGATGGAAATGTATATGGAATTATTAGAGAAGGTTCTAAGTATTACATTGAAACAGCACCTAACAAGAAGTCTTTAGTTAAAGAGGACTTCAACTATATTGGTGGTTTTAAAAATAGAAAAGATAACGAATATTCAAGTTTTGCTGCTGCACAGAAGAATTTTGACCTTAAAATGATGTCAATTCGTGAAGCATACGCAAATGGTAAGAATATCATGATTGAGTCTTGGAATCCTGACAAGAAAGAAAACCTTACTCTTGAATCAACTGAGAAAATGCGTAAGGAAATTCTTCGTGAACGTCAGATTATGTATAATGCTGCTTGTATTAATGAATCTAAACCTCAATCTATGACTATGGAGAGTGATAACTCATGTGGTGTTTGTGGTTCAAAAGAATGCAAGGGTGAAGATGCTTCAAAATCAGCTGATGTTGAGGGTTATGAGAATTTAAAGGACGCTAATCCAAAGAATAGTTTCCGTAAATCTAAGCACCAGACTGGTAAGGCTAAAGATGCCAATGATTACAAGGCAGTTAAAGAATCTGCTGAACCTTTAGCTTGGCACAAGGAAGGTCAGGATGCAAAGGGCAATATGGCTGATACATATATGGATAAATCTCATGGAACTGAGGTTGGAAGTTCAGCACCTTTTGACGAGGAAACTGTTGAAGAGGGTGTTGCTATGCATGATGCTGAGAATCAGAACACACCTAACGCAGGTGTTAACAAAGTTGGAGATTCAGCACCTTTTAACAAGGAAACTAAGGTAAATGAAGGGCTTGATGAAATTCCTGATGATGTTGAAGATAATGAAGTTGATACTGACTTAGAAAATACTGATGATGTCATGGACAATACTGATGATACCATGGGTGATGAAGGTGTCGAAGATGATACACTTGGTGACGAGGCTATTGATACCGAGGATGACGAAGACGACTTTGAGGATGATGATGACTTCGAAGATGACGAGGACGATTTTGTTGAAGACGACTTGTCTGCACGTGTAGAAGCAATGGAAGATACTCTTGAACAAATCGCACAGAAATTAGGTATTGACACTAATGACTTTGATACTGAAGAGTTTGAAGACGATGATGACTTATATTCAGATGATGATGAATCTGAGGATGAGTTTGGCGATGGTATTGAAAATGACGAGGAAGAGGAAGATGAAATGCCTATGGAATCAAGAAATCGTAAAGGTTATCAGATTTTTGAATCAAGAGCATTTAAGAAAGCGAAACGTCGTATGAATGAAGGCGGTATGAAACCTTTCTCTAATGCTAATCGTGTACCTAATGGTAATATGAATGCACTTGATGAATTTGGTAAGCATCCATGCTTCAGAAAGCAGCCTATGACTACGCCAACTAAAAATCATCAAGAGTTTGATGGATATTATGACATGAATGATGAGTCTGCTAAAAATGACACACCATATGCAACTAATATCGGTAGTGGCGCACCATTTGATTTAGATGTAAAAACAGTTGAAAATTCAATCGCTGAATCAATTCGTAGAAATCTACGCAATTTCTAAACTAAAGTTGCCTGGTCGTATGGCTGCTGACCTAAATCCGCAGCCAGCACCATCGCCTATTCCGCCACAGATGAATGAGCCAAGTGGGTTTGATATGGGTAGTGACCCTATGTCTGATGACGTAAACGGAGGTGATAATCCAACAGATGATAATGATGAAGCAAATGCACCAGACTCTAATGGTGTTGATAATAAAGCGCAAAAGGCTGCTGGTGAGTTAAGCTATATTTTGCCAGATGCTTCAGAGGAAACTGTGGATTATGTCATGGGTATGTTAGCCCCAGCGGTAGGTAAGAATGAAAATGTTGGTGACGATGACGTTGATAAGTGGTCTGAGAAGATGAAAAGTGGTGATGATAAAAAGTCTGATGAAGATGAAAATAATGATAATGAGGAAACACCAGAGGGTGATAATGATGATATGACAATGGAATCAAGAAATTATATAGATAATCTCATTGCCGAAACACTACAAGAATATTTCAACGTTAATGACGAAAGAAAATATACACGTCAAGAGAAGAAATTAGATAAGACGTATATTGATGATGAAAATCCTTTTTCGTCACCTTTTTAAAAAAAATGGTACTTTGTTAACTGGTCTAAAGAGGAAGTTCGCACTTCCTCTTTTTTTATATCACTAATTATATATTTATAATTAAAGTTTAAGTCTATTATGAGAGTTTATACTAAAATAAATGGAATATTGCACGAGGGTATCGCATTCTCTAAGAAAAATATTCAGATTAAAGAAGTAACTAATACAGGTGGTGTATCAGCTTCTATTAGTAATTCTGCAAAGACACCAACCGATGCGGTCAATAACGCAGCAAGTACTCTTAATCAGAATCATAATGTAAATAATGTATCGTTTCAACCTAATCAAGTTGACGGACAACAGAATACAAATTCAGGAGAGGGTCAACAGATTAATGTTGATGTGTCAAACAAAGCAGAAGCAGTTAAACAGGTTACAGATGCTGCTAAAGACCCATCTAAGAAAGATGCTAAGATAGTTGCTTACAATAGTAAAACATCACAGTTAAATACTGTTGTTACTCCAAAAGGTTCAACACCTAATGGTAGTATGGAAAATTCGTCATATCGAAGAAATGGTAAATTAGTAGAAATGAGAAATAATTCTGTGCCTTTTAATAAAAAGGATTTGGATGAATTTTTAAAATTGTTGTAATGAGACGAATATATTTAACAGAAGATAAAATTAATGTTATTAAGGAAAGGGTTATAAGTAAATTACCATCTTTTTTATATAAAGCACTTTCTTCTCATAAGACATCTTTAGGAAATAATGCTGTATTTCCTTCTGATGATATATATCCATTTGATTATATTATAGCTAAAAAACGTTTTAATGATGTTTCTGATACACTTCAAAAATATGGTTATAATATTAATGATATTGATGTGTTATCAGATAGAGCTATTAAATGTTTATTGAAAATTAGAGATTTAGAAGAACCTTTACGTAATCATTTAGAAAAAGTATGTCATAATATTGTTTGTGATTTATTCTCTATTCCTAAAAACTCTATTAATTTTTCGTTAAATATAGTAGATAAGGTTGATTCAGAAAACGCAAGATTAACCCCTGAAGAGGATGATGAGGATAATAAATATGAGTTTGAAGATGTCTTAGAAAAAGATGAAATAGATAATGAAATATCTAAAAGAAGAGTTATTGATTCTTTAATTCAAGGCGCAAGTATTAGAATATCTAATTTAAGTTTTATATCAGATGATTATTTTGATAATATTGATGAAGAGTTAATTACTCTATATAAAGAATTAATGGATTTAGGTGATTATCTGGCATTTGTTAAAAACGATAAAATAATAGACGGTAATACAAATCAAGGTTCTTATGTTTCTGTTAAATTAGGCGGAAAGTCAGAAAGACCTATTATAACAGTTCAAGCACTTAATTTCCCTTTACTTTTACGTGAAACTATACGTGGAATTTTTGAACTCGTATCTTCACATGGTTTACCAAAAGATAGAAAGAAAGCAAATTATATTTTACGCAAAGCTGATTTTATCAAAGCTGAACCATGGGACATGCGACTTGGTGTTGGTTTATGGGATAGATTATATTCATTAATGAATGGATATGATACTGACGTAGTTCCTTTCATTTTCATGAAATTATGTGAAAATACGCCTGAAGAGTTTAATAAAATTATGAAAGAAATTCTTACACCGACTAAACTTGGTAGAAGATATATTAATAGTTTAACAGATTCTGTATTGCATAATATTGATTATCAAAGATTTAAAAAAGATATAGATACCAAGCAATCTGATATTTATGTTATAAATGATAGTTATTTTTCACCTGCTGAACTTGATACATTTAATATTGATAGTGAGGAAAATGAAAGCGGTGTTATAGAAGATGATAAAGAAATATAATTATTATGATAGATATACAAACGATTGCTGAAGAATACGCAAGAAGTTATGCTGATAAATCGAGAATTTATTTTATAGAAAAATACCTATCAACATTTAATGCTAATGTTGGTAAAAAATCACAATTCCTATTATTCCCAAGACAGAAAGCATTTTTACAGAGTCTTGCTGACCATAAGGCTTCCATAGCCATTAAACACCGTCAGGCAGGTATTACTACAGTTTCTTCGGCATGGATATGTGCACAAATTGCACTTGCTGATTCTGATAAGCCAGAAACTATTTTGTGTATTGGTAACAAACTTGACCTTGCAAACCAATTGGTTACAAAAATTAGAGAGTTTTTGATGCAAGTTCCACGATGGTATTGGGGTGACGAATATTATTCTCCAGACCCAAAATCAGAGAAAAATAAAAAAGATATTTTCACCAAAAATAGTAAATCAGAATTACAATTATTCAATGGATGTTCTGTATACGCAAGGTCTTCTGGAGAAAATGCTGCACGTGGTATCTCAGCTGTTTCGATATTGATTTTTGACGAGGCAGCCTTTATTGAGAATGGTCCAGCCGTTTATTCTTCAGCGGTTGCTGCCACATCATCTTATGGTGATAAATCAAAGATAATAATGGTTTCAACACCTAATGGTAAAGATGAATTATATTACAATACTTATCGTCAAGCATTAAGCCATGAAAATAACTATAACGCAGTTGAATTTAAATGGTATCAAGATTTGCGTTATAACAGACATTTGAAGTGGTATAAGAAAGATGCTGAAACTGGAGAGAAAAAGTGGATTGTAGAGGAAATATTAGATGATACAGGAAGAATAGAATATAACGAAGAAAGATGGCGCAAATTGGAACAAGAGGGATGGATGCCGACTTCTCCTTGGTATGAAACAATGTGTCAATCTTTCAATAATGATTCTATGAAAATAGCCCAAGAGCTTGATGTGTCGTTCCTTGGTTCAGCTAACAACGTTGTTGCAAGTGAATTTGTAGAACTACAGAATAGAATTAATGTTAGAGACCCACTGCCAGATTTAAAAGACCCAATGGTTGATGATACTTGGTATTGGAAACCACCTATCCCTGGTCATAGATATATATTAGGAATTGACCCCTCAAGAGGTGTTTCAGCCGATAGAACTGCTATAGAAGTTATAGATATGGATGGACGTGATGAAAATGGTCAACCAATCATAGAACAAGTAATGGAGTATGTGGGAAAGAAGTTAGGTGACGATATTGGTTCTATGGCGGTTTATTATGCCAAGCAATATAATAATGCTTATGTTGTAGTAGATTGTACTGGTGGTCAAGGAGATGCTGCTATTTTAACAATGTTGAACCTTGGTTATACTAACCTACACTATGATGACTCTTCTCAGAAGACATACACAATGCAAAATCAATCTATGTCAGATAGTAATTATATGAATAGATTGCCTGGTTTTCACTTCCAAGGAAATAGATACCCTGTACTTGCTAACTTTGCAGGACTTGTTAGAAACAACGAATTTAAAATACGTTCTGCACGTGTTATTAATGAACTTGATACATGGATATTTAAAGGCGAAACTGGACGTATGGACCACATGGAAGGTGCACATGATGACACAATTACATGTCTTGCAATGGCTCTCTTTGTGATGCAGTATTCTCTTAGTAAAATAGAAGCTGCTAAACGTAAAGATGAAGCTATATTAAGTTCTTATAGAATGACAAATGGTAGTAACTATAGAAGACCAGCTATAAGATACAGTCAACCTGTTACACCTAAATCTGGTCTCCCTATGATGAATAGTAATTCTTTATCATCAAAGCCGAATAAACATATAGGCGGAACTTATATGTGGTTATTTAGTGGAATGCGTTAGATGAAACTATTTAGAAATCAACTAAAAATGTTATTTTTTAATAAAAATATATATGGCTAATAAATTAACTGTTTTTCAACAATTAGATAAAGCTATAACTGGTAACTGGAATACACAGGACACAATGGCAAGACATGTCAATAATTATGATATGTCTGGTAATGGAGTTATATATCAAACCAACGATAAAGATAATTATGACAAGGTAAAATTAGAATTACAACAGAATAAATATCTTGAAAATAGATGGGTTAAAGCTAACGTTGATTTAAATGTAAGTGCTTACTCAGGACTTAATAATGTTAAGTTGATGTATCGTGATGCAGATTTGATGGACTCATTTCCAGAGATAGGTGCTGCACTTGATATTGTTTCTGAGGAAAGCTGTTTACCGTCAGATACAGGAAATATAGTAAATGTATATTCTAAATCAGATAGAGTAAAAAGTATTCTTGAAGATTTATTTACCAATAGATTGAATCTACAATTAACCGCACAAATGGTCATACGTGGTATGTGTAAATATGGTAATGATTACATGATGCTTGATATAGACCATAAGTTAGGCGTTAAAGGATGGAAACGTTTACCAGTATTTAATGTTGAACGTATAGAAAACGGTATTACTAATCCATATTCAACAGGATATTCTACTGTTGCAGCTAATAATACAGATACCAATTCTGATATGTCTACTAAATTTGTCTGGTTAGATGATAGTCAGTCACAAGTACCATTCAGAGATTGGCAGATTGCACATTTTAGACTGTTAACAAATTCTATGTATCTCCCTTATGGTGTTTCTTATTTAAATTCAGCTCGTAGACATTGGCGCATGCTTAGTTTAATGGAAGATATGATGCTTATCTATCGTCTTGAACGTTCTATTGAAAGACGTGTCTATAAGATATTTGTAGGCGCTATTGATGATGCTGATGTACCAGCTTATGTTGAGGAGATTGCTAATAACTTTAAGAGAACACCTATTATTGACCCGATGACTGGTCAGGTGGATTTGAGAAAAAATATTCTCCCAGTTCATAAAGACACACCAATTCCTTTGTTGGACGGACGCACTATAACAATAGAGAACCTTGCAAAAGAGTATGAAAATGGTAAAGAAAATTTTGTATATTCTGTACAAGATGATACTCACAAAATTGTACCAGGAAAAGTTGTTTGGTGTGGTAAAAACTACACTGCAGATAAATTATATCGTATAACATTAGATGATGATACATATTTAGATTTAGCTGGTGAACATGAACTCATAATGCGTGATGGTTCTAAGAAGAGAGCAGATGAAGTTAGTGTTGGAGAATGTGTTATGCCTTTCTACAGAGATGATACCGATTACGATAGAGTATTAGATATTTCTTCTAATTCGTATAGAAAAGTAACTCTTAATGATTCAAGTAAAAATGAATCAGAACCTATAGAAGTTATGAAATTATGCTATATCAGAAAAGTTGATATCATAGGTGGTGATGATGTGTATTGTATGACAGTACAAGGTCCTAATGGTGAAGAAGATAGACACAACTTCGCCATACGTTCAGTCAATTCAGATAAAACTTGGTGTGAAAATGGATGTTTTGTTAGCAACTGTGTAGACCAAGATATCTTTATCCCTGTAAGAGACCAGAATGCACCAACACCTATTGATACCTTGTCAGCAGCGCAGAATTTGACAGCGATGGATGATATCAAGTTTGTTCAGAATAAGGTATTAACAGCATTAAGAATACCTAAAACATTCCTTAATTTTGAAGAAACTGCTGGTGACGGAAAGAATCTTGCTTTAATGGATATACGTTTCACGAGAACGGTTAATAGAGTTCAGCAGGCGTTCTTAATGGAATTAACTAAGGTTGCATCCATTCACTTATTCTTACTTGGTTTTAGTGATGAGTTAACTAATTTCTCACTTACAATGAATAATCCATCAACTCAAGCAGAGTCACTTGAGATTGATAATATAGAGAAAAAGATTACTGCTGTTAGAGATGCCGTTTCAGACCCTGGGGGCGGTATTCCTGTTATGTCTCAAGCAAAGGCATTAAAGACTATTATGAAATGGTCTGACAAAGAGATTAAAGAAAATCTTGAAGAGATACGTCTTGAAAAAGGTATTTCCGCAGAGCTTGAAAAGACAACTCAAATCATCAAGCGTACTGGTTTATTCGATACAGTCGATAGAATATATGGAGAACCAGGAGCAGAATACATGGATGACCAACCACAACAAGGAGGTCCTGACGGTGGCATGGGAGGTGGCTCTATGGGTGGCGGAGGAGACTTCGGTGGAGGTCTTGATTCACTCGGTGCACCTGGCTCTGATGATATGGGTGATATCGGAGGAGAAGAAGGTTCAATGCCTACAGGAGACATGGGCGGTGATGCTGGCGCACCTCCAGGAGGCGAAGCACCAGGAAGTAGCGGTCCAGAAGCAGGAGGCACTCCAATGGAATCTGTAAATAAGAAAAAACCTCTTATTACTGAAAATACATTAAAGGCGATGAAGAAAAATAGTGATAAAAAATTAGATACACTATTTGAAGAATATCTTAATTGTATTGATAGAAAGGAAAAGAAGGCTGAAGAGATTTCTTATGAAAGAGCAAATATCTATGATAAATCTTTATTGATTAATGAAGAATTTGATAAGATGATATCTTCTTTGGATGATTTAGTAAAGGATAACGAATAGTTTTTAAAAAGATGATGTTTTTATGGCATCATCTTTTTGTTTATTTATACTATTTATTAACGTAAAACGTTTTATAAAAATGAAAAAATCAGAATACAATAAAAAGGTAGATAATTTTGTAAAAATTATAAAGGAATCTTTAGATAAAAAAGATTTTGAAACTTATAATCATGCTGTGGAATTATTTGAAGATACTGTATCTGTAGCTTTGAAACAGCAGGAAATGGAAAATGAGTATAAGGGTAATAATTTTGGTATTTTAAATCATATTTTTGAAAGTGAACTTCCAGAATTATTTAAGAAAGATAGGAAACTGGTTGGACGTGTTATGCGTACCATTAAAGAAGATAAGAATCTACTTTCTCAATTCCAATTCTATAATGCTTTACGTGGTTATAATGGTATTACAGACAGCACATCTTTTGTAAAAACTGCGTTGACTCTCACGGAAGGTAAACTGGATAAAAAGACAATTAAAGAGTCAAATGCTAAATTAGCGAAACTTTTGAAAGATAATGAAATATATCCTTCTGATAAATTATCTTCTGAAAAAAGACGTTTCTTTGAGAGTTGTAATACTTTATTAACTAAACGTGAGAACTTATCTAATATTAATAAATTGTCTGATAGTTTAATGACTGTTAGTAACTATATTAACGAACATCGTGCGACTAATCCAGATAAGATTGATTTGGATGAAATGTTTAATAACTTCAACAATACTTTTAAAGATAAACTGAATGAAGACGAAAGAAGCCTTGTTATGGATATAACTAATATACGTAATAAGGATGCTGATACCAAGCGTGAAAAGTTATTAGATAAGTTTAAGAATGAAAGTTTAACGGAGATTGGTAAATTATTATCAGTTACAGAGGATTCTGAAGAAATAGATAATTTAAAACACTTAGAAGAACAGATACAGGGTATGCAATATTCTTCTGAAACAATAGTCCGTGATTTGGCTAAACTGATAGAAATTTGCGATGTTTTAAAAGATAAAGATTAATTTCTGATTTGACTTTCTTAAATTTTACTTTACCTTTTAATAAAGGGTGATTGTTTATGAAAAAGATGGTCAAAGAGATTAAATTAAATGTTTCTGACAAGGTTACATTGAAATACGGCACAATGAATAGGGAAATTCCGAAAGTTGTATATATTAATGGAAGAACATGGATTACTCCTATGTATGAGGGAAATTATGATGATGCTATGTCTTTTATTCTTAACAAATATAAAAAAGAATTTAAAAATCGACTTATATCAACAGGAAGATTTGAAAGAGGAATGATTTTTGAGTTTGATATAAATCCAAGTGCTATGAAGTATGGACATAAAAAATTTCTTTCATTCGATATTTTTGCTAAGCAGACAGATTGTGTTAATTTAAAAGAATTAAATGACGAACTTTCTGAATGTATTGGTAACGTATCTGATAATCTTGTAGAATGTTTAGAAAATAATGATTTTTCTGTTTCAAAAGTAAAATAGATTATGACAAAAAGAATAGTTAAATTAACCGAAGATGATTTACAAAGTTTGGTTAAAAATGTAGTTAAAGAAGTTATTGAAAATGATGAGAATTTTGATGACGTTTTAAATAACTATGAACCATTTGGTAATGATGAAGATGAAAACGGAAATGAAGAATAAAAAAATAGCGAGATGTATTTGTCTCGCTATTTTTGTGTTATGTGTTGGATATTTGTGATAAAGTGTTTCTACCACCTTCAATAAATGCCGAGGCTAAATCACCTCTTTGATGATAAACATCAAGCACTTTATTTATTAGAACTATTACTTTCTCTGGTGGCATTGATGAATCATATTCTTTCAGATGTTTGTAGATAGGTTGTAAACCATAGTCACTCCATGCATCAGAACCATCTGGTAGTTTCATCCAATCGTACAAACCCATTTCTTCAAGTTTGTCATATATATTATGTCTATCTATATCTGTAATATTAACTCCATTTATTTCTGTTTCCCCTAATTCTTCAACACGGTAATTAAACTCTTCAGATAAATAATCATAAGCATTCCCTTGGGTATGAGCAGCTAAAATTGTATTATATTCTAATTGCATTGTATTTCTTGTTAAAATACCAATCCACTGGTATAAAAGTCTTGTAGGGAATTTGACAAATTGTCCATATTTGGTAAATTCTTGTAATGCTTGGTGATATGAATTTGCATCAATAAGAGGTGTCCATGATTGTACACCATTAGGATTATCTAAGAAATTCTGAAAAACATTTTCTACATCAAAATTTTCAGTATAATCGTAATACATATCTTGGAAAGTTCTTTCTTGAAGAATATGTTTAGAAAGATTAGATAATTGATTTTCAGTTAAAACAATTTTTTTCATAAATTACTCTGATAAAATTTTATTAATTCTATTAATCTTTTCTGAAACAATCTTTTTATTGAGAGGATTATTATTTTTACTCTCAATATAAGTTTCTAATCCTTCAGGACCATCTGTAGAAATATATGCCATAGGTGTTGAAGGGTCTGAAACGACATCCCAACAAATTAATTCAAAATCATCTCCAACAATGTATTGTCCGAGTTTTTCTTCAACAGAACCAACACCTCTTGATGATACACCAAGTTTATAACCATTAAGTAACATATTTGCTATAGTATCACCAAAAGATGTACACATACCATGTCTACGGAAGCCCTCAGTTATATTTAACTCCATTTTTCCTACAAGAGTATGACCTTCCCAATGTAATTCTATAATATTATGAGATATACGACCAAGGTCGATAGTACTTTCAGTAGGGTGATTACATTCTCCATATGCACGATGTTCTTCTATTTTTTTCTGGTAGATTTCCACTTGTTTCTTTAGCACCTTTTCTGGATAAATTCTTCCATTAGCATTCTTGATGTCATATTTCTGAAATACAGCATCTACAATGAAAGGATAAGGGCAGTGCCATTCTTTTCCGTCTTTACTTTCATTGACTGTGTTCGTGAAATCTTTTTTATTTAATTGTACAAAACCATCTTGTTCTATTAATAGACCTGTTCCTGTTTTGTCTTTTTTAATTTCAACTAATTCTGTCTTCTTATTCATAATTTACATTATTTAATAATATAATAATAAATATTATAATCATCTCTTAATTTATTTAACGTGACAGAAAAACAACAAGTGTTAAGCTTGCGGAATGTAAAGCACTAACTTTTTTACAATAAAGTTATAAAACAAATTTACACTTTATAATATTTATTAATATATTTATAAATGAAATGAGAAAAATTAATAGGTCATACAGGTTCCGTTTGTACCCCAATAAGAAACAAACCGAGTTGCTGGCAAAGCACTTCGGTTGTACCCGACTTGTGTACAATACCTTTCTCAATCAACGCATAGAACAATATAAGTTAACTGGTAAGAGTGATAATTACTACGAACAGGCAAAAATTCTTACTGAATTGAAAAAGCAAGAAGAAACAGCGTGGCTTAACGAGGTCAACTCCCAGACATTGCAGTTTGCTATCCGTAGTCTTGAAACAGCCTATAACAATTTCTTTAAGAAACGTACTAAGTTTCCAAAGTTCAAATCCAAGCACTCTAAAAATAGTTTTACCGTACCACAATTTGCATCTATATCAGAAGGCAGACTTTTTATACCAAAGTTCAAAGAAGGTATCAAATGTCGTGTACACCGTGAAATAAAAGGTAAAATAGGGAAGGTAACTATCACCAAGACACCAAGCGGAAAGTATTTCGTTTCCGTTTTCACGGAAGAAGAATATATAACTCCTCTCAAGAAGACTGGTAAATCAATTGGTGTGGATATGGGTTTAAAGGACTTATTTATCACTTCTGATGGAGAAACTTTTAATAATAACCGATATACAAAAAGATACGAATATAAACTTGCTAAAGCGCAGCAACATCTTTCTCGTAAGAAGAAAGGTAGCAGAGGGTTTGAAAACCAAAGACTCAAAGTTGCTAGACTCCACGAGAAGATTGCCAATAGTCGTGCTGATTATCTGCATAAGTGCTCTATATCTCTTGTTAGAAGATATGATACAATTTGTATAGAGGATTTGAATGTAAAAGGTATGACGAAGAATCATCATCTTGCTAAGTCTATCAGTGATGCAAGTTGGAGTAGTTTCGTTAATATGCTTACCTACAAAGCAGAGTGGAATAACAAGAAGATTATAAAGATAGACCGTTTCTTTCCATCTTCGCAAACTTGTAATGTCTGTGGATACGTTAACAAAGAAACAAAGGATTTGTCTGTTCGTGAGTGGGAATGTCCAGTTTGTCACGCACATCATGACCGTGATATTAATGCAGCTATTAATATTCTTCGTTTCGGATTAAACAATAATAATAACATATCGGCAGGGACTGTCGATTACACGGGTGGAGAGGAAGTAAGAGCCGACCTTTTGGAAAGCCATTCCTCTACGAAGCCTGAAGCGCATCAATATTTAAATTGTGTGTAGTCCATAATAGAAGTTTTTGAAAAATTAACTGAAAAAGAAAAATATACATTAAAATTCACTTTTATTGTATGTAATACCTTACTTTACAGATATTTTTTAAAAAGATTGATATATTTATAATAAAAATAACGTATTAATTTCGTTTTGATAGAATGAAGAAAACTAATAACATTAGAGGCAAAGCTGTTAAAGACTCTTTGGAGAGTTATAACAATCTTGCACAAACTCTGAAAGAAAATACGGAAAATGCTGTGAAGAATATTCTTTCTGAAACAGTACGTGATACATACGCAAGAATCCTCGCTGAGGAAGATGAGGATGAGTATGATAAAGAGGAAGTGGAAGATACTACAGCTCTGACAGCAGATGATGCTGAGGATGATTCTGATACTGAGGAAACTCAAGTTGAAGATGACACAGAAAGTTCTTCTGATACCGATGATGACGATACAACTGTAGATGTTACTGTAACACCAGAGGGTGATGGTGATGAGGTTGAGAAAGTTGAAAATGGTACAGATGAAGATGGTGACGAATGGGCATCATTTGAAAAGTATAAGGTCGGAGATGATGAGTATGACTTCTCAGAAGCGGATGACGATGAAATCGTAAAAGTTTACAAATTGCTGTCTGACGATGACCAGGTTATGGTTAATAAGGGTGATGACAACAAGGTTAGTCTTAAGGATAATGAGACTGGCGCTGAATACCTTATTGACATGGGCGACGATTCTGGAGTAAATGAGTCAAATGAAACTATCTATGAACTTGCTTTAAATGAGTATGATTCACATGTAGGTTATACTGACGATTACCAGAAGAACAACGTACTTGATACTAAAGGTCTTCCTGTTGCAGATGAAAAGGATTCTAAGGATTGGGGTTCTGAGGGACTTAAATCTAAAGGTTCAGAGAAACCTTGGTCTGGTAAGAAGAATAGTAAACCAGAGAATCAGCCATTTGCAGAGGGATGTAAGAAGTCAAAAGATGAGACTATTTTTGAAATTTATGCTGATGATATTGAGGAAGCTACAAACGTAGGTGGATTCGTTCAGCAAAATTCAACTTCTAAATCTCACGTACCAAATTCAAGTGGTCGAAAAGCTCGTAACTCTGGTAAGGGTACTGTTGTACCACGTTACAGCGCAGAATCTGAATCTCGTGAAACTAACGAATCAATTATTCGTAAAGCTAATAAGATTTTCAACGAGAATAAAGAACTTAAGAAAACTCTTGTTAAGTTCAAGAAAGTTCTGCAGGAAGCAGCAGTTACAAATGTCAACCTTGGACAAATTATTAAGTTGATTTCTGAAAATACAACATCTCAAGATGAGAAAAAGGAAATCATTGCACGATTTGGCAAGGAGGCAAAAACAATCGAACAATCTAAGAACTTGTATGAGAATATTTCTCGTAACTTGAAAAAGGCTAACAAGATGAATATCACAGAGTCAGCTAATATCAGTGCAACAAGTTCTAAGCAGATTAATGAGACACCAATTTATAAGTCAGCAGACCTTTTGGAATCTCTTGATTTAATGCATAGATTAAGTAGAGTATAAAATCAAATATATAATCTGAGGATGATGAGTTATCCCATTGAGTTTTACTCATAAAGATTTAATCTTTTGGTTATTTCAAACTCTTTTCAAAGAAATAAATTAAATAATTATTAATAATTCATTTAACTGATGAAAGAATTTTTAACAAGCGGTCAGGTCGGTAATATCGAGCTGAACATGCAAAAGAAGATACGTGAAGACATTCAGAAGCGTTGGGACTCACTCGGCTTTACAGAGGGTCTTGAGGGTGCAATCAAAGAGAATGTTGCTACGTTGTATGAAAATGAGGCTAAACACCTTATTAGCGAGGCTACTGCTTCAGATAACTCTGGTTCATTTGAGACTGTAGTTTTCCCAATTATTCGTCGTGTATTCAGCAAGTTACTTGCTAACGATGTTGTATCAGTTCAGGCTATGAACATCCCAGTAGGTAAGCTCTTCTTCTTGCTCCCTGTAACATCACAGAGAGAGTTCATGTACCCAGATGCTCAGCAACATGACCCAGCAGACATCGTTGATGGTACTACTGGTCGTCACACAGGTCTTATGGGCTATGACCGTGTTAATCGCAATAAAGAAGGTCGTGTTGAACCACGTTACTACTTGCCAGATGAGGTTGTAAAAGATTTAGATAAAGAGAAGTGGTACGTACCACAGTTGGGTCAGGAACCAAAAGATGGTACTACTTATGCAAATGCACTTGCAGCAGCACAGGCAAAGAAACTTGGTGTTGAGGCACTTCGTCAGGCTGGTCCAGAGGTAACTGAATACTTCGAGAAGTCTCTTTATGACTTGTTCTACAATGACTTCCTATATGATAACTCTAAGGGTAAGGTAACACTTAAGGTTGGTAATGCACTTCCTGTAGTTCGTACTGCAGCAGGTATGCGTCCATTCACAGGTACAGACCTTAAAGATTATGAGAGAAGTGGTTTTGATGGTACAATCCGTAACGTCATTCTCCAGATTGACGGTTTCTCAGCATTCAACGCTGGTCGTTTAACTGGTCCTGATGGTAATGAAATGGATACAGAGGGCTTCCTTGCATCTCTTAAAGTTATCACAATGAAGGAGATTGCTTCTCAGCAGATTGCTGGTGGTAATGTACAGACTGCAGCTTTCAAGAAGTATGAGTCAGTTCCTTTCCGTGTAGCTACGCAGAAGTATGGTAAGGGTATTGTAGAGTACGGTTCACTCTGTGATGCAGAGGGTAAGATGTACATCGAGCTTGACCTTGCTAAGACATGTGCACAGCAGGCAGGTACAATTGATGGTTATGTAGGTGTTGATGCTGACCAGTTAACAGCTGCTGTAGACGCTACTAACGAGGAAACAACCAAGCAGAACATGGCTGCACTTTTCAAGGTAGCTTGGGCACAGTATGATTCACTCGAACTCGAGACTGAGATTGGTGAGGTTTCATTCAAGATGGATGAAGTTACTGTATCAGTTGAGGAGCGTAAACTCCGTGCAACATGGTCTCCAGAGTTGGCACAGGACGTTTCTGCATTCCACAATATCGACGCTGAGGCTGAGTTGACAGCTATCCTTTCAGAGCAGATTGCTGCTGAGATTGACCGTGAGATTCTTCGTGACCTCCGTAAGGGTGCACCTTGGCAGGCACGTTGGGATGTGAACGGCTGGAGACGTATGGCTGCATTCTCAACAAACTATACACAGAAAGACTGGAATCAGGAGTTGATGACTAAGGTAAATCAGATTTCTGCACAGATTCACAAGTCAACACTTCGTGGTGGTGCTAACTTTATCGTAGTTTCTTCTGAGATTTCTGCACTCTTCGACAACCTTGAGTACTTCCACGTTTCAGACGCAAGTGCTGAGTCTGACCAGTACAATATGGGTATCGAACGTATCGGTGCTTTGAGCGGTCGTTATCAGGTATATCGTGACCCATATGCACCTCACTGGAGTATCATAATCGGTCATAAGGGTAAGTCATTGCTTGACACTGGTTACATTTATGCACCATATATACCAATGAGTTTAACGCCTACAATGTTCAACCCATTCAACTTTGCACCTGTTAAGGGTATCATGACCCGTTATGCTAAGAAGATGGTTAACAACCGTTACTACGGTCACATTCGTGTTGACGGTCTCGTACACTGGCCAATTTCTGAGTTCCGCTAAGCCGAAAGGTTTACAAAATATTAAGAGAGGACTTAAATGTTCCTCTCTTTTTTTTGTCTCTTTTATTTTTTATTTGTATCTTTGCATTCATGAAAAAAATTACTTTAACATCCGAACAAGAAAAAGAAATCTGTAATATATATACATCAACAAATCATGGTGTAAATTATATCGCCGATAAATTTCATATTGGAAAACTTAAAGTTAAAACTATTCTGTTGAATAATTCTATTCCTATGAAGAAAACAGGTAAACAAGGTGATAAAGAACAGGTAAGAAACACTTCTACTGTTTCGATTCATGCTGGTGGAAGAAAGAAAAAAACAACAGAAGAATTTATTTCTGAAGCAATTTCTGTTCATGGAGATAAGGTAGTGTATTATATCAACTCCCTAATAGTCATTTAGCTGGACATGGTTGTTCTTGTTATAGTAAGTTTTGCAAAACTTATAATACTGAATCATGGATAAAAGAGGCTAAGAATATTCATGGGGATAAGTATGACTATTCCAAAGTTAATTATGTTAATGCAAAAACTAAGGTTGATATTATTTGCAAACAACATGGTGTTTTCTCTCAATTGCCAATTTTACATTTAAAAGGACATGGGTGTCCGTTATGTAGGGTTGAAAATAATAAATCAAATGAAGTTGAAAAAAGTAAATTAACTTTATTAAATAGGACGGATGATTTTATTAAACAAGCTAATATTGTTCATGAAGGTAAGTATTCTTATGATAATATTGAATATGTTAATAGAAAAAATTTAGTAAATATTGTTTGCCCTACACATGGTTTATTTACTCAAGACCCACGTAATCATTTACGAGGTAGTGGTTGCCCTAAATGTGCTAAATTAGTTTCAAAAGCAGAAGATGAAATCTATAATTTTTTGGTAGAACATTTAGATGTTAATATTATTAGGCATGATAGAAAAATACTTAACGGAAAAGAATTGGATTTTTATATACCATCTTTAAATATTGCAATAGAATATAATGGTATTAGATGGCATTCGGAATTATGCGGTGTTAATAAGATATATCATCTTGATAAGTTACAGAGATGTAATAATAAAGGGATTAATTTGTTAACAATATTTGAAGATGAGTTTATCAATAATAAAGATTTAGTTTTAAATAAAATATTACATATAGTTAAATGTAATAATGATTTTCCTAAGATTTACGGTAGAAAATGTTATATTAATGAGATTGATAAGAATTTAGCGGAAACATTTTTGAATAATAACCATATACAAGGATTCGTTTCATCTTCAATTTATTTAGGATGTTTCTTTAATGAGAAAATAGTTGGTGTTATGTCTTTTTTAAGAGAGAATAACAATACTTGGAATTTAACCAGATTTGCAAGTGATATTCAATACAATTGTTCTGGTATTGGTGGAAAGTTATTTAAATATTTTATTAACTCATATAACCCAACTTTTATCAAGACGTTTGCGGATAGAAGATGGACATTAATGTCTGACAGCAATTTATATACATTACTTGGATTTAAGTTAGATAAAACATTACCGCCAGATTATAGATATTATATGCCGTCTGTAAGTTCTACACATAGATTACATAAATTCAATTTTAGAAAAAGTAAATTACATAAGAAATATGGTTTATCTTTATCTTTAACAGAAAGTGAAATGACAAAAGAAATTGGTGCATATAAGATATGGGACTGCGGTTTGTTTAGGTATATATGGAAAAAGGAGGTGTGAAAACCTCCTTTAAATTTGCTACCGACAATAATGTCGTGAGCAAACTATAACATACTTATATACAATAATTTATGCTATCATAATTTTTCAAATTATATCAATCATACTTAATTTTGGTCGCCTCATTTATAAGGTTAGCAAACTATAACTTGCTTATTTACAATAATTTAAGTTATAATAATTATAGTTCCCAAATAATATTAAACCGATTAGCTGCTTTTTCGGTTTCTTCTTTCTGTTTCTCCTCTTCTTCAGTTAGCTCACCACGCATCCTTCTATACAATTCTTCTTTAATGCGTTTGTATTCTTCGTAACTAATATACATAACTATTTAAAATCTATAAAACTATCTTTATTGTGAATTGTATCAATAGATAAAATATAATAAGCACAAAACACATTAACATGAATGCTGTAGGAGAAATCATGCACGAAATAAAATCTTTTATCTTTTCCATATCTATTTATGTGAATATTTGATTTGCAAAAGTATATAATTTTTTTATTATATGCAAATTTAAACCGTTAAATAATTAAAATTTACGTACTATTTTAATGTAACCATTTAATTTAAATGGTGTAACAAAGTCCCAGTCTTCTATATAGTTACTATCTACTGGTTTGCCACCATTATGTGTAAACAGTGTTATGTGTTTTATTTGATTTAGTGACGGACATTCTGTTTTTACACTAACAGCACATGCTTTATTGCTTAATCCTATTTTATTGACAATTATCTCGTATTCTTCTCCTTCATGTTCTTGTGTCCACTCTAAAAGACCTTGAGTTATATTATTTTTAAAAGCAATTGTCATGTGATGGCAGAATATTTTAGCATCTTTAATTGCGCAATTTCCAATTACACTTTCTGTAATCTTTAACAATCTATCTTTTGATTTATCGTCAAGCAATAAACCAATATATAATATATTATGTCCAGTTATTTCTGTTATAATATTTTTAATAATACATTCTGTTAGATTTTTCATAATAATTTATCGAATATATCTTTTTCTTCTGGTGTACATATATCGTAGAACTTTTGGTAATTTATTTGTAAAGTGAATTTAGTTATATCTTTAAATTCTTTAAACATCTTACCATAATATTTTTTGAACCAGATGTAACCTTTTTTATCAACTTTATCAAATATAGCCATATCACCACATTTTCTATTGATGATGTAGTCGCCTTCTTTAAATTTAATTTTATCCATTTTGATTAAATGGGTGTGTTTTACCCATTATATAAATATTTATAAGTAATAATTATTATAAACAACGTATACATAATGGCTTTAAATTATTGGGCATATAGAGAAAGCAATCTACTTAATCCTTTTTCTTTCGGTTGTGGTTGTGGTAGCAATCATAACACTGATGATAGGCAGGATAAAGAAATTGGCGACTTAAATGGAAAGTTTGGTCAAGTAGAAACGGCTATTACGGCAACTATTGAATCTGTTAATAACAACACAAATAAGATTGCTGATTTAGGTGAGAAGGTACAACATAATACCAATGATATTGAATCTATAAAAGAAAAAGTAGATGCACTTGCAGGTGAGGGTAAATTGTCTGATACAATTTCTGAATTGTCTAAAAAGGTAGACGGTTTCCCAGATAAGTATTATACAAAAGATGAAAGTGATGGAAAGTACGCACCGCTTGAATCTGTAAAAACTATTAATGACGTTGTAAATGGTATTTACGATGTTATAGATGATATTAATCAGAATGTTTGCACATTTGGTGATTTAAAAGATACTGTTACTAAGAATAGTAAGGGTATTGTTGATTTGTTTTCTAATAAGGCGGATAAGTTGGCTTTAGCAGAAGAAATTGAACGTGCAAAAGGTGCAGAGAAAGTAAATGCAGACGCACTTCAGGAAGAAGTGACAAGAGCAACTACTAAAGAAAATGAACTGAAGGGTAGTATTGATACTCTTTCTGCAACGGTAGACACCAAAGAGAAAGGACTAAGTGATAGAATAGATGCACTTGGCAATGATGTTACATCTCGTTTTGTTGATACTGAAGGTAAAATACAGGCACAGAAAGAAAATCTTGATAATGAAAAATTAGTACGTAAAGAGGAAGATGATAAACTCAAAGCTCTTATTGATACTAATGCTGAGGATTTACGTGGCGTACATACTGAGTTAACACGTTTGGATAACGTAAAAGCTAACAAAACAGATATTGAGGATTCTTTACGTAATCTTAATAGAGGTATAGATGATAAGAATAATGAGTTATCAACTAAAATCAGCGGTAATACAGTAAATATAGATGTTCAAAGACAGCAACTTAACGCATTAAAGGTAGTTGTAGACGGTAAACTTGATAAAAATGAATTTGCTAACTACAGTGGCGCAACGGAAGTAACTTTGAATACTTTAAACCGCAATAAGGCTGATTTAACGGCTTTAACTGAGGCTAATGATACAATAGCAGCATTAAGGAATGATGTCGCTTCTAAAGCCACTAAAGACAATCTTGACAATACAAATGCAAGAGTTGATGCTTTAGAGAACGTATCACCTACATTATTAACCAAGACAGAAGCAGCTAATAAGTATATGCCTTTACTTAGTGGTGCAACTCGTGACGAAGTAACTGCTGTTGATAATAAAGTTGGAGTTTTAAATGATAAACTTGCTGGTAAAGTAGATGAATCACAACTTGATGAGAAACTTAGTCCTCTGACATCTTTATTGAAAGATAAATGGAAGTCTAACATTAAAGCTAAGGAATTAAATGTGGACGACCTCGTTCGTGATATTAATAAACTTGATGGTGATAAGGCTAACAAAGAGGATGTTTATTCTAAACCAGAAGTAGAAGCTAAATTACTTCAATTGAAAAATGATTTAAAACGAGAGTATGATGCTAAACTCATTGAAGCAACTGAGAAGATTACCAAGTTAACGAAAGATATAGGTTATATATCAGAGTTGAAGAATGTTGAAACAGGTATTGCTAACTATGACGATTCTGGTAATGGTATTCTCGATGTACTTCACAAGCGTATGCATGAAGCATTTGCTGATTACGACTTCCAAAATGAATTAGTAAGATTAATTCATAAAATGGACGAAAGAATTAAGACTTTAGAAAATAGATAAATATTTAATATATGGCTAAAAGAAAAATTAATCCGTTAATAGCATACGGCTATCGAGAACAGGACGAATTTAAAGGTTTAAGTATCGGTGGCGGTAATTGTTCTTGTACGGGAAGTAAAGACTACACAGCAGATATAAACAGTATCAAATCTAAGAATACTGAACAAGATAATAAAGAACAAGCATTAGAAAGTAAGAATCAGGAACAGGATGCAGCTATTGCAGCTTTAAGTGCAAGCACTGCTTCTACTATTTCTTTATCTGACGGTGTTGCACCTACTGGCGTGTCTAAACGTTATGTAGTAAAACAGGGAGAAAATGAGATAGGAAATATTGATATACCTGCTAACAATGCAATACAATCAGCTTCTTATAACCCAGCTACAAAGAAAATTACATTCGTTGTTACTGGCGGAAGTAATTTAGAGGTTGATGTACAAGATATTGTCGGTGATGTTGTTCAGAAATCTGTTTATGATGCTAAAGTTCAGGAACTTAATAATGATATTCAATCTTTAAAAGAAGTAGTAGATGACTTAAAAGATACTTTGGATATCGAGGGTAAACCTGAAAAAGATACTTATTAATAACAAAATAAATAATTTATTATAATATTATGGCTTTAAACAAACACATTCAATTATTCAGAAACTTAACACCTTCTAATACAAGGGAGGAAGCTATTGCTAAGTTAGATGAATTTGCAACTAACAAGAGTGTCAAGGACGGTGTTCCTGTTCTTGGACGATATAAAGAAGGTGCAGAGGTAAAAACACTCTTAGCACTTTTCCACACGACAGATGAGAAATCTTCTTATACACTTTTAACAGACGGTTCTGCAGGTTCTGTAACTGATTTAGCACTGAATGAATTGAAAGCTAAATTAGGTGAAGGTTTTTCTGCAACTGATACTGTAGCAAAAGCTATCGCTGCACTCAAAGGTGACACCGCTAATGACACCAAGGATAGCGAGTCTGTATTAGGTGCTAAAAAATATGCTGATAATGCAGTTTCAGAGTTGAAGGGTGCAGCTACTAAGACTGTAAAGGAGTTAGAAGATGAACTTGCAACTTTAAATGGTGACGACTCTACCACTGGTTCTGTTGACAAGAAGATTAAAGATGCAACTACAGGTATGACACTTGCTGAAGTATCTGAAGAGGGTTCTATTATCACATCTGTAGCACAGGCAAATGGTAAGGTATCAGCAGTAAAAACCCCTGTTAAAGATGTTAAACTGAAAGGTTTTGCTAAAGGTACAGAAGAGGGTGCTATATCAGAAGATGATACTATCGCACAGGCTTTGTCTAAAATTGAGAATAATGCTGCTAAAGCAAGTGTTAGTATTAAGGCAGACGATAAGATTCTTGCTAAGGATGAACATAATGCTTTATACGCTTCTGTAACATTCTCAGCTGTAACACCAACAGACAATTCTGTTAAAGAGGAGTACACAATCGTAGGTAAAGGTGGTGTAGACCTTGCAGAGAATAAACATATTAAAATATACAAAGATAGTTCTTTAAAATCTCTTGAACTTGTAGCTGAAAATGATGCGCATAAATCTGGTCAGTTCTTAAAATATGTTTATGTTGATGTTAATGGTGAAGACCAGACTGTATATGTTGATTGTTCAACACTTTTGGCACAATCAGAGTTTAAATCAGGTCTTCAGGTTAGTGAAGCTGGAGAAGTATCTGTTAAATTGGCTACTGATTCAGAAGAATACCTTACTGTAGACGAGAATGGTCTTAAGTTAACAGGTGTAAAGACTGCTATTGAAAACGCTAAGAAAAATCCAGCCGTAACTGTTTCTGCTGATACTAATCAACATGTATCTGTAGTAGAAAGTGCTGGTGCTGATGGCGGTAAAGTATTTACAGTATCTGATAATGTTGCTGGTGATAATGTTAAATTGAAAGGCTTTACAGCTGATACAAAGGGTTTCACTGGTATAACTGAAAATAGCACTGTAACTCAGGCTGTTAAAAACATAGAGGAAGAAATTATTAAGAATGAGGAAGTAGTTGCTGCTTCTTTGAATGATTTAAAAGATACTAAACTTGATAAGATTCTTTTGAATGATACAGAAGTTTCTGTAACTAAAAATTCTGATAAGATTTCAACCGCTAAATTAGTAATTGATGGTAGTACTATTACATTGAAGAACTATGCAACAGCAACTGCTGCAGAACCTGCTGAGGGTGATACTATCAATACTGCTATTGCTAAACTTTACGCAACAATAGACGGTAAGAGTTCTTCTGTAAAGGCTGGAGATGGTATCAAGGTTGCTACTGATGACCCTTCTAAGGTTTCTGTAAAAGCAGCTGATGCAATTACAGAAGAGAATATTGCTAACTTTGGTTTTGCTGCTGATGGTACACTTATATTAAAGAGTATTGACGGAGGTACTTATTAATTTTAATAAATAAATTAAAGAGCTGTGCTTCTTCATAGCACAGCTCTTTTAGTTAAGTAATCTTTATTAAGTATAAGAAATGTTTATATTTTATAGAGATTAAAATAAATAAAACGATTATGGGAAAGATTCTTCATTTAAAATCAAAAGATACAAACACGGCTGCTGGTGGAGTAGTTACACCAAAACTGCCAGATTCTTCAGTACTGGATTATGGAGAGATTGCTGTTAACTATGCTGACGGTTATGAAACTTTATCTATCAAAAATAGCGCTGATAAAGTAGTTTCATTTTCATCTACAGACCATTTAATTAAATATGCTGATTCATTGGTAGGAGATGAAAGTGCATTGGCTAAAAGAGTTAAGGCTTTAGAAGATAAATTAGCAGGTCTTGATGAAGCTCTTAAGAAAATAGTTGGAAAGGGTGATTAATGCAAAAATTAGCGAAAATTTTCACTTGGATAGTAAATAACGTAGAGAAAGATAAGTTAATACATAAAGAAGTAGGTTCTTTAGTGTTTTTTTTAGCTTGTATTGCGTTATTAGTATTAGGAGTGGGTGTTTATACATCTTTAGCAATATCAACGCTTATAACAGCTCTTTTTGCATTTGGTAAAGAGTATTGGTTTGACCCAAGATACTTTAAAGGAAATATACCAGATAAAAAGGATGCGTTATGGACTATGTATGGTGCTATAGAGATGATTATTATAGTCTTATTTGTGAAAATGATTTTTATTTAAATAAAAAAATAACAGCATATATTTTTTTATATGCTGTTATTTTTTATGGTACTGCTGTCAAATAATTTCTAAGTGGAAATTCACCATCAGTACATTTAATGACGGCTAAATTTGATTGAGTCCACCAGTTGTTAGTTTTTTTAATCTTTTTCCATTCTTCTTTAGTACCATTGTAAACAACATCAGTTAATTTTGGATGTGCATAAAACATACCTTGTCCTAAAAATTCCTTAACTGAGTGTGGTATCACTATTCTTTCTAACTTATGACAAGCATGAACAATACCCTGACCTAATGTCTCAACGCCTTCTGGAATAATAAGTTCCGTTATATTATTACACCCACCAAATGCATATTGTCCAATATATTTTACTGTATTTGGAATTGTAGTATTTGTTAATGATACACAATTATTAAATATATTGTTTTCCAATCTTGTTATACCGTTAGGAATAATGATACTTTGTAATTTAGTACACGATTCAAATGCATTATTACCAATATAATTTACCGATTCAGGTATTGTAATTGATGTTAAAGATTGATTTCTATTAAAAGTATTAGGTTCAATACGTGTTACTTGACTTGGTATGTTGCATGATTGAAGTTTTACACAACCGCTAAAGCATGAAGCACCTATTACTTTCACACTTTCTGGTAATATAATGCTGGTTAGAGAACTACATTCTTGGAAGCAACTACTTCCGATAGATGTTACATTATCAGGAATGTTGATACTTTCAAGTAAAGTATCATTCATAAAGTTATTTATTCCAATAGTTACTAATGTAGACGGTAGAGTAACCGCTGTTAATGATTTATCATTAAAAAATGTATTATTTTCAAGTTTGGTTACACCTTCTGGTATTGTTATATTTTTCAAATTAGTACATTCTCTAAATGCTGAATCACCAATTGTTTGAACGCTATCAGGTAAGGTTATAGCAGATAATGCAGTACATCCGTAAAAGGATGAATTACCAATAGTTGTTAAATTTGACGATAGATGCACATCACTTAAGTTAGTACAGTTGCTGAAAGCAGCTCCGCCCATTGTTATTACTGTATCAGGTACTGTAATTGAAGTAAGACTGGTACAATTCTGAAACATAATATATGATATCAGAGTAATACCGTTTGGTAGGTTTATTTCTCTAAGTTTTGTACAGTATTTAAAAGTACCATCTATTAAATTTATTACAGCATGTTCTGGAAATGTTACTCTTTCTAAATTAAGACAATAAGCGAACGCACCATTTCCTAATGTTGTTATTGTTTCTGGGAAATTTACTTCCGTCATCGCTTGATTATATGCGAAAGCTTCTTTACCAATGTAATTTAAATTTTCTGGTAGAGTTACGTTACCAAGTTTTCTACAGTTACTAAAAGCACTATCACCAATTCTTGTTACCATTGAAGGAAATTCGAAATCGGTGAATGTTCTATTATTTGCAAAAGTGTAACTACCTATTTCTTTAATATTTGTAGGTAAGATAATTCTTGGAAGTTTACGGCAATTATTAAATGCGCCACTGCCAATATATTCAAGACTCTGAGGTAAGTTTATTTGTTCTAAGTTATTACAGCTATTAAAAGCTTCATTACCAATTTGTTTAACACCCTCTGAAATAGTAACAGAAGTAAGAGAGTTGTTATTATAAAATGCTCTTTCTCCAATACTTTTAACACTTGACGGAACATTTATACTTGTAAATTTAGCATTGGAAAATGCATAATTGCCTATTTTTGTAATATCATCTGAAATATTAAAGTTTGTAAAATATTCATTGCCAGTATCTCTTTCGGTGATTAATTTCTCTAAGTCTATATGATATAGAGTAAAATTTTCACCGCAACGTCCACCAAGCCCATTAATAATCGTTTTAAGATTATGTTTAATGAGCTTTAGTTCTATTAATCTTTCAGCTATTGACATGATAACATTTATATATATTTATTATTTAAATCATCAACAATTTTGAAATGTAATGAATCGTGATGAATAATTGTTTGCATACCGTAATTAACTTTGATATCAACATAATAATTTTGAGGAATCAACATATTAGTATTTACTAATACATAATTTTCGGTATTTGTTTTATTTACATTTTCAAATGGTATTATATCAAGTTCTCTTTCACCGTCTTTAGTATATAAGCGCCATTGCATTCCGTCAATTAATGCTGCATCAGCTTTCTTATAATCAACTTTAGCTACGATTACTAATTTTCTTACATCACCTCTTTTAATTTTCTCGTTAGCTTTTATACCACTAAGAGAAGGTGTAAAATTTTGTGATTCTGTTATACTGGAACCAATATTAAAGAATGAACGTGGGTTTTTTGTAGTAAAATCAAGTTCAACAGCATCAAACTCAGTTCCTTTATATACGATATTTTTCCATGTATCATAAAACATGGTATCTGCTTCGTATTTTGCTTTTGGTAAATTAAGTTCAATATAATAAACTCCATTACTATATTGTTTACTTTCTATATTTTCACATAGTTTATCATTCTTATCTGTTATTACTTCCTCATTTCCGTTTTTTATTGTTACGGTTGGGTTTTTATCCAAATTAGTTAATGTACCGCCCATAGAACAATAAAGATATAATTTATTATCCTTATTTAGAACAAAATTAGACCTATCGTCAGAAATATAATCATTATATACTGTTTCTATAAATGGCTCGAAGAATGTATTAGTTTTGTCAGTTAAAAATCCTACATATTCTTCAGTAGTAGATTTTGCAAAACCAGTATTTTCTCCTGTTCTTTCAAGTTGTGGGGAAAATGCTATACCGATGCCGTTATTATCTATTTCACCGTCTATCATTTGATTTATTATTTTTGTAATATCGAGTGAAATATTTTCATTTCCAATATCAAAGTGTTGTCTTCCGATTATGATACTACTACCAGCTATCGTTCCATATTTATCATATTCTTTTGAAAGTGTTTCGTTGCTATATACACCCTCTTCATCCCATTTAACACCATTTCTCGCTTGATACCAATTACAACCATCTGTTGATATTAATCTATCAGGGTCAGTTTGTTTTCCGCTATAGAAATCAATATTAAATGAACTTGTTGAATAATCAAATCCTTTACCTCTATCCCATCTTTTTGGAATTAAGAAAAATATAACATCAAAAGATGTCGCACGATGTCTATTACAGTCATGAATAGTACTTGTTTCTTTGTTATGAAGTTGTGTAAAATCAATAGACCCTGCATTAGTAATACGCAAGGTATGTTTCATTTTACTTTTATCTGGCATAATACCATCTTTAATAAGATGAGAAATTTTATCAATTTCGAAGTAACATAAAATACGTGTTGTACTTAATCCGTAGCATAATTCTGCAATAGGATTAAGACCAGTGTTGAAATTTTTACCTTTAATTATGGTATTGAATTTTGATAAATATGTACGTTCTAACATTGTTTTTAAGCGTTTAATATATAAATAGTTTATGAAATACGAATATCTTGAGAGATGATTTCGTTGATAGAGTAATCTTTTAGTTTATTTATAGCACCTGCCCAGTCACCGCACTGTTCCATACCAGCCCAAGGATGAACATGACGTAAAATAGATTCACGCATAATTTCTAACAACTCCATTAGTTTATCACCTTTAACTGCTGGGTGTAATGCAGACATAAGATTTGAAAGATTCTTATCTTCTATTAATTTCTCATTATCATGGATATATATGCTTGCATCATTATCTTTGTTACTTACCAAATTAATTTTATCAGCAACTACATTGACGATACTATTAGCATGTTGAGGTGTACCTGTTTTGGTATCATATCCACTAACAAGGTTCTTTTTATATTTTAATTGTATATATGTTGGGTCAACTGAGTTAAATATAATATTACCAAACTTAGAAGGGTCATCATCATTAACTGGTTTTTGTCTTATACCTGCACGCAAATCAACTTCACTTGTTTCTGTATCTTTATCAAATTTTAATACTATATCTTCTTGTCCACGTCCTACTACGGCAACATCATTAGGTTCAGGGAAAGAACCTTTAGTATAATTATCATTAGTTATTTTCTTTAAGGGTTTACTTACGTTCTCTTGAGTTAAACTTAATGCTTTAGCCTTAGTATTGCTTAATTCAAAATCTTGTGGTTGAGAGATAATTGGACCAATATAATATCTCTGGCTACCAGTATTACCTATTTCAGTAAGGAAAATTAATACATATTCTCCTACCTTTGGAACTGACTGAAAAACTTTTGGAAGTAAAGGAAATGCCCATGGAACAATACCAAGCGTATTATCAGAAGTTGTTCGTGCTTTTACACGTAAACCATCAGAACCATTAGGAGTGGTTCTGTCTTCAACTTCCTCAACTTTACCTAAAAGAAACATTGTTGTATTCATTCTATAAATTCGTTTCGTCCTTTATTTAATTCTTCAGTTAATTTGATATATTCTTCGTCCAGTTCAGATAATTCATTAATTAAATTAATCACTTTTGTTTTTTTAATTTCATATTCGTTTTCCAGTGATTTAATTTTCAATTTTATTTCTTCGTTTGATATTTTCATAACTATTTGTTTTTTAAGATATTAATCCATACCCAGGACTTGCATTGGTATTTACACCTTCCACTACTACAGGACCACCAGCATTAGCACCAGTACCTGTGAAACTAACTCCGCCTGGCACACTTGATGTTTGTATTTTTGCATCTTCATGGAAAGTTCTAACTATTTCTTTCCATCGTGCATATTCAACACCTATCGTTAAATTTGGGCTACCGTCTGGCATATCACCAATTGGTATACCCATTTTATTTAAGTCTTCGACAACATTCGCTGTTGAGTTTATCACAGATAGACCTTTTCTTTTTGCAATAGCGCATACTATTAGAATATTTGATATTTCAGGTGCAGGTTTTCTAATTCTTTCAAAGAAACCTTTTATAGTGTTACATATTTGTTCTATAGTCATATTTCCTTATTTAACAATTGTTAGTTGTAGGTTGGTCATTTATAGTTTCACTCTTATCAATATCTGCATAATCAACGTTTCCAGTAGAAGTATTTTCAAATTGGTTTTTAAACCAAGGCAGATTAAGACTAAAACTACATTCTTTCATTATTTGCAGCATTAAATCTCTATAATAACCAAGAGTTTCTTGCAATAACATATCCCCCATTAATTTAACGATAGGAGATAGTTTATCTAATAACAATCTCAATAATTCTTGTAATATAGCGTCTTTTACTTCTTTAACAATAGCAACTATTAACGAGCGCATTGATTTGATTATATCTTGAAAAGATATTAATCCTATATCACTTCCCATTATCTTCTTATTCACCATAATCACCATTAATACTTTTGGTGTTAATAGTGCATTCACAAGACTTGTTATTAAGTTTTCAATTAAATTGTTAACGAAATTAAATTCAAGTTTTGGTCTATTTACAGGTTGTGCTGGTTCTGATATAGTTACTGATGCTTTAGTTATAATACGTTTAAGTAATTCTCTTTGTTCGTGAAGTGTTGCATTATTATCGAACTTATCAATAAGTTCTTTTACTTCAGTAAAGTCTCCATACTTTATTTGATTATCTCTAAATGATGCATGATTATGATACGCTTCTTCTGAACGTCGTAACATAGCATCGTATGTATTATTAGAAAAAGAGAAATAACAATCCTTTAATTCTGTATCGTCAGATTCTATTATTTCTTTAACTACCTGAGTAATTTTTTCAAGTTCTATTTTTTTCTCAAAAGATAATTTAACGGACCCACCGAATTTAGCACCTAACGTACTTTCTAAAAGATTTGTTATTATATTTTTTGCATCAAAAAGTTTCATTCCCATAACCCAATCGTAGTTAAACTCATAGATTGTTAAACCTTTATAAACTTCCTGTAAGTAAGGAAGAATATCTTGGGTAGGATTAGTAGTATTTATAACTTGATATGCACCTGTAGACTTGTTTATACTTATACCTATCTTTTGAGGATTTCTTTCTAAACAATATTCTACAGTACTATTCTTTTCGACAGAATCACTCTTAATAGTTTTAATGAAAAGTTTACCGTCTGAAAGATTAGGAAGAATTGTATTTTTCTTATCTCCGTTTACAGGTGACGGACTTATGAAGAAATAAATATTATATTTATTATCTTTATCTAATTTGTAATATTTGTTATGAAACGCTTTAATATTGATTTTCTTTACAAGTGTTTCATCTTTATTATTTTCCACTGAAAATATTTCGACAGTAGTTGGATATGGATTACCATTGGTAACTTCTATCCAATTATAAGCAACTACTGGAGTACTTGTTCGTAATCCGTTAGTTATTTTTTCATATTTAACAGCTGAAGTTATCTTTGTTATTTCTGTAACTTCTTTTCTGATTTTTTCAAATTTTCCAGGGTGAATAGAATATTTACCGTCTTTATCTGGTTCACCTTTATCATTGAATAAAATACGTTGGAATCTCCAAATTGGTTCTCCTTTTTCAGGAACATGTAAAAGAGGACGTGGAAGTATAGTTAATCGTATTTGATTATCTACAATACCATTGATTTGTCCAACACTTGAAGATTGGTCAAAGAACTGTAAATTACATATTGGTTTTTCCTGTGCGTAGTTTCTACTGTCTGTTAATTTTTTCTTTCCTGAGAAAGCGTCTATTCCTAAATTCTGATAAAAATATCTCTTTGGATTAACATACCAATTAGCACTTGTCCAATCATCTGATACTGGTACTATTTCACTTCTTGAAATATATTTCGTTGCTATTTTCTGACTTTCTTCTGGATTTGTACTTGTGATATTGTTAACATCAGATGTATGCTTTACAGATTCCTCTGCGGTAACACATAAACTTATAATGCTTCCATATTTCCCATCTTTCTTTTGAACGAAAGTATTACCAGGCATGATACATGTAGTTTGTCCAGTAACCGATAAAGGCTCTGGGTAATCTATAACAATGTCTTGGAATAAAGATGTAACACCACTATTAATATTATTCTTAGTATCTCTATAACCTATTTTAATAGGGTCTATAGTATTATTTAATCTAAGATTTTCTTTATATCTACTTTTAAACCAAGTATCAAGATTCTCATTATTAACAATTGAAGGACTTGGGAATTTGGCTTTATGTATGACAAACCATAAGAACGCATCAAAATCGTTAGCTCTTGCTAATTGATAAGCATTAGTAGTTGCTTCTGGGTTGATACCAAAATATAGATTTTTACCATCACCGAATGGAGATTTAGAGAGTTTACCTATTAGGTCAATAGACTCTACACCTATATCTATACCTCTTCTATTCGTTTCTGTTGCGTTTTCTCCTCTTGGGTTATACTTTCTAAGGTTCTCAGGTATTCGAGGGTCATACGAGCAGGAAATCATGCCTTTAAGGTTAGTTAGTAATAATGTTTTAACTCCAACTTCCAACGCAGGCATTAAGTAGGTAAGGTATTTGGTTAAGAAGTCAATCATGTCTTCTTTTGAAACACCTACTAAAGTTAACAATTCGATTAATAATTGTATGGCATTATCATTTTTTACACTTAATTCAGTTTTACCATTTGAGCTATTAGCGTTCATAGAAATACCAAGGCTATCGGTGGTTTTTTTGATTGTACCAACGACTCCTTTAGCAGTAGCAATAGATGTCTTTACCTTATCGCTTAATTTCTTTTTCTTATAACTTAAATTGGTATTATTAAGTGCTTCTACCATATATTATTTTTTTAATTCAATAGTTTTAGTTTTCTCTTTTTTACTATATTCTTCGTCTATTGTTTTACGGATTGCTTTTATATCGAAACTTCCCATTACACTTGCATTTTCATCACTAAGTGCACCCTTAACATCACCATTGTGTTGATATATATCAGTAAGAAGTTTTGCAATATCTAATTTTTTTGCGATTGCTTTATCTTTGATACCCATAAAATCATTCATTGCCTTCGCATATTTACCTTTAGCATCCATTACCTCGTTTTGAAGTTGTGTTGCATTTGCGAGTTTGTTTATCTCGTTTTGTGCCTGTGTAATTTGTTCGTCAGCTAAACGATATGTTTCTTGCAATAAATCTTTAATATTCTGTACGTTATTGATTTCAATCTTTAGTCTTCCCATAAAATATTGTTTACATATAAATAGTATCAATCATCTTTTTCTTGGTATCGTAATATATTGCTTTATAACGTTTCATTCCATCTCTAATTTCCTTTGTACCAAGGTTAGTAGTTTCCTTTAAAAATAGAAGTATAGAACTCTTATTAAACTTATCACTACCCATTTGTATAAACAAATCTTCCCAATTAGTCATTAGATTAATAAGTGCTTTTCCTACTTTAGTTTCATTCTCATTCAATCTTAACTTTTCTTTATCATCAATAATTCGTCCAATTTTGAGTACAGTATCACCCATTAATTCATTTAGATATGTTAATTTGGAATTTCCGTCTTGATAAGAATGCTTTAAACTATCTGTTAGGTCAGCATTAAAATAATCATAGTGGTCAACTCTTTTTTGATTCTTGATATCCTGATTAATTCTACCCATTAAGTAGTTTTTACAAATTGTTCCGCAATATGAATAAGCTTTTTTATTTTGTTCAGGTTTAAAGTTATATATCTTTGTCATCAAGAAAGATATAGTATCATTAAAGGTATCACTAAATTCTTCATCAGCAGGATATAAGTTATATCTTCTAATAATAGATTCTATCATTTTGGTAAATGCTGGTAAAAGAATTGTATTAAAGATTTGATTTTTTTCTTTGTTACTATTTGAGTTAATATAATTAACCACCGCTTCTTCCTGTTCTTCGTAAAAATATCCTTTTCTCTTAGCGGATGGTTTTCTTCCCCTTTTTGCCATCTTATTAGTTGTAGGAAATGTCTTATTATATATTTTTTGAGAGCATATTTTTGTACATTTTTGCACACTTCCTAACACATTTCTTATTGAAATCTCCGTGTAGCTCTTTAACCATAAATGGCATTATTTTCTCAATAACGCCATTTATTTTTATATATTATAGAAAATTAGTCTTCAGTTGCTTCTTCTACGTTATCTTCTGTTTCAGTTTGGTTATCAAAGGTTTTATTTCTATCTTCTTTGAAGAAATACTCTTTCTTAGCTAACTTAAACCAAAACTCTTGTTCCTCCTTAGACATATTCTCACGATAGTTCTCAGTTAAACTATCTTTTCTTCCCATATAATGATTATATCCCACCTTTGGTACTACAAAAATCTTCTGGTCTTTATTTGTAGCACGAAGCATGTACTCATACCAGAATGTTAACTTAATTGATGACTTCAAACCACCCACTTCATTCCAATCGTCAGTATTAAACACTGAACCTGTCATGTAGAAATCAAAGAAATTCTGCAAGCAATCATTGTCAATAAAACCGATATTATTTGAGAAAGCCGATGCCCAAGGTGCTTCATTACCACAACCACTAAACTTCTTAGTATTAAAGTCAACAATATCAGTTAATGGAATAAATACACTTACATCTGGCATAGATTCGATATACTTCTCTACATTGTTAAACCAGATTGGAGTATATTCGTCATCATATTCAAGAATTGAAAAATATTTTGAATTTTTAATACCATTGTTCACAAGTGAAGCAAAATCACTTTTCTCATTCGCAATAATCTTAATATCTGACCAATCTTTTAAATACTTCTTAATCTTATTCTCAAGACCTTTTTTACATGAAACACGTACTTCAATATTCTCTTGTACTGAATTAATTGCATTAGTAAGCAATTTACCTACTTCATCGTTAAACTCATGTACAGGGATTACAACAACTAAATTCTCCATATTTTTATTCATTCTTATCCTTATTTTCTTTACTATTAAGTTGAATTAACAATTCTCCCATTTCCTTCTTTCTATTCTCGATAACGCCCTTTGTATATTCTACAAACTCTTTCTTAGTTGTTTCATACTTGTAATTTTCTCCAACTTTAGACGCTTCTTTGTAAATTACCTCTGGTACCTTATCAGTAGTCCATGAACGTACTACACTTGCAATCTGCTTATGCACATTGTTGAAATCATCAAACCATACGCAACAGTTCTTGAACTCACCATTTTCGTCTGTCATCCATTCCAACTTATTATCTGGAATTTTTGCAATAACGATAGCACCACTTTGCATCGCCTCAATAGCTGAATAACCAAAGCTGGTAGAATCATCAACCCAGATAGTAATTGCTGCCTCTCTGAGCGATTCTGCGAAGCGTTCACGGCTAAATCCTCTTAGGTCTCTAAAAGAAACCCATTTAAATGCAGGATACTTCCAATAGAATGGTTTTACAATCTTATTAATATCTTCTTGATTACGTGAAACGATATTAACAATCATCTTCTTAGGTTCATCCGTAGTACCAAATATATTCTCAATATATGGTTTAATAGTTGTAGTTTTTACATAAGGGAATACGCTTTTAATCAAACCAGCATTTTCATTTGTATTTACTACGCACTCCATAATACCGAAATCACCCCATTGTCCACCGAACGGCATCTGTTCGACCATGTAATCGTAATTCTGCAAAATGGCGATACGCTTACAAGGTAATTTCTTGGTTTGATTCATAACCTGTGCGAAAATTTCTGGAATGAAAAGAATATCACTTGGTGCTACTTCAATATCATCTTTAGAGATGTTATAATGAGGTAATTCCGTATACTCTACTGGCATCCATTCTCCAACACCAACAAACTCTTCCTCTTGATGCAACATAGAAACGTTATAACCGTTTTTATGAAGAATCATAGCCAAGTTATATACATAAGATAAACTTCCGCTTGGATTACCCTTTGTATCAATTACAAAGAAAAATATTTTATTCTCATTCTTATTAATTCTTTCAATTTCAGAATTAATTTTTTCAATTGCCTTTGTCTGTTTTTCGTTCATAACTTTTATTTTATATATGCTACTAATTTTATGTAGATATTATGCTTTTGATGTAATTGTTTTTAAGAAATGTTCATCATTGAACATTTCTTCCAATGAATTATATGAAATTCTGTTTTCATCAATATCTTTTTCGGTTAGACCATTACTTTTGATTAAAACACATTTCTTATCACTTGGACATTTTGTACTATATTCTTTATTTGAAGTAACTATAACATCCGCAATATTATAAACTTCTTTAATATCAGATGGGAAAATGACCATTCTTACTCTTGCGCCAATTTTACTAAGGAAGAAATAAGTTGATTGAATGGTTAAAGCATCCTCATTCATACTATAATAAATTACATTAATTTCTTCGTCTTCGAAATTAGTTAGATTATACATCCAGTTATTTATTTTAGTTGGCAAATTTCTTTCTATTGGATTTGCACAGCCGAATATTTCATAAGGATAGTCTTCATAAATGAATTGTAGAAATTCTTGTTTACTGTCAAAGTGAATGTACTTTTCAATTACGTTTTCCTTAACTTCGTCAATATTTTCATCATCTAACGAATTATCAAAGTTACGCTTATAGTATTTAATCAACTGCTTGTTAATATTTCTCACTACGTGATTTAATTCTATTGCTATAGTTTTCATATTAAAAATATAGAATTTATTTTATTTAAATCAATTATTGTTTTCCTGTTTTTTCAAACAATCATTACATATTACTTGTCCATTATCAAATATTTTAGCTTCATTACCATCCATTTGGCAAACCTTACCACATACAGAACACTTTACAACACGTAAAATTGCACGAAGATTTTTAGATGTTTCTTTAGCTTCATTATTTTGATATTGTTTTTCTCTTTCTTCTGAATAATATTTTTCACTTAAATTAAGTGCCTTACGCATGTATTCCTCCCATTCAAAAGTTAAGATAATTTCTGTATCAACTTCTTTAACGTCTACTAATTTTGGATTTAAGAAACTATAGTTTGTAAAATCATACTCTTCATCAACTTTAAGGCATACAAATGAAAGAGTCATCATAGAACTTGCAATTTCATTTCTTGATACAGCATATTCGTTGTCTAATGGTAAATCTTTAAGTTTCTTTAATTCATTAATAAACGGCATTGAATTACCATCATATACATTTGGTATAGTACTAAAGTGTAAAGAAGTCTTTTTAATATTCTTGCTATCGTCAATATTAACGTCTACCGATGAAATATACTTTTCAATTTTAAAACGAGTAATATATTCTGTTTGAATTTCCATGGTGAATTTTTCGTTATCATATTCATCCAATCTATTCAATTCATCTGCAATACCTGCGGTTAACTTCTTGTTTAATATATTAAATTTATATTTTCCATTAATAATCTTGGGTTTATTTTTCTTAACCGCTGTACCATCTAAATTGACTTTATAATCATTTGCTTTTTCATCAATTTTATACATTGAATATCTTAGCATCTCAACGTCTTGAGTGATTTTCTCTTTTAACAAATCATCAGCCAACTTATTTTTAGAGATTGTTTGAGTGATACTTATACTACTATCATTTGTATTTTCTATATTCATCATTTTCTCACCAGCTTTCATTGAGAAAAAAATATTCCTAAACCAATTACCTAACGCTTTAAACATAATATTCATTTATAATTTTGTTATTGATTATTTCTTTTACTTTGCTTAATAAATTCTGAAACTGTATGAGTTTGCTATATTCTTTACTATTTTCTTCACTCATATTTTTGAAATCAAATCCAGTATGCATCATAGCATACTCAGTTAAGTTATTTGACATTTCTACAACACTTTCATTAATAATTGTTTTCAACTCAAATAACTTATTGAGCGGTAACTTTTCTATTTTCTCTACGTTTATTTCCATTGAGTATGAACTTTTATTTTATTATGATTGGAAATTTATCTTCATATTTCTGTATGATGTACTCTTTGTTATCATCCCATTCTGGCTTTGTTTCGTCATTAGAATTATGACATAAACGTATATTAGTTGTTACTCCTACTTTTGTTTCATTGGTCAAATAATTGGCAAGACAAAAATCATTATCATACAATACACACCCTTTAATATTTTCATCAAAATATTCTTTGATTCTTGATTTATCTACAGCCATAAAAACACCATCAACGACACATACTTCCTGTAAATCTTTCTTAAGTAATTTAGAATAGGCTGCAATCCACTCTTTACCTTCGCTTCGATATAAAATTTGTCCATAACGTTCTGGATAATTCCACCATACACATTCTTCATCGAATTGACCAGAACCAGCTACTCCTATAATTCCGTAATCTTTATGTTCATTGAATAATCTTAGAATTTCTTTTCCCCATCCTTTCTTTAACATTTCAATGTCATCATGCATGAATACGATTATATTTCCATTGATATGCTCGCTATCTAATATATCGTTATACAAGACACTTAAACTCTCTCCTACGGGGTTTTCTATCCAAAAAACAAATATATCACATTCGCTTGTTTCTTTTAGGTTTTCAACAAAGTCATACTTTTCACTGATTGGCAACCTTGACGGAATGACAACATTTATTTTATCATACATCTCTTTTTTATAAAAGATAAACTTATTTCTCTATTAGTCAATAAAAAAACGTGATAGGAAAACCTACCACGTTAATTTTATTCTATTTATTTTTCTTATCTGTTGAACCGAATCCATTTTCACCTCTTTCGCTATCAGAAAGTTTATCAACTTCGTTGAATCTAACTTTATCAAAATTAAGAATAACAATCTGTCCAACGGCTTTTGATAAATCTCTGTAAGGAGCAAACTCAAGATTCTTAATACGTTCTTTCATCTTCTCTTCAGCATTTTTCTTTTCTACCAAAGCCTTTTCTAATGTTGAATATGACATTGTTTCAAAGAAAGCTTCGTAACCAGCATGTCTAATTCTATCCTCAGAAGATGTTCTGTCTTTAAAGCAAAGCATTATTTCGCCTCTATAAATCATGATATCAGCGATACCTACACTATTAGCAAGATAACAATTTGTTTTACGATTTGAACTACGTGGGAAAAGAAAACCGCCAACTCTGTTTAAAGCCTCCATCTTGAGACCTGTATGATATATGTAAAAATCATTTTCCTCGTCCCATTCGTAAGAAACTGCATATAAATCCATACCTACATCACCATCGTGTGCATATTCTGGTGTAACAGCGTTGGGATGAATCTTTGTAAACTTTACTTCCATTTCACCATTATGAACTTGACCACTTGATGTATTCTTCAAAAAATTCTGTACTTCTTTAAACGCTTCCTGACTACTTTTTGTTTTCTCCATTTTTATTTTTTTTACTTTCTCTTGAAATTAGATATGTTTTACTATTAGCTATTCTGACAACCTCCGTTAGAATTGATGAAAATAAATAACTTTGAGTATCATTACAATCTTTATCAATGATTGTCATTGCTTCTATTTCTTCAGGGGTCAATTGAATATTACATTCAGACATTAACGCTACACTATGTAAACCTGTCTTAATTGAAGGATTATCTTCTCTATATTTGTAAACAAATCCCCTATTCTCAATTTCCCATTTGTTATTATTGGGAACCATTCTTACAGCTTTAGAAACATGTTGAAGTAAACATACCTTGATGAGTTTATTCTTTTCAACTTTAAAATTCTTAAATGTTTCATTTTCTTCCAAAGCAATTGGTGTAAGCATGTATAATACGGTCTTAAGCAATGACCCCTCGTATGCTAAATCTTCAAAAGAATTATTGGAATATGATGCATTTTTCAACAATTCTCCATACTTCTCTTGAAGTGTATGAATGTTAACACCCAATTCTTCTAATTTAGAAAAAAATAATTTTAAATTCTTACTTCTACTTTCTTCTGTAATCATTGACTTGAACTTTAAAAGTTAAACATGCTGCAAAGATACAGAATTTTTCACTGACTTCCAAATTTTTCTCAAAAAATTTTTCTATAATATATTATATAATATTTTTTATAATATATTTTTTTAATATTTAATTAATATATTTATATTATATATTTATTTTATATATATAATATTATTATAGGCCTATATATATTAATTATATATTATTAACAGAACATACAGGTTTAGACTGTACCCGAACGAGGAACAAGCCGAGTTGCTGGCAAAGCACTTCGGATGTACTCGCTATGTGTACAATTTCTTTCTCGACCAACGCATAGAACAGTATAGGATAACTGGTAAGAGTGACGATTACTATTCACAAGCAAAATTTCTTACTGAAATGAAGAAACAGGAAGAAACTGTATGGCTGAATGAAGTAAACTCTCAGACCTTGCAGTTTGCTCTTCGTTCTCTTGATACAGCCTATAAAAATTTCTTTCAGAAACTTACTAAGTTTCCAAAGTTTAAATCTAAACATTCCAAGAATAGTTTTACAGTACCACAAAATGCATCTATCGCAGATGGCAGACTTTTTATACGTAAATTCAAAGAAGGTATTAAATGTCGTGTACATCGTGAGATAAAAGGTAAAGTAGGTAAAGTAACTATTACAAAAACACCAAGTGGAAAGTATTTCGTTTCCGTCTTCACGGAAGAAGAATACATTACACCAATTGTTAAATCTGGAAAGTCTGTTGGTGTTGATTTGGGATTGAAGGACTTGCTTGTTACTTCTGAAGGAGAAACTTTTAAGAATAACCGATATACAAGAAGATATGAGTGTAAACTTGCTAAAGCACAACAGCATCTTTCTCGTAAGATAAAAGGCAGTAGAGGGTTTGAAAACCAAAGACTCAAAGTTGCCAGACTTTACGAGAAGATTGCCAATAGTCGTGCCGACTATCTGCATAAGTGCTCTATCTCTCTTGTTAGAAGATATGATACAATTTACATCGAAGATTTGAACGTTAAGGGTATGGTAAAAAATCGTCGCCTTTCCAAGTCCATTACTGATGCAAGCTGGGGTAAATTTGCTTCCATACTTACATACAAAGCTGAATGGAACAACAAAAAGGTCGTGAAGGTAGACCGATACTTCCCATCCTCACAGACTTGTAATGTCTGCGGTTATGTCAATAAAGATATTAAAGATTTATCTATTCGTGAGTGGGAGTGTCCTCATTGTCATACTCATCACGACCGTGATATTAATGCTGCTATCAATATCCTTCATTTCGGTTTAAACAATAATAATAATAATAACATATCGGCTGGGACGGTCGATTACACGGGTGGAGAGGAAGTAAGAACTGACCAATCGGAAAGTCATTCCTCTATGAAGCCCGAAGCACATAATTTTTTAAAAAAATACATGTAGTTCATGAAAAAATCTATCAAGTTAACAGAAGAAGAGTTACATCAACTCATAGAAAATACAGTTTATGACATTCTCAACGAAGGAGAAAAATGGGATAAATTTAAGAAAAATGCCAAGAAAGTAGGTAAAGAAACTGGAAAATTAGCACTTCAAACCGCAGTTGGTGGAACTATTTTAGGAGGTGCTCTTTTAGGTAGAGATTATTTGAATCAAAATAATAATCATTCCAATAGAGATAATAGTTCAATTGTTGATAGACATGAACGTCAAGCAAATAAAGAAATAGATAAGAAAACCAAGCAGTTAGGACGTGATTTAACCAAGAGAGAAATTGATGATATATATAACTCTTATCATTCAATGGACGAGGCTATTATTAAGCAAATTTCAAATATAATTAAAGAGAATTTAAAGAAAAATTTACGATAATAAAAAAAAGAGAGATTACAAGTCTCTCTTTTTGTTTTTCATTATTTCTTTATAGAAATTCACTCTATCTTTGCAGACTTTATCCATAGAATATTTATCAACCACAAGTGAATGAATATTATCTTTCAACTTTTCAATCATTTCAGGATTATTAGCTAATTTATTAATATATTTAGCCCAATCTTTATGGTCTTTTCTTGGGTCTACTAATAAAGCTGTACCATCCTCATTTACAGCGCCACCAAAACCTATCATTGAAGTTAAATTAATCGTATATGGTCCTAAATTTTCAGCGATTAATGCTGTCTTTGTAAAACCACATTCTATCTCTTTCAATTCGGACTTCATTTTATTAAATTCAGTATCTTTCAACGGAGCTAATAAAACGTCAATGTTCTGATAATGAGTAGCGTAAGAGTTAATATTTCTTGTCCACATACGTCTATATGGTTCATCAACGAATGGGTCATCAACTCCTGGTACAAATTTCATTAAAAAGTTTTTATGTTCTTGAGAACAATACTTATAATCATCGGTTATAATTCTCTCATACTCAAACCACATTGATTCTTGTGGGAGAATTTTCCTTCTATACACTTGACCTGTTTTTTCGTCATAAATAGTCCTTGTTCCATTAGTATCAAAACCGCAAAGAACTAATTGAACATTATTGTCAGGTCTTGCACACTCAGCAATACCTTTTAGACGTTGAATATCATGAAGATGAGAAGAACCACATACAATACCAAAACGAATTTTATCACTTTCATTCTTTTGACATGAATATTGCTTTTCATCTGGATTTATTGCATTAGGAAATACCGAAACATTTTTATTATATTTATTCAATGTCTTAGCATAAATATCCGTTGTTGTTGTTACATAATCAGCCTTTCTGATATGATTAATTATCTTCTCATGCCACTTTTCCTTTCGGGCAGTAATAACCAAAGGATGAAAATCGCTTAAGTGAAAATAATCATCTATATCTAAAACAACAGGAATAGATAATTCTTTAAGCATATTCATTAAAAGCATATCATTATCAAGCTGTTTATGAATATGTACAAGGTCATATTGTGCAAAGAAATTTTTAGTATTTTCAGTAGGAATTTGGTCGATATAACAAATATCAATGTCAAATTCATCTGCATAATGTTCAGCTATATAAACATGAGGGTCTACAGACCTAAACTTACCAACTCCCATACGGTCACTTGGGATTACAAGCATTTTAATTTTATCCATTATACGTATATTTTTTAACTAAAATATAAATTTATATTTCATGCTATCAATATATTTATTATAAAACAAATTTTCAATGGAAAAGAAATTTACTAAAAAGCAAATAGATAGATTAATTCAAGAAAATATAGATGACTTAACCTTACAAGAAGGTGTGTATGGTTCAACAAAGGGATTTTTTAAAGGATTAGGTGGTGCTTTTAAAAATGGTTGGAGACATATGATGGAGTCAAGAAGACTTGGTAGTGATATTGAGGATTTAAAAAACGCTATAACGGTCGTAAAAAAGATGAGGAGTATAGTTGGTCGTCAGATAGGAAATAAGGTCTTAGAAGCGATGAATAGTGGCTTAAATGAACTCGAAAGAGCATATCAGGGTCAAAGAAATAGTAATTTCATGGGAAGAGGACAATTTTATCGTGATAATAACTTCTCAAATCAAGAAAGAAGTTATGACCGAACAAACGATTCAAATCAATACCGAGATGATAGTAGAATGAACAACTCAAATCAAGATAGAGATGAAGATTTAGTAGGTAGTTTGAGAGATGTTTTTGGTAATAACAACCAGACTAATCAAAACACAAATGCAAATTCAGAAATTAAAGATGGTATAAAACCTGAAGACGAAGAAAAGAAACAAAACCAAATACAGGATATATACGATGCTTTAAAAGTTTTAGGAATAAATGGTAGTGAAAAATCTATTAAGAATGAAATAGAAGAAATGATAAATAAAAATCCTAATGATGAAACTCAAGAAATTATCAAGAAAATTCTAAGAAATAGAAAGATTTAAATAAAATTTAAAAAGCGTAGGAATTAACCTACGCTTTATTTTTTCTTTATATTTTTAACAAACTCCAAAGAAGCTGTATATAAATCACCATTTTCTGTAACAAAACTAAATTTATCACCAAATTGAACTGCTTTAATTTTATCATTTGATGAAATATTTTGTTTACCTTCAGTCATCATCTTTTTAACATAAGCACCCATATATTTCTTTACAGCGCTCTCAACTATATCTTTAATAAGAGAATAATCAACGTTAGAAGAACTTTGATATACAGGTTGATGAACATTATTATTTTCAGTAATAACTCGTTTAGATGCTTTAGGAACAACAGGCTGTTGGAAATTTTCAGTAACTATTCCAAAATCATCTAAAACAGAAGAAGAAGTACCCATACCTCCAGCTGGAACATTAATAGGATTATCTCTAAAAGATTCTAATATCTCTTTTGGCATTGATGAGTTTCTTCTTGGTTCAGAGAAGTTCTGATAAACTGGTTGATAACTGGTTTGATTAACAGATGGAATAACATCGGTGTCATTATAATTCATTTTACCACTATTTCTTGCATTTTCAGCAATCATATTGATTTGTCCGCTTGCATCCATATCTGTTAAACGTTTTGCTCTTTGTAAAACATTTTTTAAATTACTTGCATCCATTATGTGTAATATTATATAAATTTATTCTTATTATAAGAAGTAATATCTTTGTCAAAATCATTATGAGGTGTATTAAGCCATGCTTCTATATCTTCCTCATCATTATTTTTAATAGGACCAGATTTAACTTTTTGATTCTTAATATTCCAATTGTTATAATCTTGCTTCATCTTTTCAGAATTAGCTTTATCCCATAAAGAATTATCAAATCTATCTTGAGTTTTAGTAAGTTCTATATTTTTAGCAACCATGTTATCACGTTTACTATTCTTATAAGTTTTACCAGCAACTCTTTTTCGTTGATTCAAAACATTTGTTTGACCTACATTACCATTTGATACTTTAGGTGCAAGCATATCGCTTTGAGTCTGTTGTCTTATAGTCCCAGGTCTATTAACAGCTTGTGTATACTCATCAGGATTTCGTTCGTAATTACTAAACTGTACTTGAATATCTACTTTATCTAATGATTTATCACCATTATCATTATATCCTTCCGCTGGATAATTAAATGTCTTAGAAGTTAAAGGTTCCCAAGATAAAATTCTATCAAGCCTAAACAAATCCCAGCGTGGACCACCTCGTCTACTTGCAGGACTTATTTGATAGGCTCTTAAGACCTTTCTTCGCTTTTTATTACCTGTCTTAGGATTTATTGAAACATATTCTCCTAAAGCGTAAGGTTGTATAATTCTAACACCTAATCTATCTCCAACAGGCTTTGGTAGTTTATCCGCTTTAGGATTATCCAAAGTATCATCATATGTAATACGAACATAGTGATAGAAGAGGTTGCCATTCTTATCAACATTCTTAGGTTTGCCGTTACTATCAATACCATCAATAGAACCATCTAAAACCTTACGAACTGCCTTTGTGGAAACCCCCTCATTTAACACATTCTTCAATATTTCATATAAATTCAGATTCATCTATTACGAATGTTTTAAAGTCTGACCTACAAAATATTGTCCATCGCTTCTATTAATAGAAGTATCAACCAACGTTGGACCATACATGTTTTCCTTGTTATACATTGAGATAGCAAGTGCTCTTTTACGACCGCTAATATTGTTACGACCTTCGATGTCATATTGACCACCACCATGGTCTGTATCAAAATTGCTATAGTCTATAGTACCAGTAGGTTTTGTACAGTCTGGTAAATAATGAGTATGACCACCATGACCTGTACCTTTACCTTGAGGGTCGCCATCACTTAAGGCATCTTTATGTGTTGGACCGTACTGGTCTTCAATGTTATAATCACTTCGTGTAATTTCTTTATGTCTTTCTTCTATACCTCTTTTTTCAAGACATGTTTGTCCATTTTGAACTGTTGTAGCCATATGTTATTTAAAATTTAATATCATTATTTTATTTATAAATACTTAATCTATTTTAAAGTCGGTTTGTATAGCATATTCTGCATCTACTAAAACTTTAGTGTATTCTACTTTATTCTTTGTAGAAGGCATAACTGGATTACCCCAATCATTCCGTTGTAAATGAACTTTTCTTGCCTCAAGCCCGAATTTCTCAAGACATGTTTGACCATTTTTATACATTTCTATTTTCTTTTAATATATTTAATTGTTTTCCATTAATAAAAATTGTTTTACGTGATTCGTTCTTTAAAAAAGAAACACTTCCTCCGTCTGGAGTCGTATCAGATTTTACATTAACAGAAGACGGTTTAGTTGAAGATGAAGCAGATGAAGGTTTAACTTGTTTAACAGAATTAACCGATGGTACTGACCTATTTTTACTAAGTAAATTTCGGTATATCTCAAGACCTTTTTCACCTCCGTATAATTCAAAACTTTTTGAATTACGTGGAACCTGTTCCATAGCATGTACAATACCCTTTAGACGGCTATGTTGTATTACACCAACAGAAGATTTCTTCTCTTTTCCATTTTTAGAATCAGAAGTAGAACCTTTTGTGTTATATTGTGTTTTAGAAATTTGTCCTTTCAAGACCTTACCACCAGGAACAGTTTCAAGATAATCTTTATTAAGAGCTGCCGTTTTAAATCTCTCTTTCATAAAATCAGCAGGCAGAACACTTACCTTATTCTGTACCTCTTGTCTGTCTTCATAAATAAAAATAGGCATAATTATAATCCCCTTCCATTACTTCCAACATAGCCAAATTTTTGAGAACTTGACATAGTGTTAGAAATCTTTTTACCTGTTATCGGTTGTGCTAACTCATCATCAGTTTGACCTTGATTTATTTCATTTCCGTCTATATCATGTATGATTGCTGCATTAGGTGAAGTGGCTGCTTGTTCAGCACCAGGCAGACTTAAATTACTTTCACCAGCAGTTTGAACGAATGAACTTGTTTCAAATAACTTTTCAAACTGAGATTCATTTATTTTAACTATCTTCATTACAATATACAATTTATTATAAATAAATATTTATTATTGTGAAATAATAGGGTATACAATGGCTAATTTAAAAGAGAATAACTTCCATAATTTACGAATGAATATAAACAAAGATGAATATTATGATTTTTTTGTTTATAAAGATTCGTATGGTTCATATAGATTCAATAATCAAGTTACAAGTGACGGAATTATATCACATATAGACATGTGTGATAAAGAATGTCATGACGAAAACGGATGGATTTATGGAAAAAAGAATGAAGTATGGAACAAAGCTGTAGCTATTGAAAATACTTTGTATAATATCACATATACTGGTTTTGATAACGGACTTTTTAAATTTAGGAAAGATAGAATATCAAATAAAGATTTCTTTGAATTATTCCAAAAACAAAAATATAATATAAAAGAAGGTGATTATAGGCTTAAATTACATCAAGTAACAGGAAGTACATTATTGTACGATTATCCGATTACATTTGAAGAATGTCAAGTAAAATTAAACGGTGGATTCTTTCAAGGCTTTTTCCAGACAGAATGTGACAAATATAAAGTTCTTCCAAACAAAATAGATAAAGGTGATGTGTGGGGTTTTGAATTTCAATTAAAAAAATGTGATATTGAAAAAGAAAGTGATAAAACACTTAATGACAAATATCCAAACAATAAAGGTATTTTCTTTTTCATGGGTACAAGGGCTGAAAACAAATGGACCTATCTTTATGATAAAGATGATAAGTATAAACTTGAAGAAAGTAATCCTTTATCTCCAGATGATTATGTAGAAGGCGGAGAAATCAATAAATCAGATTATATAATAGGTAATTTCTATGATTTAGATATAGAATTTCCAGGTCCAGAAACAAAGATTAAATTCGATGATTTAGATGACTATATTAATTTCAATTATTATGACCCAAAATTATATGAAGAAAAACCTTGTAATTTAGATGGTCTTGATGTAATGGATTATTATATAGAAAGTAATACCAAAGCAAAATTAATAGATGAAAATCAACCTCATGAAACATTAAAAGGGTGGTGTTGTAATAATAAAGATGACGAAAAAGACACCGAAGAAACTAATGACAGCAATAATAAAAAAGTAGAATATATAGAAAGAGACCCTGACTATGATTATAATGACCCATTTGGTGATGATTACATAGAAGATTTAGATAATATAAACGATGGAGAAGATTTCGATTATTTGGAACCAGAAATGAATATTTCAGATTTTGAATACGAAACCGAAAATGGATTTAAATTTTCAGAAGCAAATCACAAATATTTAATGAGTGATAATAAATTTCTACTCTTCAATAGAACATGTACAGGTTATACGACAAATAATTGGATAGAGGGAAATAAAGTAATGTTTACTTACCGAAACAATAATTTTAAAGGTAACTTATTCATTTTAATGAATAGAACATGTACTGGATACACAGTAGATAATATTGATACACTCAGAAATAAAGATATTAACAATCATAATCCTTACAAAGATATATATAATAACGCATTTGCTTTGCGTATAAAGGACGATGGTTCTATTGGGTATAGAATACTCACAAAGGACTGCGATATAAGCGGAGAAAACAAAACAAAGATAATAGAGGGATATTCTAATCCAAACATAATACCAAACTGTGAGTGGTGTAGTGTATTCGTTAAAATTTACGGTACTTCTGATGGTATGAAAATATATTTCTATGTAAACGGAAAACTTGTTTATATAACAAAGGAATTACCAAGAATAAATTTACGCAAATTAGATGAATTATATGAAAAACAAGAGGGTGTACCATATAATATATCTATAGGTGGAGGAACACAAGGATTAAGTGAAACAATATTACAAAATTATATGCTTAATCCAACACGAGTATATCCACTTGAAGAATATTTTGCTGGTAGCTTTATTGGATATATGAAAGATTTTAAATTCTATAATAGAGATTTAGAATATATGGAAATTTTTAATAACTACAAATATAGTAAAGATATAAATAAAACATAATAATAAATAATTTTTAATATATGGCAAAATTTTTAAAATTCTTTGATAATAATGAACAAAGAAGTAGTTATGAATTAAGTGAAGATTACATAACTCCCTATGTGTCAGCTATTAAAGGTACAAATGGGGGGGGTAAGTCCTCGTTATAATTTACCATCTGACATTTTATGTGTACTGACTTTGAAAGATAATTCTACTGTATATATTACAGGCAATGATACATTTAATATGGAAAGTACTTATTCTTATCATGAAGATGCAATCAGCGCAACAATAACTAATCGTTGTCGAAATATTGGTGAAAATGCTTTTGCTGAATGTAGCCAACTGACATCTATTACTATTCCAGATAGTGTTACAACAATAGGTAATGGTGCTTTCTCCTCATGTTCGTCACTTACTCATATAGTTATCCCACAAAGTGTAAGTTCTATAGGTAATTCTGTATTCTTATATTGTAATTCACTTAGTAGTGTTACATTATCTAATAATATTACAAAATTAGAAACAGCTACTTTTCAGCAATGTACATCTTTGGAATATATTACATTACCGAATACGTTAAAAGAATTAGGATATTATGTGTTTTATGCTAGTGGCTTAAAAGAACTGATTATACCTGAAGGTGTAACTAAAATTGAAGGTGGTGTTATTAGTTCATGTCCTAACTTAGAATCTGTAACATTTCATTCTTCAATAGAAGATTTAACAGATTATGATTTTCTAACTAATTGTAACAAACTTAGAGAAATAAAAATAATAGGTACAAAAGATATGACCAATATTATTACTTTTAATAGTTATAATATAGGTAATAAATCAGATTTAACATTATACGTTGATTCCTCTCTTGTTGATGCTTATAAAGCAAAAAGAGATAGAGACAATGGTTTATATAAAATTTTACCATTAGAATAAAAAAAATATCAAGTCTATGGATTTAGTCCATAGACTTTTTTTTAATACTGAATATAATTGGTAATGAAGAAATCGTCAATTATTCCAAGTTTTAAAGCAGCCCGATAAGCAGATTGATTTTTATTAAAAAATTCTGTCTTTGTATTATATTTTAATGCTTCCTTTTCAATTTCTTTATAGGTCCAAAATCCCTTTCTATGCTGTTTTTGTTTAACTAACCAATACATATCGTCAATATATCCATATTTGTAAGCAGCTAAAAAAGCAGTTAAATTGTTATTTTTAAACTCTTCTTTAGTAGTGTATTTTTTAGCTTCACGAAACATATTTTCTTTGTTTTTCCAATATCCTTTAGGATGTGACATAAAATTTGTAAGGTTTATAATCATTATTAGCTATAAATAAGGTATAAAGAAAAATATTTTCATATTTATAAAAAAGAATAAAGAATAACTAATATAAAAAATAATATGGCTAAAGGATTATATTTTTACAAGCTTGTTTCACCTTACAAAGAGGATGTTACCAAGAATTGTAAGTTAACCGTAAATGAAGTCGATAGTAATCTTCTTAACTTAAAGGACGAAGATATAGCTAATGGTGAATTTGACAAGAAAACCAATACATTAAAATTAACAAGAAACAATGGTGATGTTATTGGAATTGACCTTGCTTCTTTAATGAATAATGGTATTACGTTAGATGATTATCATTTTGCTGGAACTGGTAGCTGTACTGGTGATTGTACTGATAAAAACAGCTTTGGTTTTAAATACACTACCAATGATAAAGATGAAAACGGAAACCCAGTAGAGAAGAAATTTAAAATTGAGTTTAGTGATGTTGACGGAAAATTATGGGTAACTGATAGTGATAATAATAAGCATTTAATCGGTACATTTGAAACTGATAAAACAAAGAAAGCCGAGAAAGATGAAAATAAATACCTAAGAGAAGTAATAACAGACGGTAGCATTCTTGGTAATGGCAAGAGTGGCGACCCTGTACGTCTTAACCCTACAGAAAAATCAGGATATTACTCTCCAGCTAAGTCACTTATTGACACAAGAAATGATAATGGAAGTGGTTTACCTGTAAATCCATGTAAAGGTGATAGATATGTTACTTTAAGCTGTAGTTCAAGTGCTGGAAGACTTTATACTATGGATGGTGTAAAGGAAATTGAAAGCAAATTAAAAGCAGGATGGCGTATTCCAACTAAACAGGATTGGGATAATATGCTTAATGCAATAGAGCCATGTCAGTATCAGAACCATAACGATATTCATTGCCATGTACAATTAGGAAAACTTGCTGGTAAACAATTAAAATCAACAGAGTGTTGGAATAAAACTGCAACAAGCGGTACACCAAGCGATGATACTTATCTGTATGATGATAAAGTAGCTGAGGAAAAACCTATTTCTCCAGAGGGAACCGATAAGTATGGTTTTAATGTATTTGCTGGCGGATATGGTGTTGATAAGAATGAAGATATTATTAAATTTAATAAAGAAGCAAAATATTGGACAAGTTCTCAAACAATTAAAGGTGAAGGATTTGACTATTATGTAAAACAATTCCAATTTAATAAATCAGGTGTTATTCAGATAACAGAATGTCCAGAACACTTCTTATCACTTAGATTAGTGAAAGATTTTAACGGGTCTAATAACTATGGTGCGGAAGTAATTGGTGGTAATACATATAAAACAGTTCTACTTCCTTCATTGAATACAGAACATGGTTTTACTGTTTGGACAGCTGCTAATATAAATGAAGATGTAAAGGATGAGAACGAGTTAATATACAATGAGTTCTATAAAGATTGTGCAGGTTGCAAACCAACATACATACTTCACGAGTGGGACGGAAATATGTGGACCCACAAGGTAATGGTAGAAGGTGACACAATTGTAATACATGACCCAATTAGTAAAGATGATTTTGTTGATTCTGAATATAGAATTGTTGACGGAAAATTAATTAATACTAATCAACAGGCTTACAATGATATTCTTTCAAAAACAACACCTTTAATAAATCTCGTAAAAAGTGCTCTTGAAACTGAGACAGAGGAAAGAAAAAATGCCGATGAAGCATTAAAAGAGAAGAGTGATAACTTAGAAAAGAAACTCGACAAAGAAATATCAGATAGAGAAGATGGTATTAAAGATGTACGTAAAGATTTAGAGGCAGTTGCAGAACATGTTATTAATGAAACAGATGATTTAAAAGATGCACTTGCTAAAGAAATAATAAAACGTACTGAAGGTGACAAAACTCTTACAGATGCTATAACAGAGGAACGAGATAGAGCTAAAGCTGTAGAAGAAGAGTTACGCACTGGTCTTGCAGAAAAATGGGAGAACAGAGATAAAATAGAGGGAAGTATTCTAAAAGGCGGTGACTACATTGTTTATTCTAACGGAAAAACAGAAATTCCTTCAAAAGACCAAACTGATGAAAAGAAAGGTAGCAATAATATCACGTTAACTTTCAATGCTAATTTTGGTAAATTCTAATAAAAATTAAAAAGTTATTACAAGATGATAAATAGATTACAATTCGTACATCACGGAGATGGTAACGAAGGAATATTTAAGACAAGAGAAGAGGCAATTGCTTACGTAACTGGTAATAGCGTTGTTAATACTGCATTCAAGATAACTGGTGATACTGGTGCTGACAATGCAATAGATTGGCTTCCTTTGTATGCAGAACCTATGGTTTTAGAATACGGTGATAAAGAAAATCCAAACGTTATCTTAGCCATTGGTTCAAAGGGAGACGGAAGAACACCAAGTACTCAAAATAAAGTATTCTTCATTGACATCGAAGGTGTTAATGAACGAGTTGATAATGCTTACAAAGAGATAGCAGATGCTGTTAAAAAGTTCGCTTTTGTCACAAAGAATAGTAATACACTTGAATTATCAAAAACCACATCAACTGACGGTACTGAAAACGTTTTATCAGGTAGTGTTAAAATTTCTGATAATGTTATTCTCAATAGAAAAGAAGTAGGGAACATCATTAAGGAAAATAAGGATGGTCTTTACTCTTATGTTGGTATGACATATGATAATGATAAAAAAGTACTCAAGTTCCAAGTTAATGATAATGAGACAGATATATCATTACCAACTATAGAAGATGGCTATTATGATATTACAAAGGAAGCATTGATTTTCAAATATGCTGATGGACGTGAATTAAAGGTTGATATGGATGACCTTATTGATGAATGGACCACAGAAGGAGAGTCAAGTAAAACTCCTATCGTACTTACAAGAGACCGTCATTCAGATACTGGTGTTGTAGACAATGACAGACGTAGCGGTAAGTGGAAAGATGTATTAAAAGCTGATGTTAGAATTGCACCTAAAGAAATGGGTGTAGATAACATCTTAAAGACTATAGGTGACGGTAAGTATCTTTATGTATCTGGTCAAGCTAAGAATATCAGCTACTACGATAAAACAGGTAAAAAGACTAACGTACAAGACGCTTTAGATTCTTTAAAGACACCAATTTCTAATGACCCTACAAACTTATTACAGTGGAAGTATGGTTCAGATAATGTAATTGATGGTTTATATGCTGGTATAGATATCGAATATGATGATAAAACTAATACAATTACATTTATCAATACATCTTCTGATAGTAAAAATAAAAAGCAGAGTTTTAAATTAAACAGTGCTTCTTTTATTAATAGAATATATACAGATACTGTAAATGAGAAAGTTATATTAGAGTATTATAATCAAAAAGGTGAATTACAAACAGCCGATATTGATTTAAGTCATTTAGTTGATGAATGGGTCGTAAATAACGAGGCACATTCTGTAGAACTAAAGAAACAAACTAACTATCCTGGTGCTGATATATTAACAGCCGATGTTAAAATTTATAATGACATAAATGATAACAACGCCATTAAAGAAGTCGGCTCAGAACATGGTCTGTTTGTTGATAGAAGAGCATCTAATATCAAGTACAACAAAGACGGTGTTAATACAGACGCACAGAAAGAACTTGATAGCATCAATAAGACATTAAATAAGTTAAATAAGAATGCTAATGTCAATGTAGGTGAAACAAGTACCGTTCAATTAACAAAGAACGAAACTGTAGATGGCTTTAAAATTACAGGTGATGTTAAACTTAATCGTGATAACAACATTGTAATTGAAACTAATACAGGTTTGTTAGCGACTATTGATTATGATGCTACTAAGAACGAGTTAATTGTATCAGATTCAACTAATGCTTCACGTGTACGTAGAATACCTCTTGCGACATCTAAGATTGTTAAAAAGGCTGAATATAAAGCTGAAACAGAGGAGTTAGTACTTGTTTTTGATGATATTGAAAGTAAGAACGGAGAAACTGTAAGCATTCCGATGAGCGGTTTAATTACCGAGTGGGAAACATCTCAAACAGAAAACCAGAACCATACTGTTGAAGTTAATAGAACAAGAGTTATCAATGGTAAAGATGTATTAACTGCAGATGTACATATCGTTCGACATAAGGATGATAATATCCTTACACAGGTAGAGGAAGATGGCGTACAGAAACTTTATGTTTCAAGTCAGAAGATTAAGGAAAATAAGGATGCTATTGATGGTTTAAAGAATGAATTAGCAGTTGTTAAAACTAAGAGTGAAAGCAATGGTAATAGTATAGATACTTTAAGTGGAAAAGTAGATACTATTAATAATCATATTCAATATAATGAAACTGCTTTAACAAGTTTAAATCGTGATATTCAAGAAAATAGTACTAAAATTAAAAATTTAGAAGGAAATTTAAGAAATGTTACCAAACAACAGAATCTTATCACTCACGATATTGAAAAATTTAGAAATAGTTTTAATTTTATCGGAAATGATATTATCAATTTAAAAGCAAATGACGAAAAGTTAGATACTAAAATTACTAAAGTATCTGACGATTTAAAAGATGCTATTAAAAATGGTAAGTATACATTCAAAAGTGAAAACTCTACTATAAAATTCAATGTTGCTAAAGACAATATTGATACTACAACCAATGTTGTTAATGCACAGGTTTTACCTTCTACCGCTTCAGATAACATTATTAAGATTTCTAATAATGCTGACGGTGCAGGTGTATACGCATCTATCAATTTAAGATATGATAGTGGTACAAACAGTCTTAAGTGGAAGACATCTGCAATGAATGAAGAACAGACCATTACACTCAATGCTGGTTCTGTTATCAAAGGTATGGTATATGATAAAGACAACAAGAGTCTTGTCATAACGTACGAGGTTGATGTTGAGGGACGTAAAACAACCAACAACATTACAGTACCAGTAATGGACTTGTTCAACGAGTGGGATGTTAAAAACTACGAAACCAATTCAGCTATTAAACTTGTTAGAAATGATAGAGATATGGTTAGTGCAGACAACCATACCGACATATTATCAGCAAGAGTTATATTGGCTGGAGAGGGAAATGATGTAGACCATGCAGACAACTTGTTAACTATAAGTAATAATGGTTTGTACGTTGGTGGAGATAAAGTAAGAAACTTCATTAAAAAGGAAACAAATGATGTTTCAGAAACTATTAAGAATAACATTAAAGCAATAGGTAAAATTGTTACTGGAAAAGATAATGTTACTGATGGAGAAAATTATCAAGACCTAAATGCTGGTACAACTAACGAGATTTTACAGAATGCGACAAGTTTAGTAGATGCAGACCGTAAATTAGCAGATGAATTAAAAACTGTTAAAGAAAATATAACTAACCTTTATAACGGTTCAGATACTTATTCAAGTAGTGTTTCTGCTAAGAGAGAGAACGGTAGTAATGTAAACAAATTAGCAGTAGATGTACGTTTAGCACATTACAATGGTACACATGGTTCAGAAGGACAAAGTGATACTGGTAATGAAAATGTAGAAGTACAAAATACAAGTGAAATCGGTCATGATTACAACCTTATCAAAATAGTACATGTTAAGGATTCTAAAGAAAATGCTGAATCTAATGGTCTTTATTTTGATGGCTCTATTGATTACGGAACATTCTAAAATAAAACATAATCTTACTGTGGAATACTTATCTACAGTAAGATTTAAATATTAATAAAATAATTATAATTTTATATACAATGAGACATTTACAACTTCGGAGAAGTAACAATATCTATAACACAATAGATGAAGCTAAAGCAGCTCTTACTGGTCAAAGTGCAAATCTTTTAGATGGTGAACCAATTGTAGTAAGTTACAAGGATGCAACAGCAACAGAATCTAATGGTGTTGCGCAAATTATTGGTTTTAAAATCAAAAAGAATAACGTTGACACAATCTATACATTAAATCTTCAGGATATCATAAAGAAATCCAAACGAGGCGAAACTATTAAAGAAATTAAGCGTTTGGAAGATACTGATGGACAATATTCTAAGACAGCAGAGGATGCACATCCTACAAGTGGTGACACAGTATCATCTGACAAATACGTTATAACAAAAGAAACTGTTAAACCAGACGGTCAGATAGAAACAACAAGGGATGCGTTTAAATTGATGTACACAAACGTATCACCAGTTAACTTGAAAGTTCCAGAAACTATTGGAGATATTGAAGCTGGTACTACAGCTGGCTCTTTGAACAATTATACATTATCAGAGATAATTGATAAATTAATTTTTAAAACGATTTATCCAACAGTTACAGAACCTACTGCAACAATTGCTACCGATAAGTACTCTAACGGTGCATCTGTTAAGATTGGTTCAGAGGCGCTTGCAGACAGTAATTTATCTGTAACACTTAATCAGGGTAATGTACATGTAGAAGATAAAGTAACCGCTGATATTAGATATGTCGGTGCAAAGACAAGTGAAACACATACAAACAATAATGGTGCCATGACAACTGGTACAAAAGTTGACAGAGCTAACAATAAAACTGTATATGCTACATTAGGTGCTTTTGTTTACAAAGGTACAGCTAATTATGCAGCTGGTGCAACTATACGTACATCAAAGGGAGATAGTCCAAACCCAATTAAAACTACTAATGGGGGTAATGTAGCAAATCCACATCCAGCAGGTAGCGTATCAACAAGCAATAACATTACAATTAATGTAACAGCACCTGTTTCAGCGAATACTGGTAGTACTTTCTCAACTAACCTCGTAGAACTTCCATTACAGGCTTGGACACAGGCTTGGACATATCAGGTTCAATTCCCTAATACAGACAACGCTAATCCTCTTGTGATTAAAACTCCAAAGAAATTAACAGCAGCAAATGCATTTAACACTATTAGTGGCAAATATGATGTTAATAAACTGAGCGGTTTTGGTACTCCTGTTGAAAGCGATGAAACTATATTCACTGATTCAACAGGAAATGCCGTTAAAGTTAAGTATTATACATATACTTGGAATGGTGGTGCGTTAGCATCTGTTAAATTTGAACTAAAAATGAATTAATAGTAAGAAACAATGGCTGAAAAAAATTTCGTATTACATAGTAATAGTATTGCATTACCAGCACCAATGATGGCAGGCTCATCAGACCCTGTTGATGCAAGATATATTGTTAAAACAAAGGCTAACTTAACCGCTGGCGCAAGTACATGGAACACATCTGGTAATTACGCACTCATCCATATCGGTATGACTGTTTATGTTGCTGATGAAAAAACACAGTATATGTATGTTGGACCAGAGGATGCACAAAATGGTGTATTACTGTCTGAAACACAAAAATTAGAAAACTGGAGACCAACTTCAACTCCTAACTTTAATCCTGATGGTATAATTAAGAATGTTAGTGTAAATGGTACGACTGGTACAGTTTCTAATGGTGTAGCAAATGTAACAATAAATCCAAATACATTAACTCTTGGTAATGATTATGATACAACCAATTTAGAAGCGTCAGAACCGTTAACAATCAGTGGTACTGATAGTGTAAACAAAGCATTCAAAAAGGTTAATAAAATTATTACCGACAATGAAAAAGTAGTAGCTGCTGCACTTAATGACCTTAATACAAGAACAAAGGAATTAAGCGGTAAAACTGTTACTGAATTAACAAGTTCTAATAATACTATTGGCTTTACTCGTACTAAAAAATCTGATGGGACGATTAATTACGATTTAAGTGTAATAGGTGGAGGTGCTGCCACAAATTCTAAAACTTATGATTTTGCAACATCTACAGATGCTACTCATAATGTTAAATTTGAAAAAAATGAAGTTGGTAATCTAACAAATGTTAGTGCAAATATTGACGTTTATGATTGCGGTGAATATTAAACCTAATAGATAAATAAACAACAAAAAAGACTATAGCTTTAACACTATAGTCTTTTTTTATTTAGTAAGAAACGTCAGCTTCTTGCGGTACTGAAATGTCATCAAATACATATCCACCTGTTGAAGGCTTTTTATCAGGAATATTGTTAAAATAGAAGTGCAAATCAGAACCCATTGTAACAATAGATGTAATATAAGAAGGTATAACACCGTCTTCCTCAAATGCTTCTACATCTTCTGGTGTAATCTTTTCTAATGCTTCCAAATAACGAGTATTCTCTAATTTATAAGCTTCATTATCTTCTTGAGAACGTTCCTCGTAATACTTCTTGACTAAACCATCCCAATCTATTCCACACTCATCAACAAAAGGAGGACGTTCGTTAATCTTCAACCAGAACTCAATTTCTTTCCTCTCAGGGGTCATAAGTGCCTCATAGGTATCTTGGTCGGTAGGCTTATTTGGAAAGCCGTGAACGAGCTTAGATTCACTCTCAGTGAAGAATTTTCTATCCTTTGGATTAGTTATAAGAATTTCATTTCTAATATCTGGTGAAAAACATACCAAAAGTGGACGTATTCTATTATTGAATTGTGAAATATATTTATCAACATTATATTCAATAGGTTCATAACCTAACTCCTCGATTTCACTACATAAAATATCATCTTCACTATTAATAATATCAGAAGGAACAATTTGACAATTTAATATAATCTCATCTTCTTCACGTTTAATGAAAGGTTTAAGCATTTCCTTTTTGTCTTTTGTCTTGAGATTCTTATAAAGAATACCTTGTTTCTCGCAAATCGGACTTATTAATTGTCTTATAACCTTAGCTGTAAGTTCTACTTCTTCACCATTTATGATAGTATATTGATGAGTAATACGCTTTACATCTGATTGACTCTTCTTAACACCAGTATTGATATAATATATTGTATCACTTACCTTTACAGGTATATTCTCTTTAAGTGCTAATTCATACCATGCTTGACGTGATTTTTTACTTCCACTCTTCGTAAGAGTTTTTGAATCAGCAATATACTCTTCCATCGTCTTCTTAATATTACCCTTAGAAGCAATATCTCTAATTGGAATTTGATAATTATAAATTTGTTCGATATAATTGTAATAGTTCTCAAGGAACTTATAGCCATTGTCATGAAGAAGTAAATCAATACCTGTATCAATAAACTTCTCAAGATAACCAGACATCTTACGTGATTTAATAGTGTTACCTACCTTCTTCGTCTTACCATCTGGCATGAGGTCAGCATAATTTTTACGTGCAAACTGGATACAAGCATCACAATACTCATCTATTCCAAGACCCATTTTATTTACTCCACCATTCCATGCATGAGTAAAGTAAGTATCTTCAAATTCTGCCACATCAGCATCAACACGTGTATATGCTTTACCTTTTATACTATTACGTCCACCACCAGTACTTATATATGGGTGTTCGTTATTATATCTGAATTTATCTTCTTCTGGCATTTGGAAGTTAAAACCATCAGTATCTCCTACAACAGGTGTATAACCAATATTGGTAAAGTGAGAAATCATAAGACGTAAAGACATACGACCAATGCAAGTAGTTTTCTCTGCTGCATCAATATCTCCAAATGGGAATACCATAGGACATCCATAAGAACCAAAGAAACCGTTACCTAACACCTTTAGAGGAAGCTGTTTCTTATCATTACCAATCTTTTCAGCCTTCCAATATCTAACGGCTTCTAACATTTTGTTAATTTCATCTTCGGATAGTCCAGTAGCATTAGCAATCTCATCTTTGATTTCATCGGCTTTTGAACCAGCTTGATTCTTTAAATCCTTATATTTCTCTCTTTGTGTAAGAATATACTCAAGGAGATATAACATAATATTCATTACATCAAGAGAAGTAGAAATATTCCATGTAAGAATAATAGAAGGATAAAGGGAATTAAAATCCAACTTTACAATACGTGAAACATAACCAGTTATAAGAAGACGTGAAAGACCACCTGTAAACTTTCTATTAGAAGTTGTAGATGGAATAGCTAATTCATTCTCGTAACACCACGCAAGCATAATCAGCTTCCACACGCCAGCAGTACCCATAGTACAAGTACGTGAAAACGAAGTAGGAATCATTTTTCCAACAAGGAAATTAGACTCATTTAATTTAAGTTCTACTTTATCTGTTTCCCATAAGTCATCATACAAATAACGTTCAACGATATATTTACCAGATTTTAAAACATATCCATCTCTTAATGGCTTACTATCTGTAACTTTGTACCAGTCACCATTATCATCATTAAATGCATATACTTCATCAGTTACCACCCATGTTTGGTTAATAATATCTCCAGGAACATATACACGATTCTGTTTATTCAAACCTAAATACTTAGTAACATATTTCAAATTTGATGACTTCATACTTGAATCAAGAGCTTGCGCTCTACGTGCAGCATGCATAGAATCAATGATATTAGTACCCCACATAATAGTCGGATAATAATATTCCATTTCACCACCAAGTTTCAGAACACTCTGTTTTTTCTTCTTGTAAATAGGATGTCCATTAAGATACTTTGCTGAAAGTTCAGAGAAATCTACTCCGTGTTCTTTACATCTAACAATAATGAAATCCCAGTCGAAGTTTTCAGAATTATGACCTGCAACATTATCTGGTTTATCTTCGGAAAGAATCCTAACAAATTCCTCAATAGCTGCCATTTCGGATTTCCACTTTTCCTCTTTATCACCTGTTATATTAATAATTTTCTGAAAACCCTTATTATTACGATAACCAATCTGACTAATCATATGATACTTCGCATTAAGACCTTCAGTTTCAAGGTCAAAAGTAGTTCTCTTTAAGTCATCATAATTATCATAACCTTTAAAAAGTCTTTTACCAGTGGAAATCATAAACTGTTCCACAGGACTACAGGTCATAAATTCTTTACTACCGCCTACTGCATCATCGTTTTTCTTTTTCCTTTCATATATAGGCACACCAGATTCCTGAAAGAACATCATAAAGACTTTATATGACATCTTTCTGTACGAATAAAAAAGGAATTTATAACCTTCATCAAGACGTGAACTAACACTTCCATCATCACCCTGAGTTTGAAGAGCTTTGATTTTGATTCCGTATTGGCGAAGTTTTCTAACAAATAAACTCCTATCTCCACCAAACATTCTTTGACAAGCACTATTTTTAACCCAAACAAATGGATAAAAATTTTCACGTTTAACACGCTTGTCACCATTTTCATTAACATAGATAATACTTGCCGTATTATCATCATAACCACACTCTATAGATATAATTCTCTCCATAGGGTCATGACCATTGAGAAACCTCTCAACGTCTTCAGGTGTAATTTTCTTCATAAATAATTGTTTTTAAATTATATTCTTAAAGCCACATCAACAATGGCATCAGAAACGTTGCAAAGATACAAAATCTTTATAAAAAAAACAAATGTAAAAAGATAAATAATTAAAATATAAATGATATTTATATTAAAAATACTAATAAATTATGAAACAAGTTATAAGACTTACAGAGGCTGATTTACATAATATTATAGAAAATTCAGTAAGAACTGCTTTACAAGAGAATATGACAAATGAAGGTGTTTGGGATAATGTAAAGGCTGGTGCTAATGCGTTTTTCGGTAGAGGTGTAGGAAATGCATCACAAAGACATAACGCACCAAATGACACAGAAGTAAACTATAATTTAGGTAAACGTTGGCAAGCAGCGAAAACAAACTACAAAGAGCAAGGTGCATACGATAAGAAACAAGAGTTGATTAAACAATTGCAATCTTTTGCACAGAAATATGGCGACAAAATGACTATCGGTGATTTAATCAAGAGAGTTAATTATAGTGCAATGAACAATAGAAGTAATCAGAGCTACGCAATCAACCAAATATACAAATAGAATTAAAACAACTTATTAATTAAGTAATTTAGTGCTAATAAGAGAATATTATGCGTTTTCTTATTAGCATTTTTACGTTGTATACCTTCTTCTGTAAGAGATACAAAAGAACCGTCTAATGGTACATCCACTCCAAACTTGGTATTAATTTGTTTACATACTTCTTTAAAACGTTTACCATGTTTAGAATCTGCTTTTTTATTTGTACAGTATAAAAAGATATGAACCATCTCATGTAACATAATTCTTTCAAGACATTGTTCATTCCACTCATACATATCACTGAAATAAATTGTAGTATTTATTTTATCATTTTTAGTAGAAAAATAACATCCAGCTAAATTATGAATAGAATGGTCTATTCTAAATGATAAACCTGTTTTAGGTAATTCATCATTAAAGAACTGATGATTACATTTCTTATATATTTCCTTCAAATAAGTCTTAGTAAACTTCATAATAACAATTTTAATTCTATACAAAGGTAAGGAGTATTTATTAAACAAACAAATTATTTTAGTTAAATATTTATAACTATAATTTTAAAAATTATGAAACAAGAAAATTTAGAAAGAATAGATAATAGTATTGAACTGCTAAAAGAAGTCTACGAAAACGAATTAATGAATGGTGGAAATAGACATGATTTTAGATTAACAAGCTTACTCGATATAATAAAAAAAGTCGCATCTTGGAGAAAAAGATACGACTTACAAACTAAGACTTATTCCCGATTGGTAAAATGGTAATGACCAAATCTTCTCTGATTGGCATCCATAAATTACCTGTTGGATAAGAAGTTTCATCTGATTTAATTTCACCAAAGGTTATTTCAAAATAACCATTAAATGTGCCGACATCTTTTGTATCACGTTTTTTCCAGTCATAACAGATAACATATTGTTCCACACATCCATCACCCTCTTTTTTCTTTATATAACAAGGTGCTTTAGCTATTTTAGTGACATTAGTATCTGCATTAACCATTGTAAATGTAATGACGGCATTTTGTATCATGTCATGAAATTTATTAAAGTCATGCCTTCCATCCTCAATCAATTCCATTCTTAATTGAGGAAGAAGACTATTCTGACGTAAATAGAAATACTGCATATCTTTTTACAATAAATATTAATATTAACCAATTAGAATACTTTTCATTGCGAGTTTTGATTCAACATCAAAATAAGTTTCGCCAAAATTAAATACTAATCTTCCGTCATCTGGATAAGATTCGTAATCATCAATGTTCTCATAAGCGAGTGCGACTATTCCGTCCATACAATCTTGCATTCCGAAACAGCAACAATGTTGAACAAGGTCGAATTTAATTTTTGTTCTTACTACATGCGTTTCCGTTTTATATTGTTCGTCAACCATTAAGTTATTGATAAGACCTGCAGGCTTTTCATCAAAATTCTCACCCCATACATTATCTATATCATCAGTAAAAATAAATTCATAACGATATTTACCGTCTTCTTCCATTCCTACTACATTAACGAAACATAGTTTCAATTCTTCATTATTTTCCATCATATATTATTTTTCATTTTCAGTAACAATTATATTATCAATAATACTTTGTTTACCTCTTACTTTATCTAACATCTCCTCATAGAAAGTATCAGAGAAAACTTGATAATAAACGGTACATTTCTTTGTTTGATTCAAGCGATGTATTCTATCCTCAGCTTGTAAGTTATCACCAGACACCCAAGAGAAACTATTGAATATAGCTACATCGGATGCTACAAGCGTTAAACCCACACCAGCTGAATTAATATTTCCTACGAACACTTTGATATTTGGGTCATTTTGGAAAGATTCTACTGATTTATCCTTATATTTATTAATCATCTTGCCATTATGTTTAACCGCAATATCACCAAATTCTTTCATAAGTGTATTAATTTCATCGTCGAAAGAACAGAATACTACAACTTTATGACCAAGTTCTACACATTTTCTTGTAAGAGAAATTGTTCTATCCAACATTTCATGCGCCAACCATTGTCTTAAAAGAACACCCTCGGTAATCTTCTTATACTTCTCAGCATCTACCATTGCCTTCATTCCATCCTCGAATGTGTCAGCAGATTCAATTTTAGAATCTCGATATTCACACCATACTCTATCATATTCCTCACGTTGTTCAGAAGTAAGATTATAATGTAATACTTTAACGGTTTTTGGAACCATATTACCAAATTCCTCTTTCATTCTACGCAAATAGTATGGTTTAAGTAACTCCTGTAATTCTTCTAAATTAGATGAACCGCCAGTTTTCCATATCTTCTTACATTTTTTAGAAAGAATATTGTTTAATTCTTCTTTTTGTTGTTCAGATAAATCATACCAGCTACTCTTTTTAACCTTTTTAAGATAAAGCGCAGTGTGTGCATCTCTTTCGTTCTTTTTATAGAATGCCTTACCATCACAATATCTTTCAACATAATAAGTCCAATCTTCGGCAAGCGGACAATTAATAATCTTCAACAGATTGAAGAAGTTAATTGGTCTATTAGTTATTGGAGTTCCAGTTAATTCGTAAACACCAGTCGGTCTTGCTCTTTTCACAAAGTCTGAAATGATTTTATAACGCCCAGAAGTTGTATTGGACAATCTATGTGCCTCATCAATAATAATGAGGTCGAATTTTGACTGAAACAACTGAGATTCAGACATTGCATCACAAATTATCCTACGATTTCTTGAAATAATCTCTTTTTCTTTATATTCTGAAACAACTTCACCTTTTTCATCAACGCTCATTTCTTTAACTTGAATCTTCTGTTTAGGTATAGTATAAAAGTTCTTAAGAATATCGTAATTAATAATAGTGAATCTTGCATCAACCCATGTTGAACCATTCACTATTGTAATATCTTCTTTTGGAACGAGAAGTGACAATTCCTTTTCCCATGTTTTTTTAACAGACGCAGGCGCAATAATCAATATATGCTTATAACCCCCATGAAGAGCTGCTACTATAGCCGAAAAAGTCTTACCACTACCCATAGCGGATGCAAGAATTGCTTTAGGATGTGCGGTAAGAAACTTAACAGCCTCTTCTTGATAAGGCATCATTGTACGTCCACTCTTTTGATTATATGGTGTAAAGTCAATTTCCATTGTATTATGGTCTGGAGTAAGGAAATCTGTAAGTATTGCCTTTTTAGGTGCAAAACACATAACAGCCTTATCTTGATTCTGACGATAAAAACAATAGAAACAATAATAATCTTTCGTTTCTCCTAAATAATAAGTAATTTTAAGTTTAGATGGGGTAAATTCAAGTTCCCAATCTTCTTGTTTCTTTTTGCCCCACCAATTTATAATAGAAACAATTTTATTAACTAATAGTGGTTCTTTATTATAGTTGTTTAAGATAAACTCACATTCAAAATTATTTAGTGTCTTTGTCTTATATGCGTACACTGAATTTTTAAGAGAAATAATATATGGGTTTTCACCATTATATTCTCTTAATAATCTATGTGAGCGATTTATTTCATCTAAAGACAATGCCATTGTAAATTATATTTTATATATATTTATATATAAAATATAAAACTTTTTTTGATAAAGTCAAATGAATTATATGTTTTATATGTTAATATTTATATTAAAAGTAAAAAATAATGAAAAATATTATTATAAACGAAAGTCAAAACAAACTTCTTGAAGCTGTAAAGAGTGGTTTTAGTTTAGATGAACTTAACAAACTTAGCTATAATAAAAAAGTAGCATATTGCAAAAGTTTCTTAGGAAATCCAGTTGGTAGTGGTTCGAGTAGAATGGTTTTCCAAATAGATGATGAAAAAGTGTTGAAATTAGCTAAAAACATTAAGGGTATTGCACAGAATGAAGCAGAATGTTCAACATTAAATGATTATTATAAGAACAACTATAGTCTTTTTCCTAAAATTTTCATGTATGATGGAGAGCATACTACAATGTATTCATACGATGGAGAACGAGAGCCTTCATTTCAGTGGATTGTAAGTGAGTACGTGTTACCTGCAAAAGCGCAAGACTTTAAAAAAGTAATAGGATTTACTTGGAAACAAGTTCAAGCATTTATCTTGTCAGCTGGAAGAATTGCAAATCCATCAAGATTCCAAACACGTCAGATACTTTCAGATGATAATTTAAGAGATATGTTAGATTATGATGAAGAAAATTCTTATATCCTTAATGAATTGTATGATTATATAATGAATTATAGACCGCCTGTAGGTGATTTCTGTAGATTAGCAAATTGGGGAATGACAATAAGAGAAGGAGAACCTCATATGGTAATCTTAGATGATGGATTTAATGAAGAAATAGCTGATAAATATTATAGTTAAGAAATGGCAGAAATTACATTCAATCAAGGAACAAAGAGAAGAGTTCCTATAAATAGAAATAATCTATTCTATGATAAAGAATCTTTTGATTTTGAATTACAGGTCGGTAAAGATTATATAGAACAGGACATGAATCAAACAGTAGTACTATATCAAGTTAAATTAAGTACTACAAACACCGATGCTGTTTATGGTGAAGCTGATGTCAATAATATAGAATATGAAACACCTGTAGAAATACATTGTGTTTATAAAATAGAACAACCAGAGTTAAAATCATATGATAAGACAAAACAATTAGGTACATATGTAAAAACTGGTAAACTTACTGTGAGTGTGTATCAGGAAACACTTCAAGAATTAGGTGTTGATATTAAAAATGGTGATTATATTGGTGTGCAGGTAAAACCAGATTTAATGATATATTTTGTCGTTAATAATGACGGTAAAAACAATTATGATAATGGACATACATTATGGGGAACAATACCACTTTACCGTACAATCCAAGCAAGTCCTGTAGATACATCAGAATTTAAAGCTTAAAGGTTATGATTAAAGAAGATTCAAAATATTATTTCAAACAAAAAACAAGTAATGAAATCTCTTCGTTACTAAGACAGTATGGTTGGGGTACTTTTCCACCTAAGATTATTGATAAATTCTTATATTCTAAAGGATTTGTTAAAAATCAGTATTATAGATGGTCAGAAGCTGCTTTTGAAGAAGTTTACAGAAATAGATATACTCTTAACCAAATGATACAACAAGAAAAAGAGAAACAAAAATCCAAAAGGGTAGTTAAACGTAAAGAAAAAACCTTAGACCCTAAATATAGCGGTTGGAATAAGGGTATTTCAAGGGCTTCTCAGGAGTTATTAGATAGCGATAACCCAAATACATTAAAGTATGAAAATAAAGCCTCTAAACGCAATTTAAAAGAACGTTTAAAATCTATCAATGTCTTAATTGAGAACTTAAATAATGAAGTTAACTTAATGCATGGTAGTTTTAAGGATTTTGATAAATTTGATTTGAAATATCTTAATAGTGGATGGGGAAATCAAGCGTTTGGATATGGTTTATACTTTACAACATCTGAAGAATGTGCCAAGGAATATGCAAGAGGTGGTATTATTTACCATGCTGAAATTTATGGTAATAAATTCCTGACATATGACAAAACTCCATCTAAAAGAGAAAGTATGAGTATTGCAAGAAAGTTCTTCAAGTATTATACAACAGAAGATGAGTATGGAAAAGATGCTTATAAAGGATGTGAACAGGAATTTTGGGACTATGAATGCATATATATAACACAATGTCAAGATGAAGGTAGTATTTATGGTACAATTTCAAGTATAATGGGTAGTGATAAAGAAGCAAGTACTTTTCTAAACAAAATAGGATACACAGGACTAATAGCACATGATGAACAAGGCTTCGAAATATATGTTATCTTCAATGACAAAGATATTAACATTACAAAAAAGGAGAAAAAATAATGGCACTTATACAACCTAAACCATTTATTAATAAAATGAAACTTAGACATAATTCATATGGTGTTGAAAAACGAAGAAATATGTCTAAAGTGATTCTTGAACATGGAACTCCATTGCCAAAACCAGTGGGATATGAAGATATTGACCAAGAATTTTTCGATTGGGTTGATAAAAAAATAGATATAGTTTACGATGGTAAGAAGTTACCAACATATAAGTTATATAGTAGCCAAAGAATAAGTGAATATTCGCAAACGTGGAAGAATTTAGATGAATCAGGTAGCCTTGTACTTAACTTCAAAACTATAACACGTGCGCCTAACCCACAGAAGGGTGAAAGTCAAGGACCTTATATGAATATACCAGGTCATAGAGATTATGCTGTTTTCTATGAACCAGTACTTCAGGAAAATGGAACTGAAGCCTATGATATGTATACGATGAAACAACCGTTTGCAGTTAACTTTGATTATATGGTCGGAATAGTATGTAACAAGTATGAACTTCTTAACCGTATGAATGAATTAATACATTATGAATTTCAAAGTATACAGAGTTATATTTTTCCAAATGGTCATCCTATGCCAATAACACTTGAAGATATATCTGATGAATCAGAATATACCATAGATGATAGAAAGTATTATTCACAAACATTTAAAATAAAGTTAAAAGCATATATCATTCGTTCAGAGGACTTTGATGTTAAACATTTACCTTCAAGATTCATTATGCGTTCATACGATGACGTAGCGGTAAGTAATACTGGCGGTGGGATTATTGACACCTTTGATGAAAACATATCCAAAATAAAATCATCAAAAATGTCAGATAGTGAAATGGATAATAAACCAAATTTAGACAATTCATCTAATGGTTTTTCACACGCTATGAAAGATGATAATACACGTATGACAGATAGAGAAAGAATTATAACATATGATGACACATCAACAAATGGAATAACGTGTGAACCAGAAATACCTACCAATAAATTTAAAGATACAAATACTTGTGTAAAAATTTGTAATACAGAAGATGAATGTTGCGACAAGGAAGAAGAAGATGTAGAAAAGTATTATAATAAGAAACTAAGTTTTGTAATCAATATTGATGCATGTGATAGTTCCGAAAGTTTTACCATTGATACAGACATGATATTAGATACTGTAGAAACGGAAAACGTATATGATATGGTATTGAAGATAAATGGTGAAACTATGGCTTTAGACGGTAAAGAAATTAACTTTTATAAAGAGGATGAAATTACTGTAGAGATAACAAGAGATGACCTTTATCAAGATTCTAAAGTTATTTTACATGGTTTTGACCCTGATACAGTGATAGATGGTGATAGTTCTCCAGAAAGTCCGCTTGATGAAGTAGCGGATGAAGAGATAATTGTTATAGAAAAGTGAACTACACACAAGTCTTCAACTTGTGTGCTTCGGGTTTCACTGAGGAATGGCTTTCCAAATGGTTGGCTCTTACTTCCTCTCCACCCGTGTAATCGACAGTCCCTGCCGATATGTTATTATTTAATCCGAAACGAAGAATGTTGATTGCAGCATTAACATCACGGTCATGATGTGCGTGACAAACAGGACATTCCCATTCTCGAACTGACAAGTCCTTTGTATCTTTGTTGACGTATCCACAGACATGACATGTTTGTGACGATGGATAAAAACGGTCTATCTTCACAACATTCTTGTCGTTCCATTCAGCCTTGTATGTAAGCATATTAACAAATTTTCCCCAGCTTGCATCGGTGACAGACTTGGCAAGGCGATGGTTTTTCACTATTCCTTTAACATTCAAATCTTCAATACAAATGGTATCATACCTACGTATAAGAGAAATGGAACACTTGTGCAAGTAATCAGCACGACTATTGCTAATCTTTTCATAGAGTCTTGCAACTTTGAGTTTTTGGTTTTCAAACCCTTTGCTGCCTTTCTTCTTACGTGAAAGATGTCGCTGCGCCTTAGCAAGTCTGCATTCGTACTTCTTCGTGTATCGGTTATTCTTAAATGTTTCTCCTTCAGAAGTGATAAGTAAGTCCTTCAAACCTAAGTCAACACCTATGGGCTTTCCTGATTTTTCAATCGGTGTAACGTATTCTTCTGTCGTAAATACGGAGACAAAATACTTTCCACTTGATGACTTGATAATAGTCACCTTACCTATTTTTCCAACAATCTCACGATGTACACGACACTTTATTCCTTCCTTAAACTTGTATATAAAAAGTCTACCACCAGCTACAGATGCAGCTTGTGGAACTGTAAAACTATTTTTGGAATGCTTAGATTTGAATTTAGGAAATTTAGCACGCTTCTTAAAGAAATTGGTATAGGCTAATTCAAGACTCTTAATAGCGAACTGCAAGGTTTGGGCATTTACATCCTTCAACCATACAGTTTCTTCCTGCTTCTTTAATGCTGTAAGTGTTTTAGCCTGTGCATAATAATTATCACTCTTACCAGTTAGCTTATACTGTTCTATGCGTTGGTCGAGAAAGAAATTGTACACAAAGCGAGTACATCCGAAATGCATTGCCAGCAATTCGATTTGTCTCTTGTTCGGATATAATCTGAACTTATATGTTCTATTAATCTTTCTCATATCGCTTGCAAAGATACAAAGAATTTTGTAATTTACCAAAAATTATTATATATTTATTTTGTATAAACATTATTGGAACTGACAAATATCATATACACTTACTTGTTAGATATATTTAAAAAATGTCGGTTACATTAACCTTTATAAAGTGGAAGCATAAAAGTGCAGTGCCTACATATAACTCATGCAATTTGTTTTCGGAAAGAATGCATCTTGTGGTTGGAAGGATACTTTGTTCAATATGAGAAGTGAAACCAAATTCAAATATGATAAAAGAGAAATAAAAAATATGATTGTTACGATAAAAGATGTTATCAAATTAGAAAAAACACTATTAGAAATAGAAGATAGCTATAAATTTGTTTTGGATTTTAATGACATGATAACTCTAAAGGGGTTAATTAAAGAAATCGGAGAAATTACTGAATTGTTTTTTAATTTGCAAATAGAATACGGAGAGAAATATCATGATACTAAATTACTTAGTGATTATAAAGATAAATTATCGAAGAATAAATTTGAATTAAATGTACAAAAATATATCAATTTTTTAAATTTAATAGAATTAAAAACCAAAAAGAATAAAGCAAATTAGATTATAAATATAACGATTCATATTTTTTCTCTTATATAATGTACTATTGAATGAAATACAATATTTATATAAAAGAACAATAATGACACTTTTTAATAAAATAGTGGTTGAAAAAATAAAATAATTTTTAAAATAGATATAATATTATGGCAGATAATGCAAGAGGTATACACGTTTCTCCTGGTATTTATGGTCGTGAAATAGACATGACATATGCTGTTAAGAGTCTTGGTATCACAAAGTTAGGACTCGTAGGAGAATCTTTGCGTGGTCCTGCTTTCCAAGCAATTGATACACCAAACTGGAGAGAATACAAAGAGGTATTTGGTGGTACAAGTACAGAGAAATTTAAGGGAAGTCAATACCCTAAGTACGAAGCACCATATATTGCAAAATCATATTTATCAGAATCAGAGAATCTGAAATTCGTGCGTGTATTGGGTCTTAGTGGATACAATGCTGGTCCAGCATGGTTAATTACAGCTGATAGAGAAATCGTAAATGATGCAGAAAGAGGAAGCAAAATGGTAGTTGCTGTTCTTCGCTCTCGTGGTTCATATCATCCATATATGAAGTCAACATCAAATGATGATACTTGTGTATGTTCATCAAACTCTTATGATGTTTTGACATATAATGTTGGTGAAACAGCAGCTACACAGGCTGATGATTGCAAAGCACCAAGAAAGTATAATATGGATGCACTTAGAATATTACCATATGTGCCTCTTTATTCACTTGGTAACGAGTGTTCAGGTTTTGGTTTAAGTCCAGATACTTCAAGTTTCCAAGTTAACACCCTCAATTATGGACGTTTTAAGATAGCAGGTTTCTTAGGTGCACATACAGAGGAACAATTGACTACTTTATGGGGAGAAGTTGAGAAAGGTAAACATCCTGACGGATATTTTGAATATCCAGTTTCATTGAATCCTTCTGATAAAGAGTATATTCTGAACGTATTAGGCAACAAGGCACAAGACGGTGATGCACCTGTATTTGTAGAGACACTTTACGATGTATCTTTACAGCAGGGTATTGTAGAGGGTACTATCAGTGCTATTTCAAACTCTCTTGAGGCTTATCAGGTATATTACACCAACGATTATAATGGTCTTGAGGCGGTATCTGGTTTAATCGAACTTCAGGAGGAGGGTCTGACAAAACGACATGTTGGTTTGAGATATTTGGCTGATAAGAGAGCAAGCGTTGCAGCTAAAGATGGCACAAGACAGGCTATCCATGCACATCCTTATAACTATATAACTGGTCAGCCTATTACATATGAACAGTTAGCCTCAAAGAAACTTGAAAAAGATGGGCTTTCAGTTGCCATTGCAAGTATTCCTGATAATAGAATTGTAGGTAAACCAGATGAAACTAAATTCGACAAAACTACAGAAGCTGGTAAAGCTGCATATGCTGCAGCAATGCAAGAACCTGTAAAAGTAATTGTTGAACCTGGACAGATTTACACTGTAGCACAATATACTGGTACTGATGGTAAGAGACATTACTTCTATGCTTACAATTTAGCTGAGTCAGTTGAACTTTATGATAAAGATTGGAAAGCAAAACGTACAGCAAAGGGTGAGAAAGGTGGAGATTTAAACACAGCACCTATGTACGATAAGTTAAGAAATCCAGAAGAGGGTGCAACAACTCAGGTAACAAAGAGAACACTTGTAAAGAATAGTTCAGATGGTATGTATTGGCGTATGAATACAGCCAATGATGATATAACATTTGCAGCATGCGATATGAATGATTATAAGTCAGCTTATCGTTATGCATCAACACCTTGGATTGTTTCTAACTTGAAAGGTGATTACAACAAAATGGAAGTAAACAAGTTGTTTAGATTCCACACTATCTCTGACGGTGACAGTTCTAACAACGAAGTTAAAGTTTCTATTGAGAATATCCGTCCAGACGAGGGTCGATTCGATGTTGTAATTAGAGATATTAATGATACCGATGAAGCACCACGAGTTTACGAACGCTTTGGTAGATGTTCTATGATTCCTGGTCAGAGCGACTACGTTGCTTACAGAATTGGTTCATTTGATGGTGTTTATGAAACAAAGTCTAAATATGTGACTATTGAGGTAAATGAGACAACAGCAGCAAGAACTTCAGTACCTGCTGGTTTCCTTGGGTATCCTCAGCAAGCTTACTCAGGTGTACAAATTGTAGATGGTGACGCTCATGATGACATAGAGCAGCCTAAACTCAGATACAACCTTGACTATGATGAGGAAGTTAAGAATAGAAAACAGTACTTCGGTCTTTCAAGCTGGGTAGGTGTAGATATTGACATGTTTACATTTAAAGGTAATGCAGCTTATGTTGATGGTGTACCTGCACTCTTAACAAAGGGTTTCCACCTCGACTCTCGTATCAATTCAAAAGCATTCGATGATAAAGAACACATTGTTAATGTAACTGTAGATGGTGAAAAAGGTTATAAGTTTGATGCTGTTAGCACAAATGCAAGAACAAGAAACTTACCTGAGACACCAGTCATCGGTACAGAGGAACAAATGGCAGGTTCAATTTATGAAAATGCTAATATGAGAAAGTTCACCACTTATTTCTATGGTGGTTTCGACGGATGGGATGTTTATCGTGATAAGAGAACTAATACCAATGAGTTTAAATTATCAAGATATAAAGGTACTTATGATGCAAATAGTGGCGCAGGTTATGCATTTGACAAGATACAGAATCCTAAGTCACTGAAATTGAATCAGAATGGTATAACATCAGACTGGTATGCTTACTTATCTGCAATTAGACAGTTTGCTAATCCAGAGGAAACAGATATCAATATATTTGCAACTCCTGGTATTGACTATGTTAATCAGAAGTTATTAGTAGAGGAAGCAATTGATATGATTGAGGAAGAGAGAGCTGACTCAATCTATGTGATTACAACTCCTGATAAACCATCTGGCGCAAGTGATTTTACAGACGAAATGTACAGCGCAGAGGAAGCAGTATATAATCTTGAGGATATGGAGATTGACTCAAATTATGCTTGTACATATTATCCTTGGATTAAGTACTTTGACCAAGATAATAATCAGTACATATACCTCCCTGCAACAAAAGACGCTGTAAGAAACTTCGCTCAGACAGATAATCAGTATCAGCCTTGGTTTGCACCAGCAGGTATTAACCGTGGTAATGTTGAATGTGTAAGAGCAAGAACTATTACTAAGAATGGTGATGAGGATAAACTGTACGAAGGTAGAATTAACCCTGTTAAGACATTCGCAACAGACGGTGTTAAGATTTGGGGTCAGAAGAACCTTCAGAAGCGTGAATCTCAGCTCAACAGAATCGCTGTTAGACGTTTATTGTTAAGATTAAGAAAGCTTATCTCTATATCATGTATAGGTCTTATTTTCGACCCTAATGATACAACAAGTAAGAATACTTTCTTGTCAACAGTAACTCCAATTCTGGATAATATTAGAAACAACAGAGGTATTTCTGATTATCGTATCGAAGTAAATGATACCGTAGAATCACGTGAAAGAAGAGAGTTGCCTGCTAAGATATTCTTCAAACCTTATGGTGCATTAGAGTATATCACAATAGACTTTATCCTCACTCCAGAGGGCGCATCATTTGATGATATCTAAACATATTATATTAATAGAGAAGGAGAATCGTATTAATTCTCCTTTTTTATTTTTTATTGATATTTATAATAAACTGCATTTTAATATGAAAAAAAATAAAACAACTTTTTTAGAAAGAACATTACGTGACTTGAATAAGTCAGCTAAAATACTTCAGGAAGCATTTGATTTTAGTGATGAAGAACAGTTTAATGATGAAGAAATCCCAGCTCAGGAAGAATTTGAAGGAGAAGAGGGAAATGCACAAAATGATGATATGAATGGACAAGATTTGTCACAACAAGATGACAGAATCGCAAGAATACGTGAAGTAGCATTAGAAGGCTTACAAGAGTATGCTGAAAATGTAGATTCTGAATTATACCAATTCTATAAGAAAATATGGTTGATGTGTGACAAGGCAGTTTCTGAAAAAGATAATGCAAGTGTTGGATAAAAAGAAAGCAGAAGGTATTTAATCTTCTGCTTTTATTAATTTGTATACTTTAGTACCAGCTGTAGGAGAAACAAAAAACTTATGTGACATCAAAGATTCTTGCATTTCTTTATACTTTGATGGATTTCTCATTTGGGATGTTATTTTATTTGAATTTACATATACAAATCCACTTTTCCACGAAACAAGAGAAAATCCTAAGCAGTCTAATGTGCTACCATTATTATGGTCGGCATCAACATAATAAATAATAGAATCAGTATCAATTAATTTATTTTTGACTTTTATTACTGGATAATTTTTAAAGAAGTGCTTCATTAATTTACTTGCGCCACCATTAATATGATAATCAATAAGCGTAGAAGCACGTATGACTTCTACATTCTGTTTATCAGACGTACTACTAAAGTAATTAACACCAAAGGTATAGACCATAACAAGCGTTCCTTTTTTAAGTGAACCTTTATCACGTTTCAAATATAATCCAAGATTCACCGATGACGATTTATAACCAAGTAATGAGTTCTTTTCTAAGAAGACTTTTAGTTCTTGATTACTTACTTCGTGTACTTCGCAATCACGTGCGTACAAAGTGTTTGGACATTCATTAACACTATATTTAATGTAAGATTTTATTACTTCCCATTTACGATGATAATCATAATAATATTTTCCATTATCATCTTTTAAAGTACTACTATCATTTAACTCATAATCTTTTATCCATATACATTTTATTCCGTCTTTTTCGTATTTCTTGGATTCATTTATAAAATAGTCTTGTGAGATACCCTCATTGTAATTATATTTTGCAAAACGTTTACGGTGGTCATAACTATTCACATAGATTATCATCAATTTATTTTCCTCAGAATAGAATCTATCCTGTATGGTTATAAAATCATCTGAATGATGAATTTTATTGATTGAATAAGTGAAGTTACACTTTAATGTAGCAAGAAAATTCTTAACAATGTTTAAATTTTTATCTTTGAAAACACAATTACCAGTAATATCATTAAATAGTTCTGATATATTCGTATATACATCCATATTATACTTTTCGGAAGCAAAATAGTATAAGCGTACTTTATTCTTCTTACACAACAAATATTTTGTATTATCTAACTCCTGTATACTATCTAACGTTACACCAAAATGTCCTTTTTTATAATGTTGTTCGCCCTGACATTCGATGGCACAATTGTATTGAGGTAAAAAGAAATCCAAAGATTGACGCTTTAACCAATTAGTACGGTAATATTGCTTAAATTCTATAGAGTTATCTTCTAAGAATTTTCTAACTGATTCCTCAAGTTTACTTTCTACACATTTAGGACAACCTTTGCCTTGTAAATGATTATGAGGAAGTTGTTTAAAAGAACCATGCTGAGGACAAACTATTTCAACTGGAGTAGAATTGTTTACATAATTAACTTTAGTGTAATCATACTTATCTCCATGTATAAGTTTTGCCTTTTTTATAAATTCTTCTTTATTGGATGAGAACGTAGAAGAAAGTTTATCAGACTTACATTTCGGACATCCATAACCAGAGAGATGATTTGTCGTATTAGTATACCATATACCATGTTCATTACCATATTTATCTTTATTATGGCAGCAAACAGGTATATTCTTCTCTTTTGCATTTTTATAGTCAAACTCACCATAAGTATACTTGGAATTATGGACCTTATTAAACTTATCAATAAGTTCCTCCCTTGTATGTTTCTTTTTCTCAGACATACAAAGAGGCTTTCTATGTGCTAAATGATGTTTAGGTCGCTGAGTAAACTTAACACCATTATACCATAGAACAACAGGAGTAGACGTGTTGACATATACGACATCTCGATAATCAAACATATTATCACCCCATACTAATTTAGACCTTTTTATAAATTCTTCTCTATCCACTATTCTTGTTTTTATAAAATATATGCAAAAATAATTATTTTAGAAATATATCACAAGTTATTTTAGTTAAAAAACACGAATCATAATATTTATATTAAAAAAATAAATAATAATATTATTAATTTATATTTCGATGAGTGATTTATTGCTTAAAATGCCTCTTAATTATGAGCCATTAAGAAAAAACCGATGGTTGCTTAGATTTCCTGCAGATTTAGGTATACAAGAGTGGTGGATTGCTTCTGCGAAACGTCCCTCAATTAAGCAGAATGAGAAAGAAATTCAGTTCCTCAACACATCAACATGGGTAATCGGACGTTACACATGGGATAACATGCAGGTAAAATTACGTGACCCTATTGGTCCGTCAGCTTCACAGGCTGTAATGGAGTGGGTTCGTTTGCACTCTGAGTCAGTTAGTGGACGACAGGGCTATGCAGCAGGTTATAAACGTGATGTAGAGTTAGAGATGCTTGACCCGACTGGTGTTGTTGTATCTAAGTGGATTCTGAAAAACACTATGGTAACAGATTGCGATTTTGGTGATTTGGATTACAGTCAGGATGACCTTGCGGATATTTCAATGACATTAAGATTTGATTACGCAATTCTCGCATACTAAAAGACAAGAGTTTGAAATGACTTTTTAGTTATCTCAAACTCTTTTATCATTTTTATAGTTGACATAATCGTATTTTTTTCTATATTTTATATAAAATATAATGTTATGCTTACAGCTGAAGAATTAAAAAAAGAATTGAATATTAAAGAGAATAGTTTAAAGATGTATAACAAGACCAGAATGGATATGCTTTTGCGTGGTGCAGATAGAGAGGACTGTTCTGAAATTGAACATCAAATAGAAATGTTGCGTAAGGAAATTGAAATTTTGAATAAACTTTCAGAGTGGCAGAATAAAAAATTTGTTTGTGATATATCTTCTGAAATGATTATGTCCACAGCGTTTAAAGTAAAGTTACCTAATACAATCAAAATAGATTCTGACCATATAAGAGATATTGAAGCTGATACAATATTTAATCAACTACATATATGTGTGGTAGATTATGTTAAACGTAAAAATGGGTATATTGAAATACTTGGACGTGAAATAGAGAAGTGTATTAATATGCCATTTGACTTTGATATAGAATGGTATGATAAACGAGGTTCACTTGCTTATATAGAACATTATATAGGGTGCAAAATCACCAATTATTGTGGTAGTAAATGTACAACTGATAGTACTAAAGAACGAGTATTTAATATTACTATAGGGTATGAAAAGTTAGAATACAAAGCACCTGTTTTAGAAATTAAAAAGAAGCCATCTAATTTGGACTTTTTTGATAACAAGAAAGATTGGGGACAACATCCTCTCTCAATTAAAAGTAGTCCAGACCCATTCAAGGAAAGAATTTATTGGTAAAATGAAGCAACCAATTAAAAAGACAGATAGTAAAAGTAGAAAAAAAACCAAAACAAGGATGAGAAAATCTAATGGGAAACCATTAAGAACTCATCCTAAATTTGGTACAAGTAAATTAGAAAAATATTTTGAGACAGAATTTTTAAAGAAACTTAAAATAAAATATCAGTGGCAATTTGAAGCAAAAGATATACAAAGGAGTTATGATTTTTATTTACCAGACCATAATCTACTAATCGAAGTCGATGGTGATTATTATCATGTAAATCCAGAAATTTATGAAGGTAAAAAATTGACACCAACACAGAAGCATGATTTATGGGTCGATAAAAAGAAAAACGAGTGGGCTTTAATGCATGGTATACCTCTTTTAAGAATATGGGAGAGTGATATTAGAAAGCGACCTGAAGAAGTCATGAAAATACTCAAAAGTAGACTCAAAATACAAGGACAAAAAATACGCCTTGAAGAAAATAAGAACAAAAGACATGTAAATAAAATTCGATGAATGTTACGTTTTATATGCCGTACCTTGATTACAATGATGATTCTTTTAGTGTGGATAATAATTACTATAAAGATAATGACTACACGAACAAACTTGTAAGTGAGTACGAGAAATACAAAGATATAATTTATGAAACAATGAGTGATAGTACTGGGTCACATAGTGGACTCAATGGTAACACTTATATGATGGGTCAAAAATCGCCTTATAAAGAAGATAAAATTAGTTATGCACAGTGTCAAGGTTTATTATATGACATGGACAATAATCCAGAAACTGTAGACAATCTAATTACGTATTTCTCCCAACAAGAAATGTTTATCACTCGTTTTAGACTTGATTTTAACTCTTCGGATGAAGAATTTGAAACAGAGTTTGGCGTATGGAATAGAGGACATGACGAAATACATACATATGAATCATATGGAGAAGATTGGGTATTACAGAATGAACCAAAGAGAAATGTAAAAATATGCTTTAAAAATAATGCTAATAAGGATATTTATGCAGAGTTAGTTAATTGTAAAATTATAGAAAGAGTAAAAGTCGGGGAGTATATTATTCTCGTGGAAAAAATAAATTTAATTGATAAATTCATATAATATGTCAAAGAAAAAACTAAGTGAGGAACAACTTAAAGAAATAAAGATTCTTCAAGCTAATAACCAAATGTTAGAAAATAGTATACAACAGGCTAAGGAAAGAGGTAAAGAGGAATCTGTTAAACGCATTAAAAAAGCGCAAAAAGAGGTTCAAGACCATATTAAAAAGATTGACCCAGAAGCAGACGTAAACATCAATCTTAATCAAACAGTAAAGAAAGATAAAACAAATGACGACTTATTCGATGACTATGATGTATTTTCAATACTTAAACATGAGGATAAAACTACTCAAAAAGTTAGTAGTGATACTTATAGAGAACATAGCATTAAAGATGGATATATGGACGACATTAGTGACGATGAAGATGAAGACGATTATATAGACTTGAGTTCAGATAACATGGATAGTGTACCAACAGCTGTGAAAACACAGAATGATAAACTTTACAACAATGTTGACCCAGAGGTACAATATGATATCATTCAATTGCCAAGTAACGGAGAATGTTATCCTGACAAGTTGGATAGAATCCCAGTAGGTTATTTAACCGCTTATGATGAGAACTTCATTACTTCACCAAATCTTTATGAAGACGGATTGGTCATTGATTATCTTTTAAAACATAAGATAATGAATAGCGGTATTGATGCTGACTCTTTAGTTAGTGGTGACGTAGATGCTATCATGGTATGGTTACGTGCAACAAGTTATGGACCAGAGTTTCCTATTGTAGTTGCAGACCCAGAAACAGGTGAAAGAATTGAAACAATAGTAGACTTAACAACGATTAAACCAAAGGAGTTTAAACTTGTATCTGACGAAAACGGACACTTTGAATATACTCTTCCGATAACCAAGAAGAAGGTAAAGTTTAAGTATCTCACAAGAAAAGAAGAGAAACAACTCTCACTCATTACCAAAATAGAGAACTACGGTACAAAGGCAGAACTCTTGACCGAGATGGGTAGGAATCTGATGAGAATGGCATCTACCGATGAGTTGATTACATCTCAAGAGAAAAATGATGTTGATAAGACTGTTAAATTAATTAGACGATGGACAGAACGTTTGAAGAAGAAGAGTGATAAACCGTTTACACGTATGATTACAAATATTCTTCAGCTACAAGTCGTATCTATTGACGGAAATACAGATAGAAAGTATATTAATAAGTTCATCAATACAATGCCTGCACGTGATTCATTGATGTTGAGAAGATATATTAACGATAACACGCCTGGTATGAACTTTAACATTACTGTTGAAAGACCAGAGTCAATGGGAGGTGGCTCATTTGAGACCTTTCTTAACTGGGACGATTCTGTTTTCCTCAATATCTCCGAATTACGAGAAAAATCTTAAAGAAGAATTATTTGGTTGTTTTAAACATATCGGTATACCTTTTGCAACATTAGATAAGATGCCTATCAGAGATAGAAAATATTATATACATCAATATAATGAATATATGGAAGAAAAGGCAAAGAGTTACGAGGGTGGAGGTAGTAGTTCAGCAAATATAGATGCAGCTACTGATATGGCCCAAAATGATTTAGAATTATAGAAAAAGCCTTGGTTAATCCAAGGCTTTATTTATTTTCTGATTTGTTTGAAATTTGCATTTTCAATACCACTATAACGTAGGTTATTGGCTATTGTAATTAATTTATAACAACTTTTAATTTCAGTATTAATATATGTAGCATATATAGCAAGTTGTTTCTGCAAGTTCTTATCTGACGTAAATCGGTTAGCAAAATCTTGAACTTGACCACTAAAACTTGAATATATAGAATCAAGAATATTTTTCAAATTAGCAGAACGCATCATATATGCATTATCCTGCGTTTTCATATCCTTACTATTAGTACGACTATTTTGTGAACCATTTTTACCAAAAGTCTTTTCAACAGCATTCATACCCTTTTTAGCACCAACAGCAAAATCCCTTACAGGGTTCCAATTACGTAATTGCGATGGTATTAAAGATGAAATGGAAGGACTTTCAAAAATATGTGATTCCTTTACATTTTTGCCATAATTAATAGATGCTTGAATTTGTTTTAATGTAGCCATCAGTTGATTAGCTAGAGTATGACCTGCATTAAAAATAGAAGCCATTTCAAGATATTCTTGAGGGACATTAGTAGCATTAATATTCTCTATTTGGGGGTAGAATAAACAGCTCTCAAGATTCATTATGGCTGAGTTAACGAGATTGGTGTATTTGTTTTTATTAAACAACTCATTGATTAAAAATTCGTTAATACTTTCCTTTATGATATTATCTAAATTCATTATATTGCTCTTTTAAGATAAATATCAATTGAACAGAAAAAGCTATTAACTCTCAAGCCATAATTGAATAGAATGCATTCCGTTCATAATATGTCCCTCTGGGTCTTCCAAGAACCAACCAATAAACAAACTAAATAGAATAATTACAATTGCCCAAAAGAAAATAAGTGCAATAAAATAACCAATAATATCCAAACACCCTGAAAATGTAAGAATCGTATTACCTTTAATCTTTGAAATAATCATAATCGTAAATTTTATTTGTTTATTAATTTAATTGTGATGCAAAGGTAAGTAAAATTATTGATATAGCCAAATATAATATTTTAAAAAACGTTAATAAGCTATTTATTTATAATAAAATAAGAATTAAACTACATAAAATATGGCACCAATTGCTGTTATAGGAAGTATACTTGGTTTTGCTGGAAAAAATTTTGCTAAAATAGTCGTTGGTGGTGCTACTGGTGCTTCTAACGTATTGTTGAATGGTGCGAAAAAAGTCGTTGGCTCATTTTTCTCACTCATCAACCCGATAGCCATGATTAAAAGTGGCTTAACTGAACTACAGAAATTTGACGAAATGGGTGTTAAAACATCCCGTCAAATTGGTCTAAATTATGGGTCAAGTGTAGCTTATACTGGTACTTTAATACGTCGTACCAAAGACTTAGCTGCTGTATATGGTGTTACAAGTGAATCTATCGGACAAATTCAAGAGAATTTATCCAAAGCCACTGGTAAAGCTATAATGTTTAATGATGCACAGGCAGAGATAGCTGTTGCTGCTAATAGAACTATTGGTGAATCAGCTATGTCCCAATTCTATGAAGAGTATCAGAAATTTGGCGGTAGTGTTCAGGGGGCAATGGATTTAGCCATTGACAGCTATACCCAAGCAACAAGGATGGGTTTATCAGCTCAGGAGTACTCAGCTAAAGTTGCACAAAACATCAAAATGGCAAACCAATATAAGTTTGCTGACGGTGTTAATGGTATTATGAAGATGACAGCACTTTCGGAGAAACTCGGTTTCAATCTGCAGTCAATGGGAAGTGTTATTGATAAATTTAGTTCTATACAAGGGTCTATAGAATCTTCAGCAAATCTTCAAATGTTAGGTGGTATGGGTGCTGCATACGGCTCTAATCCAATGACTATGTTATATGAGTCATTGAATGACCCAGAGGCTCTTACAAAGAGAATGACTGATATATTTGGCAGCTTAGGTACATTCAACACCAAAACTGGTATGAGTGAACTTACTGGTTATAACATGGCTTTAATTAAGGAACAGGCAAAGGCTATGGGTATGAATCCAGAAGAAGCTGTACAGATAGCGAAATCATCTGCAAAAGTTAAATTCGTAGACCAACAAGCAGGTAGTGCTTTGAGTCATTTAACAGAGGAACAAAAAGCATTTGTTGAAAATAAAGCACAATACGATACTAAGACTGGTCAGTTTACCATTACAGATGTTTCTGGTAAAACTAAGGAGATTAGTCAAATGACACCAGAAGAAGTCATGGCTCTTCAAAAACAAGAAAGCATGACTGACAGAGAGGCATTTATGAGTGGTGCACAACAGATAGTCAGTGTCAGTGAGAGAATTGAAGGTATACAAGCTATGATAGGCGCACAATTGGCAGAAACTTTATTCCCTATGCTTGATGGATTTAAGAGTTTAATAAGTAAATTAGTGCCTACTATAACAAATCTTGTTGCAAATGGTATTAGTGTGTCTGTTGGTTTATTAAAGATGTTAGTTAGTGGAATAAGAATCCTTGTAAATCCACGCTTTTGGACAGGTCTTGCAAAGGTATTGATTCAAGGTATAGCTGCTGGTGCTGCTGTAGTTGCACAATGGTCTGTTATGGCATTACTTGGGTGGTTTGGTGTAGCTATTCAAGGTATATTATCATCACTTGCTGTTATTGGAAGATTATTTGGTGCTGATAAAGGTACTCAAAACACATTAGACAATATTTCTAAATTGGCTTCTGGTATTACATTAGGAAAAGAAGTATATAATGGTGTGGGTACCTTATTGGATAGAATGGGTCTGAAAGGATGGGATTCTAAAGATGCAAGAGGTGAAGAGTTAAGAAGTGACTTTAGTACTATAAAAGACGAAACAAGACAAACCTTCAAAGCTGCAACTGGATTGGTTGGAAATGCCATAACAATCGGTAAAGAAGTTATGGTGTTTGGAAAACAGGCTGTAGACAAAATGGGTGCAAGTGGAGAAGAAAGAAAAGAAGGTTTCAATAAAGCAATTGCAGATGCACAAAAGAAAGATGAATCTAAAGTTAAAGTCGTTTATGATAATGTAGGTGCAATGCAATCAGCGGATTCATCTGGAAATATAATGAGAAGAAGAGGACTTGGTACCTACAATAGTTCATATAGTACAAATTATAATAGTACAGCATGGACAGATGCAAGTATGTCTGAAAGTTCACGCACGGGAGGTACAAATAACACCTATAATAGTAACGAAGATAAAGCAACTACGGCTGTTAGAGAAGACATTAAAACAGGTAGTAGTAGTGTGGTAGATGCTATTAATAGACAAACGACAGTTATTGAGAACTTAAATGACCGTACAACTGTTATCAAAAATGGTACAGCAGGAGTAAGACATACCAAAATTACTGTCAAACCAGTCGGTGAGCCAACTTATTTTGCCGACCCGAGAAGGAAAGAAGATACAGTACCAGTTAATTCTGGTAAAATGGAATTTGGTAATATCAATGTAAATGTTAGCGGTGATATTAATCTTAGGGGTTCAGATGGAAAAATAAGCAATATTGATATGGATGCTATTAAGAAAGAATTAGAACGTTCACTTACGGCAAGTATCAGAGAAAATATGAATAAGCAAGCTAACATGGGTATGAAGAATAGAAATGTTAGTTATGACAGAGGAGTAGGTATTGATTCTGGACACAGAACAGCTTAATATATCTATTCATAAACCAAAGAAAAATGTTATTATTTAATAGGTAATATGTATTAACGAAATGGCAAAGAAAGGATTAAATATAGTTAAAGAAATAGGTAAATCAGGAATAAAAAATGTTCTCGAAAATGGAGATTTAATCAATCGTTCTATTGGAGAAAGAAATTCTTATGATTCAATCACAACGGTATTAAAAGGTCTTGGACATAAACCTGTCAGTTTGATGGGTTTTGATTATACATATATATTTGACCATGTAAGAAGAATATATAATAATAAGAGATTTACTTTCTATGGTGATAAACCAACGGTACATTTTGCCGATGTAGATAGAGATGTTGAAAATCTAAAGGATTGGGCAATGTCTTTTACTGGAACATCTACAAACACTCAAGATACCAATACATATTATTCAGAATCTGAGGACGATGTTACTCAGAATAGGGCTATTGTGGCAACTCAAGCAAATGCTGGTGTTTGGCATAGTGGACTTGTTGAAAGTTTCAATGGTAGAAGTAACAAATTATCTCAAAACGAACTATTAAAGAAAACTAATGATAATTTTACGGCTGGTAAATATAGAACGTTGGTTGCAAGATTCCATACAAATTCAGAGGATTCTAAAGATGACAGTAATCCAGTTCAGACTGCTATATCAAAGAAATATGGTATGTCTCATGGACGAAATCTTTTAAAAAGAATACCAACAAGTTCGTATGGTTATGATAATCCTTATTGCCGTGTTTGGACATATCATCATCAATATCATACTTTAATTGATGGTATACGTCCATTTGTAGAGGATGATGACGCTGAGAATACATCTAAAATAAGTCAAGCAACACTTGAAAGCGATTATAACTGGGGTGCATTTAGAAGTCCGTCTTATAAGTTCAATAATGGGTCTGATGATAAGTTTGGAACTGGTGGAGAAAGATTGGATAAGTATGGAACAATGAACCGCTTAAATGGTCTGCCTAATATTGCACCAGTTGTAAGTGTATCAGATTATAGAGATGGTATAAGCACAGCTGCCAACAAAGTTAGATTAGAACAATGTATGTTTTCAATAGAAAATCTCGCTTGGAAAGATACATTCAAAATGAGTGACACAAAGAAGTTTGAAGATAATGGGTTATCTCCAGAACAAAAAGGACCTTTTGGTGGTAGAATTATGTGGTTCCCTCCATATAATATTAAGTTTGATGAAAGTGTTAATGTAGATTGGGGAGAAACTTCATTTATAGGACGTGGTGAGAAAATATATACATATGCTAATACAGAGAGAACTGGTAATCTGTCATTTACTTTATTAATTGACCATCCATCAATAATTGATTATTGGGAACATGGTTTGAGAGGTGACGGTAATAAAACAGAAGATTCGTCAAACTCTGGTGTTGATAATATAGAAAGTAATGAACAGCAAATTTTAAGATTCTTTGCAGGTTGTGAAGTATTAAAGGCTGGTAAATTTAGAATGCCTGAACCAGACCCTGTTCAAGATACACCACCAGTTGCTTCTCCCTCACCAGATACTCCTCCTAACCCTGAAGATAAAAAACTATATTGTTTAATATATTATCCTAATAACTATTCTGGTGTAAGTGATGCACCAGGAACAAATAGTATTGTAAACGCATACGATTATTTGATTAATGGTCTTGGAACACAAATGTTTAAGACTAAAAACACATCAAATCCATCCAGACCATTTGAGGGTTTACCTTCAGATGTAGCTGTAGATGTCTTATCAGAGTATGGTGTTGGATATGAAATGAATAAACCAAGAAGAGCTGGTTTGAATAGTGGAAGAAGCACAGGTATAAGTATTTTTGGAAAGAATATTGAACCAAGAACACCTCAGAATTTCAAGAACTCTGAGGATATGTTGTTTGATACCGCAAATTATAAAAATAGTGTTGCCGATAGTGAAAATGCTTTTATTGATTACAAAGTGAAAGGTGATGATAGAACCTATTATGCAGCAATGGAAGTACTTTCTAATTCTAAAGCAAACAAAGTAAAATGGGGTGATAAAGATTATGGATATGATAAGGGTATTATATCAAGTTTAATTAGAAAGGCTCAATTTTATGCTCGTGCTGATATCAGTAATTTCCCAATAAACACAGAAAATGAATGTACTGTTGAAATAAACGGTAATAAAACATTTAAATTTACATTAGGTGATATTGGTGATGGAAGTAAATTACAATATCACTATGGGGGGGAGACCGTAGAGGAAGCTACTTTTGTTGCATCAGTAGTTCCAAAAGAGGGAATAATGAATATTGCTTATGTTGAACCAATTACCAGTGCCGTTATAACATGTAAAGGTATACGGCATGAATTTACATCAGAAGAAATTAACGGTTTGGGTGGTAAATATTCACTTCTCGGTGTATTAGACAGTCTTAATATACCAAAGATTAGTAGATTCTCTATTGCTTTTAATGATAAAAGATATGATAATATCACAATTAAGAAAACTAACGATGGTAGAAAGTACTTAATAACTCCAGACGGTAAAGCAAAAGTTTATCTTGATAATGGAAAAATATTTGTTAAAAGAGGTGAAAGATTAACACAGTTTAATGTCATTCCAATTAAATATGAAAAGGGAATTGGTAGTAGTATATTAGAATGGCAGCATAGAAGATGGTGGTATCGTGTAGACAAAACCGACGATGTTATCAACCAGAGATTAGTAGACATAGAGACAGGTGTTTCTATGTGGGATAACTATGTAGATAAGAAATCTCATTCATTAAACAGTGTTGGTTACAAAAAAACACCAGAAGCAGGACTGTTTGGACTTAAAGAAACTGACGAAATAGTTAGTTTCGCTGATATGTATGTAGGTTTACATAATAATGAAGAAATAACTAATTTCTATAAAGATTGTGTAGACGAAGAAGGTTTATCAAAAGTTAAAGATTTACTTAAAGGTAAATATAATATAACAAAGATAGAATATCGTGGACATGCATCTATACATGGTGATAATAAAAGTGATAGTGTAAACGTAGAACGAAATACAAAGTTAGCGATGCAAAGAGCTGATACAGCTAAAGCATGGTTTTCTTCTTTTAAATCACCATTCCAAGATTTAGCAAAATCAGGTGAAAATAATACAAGAACAAATATTCAAACAACACCTAAAAGAATTGCTAATAATGACGTGGACGACATACTTATCAAGCAATGGAGAAGTGCTGCCATTATCATTCATTATAGAGATGCTTTGACTGTGGATAGTCAAGACAGTATGACTAATACACCTAAGATTCTGCAAGACCCTAAATTGCCACAGCTTGACAACGAAGAAGGAAAAGATTGGACAATTTTAGGTTCAAAGGACAATGATGGAAATATAACAGGATATACTTGTAATGATATTTTCATTATGCGTTGTGGTGCACATTATTGGAATAAGTTCTATTCACGTCCTAAGAACGCTTATAACCGCTTAAGTGTTGACATGTGGATGAATGACAGTAGTACACAAAAAGAACTCCTTAAACTGTACGGAAATGGCATTCAGGGTAAAGAGTGTACTGGTGAAATAGATGGATTCAGTGATAGTAATAGAGAGAAGATACGTGGGTGGATAAGAGATGCTTACAGAACTGCAAGTTTATCTTCCAATGATTCATCAAGTGTTTATTCAAGAGAAGCTACATCTACATCAGATGAAACTTCAACATCAAATTCAGAAACACGTGAAAAAGTAATAGGAAATGGTGTTCCAGAGGTAAATGTTACTGACCAACAGTCATTTAACAAGGCTATGGCATATCGTTATTTCTATGATTACAATTTCTACCCAGATGAAACGACCAGAAGACCTGTTGTATTCGACTTTGATAACATATATAAATGGGGTAATGCACATAGATTAGAATTTGAAGAAGAATATAAGAATCAATATGTTTACTATGAACCATGGTTCTTAGAAAGCGTTGACTTATTCTATAAAACAAATGGTAATCCATTCTTATTAAACGATGATAAAGAGTTTAGTAAAGTAATCAAACAAGTATATTTAAACGAAGAGACATCTATAAGTTTATATACTAAATATGATTATGATAAACTTCGTGATTACGCAATCCAATACTGTAGCTATCCTCGTATTTATGACAGAGTTAGAAAAGAACTTAGTAAATCTGTAGGATTGAAATATCTTGAAGATTATGGTAAACAAAAACAAGATATAGGTGATAAGTTTGTTTATTCAGCTTTAGCACTAAAAATAGTTGATGATTTAAAGAGTAATCGTGATGGTGTTTATATAGCTAAACAGTATAATATAGAAGAAGTTAGGGGAATCGTAAATATATACAAGAAAGGTATCGAAGGAATACCTTGCGGTGATACAGACCCTTATTTAGACACTCTTTTAAGTGCTATTAGCTTATTGGAAAATCCGACATTCAGTAAAGATAATGGTAATGGTACAGAAAAAATATTTACAACAATGTCAGAGGTTACGAGTCGTATGACAGATGATGAGTGTAAGGCGAAAGTTATGTCTGTTGTAGAGAAAGGTGGTATAACACCAGACCAAGCATGGAAGCTATATGAAAAATATATTGGTGAGAAAAATGGAAATGATAATGATAAAACAAAGAATAAAACAGAATTAGGGAATTATCCAAGATATGATAATGAGGGTGAGTTCTTTAAATTACTCAAACTTAATGACCCTACATTGCATAACTTAGTTACCGAAAAAGTAAAATACTTTGACCCTGCATTCCATTCTGTATCACCTGAAGGATTTAATGCACGCTTAACATTCTTACATCAGTGTACACGTCAAGGTCCTACAATTGGTGCAAGCGATGTTAATCAAAATAATCGTATAGCTAATAACCTTGCATTCGGTAGACCACCCGTATGTATTCTTAGAATAGGTGATTTCTATTATACAAAGATTGCAATTAAATCTATTAGTATTCAATATGACCCTGTTCAATGGGATTTAAATCAAGAAGGTATAGGTATAATGCCAATGTTTGCTGATATTAGTATTAGCTTTAGCTTCTTAGGTGGTAGCGGACTATCTGGTCCTATTGCACGATTACAGAATGCTGTTTCTTTCAACTATTACGCTAATACGGAGGTATATGATAATAGGTCTGAACAGGCAGAGTACAGTAATGGTAAACTTACCTACTTTAAGCCGTTTGAAGTAAATTATAATTTGCCAGAGGCAGAAGCCGTACCAATAAGTGATGCTAATGATGAAGTTGGTGCAAAAGACACAAATGTTGCTAATAAAGTGGAATCTCAACCAAAGGCAGTAAATGCTAAAGCTGTTAAAGCCAAGGCTGTCGATGCTAAGTCTACTGGACATAGAAGAAACAAGTCATCAAGAACTCAATCTTCATCAGTACCAACACCGACTCCAAACCGAAGTGGTACTACAAACGAAACAGCGGAAGTTGTTAAAGAGGAAGTTACAACCAGTCAACAGAAACCTCTTAAGGTTAAAGCACCCGTTCGTTCGGGTAACTCTAACAACAATGGTAAAAGAGTTATATGTAAGTATATTAGGTTTGGTATTTCACGTTTCAGTGGACAAGGTAATAAATTGATGGAGGCAACAGATGGTGTAACCCCATTTGAAGAAACTATACCAACAGGTCCTTTTGACTTTTATGAAATGATTAAAAATTATCTGGATAGAAGAAAAACTAATTTTATGTTTATTGCTTACATATATTATTATGATAAGAATACAAAACAAGTAGTAGATGCTAAATGTTGGGGATGTAGAAGTAGACGTAAAAATAATACAAAAAATGATGAAGCTGAATGGTTTATATATGGAAGTAAACCAGTAAAAACGATTCGTTCAGGTTTAACCCCACCGTTAATAGAAGATAAACAGGATAATTATCGTGAAGGTTTTTACTTTGCAGATTATAAGTTTGTAAATGAAAAAAATACAAGACAAACAGTATCACAAGATATTCTTAAGAAAGGTCTATATGTTGATACCAATGGTCGTGGAAGAATTTATAAAAAATAGTAAATATGGTTACATTTGATAGATATCAGCAGTTTAGAATGAGTGGGACTATAAAACAGGTCCCATTCATTAAAATTCCAGTTAAAGATACTGATATGTATACTTATTATGAAGCTGGAAATACAAGGTTTGATTTATTATCCTACCAATATTATGATAACCCTAATTATGGGTGGTTAATTCTGCAAGCGAATCCTGAAATTGGTTCTTTAGAGTATAATATACCTGATGGAACTAAGTTACGTATTCCTTACCCTTTGGAAACGGTTATTAAAGATTATCAATCTGATGTAGAAGAATATATCAGATTATATGGAATCGAATAAAAAATAATTTAAATTTTAAAGAAAAGTTGATGGCAAGTGTTAGTAATATAACAGATAGTGTTGCATATGTTGAACCTAACAACACACTTAATTTTCATTCTGGTGTAACGACAGACCATGGAGACCACTTCAAGGCACCTGACCTTGAAGACTATTGTATTGCGCTTAACATGGAGGTAGAGGTCGTTGGAAGAAATTTCGATGCAAAGAAGAATCCACATGATAAAAGTGTGATAATAATGTCATGGACTGACCAAGGTGGTAAATCTTCCGTAAACTTTATGGGGGGTAAAAAGTTCTACCGTAGAGATTCTGATAGACAATATGATGAATCTTTCTTTAAATCTGTTAGAGAGGGTAAAGAGGATATTAAGAATCATAAAACTGCAAAGGTAGGTAGTGATTATTGGGGTTATTCTAATGGTTTATCTACCGATTATACTGATAGTTTTTATTATGATTTAAAGGACCACGGAACAACAGAGATGTTTGGAATATCATCTGTTGATATTACTTATCAGCAATGGATGGTTCCACAGGTTACTATAGAGTTCGTTGATATACGTGGTGGCTCATTAATGGCACCTACTGAAATGCGTAATGGTGATGGGTTCAATGGTTTAAGGGGTTTTTCTGAAAAAGACATAGCTTCGTCTTTCTTTCAGTGTTTCTTTACGTTTCCATATCCAAGATTTAATATCACAGTAAAAGGTTTCTATGGGCAACCTGTATCTTATGAAATTACATGTAATGATTTTAGAGTAAAGTTTGATTCCACTACAGGTAACTTTAATGCTACCGCTAAGTTTGTTGGTTATTCATTCTCATTCATGAATGACGTTTCTCTTCTTGCATGTATGGCAGCACCTTATTGTAACAATCTGGATGGGTCTAATTACTGGGAAAGAAAAGTTGAAGAGGGAGAATTTGTTATACCAGATTCTTCTGGGCAGCTTACACCTATGCCTAAATTGAGTGAATTGTGTGCTAACTATGGTTTTGTTCTTCATAAAGCCGAAGAGTTAGGACAAGACAATCCTATTATTTCACGTTATAATAAGAAGAATACAACAGTTAATGATAGAACACAACTTTATGCTGCATATAATGATTTCTTTACAAATTTAATAAATATTCTTGATAACGAATCTTCAGTTAACGGTAAATATGGTGTTGTAATGCGTGAAGATGGTACTACTTACAAATCTGTAATCGTATTAGTATCAGAAGAAGCAATAAAGGGTGGGTCAGTTACTAATTTTGGTACTATATCTTATCTTAAAGATGGCGAAAATATTAGTATATTTGATTCTCTAACAAATCTTATAGCAGCAGCTAACAGAGTAGAGGAAAGTACAGGTGAAGTATACCCAGTTCCAGCTCAAAACTTTACAGATATTTTACCTGTAAAGATTATCAATAGACTTGGTACACCATTTACAAATAGCGAATTTACCAATGTACGAGGTTTAACTGCTGATGAGGTTAGAAATGCTTTTGCAGGTAAGAAGATTAATCCTTTTGAAAATGGAAGACGCTATAGTTATGCTTTTATTTTTAATTTTGGTGATTACTCTGTATTACAAGAAAGCATTAACGCTGAAAGTGAAGATATTGAAGAAATTGAAGAAGAAGTTAGACGTGAGAAACAAAAAGTATTAATACAAGCTCTTGGTTTTAACCCAACAATATCTAATATGTCAAAGATTTATATGGCTCATTTTGAAACATTTATGTATTTGATGTATCAAGTTGTTGAATCTATACAGAGCGAACAGCGTACCCTTAATGACTTAGGAATAAGTAATATCAATATACCAGATGTTTCTGTTAGAACAAAAATAGTACCACCATTCCCAAGATTCACAAAGGATATTACAGAAAATGGTGTTACAAAAAGAGAAGATTCTTGGGTCGGGGAATTTGGACGTTCTAAGAAGTTTAGAGAAGCAGACCTTGTTAATGAAATTTTCAATGGAATCAATCAGGTAGCTTATATTATTGCTAATGCACAGCATATTCAAGAACGGTTAGATGAGAATGATGCGTTAACAGCTAATGGTGCTAATAATATCTTAGAAAGCGGTAATTCAAAAATACATTTCCCTGTAGCCAATTTTGACTTTATTACTAAGTCTAATCCTTATGGTGATTATAAAGATGCATTGCCTGTAAATGACAAAAGAGAATTTGCAGGTAGAGTTTTTATGCGTATGATTCAAATACTTGGTTTTGGTTTAAATGGACGAGATTTGAAGAACGAAACTATTAAAACTATTGCTGAAACTGAAGCTAAGAATTTTACATATATTTTCTTACAACCAGGAAATGTAATCAGAAGATTATTACAATCAAACGCAAATGAACAAGGTGGTATAAATTCAGATGATGTTTTATCAATTGTAACTGAATCTAACAAATCTAATTCATGGGGAAATCAACCACTTGCAACAAAAGTAGGGAGTGATTTTTCTCCTTTCCTTAATATATTCAAGGTTAGTAATAGTAATTTCCTAACGAATAGTGGAAATGGCTATTCATATTTTTCACCGTTAGGTAAATACACAATTAGTGAGGCGGTAAGCATAGCTAATAATGGAGATTTTGGTGAGGGATATGATGAAATTATCTCTAATTTTGCACCAATAAAGAAAGGAAGTAGCATTATAAATACAGATAATGTTACTAACGAATGTGTTGTTTATTTTGATAAAAATATAGACAGAGTTAATACAATAATTCAGAAATCTTTAGGAAGTGGTTCTTCACCAGAGGGATATTCTGATTTTGTTAATAACGTGGATGGATTCAATGTGTCATATAGTCCTGAAACGTTTAGTAGTTATTTCGGAACTAACAATTTCGGAACTAACAATTCCGAAATTGAACCTCTTGTTCAAAAAGCAGTAGATGTACCATATCAAGAAAAAGATAGAAAGAACATTCGTTTTTATGATAAAGTTAAGAATACAAATACTTATGCAACCAAATATGTTAAATTAGAGAGATTACATAACGGTACAGATTATAAAAATATAGGTACTAATCCTGAAACTTATGCAATAACTCAATTCTGTGGTATTAATACAGGAAAGGGGTCAAAGCGTTTAGGTTTACATATGGATTATTCTATATTCTCTCAAAATTTTTTCAGAGAAGAAAGAAGTATTAGAAAAAGATGTGCGTGGGTTCTATACTCTTTATTACCTATGTATGATTTCAACAAAATATTAGGGGATATATCACAAAAGAGACAGATTATAGTTCCTTATTCTGCAATACTTCAAATAGGTGCTATATTATATCTAAACACATCCAATAACGGCTGGCTTGATTTTAAGAATTTAAATTCAATGATGGAAAGTAATAAATATTTAAGTAACTTACGTCATTTGAAATTTATGAACTCTGCCATGGTAGCACGCTATATTAAAGAATTTACTAATTGGGCTGACACAAAATATAATAAATTATTTGCACCATATGATATAAATTTGGATGCATCTACTGGTAATTTCAAGTCTAATACAGTTCATGTGTATAGAGAGGCTTTTGCTAATCATGATAATTTATTGAGACTATTCAATAATGAGACATCACAATCAATGAATATGCTGATGAAAGAGTTGATGTTACCTGTAAGAATCATCAAGGGTGCTACTATTGACAATGATTTTGAAACAAATCAGAACAATATAGGTAATGATTACCAACTCATCACAGAGGGTATGGCTAAAATTTATTTAGACACATTCCTGAATGCTTTAGCAAAAGAATATAGTGTATCAAGAAAAATAGATACTTCAGATTCAGTTAGTGCGCCTTCATTTGCCCCATCTGCTGATAAAGCCACAGATGACATGAAGATTGCATTTTATAACTACTTAAAACTTCTTTATGATAAGTGGATTGCTTCATCAAACTTTGATGAGTGGAAAATGTATAAATTCTTTAGTGATGAAACTGGAAGTGATAAACAAACAGACGGACATAATTTCTATTTTATTGATTCTTATTACAACAAGATAGGTGATAAATTATTTGTCGACGTTGGTGATATGGTTAACAAATTGCTAATGGTAACTGACCAGAATAACTATTTATCAAGTTTGGTAAGTTTCATGTCAGATATGTTTGCAACAAATAGATGTGTAATGTTATCTGTTCAGAATTTTATGGATTTAAGTGATAAACGTAATATGGAAAGTATGTTTACACCAGTTCCATTTAATTCAATGCGTACACCTAAAAGGCATCCAGACTTTGTAGTACTATATTCGTATGAACACTCAAGTAAAATAAACACAGGGGGGAGAGGTGAGTATGAAGATGATGGTTTTTCTCTTAATCCAGAAGACATATCTAAGAATCCTCAATTAGCACCAATAGCAATTACATCAAGAAATTTATCAGAGGTTAACAAGAAGAATTGGTATAAAATACCTGCATTTGGTGTGGGTTATGGAATGCAGTACCAGAGTTTCTTTAACAATATTGAGATTGGGATGGAAAATCCTATGATGACAGAACAGTCATTACAGGCTACATTTGCTATTGCCTCAGCTGCCGTAGGAGATGGTAAAAATGGGGATAAAAAGATAGTATCAACTGGTCAGGATTTATTTACCATTTATTCCAATAATTCATATTCATGTACTGTTACCATGTTAGGGTGTGCATGGGTACAGCCTTTAATGTATTTTACATTGAACAATGTACCTATGTTTAGAGGTTCATACTTGATAGAGGAAGTTAGTCACAAAATAGAACCAGGAAAATTCCAAACAACCTTTACAGGTGTTCGTATGGCTAATGTACAAACACGATTGAATAAATCACCACTCCTTTTAGCAAGTAATACTTCTGAAAACGGTTCTGAATTTACTGCTGCTAATAGAGTCGCTGACGTAGATAATGATTGTGAATATAAGATTTACCCTGTTGGTACTGATATTGGTGGAGAAGGTGTAGAATTGACTGGTGATGAAAGCAAGAAATCCGCTACTATGATTAGTAAAGTTATTAGTATCTGGAATAGAACTATTGGCGGAGAGTTTGGAACTATATCAGTAGCACAAGCAGCAGGTATTGTTGGAAATATTGCTATTGAATCTCCAGGGTTTGACCCATATAAAGTTATTAAAGACTCAAATGGTTATTATTCTGGTGGTTTATTCATGCTTAATAAATCTGCATTAAGTATGATGATGAATAATGATAACCCTAAGATGGCTTTCAATTCACCAAATGGTACTTCTTATCCAAATAGCGGTCCAGCACCAGTAATACCTAAATCAATGAATATTGATAAACAGTTAGAATATGTCTTTATTTCATTAACAGGACCTTATAGAAAGAACAGTACAAAATCTGCACAAAGACTTTTAGCTACAAATACTCCTTCTGATGCTGCTGCAGCATGGGATGCTTATTTTGAACAAAGTAGTGGTGCTGCACGTAGAGATAGACAGAATAAGGCTGTTGCTTACTACAACTATTATATCAATAATGGTAATACTACTACGGTGCAGCCATCTACAAGTAGTACTAATGATGATTCTTTTACAAGTTCATTATTTAATGCCGTACAGAAAACCTTTGGAGATTATAATGTTAAGTTAACTTGTGGATTTGATAAGGAGATAAAAGGTAATTATCTAATCTTTAAACAATCAGATGGAGGAAATAGTCACATGACACAATTATTTGATGTACTTTTAAATGGTTATCATGATTATGTGTCAGAGATATATTGGAATGCGAAAGATGGAAATTCTTTTGGTTTAAAACCTATATCTATTGGTGTTACTGTATCTCAAACAAATAGCGGTGGAGCAACACGTTGCCGTATTGTAACAGGTTTGAAAATAGTTAATAATAATTTTAATTATTCAAATTATCCAATAAATGAATCTTTACCTAATGATTTCTTTTTATCATTGTTAAAGAAATATGGTAGAAAACCATCTGAAGTTTTGGCTAATAAGAATTTCAAGTCTGATTGGATTAATTCAAGACCAGATGGTGTAAAAGCTTCATGGTTCAAGAATGCGGAACTTATTGCTTGTGAAACATTAACAGCCAATCTAACTGGTGGTAACATAGTAAATGGTAAAATATGTGACTGGAATGTAGAAGCAGCAGCTTCTTATATTAAATCTAATAGTTTACCGTTAGGACAAGTAGCAACAAATGGAGAGTGTACGAAATCCGTAAGGGCAGCACTTATAGCTTCTGGATTAATTAGTAAGTCAACGGGCATGGGAAAAGGTACTTATGGCTATCCATGGGAGTGGCCTGAATCTCTTGAGAAATTAGGTTTTGTCAAAATTTACGATGGTGTTAATCAAGCAACCGATGGAAGTTTAAATGGAACACATGTCAACCTACAGATTGGTGATATTTCTTGTTTGTGGACTTCTAATAAACCTAATCCATCACGTAATGGTAATGAACCAGAACGTTTCCACGTTGCAATGTGGGATGGAAGTACATGGGCTGCAGAAGGAAAAGCAAGTAATGTTGTACCTTATAGAAGTGGAAGTTTCATAGTTAAGGTATATCGTTATCAAGGTTCTTGCGGTAATGCTGGTTATATTAACAATACCTCAACAACTAATAATACACAAGTATCACCAAAGAGGTTATTGGTAATTGGAGACTCAATCGCAGCAGGTGCGAAAAATTCTGGCTTATATCAAAATGCAGACTTTGTGTGTGAACCAGGAATCTCAATTGGAGAATTTGCTGGAATTAGTCAACCACGCAGATATGTCAATGGAAAGAGAGTTGAAGTTAATCCAAAATCTTTCTATTATGATAGCGTGAAAAATAAGTTGAATAGTGTTGATACAGTGATTGTTTTCTTAGGTACTAATGATGCACCTAACATCCATAGTAATAATACAACTCAAACTGTAGAGGGACTAAAGAAATTAAAAACTCTATTACAAGGAAAGAAGGTTATCTGGGTAGGTTGTGTTTATGCACCTAACTATACTTACAATAGCATTCATGCTTGGGATTCAAATACACGATTAAAGGTTGACAAATTAATTAGAGATAATGGTTTTAACTGTGTAAATCTTTCTGATAATCAATGGCTTGAAGTTAAACGTGCAAAAGATGGATTACATCCAAATAGTGACGGACATAGAAAATTAAAACAATTTATTATTGGATAATTTTGTTTTTATTAAAAAAAATCCGTATCTTTGCGAAAAAAATAATGATGAGCAAACTTGGTTATATTATTTCAGATAGAAAGATTAGTGATTTACGAGACTTTGTGGGGAATGTGAAAGATATATCTCAAGCAGACCTCACAAAGCCTATTTTGTATATAGGGTATAAGAATGCAAAAAAAGTTAAAGGTTACAAAAATATATTAGAAAAGAAAATAGATGATAAAACTTTCTGGACTTTTAAAAAAACAGAATCACGTTCTGATTATGAAATTGATTTAGAAAATTTCTATAAATATATTATTATTAATATATTATATAATATAAAATATTATTATATTAATATTATATATATAAAATATAATAAAATAAAAAGATTATATAATATATTATTTAATAATACAAAAATAAAATATATTTATATTAGTAAAAATATGATATATTTTCAATATGAAAATAATACTTACGGAATATCGTTAAGTTTACTTGAGTATTGTGGTATAAAGAAAGATAAAATAATTTCAAGAATCAGAATGAACAAAAATAATAAAATTGTTTATGACAATAATGAGAAAGTTCATAAGATTCTTAAGGAGATAGGGTATGAAAACAAATATGCAGTACCTTATCTTATGGAAAATATAGATTAAGAAATGACATCAAAGAAAGAAGTTTTAATCGGTACCTTTGTAAACAAACACAAAATACTTTCCTTTATTGAGAAAGTTAAGAATATAACAAAAATGAATACTGAAAAAATATATGTATTCATAATTGAAGGCAATACCAACGAATATCTTGTAACTTTTAAGTCTTACAACAATAAAGGACTTATTAATAAATTATATAATTCGACTGTTCTTCATGTAAAGAATGGCTGTTTATTTTCAATCAACGCCTTAAATGAATTAATTAAAGAAGAAAATGATGGCTCTATACAAAACTATAAAGAGTATTTAATTGATTGGTCAAAATTCAAGAATAAACTTATGATTATGACATCTGGGAAATTAAGTTTATACAAAATCACTAAGATTGAAGATATAACTGTCTTTTTAAACTCATAAACTATTTATATGTAATAAATTACAATTTCATGGTACGTTTCATACAAAAACAATCACAATCAAGAAGAATATCAAGAAAGGATATTAATCAAAATAATATAGTTTTTAATAATAAAGAAGAAAAAAAAGAAGTTATGAATACAGCAGAAAAAGTAGCTATGGCACAGGAAATTCTTTCAACAGAAGATAATAAAAAGCAGAATGTTAAAAGAATTAGAAAAGATAAAGGACTTATAGAAAGAACTGAGAGTTCTAAAACGATACTTACCGAAGATAACAAAGAATTATTGGTTGATTAATAATGACAAATATAAAATATCTGAAAGAAAATGGTTTATTGGAAGCACATAAGCAATTCTTAAGGATGTGTAATGAAACATACATTTCACCAATAGAAGAACTTGATGAAGCTGACGATAACGAACAAGGCATGCCTGAACAAGGTTCAGACCCTATGAATGACAATGGCATGAATGGTGGGGATGAACAAGAGAATGCACCTATGGGTGATGAGAATACTATGGGCAATGAAAATCCTATGGGTGGAGAGAATCCACAAGGAATGGATAATCAAGACATGGGTGGCATGGGAAATGACACTATGGGTGATGATGGAATGAGTGGAATGGGAGAACCTTCTTTAGATGATTCCGAAGACCCATTTGGTGACGGTAACGATGAAGAAACCAATGATGATGGTGATACAATTGATATCGACGATTTGACCGATGCACAAGAGAAGTTGAATCACAAAACTAATAAAATTGGTATTGACTTAGGAAAAGTAGATAATAGGATTGAAAGACTCATGGCTTCTCTCGAAAAAATGGAAACAATGATTGATTCAAATAATGAAGAAATCATGAACCTTAGAAAAGAGTTCGAGAAAAGGAATCCAACACAAATAGAGCGTTTGGACATGAGACGTAAATTTGATTCCCCAGGGTTTTCAGAAACTCCAGAAGAAGCTATAGAGAAAAGAATACAGAATAGAAACAACTATAGCGTAACAGATGGTGGAGAACAAAAGGATGAAAAACAATACACTTTAACACAAGATGATATCAAGAATGCTAACACATCTCAAATTGCAGATTCTTTCTATAATATAGATGATGACGATATACAAGATATCAATAAAATTTTTGGTATTTAATAAAAATATAGTACATAATCTCTGCTAAATATAGATAATAAAAATATTTATATATTAGCGGAGATTTTATTTGGTTATATATATTTTTCTCTGTATCTTTGCAATGTAATTTAGTTTAAGTGAGTATATAGACTCACAAATCAATTTTTTAATATTTTAATTTTTTATTTTATGACACAATTTAATGTAAACATTAATTCAGACGCTGTTGAAAAACAGTACAATGATGTATTAAGAGATTCTCAGCCTAAGAATCAAAATTCATCCTTCGACACCAAGAATTATTTACAGGCTCGCTTGGAAGAGGGGGAAAATGAGAAAACACTTACTATCAGATTACTACCATTCTCTCCAGAAGGCGGTTCTCCATTTAAGAAAGTATGGATTCATACTATCCGTGTAAATAGAGAAGTTTCTAAGAGCGGATGGAAGATGATTCCTTGCCCAGAAAAGAATGCAAAAGACGGTAAGGGATGCGAATGCCCTATTTGTAAGGTATCACGTCATGCACAGGAACAACAGAGAGAAGCTACTGATGAAGTTACAAAGAAGAAACTTGGAGAAGTAGCTTTCATGGATAAAGCAAAGGAAGCATGGGTTGTTAGATGTATTGATAGAGACCATGAAGAGGATGGTGTTAAATTCTGGTTGTTTAATAGTTCAAATAAACAGCAAGGTATTTATGACCATATGATGAATTTCTATAAACTTAGAAATGAATCAGGAAAGAAGAAAGGTAATGATTATAATATCTTTGACCTCAATAATGGTGAAGATTTTATCATTACAATTACACGTGGAAAGGATAATAAGACATCTTATAAAGTAGCCGATGAGGGCTTCCCAAGTCCATTAACAACTGATTTCGAGAAAGGACTTAGTTGGATTAAGGATGAGAAGAAGTGGACAGAGGTGTTCCCTACTAAGAGTTCCGAGTATATGAGAATCTTAGTTGAGGGTGGTGTACCTGTTTACGACAAGGAAAAACAAATGTACGTTGACAAGAATGCAAAGGTACAAGAGGATGATGCACGTGAACAGAGTGAATTGGAGAACAATTTAACTCCAGATACAAGTAGTAAGTTTGAAGCTAATCCAGAAGCTGCAAACACTGGAAGTTCAGTAGAAACTCCATCAACACAGGTACCTAATGAGATTTTCTCAAATGATAATGATGACGATGTTGATTTACCATTTTAAAAAATAAGTAAATGGCAAAATTATATTTTAATTATGGCGCAATGGGCAGTTCTAAGTCACTTCGACTTCTTGCCCTTGCGCATAACTTAGAAGAGAAGAATATACCTACAATAATCATTAAACCAAGTGTTGATACAAGAGATGGTGATAATAAAATTGTTTCCAGAGCTGGTTTATCAAAAGATTGTGTTAGTGTAGGTGTAAATGTTAATCTTTATGAAAAAGTCAAAGAGATTAACAATGTTATGAAAACTCATTTCAGTGAATTATCTTGGGTCTTAGTAGATGAAGCACAATTTCTCACCGAGAAGCAGGTTAACCAATTAAGCGATATAGTTGATTTTTTAAATATCAATGTTTATTGTTATGGTTTAAGAACTGATTTTGAATCGAGAACTTTTGATGGCTCAAAAAGGCTATTTGAATTAGCCGATGAAATCGAAGAAGTTAAATCATATTGCGATTGCGGTGGAAAAGCATCTATCAATGCAAGATTTGATGAGAATGGTAAGATTATTACCGAAGGTAATCAAATTTTGGTTGGCGGTAATGACATTTACAAGCCCTTATGTAGAAAATGTTGGAAAAAAGAAATAAGAAAGAAGAAGTTAGAAAATGAGACAGGCTATTAAAAAGAAAAGTTTTGCAAAACCTTCAGTTAATGATATTAGAGCAATTGCAGGTTTTACCGATGAAGTAAAGGTATCACGAGAATCAAGTGCTGAAAAGCCAATGGATTTCATATATCTTCCAAAGGCATTTGAAGAAGCCACACAGTTACCAGGACTTCCTTTGGGATATTTAAGTATTGTAGGCGGATGGTCAAATACTGGTAAGTCAACATTGGTCAATTGCGTTGTTGCAGCATGTCAGAGGCAGGGTATTCTTCCTGTTATTTTTGATACAGAAAATAACTTTGATTTCAGTTACGCTAAAGACTGCGGTATGGAATTTGAGGAAATTTACGGAGAAATTGTTGACGAAGATACTGGAGAAGTAAAAGAGGGTATCGTTGACTACAGAGGTCTGTTCCTTTATTACAATAGCGTTATTCTTGCTGAGAAATGTGGTATGAATGATTATTCTACTGGTAAGCAAACAAAGACAAAACGCAAACAAGCTGTATTAGAGGATATATCTTATATCATCAACGACTTGCTTGATAAACAAGATGAGGGTAAGCTACAAATGCCTATTTGCTTCATTTGGGATTCAATTGGCTCAATTGGTTCATTTAAGTCTTATGCAAGTAAGAGTGGTAATAATATGTTTGATGCAGGTGCAATTTCACAAGCATTTGGTAATATTATTAACAACCGAATACCAGCTTCTAAGAGTGTAGGATGTGAATTTACAAACACCATGTTCTGTGTAAATAAGATATGGAACGACTCAATGAACTCAATGGGTGGTGCTGCATCAATAGAGTTTAAGGGTGGTAAGACATTCGTATATGGTGCACGACTCATTCTTCATGTTGGTGGTGTTGCAAAGGCAGCTACAAAACGTTTAACTTGTACTTATAAGGGAGAAACTGTTAATTACGGTATTATCACTAAAATTAAGAGTACGAAGAACCAACTTCCAAGCCCATGGAATATTATGAGAGAAAGTACTTTCTGTTGCGTTCATAATGGTATTATTAGTGAGAATGAACTTGATAATTATAAGAAGACCGATTTAAAAGACTTGTTGAAAAAACTTGAAGAATATAAGAATAATAGTGACAGTGCTGATGAAAATATTACTGATAAAGATTTAACTTTCAGTGAAGAAGAAGTTAGTGAAGAATAAATAATTAGGAGTGGTTTAAGACCGCTCCTTTTTTTATATTTAAAAACTATTTATTACAAAAGTGTATAATAATGAATATAACACCAGAAGTAAAAAAATTATTTAAGACTGTAAGAACTAAATTAGGTGCACCAGTTAGAACTATACAATTAGATGATAATCAGTTATGTGACTTACTTGAAGTTGCGATTGGTGATTATTCTGAGAAAGTACAAAACTGGGTTATCAAGTCACAATGGTTAAATCTGATGGGCAACAAGACACTGTTGAAAGACCCTGCTGATGTAGCCTATGCATTAACCGTGCGTACTATGGACTGGTCAAGAGATTTTTCTTACTGGTTCTCAAGGGAAGTTGGTCTACAGCAACGTGGTAGTTATGAGTTAAAGAAAGATTTTTTTCAAATAGAGAAAGGTAAACAAGTATATGTAATTCCAGCAGGACGAGAAATTAATAAAGTATTATATATCACACCATCAACTACTAAAGCTGCATTATATGGTAATCTTGGAACACTTGATACTGGTATAGGTGGTGGATATGGACAATATGGAAACATGGGTAATGGAATGGGTATTACAGGTTTCTATGTTGGTTCCGCTTATGATACCGCACTTATGGCTGCTGATTTGAAGTATAAAAATTCACTTTTAAGGGGTGACCTTGCTTACAAAGTTACAGCAGGACCTAATGGCACACATCTTGTACATCTTTTATCAACACCAGGTTCACCAAATATGGTTGGCGGATTAGCTGCTGACGATACTTGGGGATGGAATAGATATAGTAAGTGTTATTGTTGGTATACTTATTACGATATAGGTGATGGTGGAGAAGATGCTGCCAGTGAATGCCGATTAGAAAATAAGGATGACGTTTTAATAACACCTGACCAAGTGCCATTAAATGAAATGCGTTATGAGTTTCTTAATAATCCAGCTCAACAAACTGTCCGACAATTGCTTGTTGCTGAAGCAATGATAACGTTAGGTTTGATACGTGGTACATATTCAGGTAGTGTGAAAATTCCAGAAGCAGAAATGCAAATGGATTATAATATGTTATTAGAATTAGGTAAACAGGATAAGCAGAATGCGCTTGAAGAGTTAAATAAACGCTTAGACGAAATGTTACCTTGGAATATTTTAGAAAAACAATCTAATTTAACTGATAATTTAATAAAAGTATTACAACAGAAACCTCTTGGAGGGTTTTACGTGAGATAAGAGTGGTTTTCTCCACTCTTATTTTGTTTTTAATCAAAAATAATGTATCTTTGCAAAAAAATATATACGATGAAACAAGTAGTCAGAAAAAGTGTTGCGATAGCAAATAATATAGTCCAAACAAAACCAATATATACTTTAATTGTAGACGGAAACAATCTTCTTAAAATATCGTTAGTAAATAAAACATTATTAAATGATAAAGGAGAGGAATATGGTGCCGTATACAACTTCCTACGTATTTTAGGACAAATATTGCAAATGCGTGATTTTGAAACATGTACTGTATGTTGGGATGGTTATATGAGTGGTATATTAAGATATAACATTTATCCTGAATATAAAGCGAATAGAGGTAAGAATTATGAGGTAGGTGAAAACCAAACCGATTATGATAAATATATTTCTAATTATTGCAAAAATATTCTTAAACATAGTAACAAGAAACAGGCTACTGTACGAGGAGAATCAGAAGACGAATCATTCCAAAGACAAAGAGGAATAATTCAAGAAATATTAGACGAATTATTCGTAAGACAATACATGTTTGATAACGTGGAAGGTGATGACATTATTGCTTATAGATGTATTAATAGAAAACATAACGAAAAAATTGTAGTTGTATCAGCCGATAAAGATATTACCCAATTAATAAATGAAGATGTTTGCATCTATAATCCAAGAAAGAAAAAAGCAATAAGCACAAAAAACTCAGTAGAAGAACTTGGAATCACACATGAGAACATTGTATTAGAAAAGACATTATGCGGTGATGTTTCTGATAATATAAAAGGTGTTAAAGGACTTGGTGAAACATCATTCCTTAAACTATTCCCAGAGTTTAAGACCCGTAGAGGTACTTTAAATGACGTTATAGAGCGTTCTAAAGAACTTCTGGATAGTAGAAAGACTGAGAAGAAAAAACCGCTTAAATCGCTTGAAAACATCATTAATCAGATAACTGATGGATGTCAAGGTAATAAGTTGTTTGAAATAAATTGGAAGATAGTTGATTTAAGTAAGCCATTATTAACGGAAGAAGCAGAAAAGGAATTAAATGAAACGATAGATGCACCTATTGACCCAGAGGGTAGACAAACTACTAATGTATATAAAATAATTCAACAAAATTCTATGAATCTATTATTAGATGAGAATAAATTTGGGTCATTATTTGGTATGTTTGAACGTTTAATTATTTCTGAAAAAAAATATTATAAAAAAAGTACTTAGAAAATTTGGTTATAAATCTTTTTCCATGTATCTTTGCACTAACAAAAGAAATAAAGTCATGTGGAAAGAAAAGAAATTAGTTCCGTTTGTGGTTAAATACCTTGCTAAAAAGGAAGATTATCATGCTACAACAAGAGAACTTAAAGAGTATCTATCATCAACATTAGTACTTGATGATTATGATAAGGAATATACATCCTCTACAAAGAAAGGTACTAAAACCAATAGATTTAATAAGACTGTTGGTAACATTGTTTCTCACAATAAACTCGGTAAACTTAGATTGGGAGAATCAACCAAAAATAGTAACGGAAAGTGGGGAGTAAAACTCTACGAGGAAGTAGGAAGAATTGTTAAAATTGTAGATATTTAGTTTTTATTTTTATATATTGTCAAACATTTTAAATTAAAAAGATTAATGGACAACAAACAAGATTACAAGGAGTATCGTTTTGATTATACTATCTATGTAAACGATTTTATTATTTGTAAGCGTAATTTTAAAATCCCTAATTACATTGAGGGTTCAATGAACACTGTGGAGTTTAAGGAAACAGTAGATGACATCGTAAGAATGATTGATGATGACTTGAAGGATAAGAGTAGTATTTATACTACCTATTACTACAATCCATCTGATGTCGCTGAAGAATTTACTGCACCACTTAGTGAACCATGGGAATGCACATTCAAGATTGTAATTAGTGATAACAAGAAGCCTGTTATTACACGTATCTGGGATGGTTATAGCTATCCACGTATGATTAGGGATAGAGTTGACCTTACAAACAAGAAGGTTAGAATTACGAATAAGAACGGACAAGTGTTTACATACGATAAAGAAGACTTCTTTAAAGATAATAATCGTCTTTCTTTAGAATTGTCTGCTTTAAAAGAGATGATTTATGATAAGCAGGACATTTTGATGGCTATCATAAATACAATCTGTAATCAGTGTTCTACACATGGAGAAGTTTCTCCTAAAGAAGCTATTGAAAACTTCTCAACTTCTGATGAATATTATTATGATTCAGATTCAAGTAAGTACAAGACTTATAATTTCAATATTGGTTATGAGAATTATAAGAGAATGCGCAAGCTTGAAAAGAAGTATGCGAAGAAGACAAAGGATTATTTCAACACATTGTATTAATTTTATCGCCCACGTGGATAAGACTGCGTGGGCGAATTTTACCAACATTCATGATTTTCATCATGAATAAATTATTTTATTTGAAATGAATAATAATAACGATGCTACTTTAGGATTTCTTGGTGAAACTTATCAATATAAGCTTGTACATGAGTTTATGGCAGATAAAGAATTTTTCTGTGAATTAAACCCTATTATCGAACAGAATAAATTCACTGACCCACATCTAAAGATATTTGTTGGACTTCTAAAAGAGTATTACGATAAAAACGATATACACCCATCTTATGAGATAATGGAGATGCTTTTAAGAGATAAAGCATATAATGATATCCAAAGAGAAGAGTATGTTGCTTTAGTTGATAAAATCAAAAACACCCCTTCAGACGGTTCTCAATTCGTTCAAGAAAGAGCGCAAAAGTTCTTTCGTCAACAACAAATGCTTATAACCGCTCGTAAAATAGAGAAGTTAGCAAGTAATGGAGAAGTTGATAATTACGATGAAATTTATGAACTTTTCAATAACGCTATGACTCTTGGTACCGCTACTGATATGGGGTATGGTGTTTTTGATAACCTTAACGAAACACTTTCAGACGATTATCGTGTTACAATACCAACTGGTATTGATATGATTGATGAAGTTTTGGAAGGTGGTATCGCAAAAGGAGAACTTGGTGTTATTATTGGTCCTTCTTCGTTCGGTAAAGTACAGCCATATCATTCAAAAGTGTTTACTCCATACGGTGTAAAACATATGGGCGATATAAAGGTAGGTGATGATGTGTTAGGAGAAGATGGTCTTCCGCATAAGGTAACAAATGTATTCCCTCATAAAAATTGGCAATTTTATAAAGTTACATTCAGCGATGGAAGTTATACAGAATGTGGTAAAGAACATTTATGGAGTGTAAGCGAAAATGGTGGGGAATATAACGTTCTATCTTTAGATGAAATATTAGAAAAAGGACTATATAAAGGAAATGAACCTATGTTTTCAATTCCTCTTACCTCTCCTGTTGATTTTTATCCTCGTGAAATACCTGTAAAACCTTACGAAATGGGTTTATATTTGGGTAATGAAGAAGATAGAATACTAAAGGATGTTGGGGAATTTAAAGCAACAGGAATTAGATATGAGTATCTCTACAATATACTACCTGTACGTGTTTCATTGCTGAATGGAATAATGGACGGAGGTGGATATGTAGATGAGGAAGGTAGAACATGGTTTACTACACGTCACAAAGAGTTATTGAATGATTTTGATTTGTTAGTTAACTCATTAGGTGGTATTACATCTTATGAGAAAGACGATAATGACGTATATAAAGTTCTTGTTAAAATATATTCAACTGATATAAAAATATTTGGTAGAGAGGAAGAACAAAGTAAAGTAATATATCCGTCAAAAGAGGAATGTAGAAGATACATTACTTCTGTAATTCCATATTCTGTTTGTGATGGACAATGCATCATGGTTGATTCAGAAACTCATCTTTATTTGACCGATTACTTCATTGTTACGCATAATACTTCAATGACAACCGCAATTGCTGGTCATGCAGCTGCAAATGGCAAGAAGGTCCTACAAATTGTATTCGAGGATAGAATTAAGCAGATACAGCGCAAGCATTTGGCTCGTATTACTGAAATAGAAGCAAAAGACTTAAGTAAGCCAGATTATGTTGATGCTGTAAAACATCAGTTGTCACATTATAAAGAAGATTATCCAGAACTCATCAAGAATCTAAGGATAAATCGTTTCCCAAGTGGTGAGAAAACAGCGTGGGATATTGAACGATATATTAAAAAGCAAATCAACAATGGTTTTAGACCAGACCTTGTTATAGTTGACTACTTTGAATGTCTTGAACACAAAGGAGATGCAAATACTCAAAGTGAGTGGGAAAAAGAAGGAAAGACTATGAGAAAATTTGAAGCAATGGCTGGTGAAATGGATATGGCTTTCTGGATTCCTCTACAAGGTACTAAGGATTCTGTTAATGCAGAACTTGTTACAATGGATAAAGCAGGCGGTTCATTTAAGAAGATTCAGGTTGCACACGTAGTTATGTCAATTGCAAGAACTATTGAAGATATTGAAGACAACAAAGCTACGATAGCAATTCTTAAGAACAGAGCAGGTAAAGCTGGTAAAGTTTTTGATGGCATTGAGTTTAACAATGGTACGTGTAGAATCTCATGTGATAATGTCAGTGTTGTTGATAGTTTGTCTCAATGGGATAAAGATAAACAAGTGAAAAAACAAGATTTTGCTAATAGTATAGCCAAACGAGTTTTTGAAAATAACGGTTAAAAAATGATTTGAAAAAATTTCAAAAATTAATCTGACTGATTATCTGCATATTGCGTGATAATGGTCAGATTTTTTTAATCGAAACATAAAATATATCATATTTATTCTTACAACGTTGTTAAAATAATGATATCAATAATAAGAAATAAATAAATTTTTAAAAAACATATAATGTTAGTTCGTAAAAGAGATAATACTGTAGAAAAATTCCATTTTGGAAAAATAGAAAAAGCCATTGAGAGTGCTTTTGATTCTTGTAGAAAACATATTGAAAGTACTAAAACTGGTAGTTTTGAAGATATCAAGAAAAATGCTGTTGAAAATATTATAGCATGTTTAAAGAACGTTTATAATGAAGAAAGTGAAACAACTGTAGATGTTGAAGATATACAGGATAATGTAGAAAGATGCCTTATGTCATCTGATTATCAGGATGTTGCAAAATCTTATATCATCTATAGATATATGCATAAATTGGTACGTGATAATCAAAGCAAACTGACTAAGAGTTTAAAGAAGAAACTTTTGGCAGAGGATGTACAGAACCAAAATGCAAATGTTGATGAATACTCATTTGGTGGACGAATGGGAGAAGCAAGTAGACTTGTTACAAAGCAGTATGCACTTGACTTCTGTATGAGTAGAAAAGCAAGAAGAAATCATGAAAACAATGAGATTTATATTCATGACCTTGATTCATACGCTGTAGGTATGACTAACTGTTTAACCAGTCCATTGGATGACTTGCTTAATAATGGTTTCAATACAAGACAAACCGATGTAAGACCTGCAAACTCTTTAAATACAGCATTCCAATTAGTAGCTGTAATCTTCCAGTTACAGTCATTACAGCAGTTTGGTGGTGTCAGTGGTAGCCATTTGGATTGGACAATGGTTAAGTTCTTTAGAAAGAGCTTCATGAAGCATTATATAAATGCATATATCAAACAGAGTGATAAATTCTATAATTCAGATATAATCAATATTGCTTCAGAATTTTATAAAGATAAAAATGGCTTAGAAAGAACTTCACTTGACAAATTTATTAAAGATTACAAGAACGAGTTCTTTAAAGAAACAGGTTTATCTGAAGAAGATTTTACTCTTGATAATAAAGATAAATTAGATGCAAAACTTTATCAAAGTGCTTTGTTTGATACACTTAATGAACTCAATCAAGCTGTAGAGGGTCTTTATCATAATTTAAATACACTGCAAAGTAGAAGTGGTAATCAGTTACCATTTACATCTATCAACTATGGTACATGTACACTTCCAGAGGGAAGATTAGTTATTCAAGCACTTTTACAAGGTTCTATTAAGGGTGTTGGTAAATTCCATAAGACAGCTATATTCCCTTGTAGTATATTCCAGTGTATGAAGGGTGTTAATAGAAAAGAAGGCGACCCTAACTATGACCTTTATAAGTTGGCACTCAAATCAACATCTATGCGCATATATCCTAATTATGTTAATGTTGACTGGTCTGTTAATGAAGGTTATGATAAGAATGACCCACGTACCTATACTTCCACGATGGGGTGTCATGCAAAAGATACACCAATTGTAATGGCAGACGGAACAAGAAAAATAGTTCAAGATGTTAAGGTAGGTGATAAGTTAATGGGTGTTAATGGTCAAACAAGAGTTGTTGAATCATTGATAAGAGGAAATGATAAACTTTTTAAGATTAATCAGAGTAGAGCTGAATCTTATGTTGTAAATGAAGGTCATGTCTTATCACTTATTTATATCGGTAGAGAAACATATAAAGACATAGAATATGGTATGACAGTGAATATAACTGTTCATGATTTTATGAATCTTAATGAAGAAATGAAATCTAAATTTAATGGTTATAAAGAAGATGGTACACTTTCAAATATAACTATTACTGAAGATGAAGTAGGTGATTTCTATGGCTTTGAGTTAGACGGTGATAGACTCTATTTAATAGATGATGGTACGGTAACTCACAATTGTCGCACATATAATGGTAAAGACATTAATGCTGATGAGGGTCAGAATCCTCAGATTAAAGATGGACGTGGTAATCTCGCACCAGTTACTGTAATTATGCCAACATTGGCTATGGAGGTTAAGGAATCACTGAAGGGCACTGAATACACAAAGGAGGATATAACAAAAGCCTTTATGAAACTTCTTGACAAGAAGATAAGTGAATCTAAGGATATGCTTCTTGAAAGATTTGAGTGGATGTGCAAACAAAGTCCTGCTTCAGCTAAGTTTATGTGGGAAAACAACACAATGCTTGGTTATAAGGAAGAAGAAGGAATACGTTCAGCATTAAAGCATGGAACATTGGCTATCGGTCAGTTAGGTCTTGCTGAAACACTTCAAATACTGATAGGTAAGAATCATGTTTCAGAAGAGGGTATGGCTCTTGCAAAGGAGATAGAAGGATTGTTCAACAAGAGAGCTGCTGAATACAAGAATAAGTATAAGCTTAACTTTGGCGTATATTACACTCCTGCAGAGAATCTATGCTATACAGCGATGAAGAAATTCAAAGACATGTACGGTGATGTTGAGAATGTAACATACATCAATTTACCAGAGAAAGATGAACATGGTAATATCATGTACGATGAGAACAGAAGAATTAAGTTCAAACGTCATGATAAGTGTTACTTTACTAATTCTATACATGTTCCTGTTTGGGAAGAGATGACACCGTTTGAGAAGATTGACATTGAAGCACAATTAGTTAATTTCTCTAATGCTGGTTGTATCACTTATGTTGAGTTACCTTCTTCAACAAAGAATAATATAGAGGCTCTTGAAACTATTGTTAATTATGCAATGGATAATGATATCCCATATTTCGCAATCAATGTCCCTATTGACACTTGTGAAGATTGTGGCTATTGTGGAGATATTGGTGATGTTTGTCCTGTTTGTGGTAGTACACATATCTCTCATCTTAGACGTGTAACTGGATATCTTACAGGTGACTATAAGTCAGCATTTAATCCAGGCAAGCAAGAAGAATCAGATGATAGAGTTAAACATATAAAGAAGTTTTAAATTACGTGGTGGTGGTTAATAGCCATCACCATCTAAAAAGTTTAAAGTTATGAATATAAGTGGGATAAGTTATCCAGATATTAACAACGGATTAGGGTGCCGTGTAACCTTATGGGTTTCTGGGTGTAATCATCAGTGTGTGGGTTGTCATAATCAAAATACTTGGGATAAAAATAGTGGAAGAGTATTTAGTGATGAAGACAAAGAGATAATATTCAGGGTGCTGTCAAAACCTTATATCAAAGGACTGACTTTATCAGGAGGAGACCCGTTAGGCTTCTACTTTAAAGAGGTATTGAAGTTGTGTGAGACTGTGAAAGAGAGGTTTCCAGACAAGGATATTTGGTGTTACACAGGTTACACCCTGAAAGAAATTAAAGAATGTTACAGAAAGGAAATACTTCCTTATATAGATGTTTTGGTAGACGGACGCTATATAGAAGATAAGAGAGATACAACTTTATCTTTTAGAGGGTCTAAAAATCAAATTATATGGGAGAAAGATAATAAAGGAGATTTTTATCAAAGCAGTCTAAACCAATGAAAAACACATGGCACGTAAAGAAATTTACGTGCCTTTTTTATTTATGTCTACAATTATCAAAATAAAAAGTTATTTTTTATATAATAAAAAATAGTATTATTACTTAAAAAATTAAGACCCAACTAATTATAGTTAACAAAGGTTAAAAATAATATGGCTAATAAACAATATTTTGGCATACGTTATCCCATTACATCTCAGGATTATCAAAAATTTTACGTGGATTTAAACAATTCATTAAAGGGTAAGGTAAAAAGCCAATTAATGCATGTTATATTCACCCCAAAAGGTCAACGTTTAAGAAACCCTGAGTTTGGTACAGATTTGATTAAATATATTTTCGACCCAAACGATACAACTACATGGGAATCAGTTAAGAACGAAGTAAAAGATTCTGTTGGTAGATGGGTAAACAATGTAAAGATAAACGATATACAGGTTGTTAAGAATGTAGAAAACGACTTAGAAATTTACGTAAGAGTAGATTACGAAATAAGTGTAGGAAATAAGAGTACTACAGATAGCATGGTTGTACAATTATAATTTATGGAAAAGAAAATTAATTATTTAGCAAGAAATTTCGAAGATATCAAAAGTGAACTAATAAATTTTAGTAACAAATATTATCCAGAAGTTTCCGATGATTTTAATGATTCAAGTGTAGGTGCTTGGTTTATAGACTTAATGAGTGCTGTAGGTGATGATTTATCTTATCACACGGATAGAATGTATCAAGAAACCAATATTAATAGCGCAAATTTAAAAAGCACTTTATTGAATATTGCAAGAACCAATGGTATAAAAATACCAGGAAGAAAGCCATCTATGTGTGAAGTTGAAATTAGTGTTGTTCTTCCATTAAGTCCTCAAAATATATCACAACCAAATTGGGATTACGCACCTATTCTAACCATGGGAAGTATTGTTTCTGCTGGTAATTATAATTTTGAAATCATAGAGGATGTAAACTTTGCTGAACAGTTTAATAAAAAGGGTGTTTCTAATAGAAAAATGATAGCTAATAGAGATACCAATGGTAATGTTGCAAGTTACACTATTAAGAAAACAGCCATAGTTAGAAATGGTAGTACTCGTGTTTATAAAAAAGTTATTACACGTTCAGATTTACAGCCATTTATGGAGTTTGTTTTACCCGAAACAAATGTAATGAATGTTGAATCTATAATTTTCAAAGAGACTTCTGATTATACGGATAATCCTAAAATGTCAGAGTATTATATTGATGCGGAAGAGTATCGTTTAAGTAAAGAAGCTACAACTACATATCGTTTCTTTGAATGTGATTCTCTTGCAGAACAATATAGATGGGGTACTAAAGTAAATTACAGCGGTCATACAGATATTATACAGGATAGATATAATCCAGAGATTTATGATGATTATACTGAAACAACTTATAATGGTACAGTCAGAACAAGTAGATATTATCGTGGAGAATGGAAACCATTATCCCAGAAATTTATCACAGAATATACTGATAATGGGTATATGAAAGTTATTTTTGGTGCTGGTATTAAATACGATGAAGTCCCAACGCTTCAAACTACATATGCTGATTACGAAGCATCTAAAATTATCAATAATGATATGCTTGGTGTACTACCTAAAGAGGGGTGGACTATGTTTATCATGTACCGTGTGGGTGGCGGTTCTGAAACTAATTTAGGTCCAGGTTCTATCAACGCTGCAACAACTGTTAACTTTGATTTTGGTAATGTTAGCGGATTAGATGGTAAGGTAAAAGCAGGTGTTATACAATCTCTGTCCGTAACGAATGTTAGTACAGCCGTTTCAGGAAAAGATGCACCGTCAGCACAAGAAATTAAATATCTTGTAAAATATAGTAGTGGTGCACAAGGTAGATGTGTAACTTTAAAAGATTATAAGGCAAGATTATCAGAAATGCCAGCCAAATATGGTGCACCATTCAGGTCTATGGTTATAGAGAATAACAATAAGATAGAAATGAGTTTCCTTGGTATGAATGCTGATAGAAAGTTAGATTCAGCATTGCCACAGACGCTTGTAGAGAACGTTATGAATTATTTGGAAGGCTATAAATCTCTTAATGATTATATTGAAATTAAAAGCGGTAAGATTTATGATGTCGGATTTTCAGTTGATGTATTTGTAGATAAAAATTATAATACATCTGAAGTTGTTTCAACAATTATCAATATGATAGCTGATTATATGGATATTGAGAAACATGATATGGGAGAAGATATTTTTATTGGAGACTTAGAAAAATCTATTAGTCAACTTGATGGGGTTATAAACTTAATAGACTTGAGGGTTTGGAATATATATAATGGTGTCTATAGTTCTGATAAATGTCCGCTTCCTCGATATACTGAAACAACAGTGTGTGGTCAGTCTAATAGATTAGGATTTAAATTGAATGCAGAAGGCTCATTTGCGGAAGAGTTAGATTTAAATGCTTCGGATAAAGTTCTGTACGGTGATTATAACTCAATGTATGAAATATTAGACATCGCAACAGATATACAAGTCAGAGCAAAAATAAAATAATAATGTTTTAAAAAGGAAATATATGTCGTGCAATTGTAAGGGTGCAAGAAAAATGCAAGAAATTTTTGGTGAAGTACCAACTAATGAAAATAGTCTTGATAAGTTAATAAGATATACTAAACGTTTTTTAATGACGTTATTTACAATAGTCATTGGTATAGTATGTATACCAATCGTTTTGATTGTAGTAATATACAACTTTATTTTCAATGGTGCTGCTTACTTTAGAATGTCTGATAAATTTATAAAAACAATCCTCGGTATTAAGCATGGAGAAGAAGTATAGAGTTAAAACAAATATAAATAGTGATACTGTATTGCAGGTAAACATGAAGCAAGACTTCGAGATGATGGAAGTCTTGACCATGTCAATGACACAAGAGAACGCATACAGAATACACTCGTCTAACTATGGTGTTATAGTTGGGCGTGTATTAGCTAATGATGCTTTTGGTATTCCAAATGCTAAAGTTTCTATCTTTATACCTAAAGATGACGGAGAAGATAACGAAATAGCTTCAATATATCCTTATTCTTCAAATCAAACAAGAGATAAGGAAGGAAGACGTTATAATATATTACCAAATGAAGGTAATGATGATTGTTATAGAGTGGTTGGTACATTCCCTAACAAAACATATCTTTTGGATAATGATATACAGCTTGAAATTTATGATAAATATTGGAAGTATACTACGGTGACTAACCAAGCTGGTGATTATATGATATTTGGTGTGCCAGTAGGTACACAACAAATTCATGTTGATATAGATTTATCGGATATTGGTATGTTATCACAAAAGCCAAGAGATTTTGAATATAAAGGTTATAATATAACGCAATTCGATAACGCTTCTCAGTTTAAGAGTAGTACAAATCTTGACAATCTCGCTCAGATTTTTTCTCAAGATAAAAGTGTTTTTGTTCATCCATTCTGGGGTGATAAAGATAATGGTATAGTAGCTATAACTCGTGCAGATGTTCAAATTAAATATAAGTTTGAACCAACTTGTGTATTCATGGGTTCAGTTGTAAGTGACAACTCTAATAATTCTATCGAACATAGATGTACCCCTAATATTTTTAATGGATATAACGAGCAGTTAATCGCTGGAGAAGGAACAATAGAGATGATACGCAAGACCACCGATGGTCTCACGGAGGAAGTACAGATACAGGGAAACCGCCTAATTGATTCAGATGGAGTTTTCTGTTATCAAATTCCTATGAATCTTGATTATGTAGGTACTGATGAATATGGTAATATTGTTCCAACAAATAACCCAAGTAAAGGTATCCCTACAAGAACAAGAGTACGTTTCAGAATCAGTAAACATGAAACAGGTGATGAAGGCTTTTCAAGGCATACAGCTAAGTATTTAGTTCCAAATAATCCTGAAATATTAGAGGGTAAAGATTATACTATCCCAACAGTGAAAAATGGTACTGATTTGGATAAGTATTTTGAGTTCGGTTCATCTACTCCTGATAATTGTTTTAGAGATATGTATTGGAATAAGGTATATAGTGTTAAAAATTATATACCACGTATACAAACAGCCTCTGGTAACACCACTAAACATTACAGTGGTATTAAGGCAACTAATATAATAAAGAATCACAATCCAGCACCTTTTAATACCCTAAGATTTGATTTACACTTTTCATACATGGTACTATGTACTATTATAGCAATACTTGTTGGTATTATTAGTGCAATTAATACAATACTTGTAGCTTTAATTGATTATATTCTCATTGTAAGGGTACCAATTATTAAAGTTAAACTTTTTGATTTATCATGGTTGTTCCCATGGGGCTGTATACCTTTTGGTGCAGGCTTAGCTGGTGAAGGAAATATAGCATATTATCCTGGTTGTAATTGCGGTAAAAGTACACACGTTGCTTGTGATAAAGCTAAATGTCCAGATAGTATTCCAAACTGTAAGAAAGAGTCTGATAATCATACTATGATAGATATCATACAGCAAAATTTGGCTACTGATTATGAAGTTGCTAAAATGGATTTCTATAATGATTGGTTAAATGGAACACTTTATATGCCTTTGTGGAGATGGCGTAAAAGAAAGAAAAAGTCTTTCTTATTTGGACTCTTTCATAGTAGAGCAAAAAACGAATTTTGTTCATGTTCTACATACTATAAGAGACTTAAGTTGTCAAATGCTTGTAAACTAACTTATCAGTCTACAAAAAATGATGACAAAGTTTCTGTAAGTACATTAAAACCTATTGAAGATGTATATTCTATGCGTATGCATAAGAAAAGTGATTCGGCATGGTTAAGCAGTGGTATTATAAAAAATGTTTTAAATAAAGAAAAATTAGACATATATTATTACACTCCTGGTACTCCAAGAGATAGAGTGAATAAGCCTAACGAAATCACTACTCCTTTGCAATATGTAAGATTATATGCTACCGATATTATATTACTTGGAAGTTTAAATGAAAACGATTTACACGGTATACCACAATTATTTAAATATCTTCCGTCTACTACAAGTAATATACCTCCTATTGCAACTATAACTGAAAATAAAATTGATGATACAAAAAGCATAAATAACGATGACGAAGAGGATGTTGGTTCATACATAACAACTGGTATGGATTGGGGTTATGGTGCTAAAAAAGATGGAGAGGTGCAATATAAAAAAGGACTTTTTATGGACCTTGAATGTCAGAGTATTTCTTCTTCTCCAAAATCTTGTATTAATGCTGAAAGAATGTCTGAATTAGGCGTATCTTATGATATGTCATATCGTGTACAATATGGTGTAAACGAGAATACATGGGGAGAGTTTAGACCTGATGGCATGATTACAAAATTGGAGATAGATGATTATGAATCCAGAGCAATGTTTGCAACATTAAATCATGTAGGATTTGTACCTAATGTAGAAAACTATGTAATGGATTCAAATACAGGATATTATTTCAACAAATTAAAGTATCTATATCCTGTAAACTTTGATGGAAAAATGCAAACGTCAATGGATAGATTTGTCAATAGAAATTCGTTTAAACAGGGCGAATATGATAATCCAGACCAATCCTACATGGAGTTTAGATATGGTTCTGAAAAACCATCTTTATGGCACTTCTATGTAGCAAATAGTACCCATGTTAGTTTTCCGTTATATAATAATTCTTTCTACTTTTACTTTGGTGTAAAAGCAGGAAGTACTGCATTGGATAAATTTAATAAACAATTCTTTGCAGAATGTTTTAGTGACAAGAAATACCCATTTAGTAGTAATGTAAAATTCAAATCATTAAGTAGTTGTCCTACAAAACCAGAAGACTTTGCTTACATTATCATTGATGTAAACAATATTGCTATGCCTTATTCATATGAGGTATACGATTATTATGGAAACTTAATTGGTGACATTGTAGAGGAACAAAACGACAAGTACATAGGTATAGGTTGTGAAGTAAAAGACGATGGCACACCTATTTTTAGTAATAAAGAGAAAGGAAATGGATTTATTAATGATTCATTGATAAAAAATAATCTGTATAGAATCAAAATTACAGACGTTAATGGACGTTCCGTTACTAAATCAGTTAGACTTTCAAATGATGGTATCAATTTAGTTTACGAGGCATCAGGATTAGGTGGAAGATACCTGAGTTCAGAATCTACATCTACAGACACTCAGGAGAAAGAAAAACAGTCAGCTCAAATAAACGAAAGTAGTAAAAATAATATAATTAGTAATGAATTAAATGGCTCGATAAAAGTAAGTGCCATAATGCTTGATGGTGATGAATATGTATTGACAAGTGAAAATAATATCAATTTGTTAAAAGATATACCAGAGGTTGTTAAAAAGGCATTTAAAATGGATAATAAATCTCATTTAATGTGTTATGAAATAAGGGTAAACCACTTCATAAGTAAAAATGAAAATATAGAAAAGGTTGTTTATTTAACGATAGAACCTGTTAACGGAAGTGGTCTGGCAGAACTTTCATATAAAGAAACAACATCTAATACTGGAAATACCTATGTATCATTTGAACAACGTGATTACACGGTTGATTACGTAGATAAGAATGGAGTAAATAAATCTGAGAAAATTGATGGCGTTTTGGAATTTGATTTCAATATGTTTTATCCAGATGTATATAATATTGGTTTAATTCAGTCTTGTAACAGTAATTACGTACAAGAAGTAGAGGATGAAGGACATATAGGTTATACATATTCAATGACATCAATAACTATTGAAAATGGAGAAACTTTTGATGTTTTATTAAATGATGTTCCATTAAGAACTCTCTTAGGAAGACATGAGTTAGTTACTATGGAATCAGGTTATTCAAGTAATTTCTATCATGAAGATGGATATCCAATGAATAATAAATTTCTTGATAATTCAGTAAAGAAAATAAATGGTTGGATTTATTCATATGACCCATCTGTATATTCATACCCTTCAAGTAATTTAGAATGGGAAGATTACATAAATATTTCAGGTGATGCAACTATTACTAATCTTAATAAGGTTAGTTATAAGTTGAATAATATGTTTAAATTATTACATACTCAATATTTCAATGATGAGAGTCTCAAAACCCTTTCAATTGAAACAGTTGGTGGTAAGAAACCTACCACTGTAAGAACTTTATCACCTATGTATGAAGATGATGAGGACTTAAATGATAATGGTATAATCAATAATTATGCTTTGGGTAACATTTACTCTATTGTATTTGCTAAGTCTTTGCCAAACATTGTTAGTAGTAACTATAATGGTGCAGAAAATAGGAAAGATAATTTTACTGGTCAGTTAAACCCTAAATTAGGTGGTGGTAATTATAGTGGCAACTATATAGCTGCGTTTACAAATAATGCAGGTATAAAGAAAAGTGGTAAGAGTAAAAGTTTTAATTCTTACCAAAGAATACCAGCTATGTCATATCCATTTAACGGACAACTTCCGAACTCACCTGTAATAAATGTGGACACAAATTATATTGTTCAAGATGATAAATTATGGAGAGTAGATAATGTACATGGTGGTTTAGCTGTTGTTCCGTCTAATTCTTCAAAGCCATACTTTAGATATATGACTATAGATAGAAGATTGGATTATAAATACTATTTTGTAACCCCATCTCTATATAATTCAGATGGTTTAATAAACGGTTCTAAGGACTGGCAAAATGGATTTATCTGTGGTACAATCTATAATGGTATAGTTTTAAATTATGATGAAAATTACAACATTGTTGATACAAAGGGCAAATTAGAATATAGCTATGGAAATGATGGGCATTTGATATGGAATGGTGCTGTAGGTAAGGATAATAAACGTAAATTCTATGAAGTATCAATCAATGGGGTAGATAAAACTAATGAATTTACTTTTGACAATAATGAAAGTTTTCCAGCATCTTATCCATCTAAAAAAGAGTTTATTCTAAATAATATTCAAGAAAATGATATTAATTTATCATTTATAAGTTGTTCATATGACATAAAATCAGAAGTGGATACGGAAAATAGCAACTCACCGATAGTAAGCGCAATAACTAAAAGAGGTGAAGAGTGTACTTTTAAAGGCAATTTCTCTAACATTGTAACACCTATTATTGGTTCTACTGATAAAGATGACTATAGTATCTTGTTTAGAGTACCAAATGGACGTGGTGGAAGGGCTGGTCTACGTGCTCAAAATTTTACACTTAGTTTCTCATCTTCTTCAGATTCCGAAAGTGATATCTACCCAATGATGCCATTTGTTTTTGGATTTGATGAAGGACTTTATGCTGTGGCAAAGACAACAAAAGAGGGACTTAATAATATGATAGCTTTATACGATGAAATGGCTAAATTCGTATTCATCAATAGTTTAGATATACCTAAAATTGTCAAAAAAATTACATTTTTAGATGAATTGAAGGATAAGGTAAAGAGGAAACTATTAACTTTGTTTAGAGATAAAGACGATAAGATTAGGTATTTTCATCTAACTCATAAAATGTATCTAAAGGGTAATGAAGGGGATACCAGCCTTCTTTTAACAGATAAAGATATGTTATCGGCACAATTTGTATGTGATTATGACTTCGGTAACAAGGTATCTACCATTGTAACGCCCCTTAATTGCATTGAATCAAATACAAATAATATAACGAGAAGTGCTGAGGTTTATTCTTTTAGCGAACCGATTGATACAAGAGATTTTGAAGTTACTTTTGATTTTGAAAATGAGGAAACTCTTGTGATACGTTTAAGTACCAAGATAAATCTTTCACTCATGTATGAAAAGGGTTTAGATTTCAATATTCGCTATTATACTGAGGAATATTCTGTTGATGAATATAATATGCCTGTAGTAACGGCAATATTGTCTGATTATATACATTTAGACTATGATTATAGTAAATCTAATTCTGGCGATGTTGTATTAACACTTAGAATGACTAAGGACGTTAAAAAAATAACTAAGAGTAGACCATTCTTTGTTTACATGACCACTCCAAATGGTTTTGTTTATAAGATTTATACTGACAAATTAAGTTAGGGAAATTATGCAAGCATTTTTAGAAAAATTTAGAAGTAAAGAAAGCGTTAATAAAAGCGTAGGTTCAGATATTTTCATTGGTGGTAGGAGAAAACTCTTACCACCAAGTGAAATGACTGGTGTATTGGACACTTTACAACTTTATCAAGACGAACGTAACTCTTGTCAACGTTATAGACTCACTTTTCAAGTCAACACCTTATGTACCAATGTATTAAATAATAGTATGACGGAGATTGTAGGAAATGAGGGCAGTGACGACGTATTTCTTTTGAACTATGGAGACCAAGGTAATTTAGGTAAGAGAAAAATTGATAACGTTTTATATAAAAGTACAAACTTATCAAGCTGGTATGATGACAAAGAAGATAAAACTACATTAGAAGCAATCAGAGATACACAATTGTCTGGCTACTTAACTTATCATTGCGGAAAGGATATTTTTAATAATCATTTATTAAGAAGTAAAACATTTAAAACAATATGTCAGATAGAATCTAAGGATAAAAAACCACATCATAATTTCAATACAATATCTGACACGATGAGAACGTGGAGTGGAGAAAAAATAATTGACGACATTATGTACCCTGTTTCAGCTAATATTGCTGGTGGTAGAAAAAAGAAAAAACTTCACGTGTATACATATGATGATATATCTTCTTATGACACTACTCTTGAAACAAAATTAAGAAAAACTTACAACGGATGGTTTGGGTTTAATAACGGAACTAAGATTAATACCTTTTGTGAGAATAGCGATAAATGTAATGGGTTGAATATTAATAGAACATTGATAAATTATAATGCAGGTGATTTTATTGATATGTATCCAGGACGTGACCTATACAGCTTTGTTCCAAAATTTAACCCTTATAAAAACCGTATTGAGAAGAATTGGGAATATTGTTTAACTTATCCAAGTAGTTCTACAATTAAAGGTATAGATTTTTTAGGACAAGGACAAGGACAAGGAAAGGATGGGTATTGTAAGGGGGCAATAAAAATTGTTCTCTTTGATGAAAATACCAAATCTGACAATGGTTCTGGACAAATTAATTTCTATAGTTCAGCGAAACATGGTTTATCAGAAGGTGATAGAGTAAATATCTATAATGGGGATGAGTTAATTATCCCATCAGTGGAAGTTAAGAAAGTATTTGATAGTTTCATCTTCATTACTGAGAATAATAACACGCTGATTGGAAAAGAGTGGGTACAGATTAATGATTTAGATAGAACTAAATACAGGATAACTCATCACGGGAATATTGTAAGTAGAATATTAGATGGAAAAGAATACAGAATAGTTAATAAACGTGTTAACTTAGATGATAGTTCTCTAAATATATCATTTAAAAAAGTAAACTATGGTGTAGAATGTGATTATTATGTAAGAATTTTTTCACGTATACCTAACTTTAGGTTTGCAGAAACGTCAGCATCGGAAGAAGATATATATAAAGATGATGGTAGACTTATTAAGGAGTATCAAAAGCCACAATATGATTTTGAAAATCATTGTTCTAAGTTAGCTTTTGCTAAAAATATTTATTCGGACCAAATAGGAGAAATTGTATATACAGATGATATTAATATTAATGGTCTGAAAGATAATCTCGGAAGACCTTTAACTTCTATTTATCTTACGATATTAAAGAATAATAGTGGATATAAGTATTGGTATGGCGCATATAAGAAGGAATTAAATATTCTTCATGATAGCATTGAGTATTCTCATTGTTTTGGCAAATTATCTGCCCAATTTCATAAGAGTGAAGAAGCTATTAATTTTAACTATACAAGTATCACAAATGTAAACAATATAGATAATAAAATAGGGTTGTCAATCAAGACTATCAATGAGAGAGGCACAGATTCAATAGCTGAAGAGGACGAAATTGATGTTAAGAATGATGTTCATTTTTATGGTGATTTCGTTTGTTATGACAATCATTCTTGTACAGAATCTATTATAGATGATGCACTTTTCCGTTTTAATACAGCACAACGAGAACTGGTAGAGAAACGTGATAGGGCTTATCCATATTTTAATATGTATTTCTATGACGAAATTGTAAGTGATGATTATGACTTAGAAGATAAGAGTAACGAAGGTGGTTATCCTAACTCTTTTAGCATAGATACTAAGAGTAAAAATGAAGCTTGTCAAAAAAAAGAAGGGTATTTCTATAAACCTCATTATGAAATAAAACTTAGAAGTTTCGGGAATCTACAAGAACTACACCCTGAAATACTAAGAATACGTACACTTGTTACAAACAATGATGAATGTACTTTTAAAACATTGCAGGAACATAGATTAAAACAAGGTGACAGCATTGTTATGTATGATGTAGACAAGAAGATTATTTATAGAGGTGTTGTTAAAAAAATCATGGATAATTATATTTTTTCATGTATATTTTATAAGGAAGATAATGGAAAACAAATTAAGGTCGTTAATAATGAAATACCAATAATAACCGCTGGTGATTCTCTACTTAAAATGAGATATCGTTTATTCAACGTTAGTAATCTATTAATACCAAGCTATTATACGATAGCGAAAGACGGTTCATGTGCTGTTAGATGGAGAGAAATCATCCAAGATGGATTTGATAATAAGAATAGTGATAGAATTAATCCATTTACAAATGGTGCTATTTATATTAATACATCAATTAACTTAAAATTGAGAAGACAAGACCCATTTGATAATTTTGGAATGTGGGCTTCACAAGCACCTTACGACCCAGCAGGTTCAGTTATTTCTGATGAAGATAAAAATAATTACGTTAAAGCTGATGATATAGTATGTTAAGATATTCTTGCCGTTTAGGAAAGGGAGATACATTAATCAAAATACCTTTTAAAGAACTTTTTGTATCTCATGACTTAACTTATATAACTGGTACTACCGACTCTAATATAACAGTCGGTAGTACTAATACTGTTATATTAAAAAATTCTTACGAGACTTCAGAATGTAATATTAAGTGGAGTGAACATCTACGACAAGGATTATGTTTCGTTGATACTACTTTCAAAGTAGAAAGTTATAATAAAGATAGTATCAATATACAGTACGTTTATTACAATAATGATTTTTGTTATGTCCAACAAGACGATAATGGTAAATATATAGTATTACCTTATTATAACGATATAGTTGTTGATGAAGAAAGTGAACTAAAACCATATAAGTATATAGAAAATTATAAAGTTTACTTAACTAATGATACTACTGTAAATATAAAAGTAATATTCTGGATTGAAGATGGAACAATAGAGTATAATGGTGTAAAATATCTGATTGAAACAGATAGCGACAATAATAGCTATGTTGTTAAAGGTGATGATACGGGGTATTTTTCAGATGTAAGTGTACATTTTTTTAAGAAAGAAGAGTTTTTTAAAGTTAAAAAATTTAGAATAGAACGTCCAGAGAATCAATTTTTACAAGTTGAGACTATAACTGGTGGTGAATATTCATTATTTTGTGCATATGAAAATAACAAATACTATATTACTAAAATAGACGATAATGGTACGAGTAAAATAGGGTGCTATGTTAATCTAATGCGCATGGATAATAATGGGCAGAAAACATTTATCAAAACTTGGGCGGATGCTTTTCTGGTAAATTATACAGATTCTAATAATAGTAGGATTCCTCTTACTGGAGATACGGCAACTAATACTGATATTAATAAATTACGTGCAAGAGATATTTTCGTAGAATTAGACGGGACCGTTTATCCATTTCATGAACAGTTAGTAAATTCACACAATACAGAACAAGTAATAGTGTATGTTTATAATGATAGACATCGTTTAAATATAAATGATACTTTTTTCTTATCGTTTTCGTATGATAGAGAATTTGATTTACCTTTATTTGAATCTCCATCTGGAAAAAGATATGTGTTATATGAAAATGAAAAATATTGGATAGATAATAGATGTTGTGATACAGCCATTATCAATGGAGAAGAATTTAATATATATTATCCAAATGGTTATGAAGATGGAAGTATTGCATATGTAGATGTATACGATGTTAAATTAGAGGGAGAAATAGCTGATAATGGTACTACATTTAAACGTTTATACAATATACCAAATGGACGAGAATATAGTAATATATCATATAATATAAAACATTATAATGGAGTCGTAATAGGTAATGAAAGATATGTGATTGATAAAACTGGTCAGAGAACTACCATTAAAATGAATGGTAGAGGAAGAATAAGAATGAGAGTTATTGACAAAGCTGGTTCTTCTGCATTAGTCTGTATACCTGATTTAGATAAAGATGTATTTTCTAAAGAAGAATATGATACGATAATCAACTATCTTAATCACTTACTTATAGAAAATAAGCATACTTATTTAATTGAAACAGAGAGTAAAATTTTTGGTGACAGAAAGATAACAGTAGAACTTCCATGGGTTGCTTCTAACATTAACAATATTATTAATACTTCCCAAGATTATTATAATTTAAACGATAAACTCAGTATCTTTGGGCATAGTTCTTTTTGTAGACTAACTTTACCATTAACATATACTAATGGTGGTAATCCACTACACGATGATATTAGTGAAAATCAATTCTTCACAAGTGAAAGAAGAAATGTTATTACTAATATTGTTGATATGGAAAAAGAGGTATATTACCCCGTATATCCATTAATAGGGGAGAATGGTAATATTCAATTAGATAAGAATGGATTTCAGATGTTTAAAAGTGTTCGTACAATGGAATTTAATTTACATTTCAGAACACGAGATGAGGAAAGTTGGAAGATAATCGAAGATGAAGGAGAAAGCTCTATAAACCATGATAATTCTAATTGGTTTATAACGGATTACGAACCATATAAACATTTATTAGAATCAGATGGAGAGAAGTTACAAGAATCATCTGACTTGTTAGGTCTTATGTATTTTACAAATAATGATGTGTATTATCAGAAAGATAAATTAGCGAAAAGTTTTCTAAGATTATCTTTTTACGATAGTATTAATCCATTAATGCAAAATTTACTGGCTACATCTACAATTTTCTTTGATGAAAGTAAGACGTTTAAAAAGTACATGAATAACATGACAAAGATTAGTAAGGATATCATGTATGATAATGTCGATAAAGACGTAAATAGTTTTACTCATAATATTAGTGTTAAAACTGAGGTTTGCTATAATGAAAGTAAAGAAAAACTTAAGTATAAATGGGATGATGAGGGGAGATTGAGTTCTCGTTTCTCGGTGTACAATAAGCATGAAAACGACAATTCATCTGAAGGGTTCTATATATACATGTTTAGAGATTATGCTACATCATTACATCCAGAGAAGATATTTATGAAAGTAGAGTTTAATCATGCAGGTTTAGGTAAAACTCTGACTTTTAATATTCCAACATCTTTGGATGGTCATGTATTAAGGTTAAACAATGAAAATGATTTGAATGAACTAAAGAGCGGTGTATCTTTAAAGGATGTTTATAAACAAACATACATTCCATTAACTGCAGTTTACGATAATATAAACAAACGTTATTCTTATTATGTAGATACTAACTATATATCACCAGAAGTAATTAAAAGTAAAGGTGACAAATTACAGTTTAATCTTTTTGAAATGAAAATTAAGAACGAGGATTAGAAACAATGAAAAAAATACATACAACCGTTTCTTTGGAAACATTTACATCACGTATACCTGGTATTATACCTGCATTTGATAAAAATGGTATATATCATGTATTCACTAAAGATGCTATTGCAGCAAGAAATTATCAGAAATCTAACAATTATGGTATGATACCTATGAATGTTAGTTTAGCTGACTTTTTTAAGAAAAATCCAGATGTAAGTGTAACAGAAAATAATATAACTTTCAAATTTGATTGTATGGTTTCTTATCGTCGTTTAGATGATTGGTTTTTCTTCTTTACTAAATATTATGACTTATTGAATAATCATGGTTCATGTGGTCATGCTTATAAGTCAGCTGTAGAATATTACGATTCAGAGGTTAGCGGAAAGTATTCTGATAAATTACTTTATGGTAATAAAAGAAGTACATATGAAGAAATGGATAAATTCTTTGTTAGCCATGCTGGAAAAGTAGTTCTTAAAGATAATAATTTAATACATGGTTATAATACAGAAGAATTGAATATATCAAAAGTAGCTGTAGATGACGGACTTTTTAAATATTTAAAAGAAAACTTCTTCCTCCAATTTTATATACCAACTGAATTTAAAGATTTTTGGAATACATCATTCCTTTGGTTTGGCGATGCTATCAAATGGAATCAATGGTTTTCTTCAAAAAGAAGATTATATGGTGATTATACTTCACATGAAGAATGTGTGGATAGTTCAAACTGTTGCGAATGCGAAGAGTATTTTAAGAGAGGTGGTAATAATGTAGCTACACTTCTTCAGGAGTGGGTAAATATAGCAAATGATAAAGCTGAAAAGTTAGCACAGTTGTATGAATTATACCCTAATCTTTCGCCTATTTCAATACATTCAATTCCAATACTACAAAGTATTGAAAATATGGGAGAAATGTCTATTTTTTCTAATGATTGGGTCGCTGGAGTAGATTATAGAAATACACAGAATGACACAAAACATGGTACAGTTGTCATACGTGATGGTATACCTTATATACTTAATTCAAATAATAAGATTAAAGAATATACACAAAACAAAGCAAGGGAAAAGAAAGGAAAAAATACACTATATGGTTTTAAATTTGATGAAAAATATTTAGAACGTGTATGGGGTAATGATAATGTTAATTTATGGGATGAAAAAAGTAACAATTATATAACGGCAAATAATGATATACAATGGATTAATTATACAGATTATTATATAGAAGCTAATAGTAAAGATTTTCATTTTGAAAACACTTATCTTGTGAAAGACTATAAAGGGGAATATAAGAAAATAACCTCAACAAAAATAGATGAAACAAAATTATTAGCAGACCGCCTAAATATAGAATTTGTACCTTATTCATCAAAGGAGTGCGTTTGTATTAATAATATTATTTATCCAGTTTTTTCATCAAGATATGTAAAGATGGAAACTACAAATAATTCATTAATAAGAAATAAAGTTTTCTTAGTTGAAAAATATAGAGGTACTGGTACTGAATACATAAAAATAGGAGGGTCAGATACTTTCGCTAAAAATGGAGAAATTAGCGGTAATACAATAAATGAGGGTAGACTTATTAACTATAATGGAGAATATATTATTGTTGATAATAATGAAGTTAAAGTCAAAGATACTAACATCTCATATACATACCCTTTATTTGATGCACACACTACTTTGAATGACATAGATTTATTTGTTAAGGATGGAAATATATATACAATTCAAAACGGTTTAAACGGAGATATTGATAATGGGTTTACCCAGAATATTCAAGAATCTAAAGAATTGATAAAAGACAAAATATCATGTAAAGATATTTTAATTTTGGAGGATGGGTTGAATATTGTACATACATATGAGTTAGAAGATGCTGGCTATATTACAGGTTATACTGATTCCAAAATAGACTTATTGAAACCGTCTGTATTATACTATGATGATATAGGAAATGAAATGCATGGTTTGAATCCACTAAAGGAAACTAAATGGAGTAATGGTGAGGAAATTAATGATAATAATGGAACAAACCCACTCTATGCACAACCTGTCGAAGGAACAGTATTAACACCATATTACAATATCAATAGTGTAACAAATCTGACAGTTCTTAAAGGTGAGAAATATGAATTTGCCGATAAGATGTTTAATGGTAATATAATATCAAATATGGTATTCTATTGTACTGATAATAATGGAAAAATAATAAGTAAAAAATACACCGACAAGCAAAGTATAAATGCTATAAATAAAGTATTGGAAGAAGTCGGAGAGTTAAATGATGACAAACATATCATGTGTGATATAACATATCATATAAATGCAACATTAATGATAGATAATGGAACGTATGTGATACCAGAAAATTATTCAGATGGAGTAACATTTAAAGAAACTGTAGAATTTGTCAAGAAGCAAGAGTTTTTCAATACATCTACGACAACTAAGATTTTAGTATGGTATTATGACATAGTACGTAAAGAGGAACTTAATAAGTCTGATTTATATGGTAGAGAATGGTCAAGCCCAAAAGCACATTTTTCATTACCAAATGCGAGAATGGGACGAGTGATGACATACGTAGATATGGACACTTATAATGATGCTGTCGTTCTACCTCTTTTTAGAGAAGAATATCGTTTTGGAAGTGCAGCACCGCAAAGTACAAAAAGTAATATTTATATAGATAGAGGAATAAATTATGCTTTTGATAAGCATATTAAATTAGGAGAAGTCTCTTCTTTTGAAGCTTTGGAAAATTATTCAAATGGCTTTTTTAATATAATAGATAGTTAAAATATATACAATGGCAATAGGAACTTATGGTTTAACAATACCAATGCAATTTAAAAGTGATGAAATATCTAATATGGTAGATATTTATTACACTTTTCATCCATCACGTGCTTATGATGATTTTGAAAATAGAAAATTTATTAAGTTAGATTCTTCTATTTTAAAACCAGCTGTAAGAGAAATGAATGATGGAGAACAGGACGATGTTGTAGAAGGAATGTACAATATTCATTTACCGTTATCTGAATTTGGAAGAAAAGGTTTCTATACCGTTTATATTAAACCTAAAGAAATCAAGGCAATTATTACCGATGTTGGTTCTCTTTCCGCTTTTCCTAATGTAAGAGGAATTGTGTTAGATTCGACTAAACTTAACGAAAGTATTCGACAAAAAGCGGTATCTAATAATAGTCTTGTTGGATATCGTGTAATCTTTATGGACGATTCTAATGAAAGACGTAATGAGTATCGTATAATCACTTCTAATAATAAATGTGAACCGCTTGTGCAAGTTCCTAACACATCCAGTGATAAAAGCTACTCTTATCGTTATAATGAAAGTTCAAGCCTCGTATTTTTAACTTTATCACCATCAAGTGCGCCAAGTTTTAAATCAAATGCTACACCTTTTATAGGAAAGCCAACTCAAGAAATTATATTAGTAAATACGTTTTTTGAACCTATTGCGTTAGAGATTGAAATGGTTGAACATGATATGGACACAATTTCTATGATGATAGAGAACTCTCAATTAAGAGACCTTGATAATGGACTTGTATCAACATTTAATCAAAATAACGAGATATATCATCAAGCAGAACATTTTACTCTCAAAGACCAATATACAGGTAAACCTGTTTATGAAGTTAAACATAAAAGAGAAAATAATATTGATTTCACTCAAACAATAAACGATAAAATATCTTAAAGATGGGATTTATTAAAAGTCACTCTAATTACGTTTTGAAAACACGGCACCAATTGGTAAATGATGGTGTCGTGAATGAAAGAGACATAACAACTATAGGCGGATTAAATCAATTCGCTAAAGGACAAACACCCATTTATAAGAGTGGTAACTTTATTATTACTGTTAATGATGATAACACAACTACACGTACTGTAGAGAATGGAAAATGGGTTAGTAATTCAGATGGAGAAATATGGACATTAAATAATCTTAATAAGATAGTTAATAATCCTCATGTAGAGTCTTCTCCAGAGAATACTATAGTTTTAAAACAAGATTTCTATGATTTAAGAGAATTTGCTTATTATGGTTCTTGTTCAGAATTGATACGCACATCATTAATTGACATATTAAAACGTTTCCCTGGTGAGTTATTTGCGCCAAGTAGAAAAGGTTATACTAACGATGAAGCACCTATTGTAGGTATTAAAGTGAATTATCATGACGAAAATGTACAGAATGATGGTTCTCCTTTACAACTTAAAATAGGTGAAAAACTTGCTGTTAATTACAACAATCAAGTTGAATACGATTTGGAAATACTTGATACCGACCCTAAAAGTCCAGAGTATAATAAAACTTATCATACAAATTCATTCAGTAAAACAAGATTAACTGAGTATGATTACGATGATAATGGTGAACCAAATTCTAAAGAAGTTATTGATGCAAATTGTGAATATAAAGAAATAATTGGTGCAACACCATTGTATGATGGAGAAGGTTTATTCTTACTCGACAACCCTTTCAATATTAATATACACTCTACATATGTTAGTAATGATGAGTTACAAAATCCTCTGAAATATTTTTGTAATGGTGGTGCTTCTAATTATGAATTAGTAATTGGTGACTACAATTCTACAAAAGAAATTGATTCTGTAGTAAGTGAAATTACTGAAGAGTCAATAATAGGTGCATGCCCTGGCGATAAATTAGGTGATGTTGTTATAACATTTGAAGGTGGTATTAAGTTAACCGTACAAGTATATTTAGGAAATAACGATGAAATTTACTATATGCTTGATAAAGAAAACTTTTTATTAATGGCAGAGAATGATTATCATATACGTCCAAAGAAAAAGTGGTTTAACAAGTTTTATAACGAATGTGATTCTTTTGAGAAAATTCTCATAAATCCTAATAGTACACCAAAGTATACAGCTTCTTTTCAGATAATTAAAGAAAATGACTTTGGATATTATACTGAGATAGAATCATTTACTTTTCCAACGACTTACGGTGGGTACAACATAATTGGTATGACATCATTATATGATGATTATACATCTCGTTTAGCCGATATTGCTGCATTCTATGACGAGCGTTTTTGTGATAACTTATACCGCTCAATGACTCATGAAGCAATTAAAAACTTTGATTGGTCACGTTCTTCAGATTCAGAAGATAACGAAAATAGAAATGGTGATAAATTATCTAAAGTTCTTAGAATTATCTCAAGAGAGTTCGATGAAATAAAATCATATATTGATTCTATACATAACATAAATTCTGTAACCTATGACCAGATTTCAAATATACCCGATTATTTCCTCTCTGACGTGTTAGAATTGGACGGGTGGGATGTTAATAGTATAAAGCCATTTAAGTTGTCAGAATACGAAATAAAGAACGGTAAAAAGACTTTATTGCCATCAACTACTAATAACGAATCAGCTGAAAAGTTTAATCATTCTAATAACAATGTTCCTATAGAAAGAGTTTTTAGTCATGATGAAGAACTTTTAGTAAATGCTTATGGTAGTTATAAAAATTCTACTAAGAATGGATATGCATTGTTGTGTACAAAAGATGGTTGGGTAAGAGATTGTAAGAATCCTAATAATATCCATAGAGATGCTTTTATTAGAGATTATAGAGATGATAGAAAATACTCAATGGATGAACTTAACAACGAGTTCATGCGTCGTTTGAAAATAAATTCTAAACATATCTTACGACATAAGGGTACGGTTCAAGGTGTTGAAATGTTATTAAGCCTATTTGGATTAAGAAGTAAGAACTGGTACGATAAAACTCTCTTATTTGAAAATGGAGAACGTTGTAGTGGAAAAACAGGGCGTGAAAGAATGAATAGTTTAGTTCCGTATGACTACGAAATAGAAGAATATACTTCATTTGCTCACCCTATAGAAGAAGAGTGGGATGATGTAAACAAAATGTATAAAATAGATTGGTATAATTCTACTAAAATCATAGATTATAATCAATATACTACTAATACACATTCCACAGGTATTTCTGATTATGTATCTTACCAAGGTCTACCTGTTAGTTATTTAGACATAGAAGAAGAGAATGGTACAAAAACTTACCTTAAACGTGGCGGTGGCGTGACATCTAAAATCAAAGAAGCATATATTAATTCTGATGGCAAACCAGTACTAAAAAGAAAACTTTATCCATATTTTAGTAAAAATGAACCTATGGATGGAGATTTTTACTTCCAAATGAATGGTGGTTGGTTAAGCAGCCGTATAGAAAGTTTTAATTCTGAACCATTTAGTTTCTTAATGGATAAAGACGATAATATATATTCCAATAACACAGAGGGTTTAAAAGTATATTATGAAACACTGAGAACTATTAAATCTGTTAATAGTATACAAGAACTTGTAAACATTCATCAGGATAAACTTGAAAGCGGTGATGTATATTACGTTAAGAATATTAGTGGAAATTATGCTATCATAAATGGTTATGTAAATGAAGTATATAGCGAAAAAATAAAAGAAGATGAATATCACTATGTTTTGTTTACTGTTAATCAAGGTACAATAAAAGTAGGTGATAACACTATAAGAGATTATGTTATAACTTATAACTCCAAACTACAGCAAATTTCATATAATCTATATGATATGCAGGATGGTGAAACTATTAAATGTTATATTAATACTTCAGATAAAAACAAAGATGAGTTTATTTTGTTACAAGGAAACGTGAATAACGTTGTAACTTTCTCTCTATTGCAAGATAATACAGAAGCGAATAATAAGTTAACAAACTATTTCAAATTAGATTTACCAGAAAATTCAAGAACAATAACAGCATACGACAAAACAAACCAAGCGTGGTCTTCTGGTTGGAGGAGATTAACAACTGGCGATGCTGAATATTTTGTACTTAATGCCATAACAGATTATTTTAAAGGTAATAATCCTCATTGTGGTAATATGAAATATGATTGTGGACACGAGTATTTTAAATATTTCAAGAATTTATTTAAATATGCTTATGAAAACAATTTATTTGATGATAGATGTTATCGTGACGGATTGAATGATATTGCAACTAATGTTTATCCTATCGGCTTTACAGGACTCGTTGATAGTAACGATAGCGTAGTGAATTACGATAAGTATTTATTTGCCGACAAAAAGATACATTACTTCGGTAATTACTTATCACCTGATGGGCATTATCACATATATACAGATGACCAGAATGTTATTAAAAATAACGTTAAACGTCATGGTACGAATCTTATTGAATCTTACGCTCTTAATCAAATATTAAATGGAGAAAGAGGAACTATTGATGAAACATATAAGAGTAAAAAAGTAACTTCTATTTCATCTATTGGTTTTGACGGAGATAGTGTAACTAATCAGATAGTTAATAACAAACGTCTTTTAATTCGTTTCCATTTACATAGTGATTGGTATACAAGAGAAGGACTATGTGAAATTAAATATCTAAAAGAAGCCGTAATACCATATATGGAACAGATGATTCCTGCAGGAACTATTCTTGAAGTTGTATTTAGCGATAATAACATAAATAAAGAAACACTGGTTATTGGTTAACCAGTGTTTCTTTGTCTTCATCCAAATCTTGTATATTATTAATTTCTATATTATAGAAACCATAATCTGTATCAACATTAACAAACTTGTGTGTCATTTTTTCGATGTCCCATACAGCAAAACCATGCTTACTAATTGTTTCTCCGTAATCCTGTTGTATTAATGAACCAGGGTAGACAATTTCAGTATTCTTCCTCTTTAGAACTTGTCTCATGTGGATGTGTCCAGCCATTACAGCATCACATGTAGAGAAAATATCACCATCGTTTCCGATTTCCATAATTTTTCCACTATTCGTTTGACTACCTACTACCGTGCCGTGGTATAAACCGATGACCTTTAATTCTTTAATATCTTTAGGTATTTCAGGTTTTGAGTAATCAGAATAGATAGAATATAATGCCCATAAGATATTATCATCTTTATATACTCCACTACAATAATCTAATTCTCTATCAAGAAAAATAGTATTTTGAAAGCATGCGGTGGTAAACAAAGCGGACATAGTGTCTTCTCTATTAATGTTATTAACAACTAAGTCGTGATTACCGCTTATAACAATAACTTTAGCAATTTCTTCAAGTGCTCTAATGAATGTACTTGTAAAACTAAATAACTCATTACTTATGTTATTTTTCTGATGTACCAAATCACCAGCTATTACAATTCTAACTTCATCTTTATTGTAATTAGAAGCGATTTCTTTACTTTTCTCAATGAATCTCATAAGTTGTTCAGAATATTCTTCATGACGCATCACGTTACGTATGTGAATATCTGCGGTGTGAATAACACATTTAATCATACTATATACGTTTTTAATTTCGGCAAAAATACAAAAAAAATATTTATAAAACAAGAATTTTAGTATTTATTATAAAAAATACAATGAATATTTTAGTAAAAAGAGTAGGTAAAAAAGAAAAGTATACAATTGGGAAATTGTATGTAGATGATGTTTATGTATGTGACACAATAGAAGATAAAGATAGAGGCTTAACACAGAATACACCATTAAATGACATTAAGAAAAAGAAAGTTTATGGACAGACAGCTATACCGTCAGGTACTTATGATGTAACACTTAATGTAGTTAGCTCTAAATTCGGTCAGAAACCATATTTTAAAGCATTATGTGGTGGTAAAGTGCCACGTCTATTAAATGTACCTGGGTTTGATGGTGTTTTAATACATACAGGTAATGATGAGAATGATTCATATGGTTGTATTATAGTTGGCTATAATAAAGTTGTTGGTAAAGTGATAGAAAGCAAAAAAGCATTTGAGAAACTTTACCCGATACTTAAAAAAGCAAGTTCTAAAGGTGAAAAAATAACAATTCAAATCGTGTAAAAAAATGAGAGCAAACGCTCTCATTTTTCATATATTCTCTCTTAATTTGGTAGCTGCCCTTAAATATTGTATGATTGCTTTCTCTCCGCCTAATTGGTATATTAAAGAGGGGTCATAAATGCCTTGAGTTGGAATATAGCGTATTTTGTTATATAGTCGTCCATGATTAAGAGTAGAGTAAAGTTTTTGAACTGTTTCAAATGCATCTCCATCAAGGAATATATTGATATTACCTTTAGCGTGTTTGATTATCTCCCAATACAAGTCAAAGTTTTCGTTTAAAGCCTTTCCAAGTAAAGGAATAGAATTTGGTACTACTATATGGTCAAAAGGACCTTCAACAAGTGTTATATCAGCATCCCATTGAATAAGTTCCTCATTGAATATAATACTTTTTCTATCTACTTTAGGATTATAATATTTTTGCTTATTAGGCTTATTTGTATAATCACGTCCTGTCCAGTAATTCAATTCCCCATACTTATCATAAGAAGGTATAATAATTCGATTACCCATACGCCAATTATCTTTTTCATATTGACTAAACCCGATATGATATTTTTCAATTATATCCCATTTAATATTTCTTTTTGAAAGATACTCAATAACTGTAGGAGGATACCACTTATCTTTTATTAGAGGACGAAATGTTGATGGTAATGATAATTCTTTATTTTCATCTGATTTATCCTTAATATTGAAATCATCCTCATTATAGTTCAAGCGATACATTCGGCTCTCTCTAAGAGAATTGATAGCACGCTTATAATCTTTTAAGATAACTTCGTTTCCATACAACTTTATAAGCTTTACGATAGAACCTTTCATATCTTCATCCTGAGAAGCACACTTCCAACATTGAAAGACTTGTTTTTGAAGATTAACCTCTAAATTATGTTTTGCAATTTCCCCATTACCATCTCGTTCTATACAGTGAGGGCAAGGGAATTGTAATTGCATATTATCCCCGTCAAATCCATTTTTACACTCTCCGAGGAAAGATGAAAGGATATGATATATATCGTATAATTCTGGTAGCATATATTTTTTTGGCGCAAAAATACAATATTTTACTTGAATAAACAAATTTGAAATACTATTTATTGTTAAATTTCCAAAACATTATGGCTAAGAAAATATACAAAGAAAATGCTTTATATCGTGCTATGGTACAAAATATTGATGAAGAAGCAGTAACATATGGTGCTAACGGTCATTACGCTGTAGGTGCTTATTATGATATTACTAAAATCAACAGTGCGATAGCAGGTGATAAAGATTATAATAATAAAGCAAATTTTGAAAATAATAAAGAAAAGGAATCTGTTAAACAATTCTTGAAGACCGATGAACATAACGATGAAATAAAAAAAGATATATATCACTATTAACAAAAAAGAGAACACAAAATGTTCTCTTTTATTTTTTATCACAATATGTAATTCTGGATAAACGTTTATTCCAATAAACTACATCATATTTAATACCCTTATCAATTTCTTCAATATTCTCAACTCTCATATCCAATTCTCCGTATTTTTCTTTATTTAAATATCCAAGACAAGCTACGTAAGCATCAGATGCATCAAAGTTTTCTTTCTTTAATTCTCCCTTTTTATTATAAATCCAAGGTACATCTGGGAAAAGTTCAGATACATTGCCTTGAATAACAGTTTTCTTATCAATAGTCCATGGATAATCACCAAAAAGAACCATCTTACACTGTTGAATTTCTTTTTTAATTTTTTTATAATCATATTGCTTTTCATCCTTTCCATACTTTCTAATACTCATAAGTGTTGGGAAAGAATACTTTCTTGCATCATAAGAAGAAATATAGTGTGGGACTATACCCAAGATGTTGTATACGCAGTCAGAAATCATTCCATTGAAGCGTAACAGCGTACCTACGGTATTAACGTTATTACTTCTCAATAGAGGTTCTTCTATAACAATTTCATCAATACCAAAATCTTTGAATTTCACAATAAATTCTTCAAAAATCTTTTTCTTGATAAATAATGATTCAATTCCTTTAATTTTACTTGGAATTTTAGGACTAATATGAGTTAATTCTAAAATTTTTCCATAATCAGAACCATCATCAAGTACAATACACACACCTATGGTTGATGTTGAAACATCTAATCCCATAGCTA